>Ga0228711_1002799_pt1 | contig 27038 bp, 14 predicted proteins | sample MedpolnodulmetaG_2_FD_177996 | JGI IMG/M metagenome (GOLD analysis project Ga0228711, IMG submission 177996) | Root nodule microbial communities from Medicago polymorpha collected in Santa Monica, California, United States - brown nodules | ecosystem: Host-associated > Plants > Roots > Nodule... | reverse complement strand
AGAGAGAGAGAGAGAGATGATAAAGTATTTGTAGATTTTTCTCAAAAAAGATGTCAAAAATATTCAATATATATATATATATATATATAGAGATGATAAAGTATTTGTAGATTTTTCTCAACTCAGTTGATCAAGACTCAACAAAACTAGGTTCAAACCTTAAACTCAACAAAACTTAATTTTTCAAATGTTTTTTTTTTTGTTACAATTTTTTTGTTACAATTTTTCAAATGTTAATTTACAACTAGCGTTATGTTAATTTTTATTTTAAAATACTTCAAAATAAATTTATTTTAGGTTTCTTAACATGTGTGCATCTAACTCCAACTCAGTCTAATTGACACTATGGTTTTGCAAGAGAAATAACTTAATCATGATAACTATTAAATTTCTTTTGAAGATTTTGTATTTCTATTTTTTTAAAAGTAGAGTTTAATAAGTTTTTGTTCCCTATAAATATATCACATTTTATTTTTAATTTCTCTAAAAATTTCTTCAAAGAATGATTCTTCAAATGTTTTTAGCTAATAATTTTGGTCACTGTTTTGAAGTCAACTCATGCATATTCTCGAAACATGAATGATTTATCCCGGTCATGTTGAAGACATTAAAAGAACTTCTCTTACAAAATTTTCATTTTTTTTAAAGGGATGAAATAAATATGAATGTTCAAGCTATTGGAAGTTTCCATATTCATATTTAATTCATCTTTTATTAAAATATTATAAAATTTTGAGGAGAAAATTCTTACAATATTATAAATACGTCTCCGTAAAATATTAAAATAAACATGAAAGGTACACATGATTAGATTTAAAAACAAGAACAAAAAATGCTGGTGGAAAACATCTATAGGATCATTGTTTGGAGGAAAAAAAATGAGCTAAAAATAAAATATGATATATTTTCGAGGATTAAAAACTTATTCAACAAAAAAAAATTGTATCACCGCATTTTTCAAAATGTGTATCTGAATAGAGATGCTTTTTAAATGGGTTATCTCAACACATGAATTAAGAAATGTACTTATTGTGTCCTTCTAATAGTGTTTAGCCCAAAAACAATAAGAAACCCAACTCTTATATTACACATTTAAATTCCATACACTCATTTAACACTTTATTTTATCTCTATTTCTCTATTCCTAACACATCATCAATTATCATATTTATCACACATTCACACTATTCTTTCTAAGGTGTAGATGAATTTTTAGTGTCATGTCAATTTATCCTAAGAAATTTTAGCTAAAAATACCGACCCAATTAATAAACCTTTGTAGGGTGTTGTTGTATTGAGGAGATTAGATTCATAATCTTAAATTGTAAAGCGAAAAACAAGCTATGCGTAAAAGTGAGACCTACTTCAAGATCTCCAAAAAGTGAAAACATGGGATTATGGGTTTGGAATGCTCTAATAAATGTTTATTATTTTGAATTTGTTAAATTCTTTTAAACTTGTTTATTTTACGTATCATTTTTTTGTTGACACTTTTATGTATCATTTTAAAACACGTATTAATGTCCTTTGTTAATGTATAGCATTATGGTTAAGTTTGGGTGAAGATCTAAACTAATCCAATTATATGGTTTGATCAAAGGCCTGCTGGGATTATGACGATTTACAACATTATATTTTTTAATAGACTAATTTGAAGTAATTAACAATGACAATTTTCTTTTTGGACCAAGAGAAGGACATTGTTCATAAAATGAACTTACGTATATCACAAACTACATATATATACTCGTAAAATGAATTGCATTTGATCCATGTCAAGGAAGAAAAAAAACAGATACAACATATTTGTCAAGATATATCACATGTCAAGATCTTGTATCCTTCTCTTAGCCACTGACCATGGGCATATATATTTCACCTTTTGATTCTCAAGGTAGTCTTGGTCCCTAGGCTCTCCTTTTACCGTAGTTTCAAAAGAGAATGATAAATGACACCTTAAAAAGGTAACATTGTTTAATTGTCTACCGGATTATTTCCTTTTCTCAATTCTCTCATGGGAGGGGGACATCTTTGTTCCTTGACAAATCCAAGATGCATACCCACCACGTTATGTTTTTTTATTAAAACAAAGTGAAGAACTATAATATTTTCTCAATTTTTTTTTTGTAGATTGATGAAAGGAAACAAAAGCTAACAATACATCCTCAAGAATGAGACTCCCAAAGTCACTATCATTTTCCAGAGGGATTGAGTGATTGATCCTTTCAACAATCACATTAGATCTAATACTAAATAATAGTTTGATATTGTACACAACCTACTGACTTATGTACATCCTAAATTCCCAATACACATTTGGGAGAACCAAAGCAGCAAGTTGAACTGCTGAATACGAGACCCTTTTCCTTTTCCAAGCAAATAACATGTTTCATCATTTTATTCTTCCTTCACCTCTTAACAGAGAAAAAAAGAAGTAACAAAAAAATAATTTAGATATCCAATATGATCACAAAACCTTCATTTCTGAATTGCACAATGAACATCAATCCGCCAAATCCATATCCAGATTTTTATAATAACACATCCCCAACTCATCGTATTTTGATCCTAAATCAATCATAAACAAATCAATCAACAACTTAAATTAGAATAGTAGGTCATTTGATGAAAAATATACAAGTAAACACACACACACACACACACATATATATATATAAAAGGTCATCCAAAACAAATGGTAATAAACCAAGCAAATTTCAAAGCCATTAGGTAAAATGTAGTGTATGTTTGAATTGGTGGTTTGATTTTGTCAAGCTCTGAAGTGTATCTTTTACTAAAAATTATGCGACTCGTTGTGATTTTGTCAATATTGTAAATCCAAACATGCATGTGGTACTTTTTATGTTTTGTTTCTACTCGAAAGTTTATACAATGAATTTGGATGGGTGTAGTCGGCATAATGGGACCACCCAATCAAGATTAAATAGTTGAAATCTTAAAATAATTTTTGATTTTTTTAATATAAAATTTCAAGGTTGAAATTTGGATAGTATAATCTAGCAACAAAGAACTTACTTTTTACGAAACCTTTTGAAAAATGGTTTAATAAAAGTTTCATAGAAAAATATGAAGATGAAATGCTAAACAAATGGAATAACATGAATGAAGATTATTATTAACTAAACATATAACATTATTATAAGACTAATAATGGAGTAATTTAGAAGGTGGATACTAGATAGAATAGTTATGGCGTTACCATTACCATTTGAATACAGTGAAGGAACATGGAGGCATGTCACCATTTTGAATTTGTCTCAAAGTAACATCACCACAAACAACAGTAACACCAATCATCATCGATTTCCAACCTTGAACCCTAACACTCGTTCTTGTTTTCACCTCAACACTAGGCACCAAAGCTTTACTACTAAAAGCACTTTTCAACTTCCTCCTTTGTTTCTCATTCAACTCCTCATGTCTAACCTTCGTTTCAGCCTTCACCGTTGTCTTATTCTTCACCTTCACATCAAATGCAGCCACCTTCGTCGACCCTAAATTCAAATCACCATTATCTGCCCATATCTGAACACTAATTTGTTCAAAATGCCACACCATTTTTGCATTACGGTTCTTCACTTCCACCATTGTCATCGTGTTTGCGTCGAGATATGCACCGTCGGATTTTGTGGTTATGTTGAAACTTGGAACACGGAAGGAACCAAGGTGGAATTCCGGGATGGAAGGTTGGTAGAGAATGTAGATGATTGCGGCGGCGAGGATGAAGAGGAAGAGGAGTATGAGGAAGATGATGCAGAAAGTGCAACAACATAAGCGACAATAATTACGTTTCTTGGGTTTTGGTCGGAAAGAGGGTGGGAGAGAAGGGTTTCGTGTTGGAAGCGGTTTTTGTTGGATGTTTGGGTCTCTGTAACCAGGTGGTTTTTGTAGTATTATTGGTTTTTGTTCGGGTGATGGTTGCATTGTGATTTTGTGTGCTAATGATGATTTATGAGGTTGATTTGATAAGATTAATGAGATTGATATATTGATTAATCACAATGTTGAAGAGAATGAAAGAAATTGTTGAATGTGGGTGATTTTAGATCTAAATCTTGGATTGGATGGGATGGGAAGAAAAAGAAAAGATGAGGGTTGTTTGTTGCATGAGGGATAAGAGAAGAGAGAATGGAACGTACAAAGTCTTTGGTCACGAGAGGGGGACGAGGAGCAGGAAGAGGACAAATTTGTTTTGAGTGTCCAGAGACAAAATGCAACAAAATACAATAATTATTAAATACATTTTATTTTTTTAGGGGATTTTTAGTTGTTAAATACATTTTTATCCTCTCTATTTTGTTGTCTCAACTATTTTTTTACTTACTCTTTTCGGTTTTAATTCACTAATTTTATTGTTTAATAAAAACAAATTCTTTAATTTAATTTTGTAATACCTAACTCAATTGGCATATTTGCTGGGCTGTACATCTTCTCCCAGATTCAAATTCAACAAAACAACAGTGAGTCCTATGTTCACATTTTTCTATCTTTTTAACAGTGTTTTTCATAAATATTTCAGTTCCAATATTCGTTAAATATTACTCGTTAAGCATGAGGTAGGGACTCAATTCCTATCTTTTGCATATTAAAAAAAAAAACCGATTGAGAGGAGTAATTCACATTGTGTACCTTATAGGTTTTTTTGATAGAGATAAGTCACACCGTTAACTGAGGATAGAACTTTGTACTGATATCACTATAACTCAATTTATTTTTTCTATTTAGTATAAGTGTTTTGGTTAAATATATTTTGGATCCCTGTAAATATGTCAAATTTTTGTTTTAGTTCCTCTAAAAAATTTCTTTAACTTTTAGTCCTCAAAAACTTTTCATCTTCACTTTTGGTCTCTCCTTTAAAGTAAACTCACATGTATAATTCATATTTTTTAATAAAATTTTACAAAAACATTCGGAATATTATAAGAATCTCTCCAAAAAAAAATTAGAATTTTTTAACAAAACATGAATTTATATATTTTTTACAGTTAAAAATTCATATTTAATTTATGATTTGTTAAAAAATTCAAATTTTTTTGGGAAAGGCTTTTACAATATTCTACACATTTCTGCACAATTTCATTAAAAAATATATAAAATAACTTTAAAATAGGGACCAAAAGTAGTGATTGAAAATTTTACAGGGACTAAAAAGTTGAAAGAAAATTTTAGAGAGACTAAAACGAAAAGTTAACATATTTATAGGGACCAAAAACATATTTAACCCATAAGTTTTTATTTTTTTTTAACTATTCAATTTTTAAATTACATTTTATATGGATAAATACATAATTATTCTTCTTATTATATCTGGTTTCTAACACAACTAATATTCTGAATAATAGTTTTTTATTTTTGACAAATTCAAAAAAATGATTTTAACCAACAAGATAATAATATTCTGCAATTTATCAAGAACTAAATTGAGACATATATCTTAAAAGTAAATATGGGACTAAATTTAAAAGAATATTTAACTTTTTTTTAAAATGAATAAAACGACAGCGTTTTGGCAAAAACAAAAAACTTGGCGCAAGATTCTACGGCGAGTCTCTATTCTGAACTCTGATTCCACCAAAAAAAACCGCAAGTCTCAGACCACCGCCAACTGCCGTTGGCACTGCAGTGAGCCGCCGCAGCACAGGTTTGTTGCTTTGTTTCTAATTTATGATTTCTGAAGAGAATGTTTATTTGCTTCAATTCTAGAAAAGAAAAGTTCAAAGTAGTACAAGTTGAAAGCTGGTTTAACCTAGGATTCTAGTTCCTTTACAATTTTTTTTACTTTAATTCAATTAAAAGTGAAGACAATAAGGGTTTTTGAATTGATTTATTTTAGCTTATCTACTGCCATACGCACTTATGAGAAAGTTCCAGAAAAATTATGAAAAAAGGTTAATTAAGTGCTCATAGCATAAGTGCTTATCATGTAATTTCTTATGAAAACAGCTTATCATATAGTTATCTTTATTTTATTTTTTGTTATAAAAATACATTTACACATAAGAGCTTATATGATAAGCACTTATGCTGTAAGCGCTTAATTAAGCTGTTTATCTAATAGGGTCTAATAGGGTGTAAATATCAATTGCCTTAAAGTCATTATAGTTTATATCTGAGGCGCCAGTCTCTCTGCTGTCTTCTTTGCTTATACAAAATTGATATAAGTGAAATTGATTTGGTTCCGATTATGCAATATCTCACAGTTGTGTATTGATAACTTGGTTTTTGGAAGATTTTATTAAGATCTTTTTTTCTTTCTTTCTCTGAAGCAAAGAACAGAGAGATGGAGTATGTCAGCCCAGAAGGACTTCGCTCTGATGGTCGCCGACCCATGGAAGTACTGCTGTTTTCCCCCTTTTTTTCTTCAATTATTTTTCTTTCTGTATTTTAATTTCACATGTGTTCTTTCTCGTATCAAATTTACCTTACCATCTTTTCTCCTCTTTTTGCAATCCTAGATGCGACAAATTTACCTTACCATCTTTTCTCCTCTTTCTCGTATCAAATTTACCTTACCATCTTTTCTCCTCTTTTTGCAATCCTAGATGCGACAAATTCGAGCAGAGATTGGTGCTGTATCCAAAGCTGATGGGTAGATACTTTTATCTTTCTCAATTTATTTTTTATATTCAGTGGTATATTTATTCAAAGCATTTCACCATAAACTTCTTTTTCATTGTGAAACCAGCTCTGCTGTTTTCGAGATGGGTAATACCAAAGTGATTGCTGCTGTTTATGGCCCTAGAGAGGTACTTTACAACCATCTTACTTGCTTATCCATCATCACTCTTGTAAATTGAAGATTGATTCATATCTTTTCCAAGGGAATAATCAGCTTTGCTGCTTACAAAAGTTTTGAGCTTTAGATGATGTTGCCGTTTTTATAGTATCTTCTATATATTTCAGGTGCAAAATAGGAGCCAGCAAATGAGCGACAAGGCTCTGGTATCTTTCTTCTATTAAGTTATAAATAATACATTGGGTGTACTCTTAGTTTGTTTATATGCGTTGTACTGAAAATTTAATCACGTTTTTTCCTTTTTCCATGTCTAGGTTCGATGTGAATACAGCATGGCTAATTTTAGCACTGGTGATCGCATGAGGAAACCAAAGGGCGACAGGTTATTTCTTATTTACTTGTTTAATTTCCTAGTCTTTTTGCCTGATCTTGATACTTGATACTTAATTGGTATAGTATTGATGTACTGATAGGACGAGAGTGAGCGTAGCAATAATATGAGCACTCTTGGGAATAACTTGCAATTATGAATTAGACATTTCCTGTTCTGCTGGGATTTTTTGTAAGGCTTGGTTGTTGTTGTGATGAAATGTAAATGCTGTTTTGGTTGAAATTCTAAGTGAATAGGGTAGCATATTAAGAGAGGAAATGGTAGTAAGCCTGTTGATTGTCAACGTAAAGCCTTATTTGTCAAGGATCCAACTCCACAAAACCCTGGTAAACAAAGGGCTGCTAACCTTGCTTGTATGACGGGTTATTATGGTTTAGCAGCTTATCTTTCAGAAAAGTCTCTAGTTGAGAGGCTCAATACATGAGCTTAGCTGGAAATATTAACGGTTTATTGGAAACAGGCACGGCTGATCATTGAATTCTGAGAACCTTACCAGGGACCAGCTGATTTTGAAGGAACCTTTAGCAGAAACATGGCGAGGAGATTATCTGTTGGAATACACGAACCTTGTAGATAAGGTAGATTTTTGGGGAGTGGTATTGTTAGGATCTATCCTTATAGTTATTTAGTTAATAAGATAAGTTAACTAGTTAGAAGGGAAATAGATTAAATAAATAGTTAGTTAGTAGAGAAGTTAAGTAGTTTAAAGGGATAAGTATGTATAGGAGACATAAGGATGGGAGAGGGATCCAATACATGTGTTTGTTGTATTGTGAAAGGACAAAGGAGTTTTGTGAAAGTGAAACCATTAGAAGCGAGTCTCATCTCCTATTATCATTCTTAAAATAAAATGTGTTCATTTTTTTTTCTTTAATTTCTTTCTATCAATCTTCCATTTCTTTCCCTTTGTTCCTAACAAACTCGGTGCTTAATGTTTTATTTATACATAAATATTCCTTCATTTTGTTTGTCATTCAGAGTTTATTAGATTGGTTGTTCTTGCAATGTTTCATAACCCTTGGCATGGGACAGCCTCTTGTTTGTTTCTTATATATTTGATTGAAGCTTGCTCATGCTACAGGAGATCAACCGAAATTTCTCTGGTTATTCGACAAACCATGGAAGAATGCATATTGACACATTTAATGCCCCGTTCCCAGGTTCTATTACAGTCTCTGATCCTTATTTTTTTTTAATCATTGTAAATTGTTTATTTTCTTTTTGCATTGATTTGGCTATTTAATTTGCAGATAGATATTTATGTCCAAGTTCTCCAAGCAGATGGAGGTAATTCATGCCTGATATTGGGATCTTGTGATCCTTTTTCATCTTGTTAATTTATTTTATTTTTGTTCTTGTGCTCTTTTTAAAAAAATCTCCTGTTAATTGTTAGCAATATTTAAAACGGGTCTCTGAACTTTTATATAACTTTTGTTCGTAACATGCCTTTTGTAGGAACTAGGTCTGCTTGTATAAATGCTGCAACTTTGGCTCTAGCTGATGCTGGGATCCCTATGCTTGATCTTGTAACTTCCTGTAGTGCGGGATACCTCAATAGCACCCCTCTGCTTGGTATGTATATGTTTTACTGGAAATTTTAACTGGGTCTTTAACAAGGGTGCTTTGTCTTTTTTTGCAGTAATGAACTTTCAATTTAGTACTGCATGGTTTGTCATAATAATTGAAAGTTGCTGAATGAATATGGACAGATTTGAACTATGTAGAAGACAGTGCTGGGGGTCCTGATGTAACTGTAGGAATTCTGCCGAAGTTAGATAAAGTGACCCTTCTTCAGGTAAATTTTCTCCATATTTGTTTTGTAGTTAGGGAAGTAAATTAACTTGGAAAAAATGAGTTTATTTATGTTCGTAACCTGGTCCTAGGTTATGGATTGTGTAGTGTCTTGCTTAAATGTGAAAGTTTATTATGCCCTTACTGCAGGTATATACCTTTTTTATAGAGGCTTTAGGATCGTTAGGACCTATCTCTCTTTCAATTCTCTCTCTTGCTCTCTGTCATTGGCAATTAGCAGTCACATAAAGGCTGTCGGCATTTCCCGTCCGTCCTTCCAAAATTGTTGTCATCTTTAGACCTAGATTATTGCTTTGACTCCTATGAAGTGAGAACTGCACTATAGAGGAAAAAATAGGAGTTATGGTCCTGTTAGAAAGTCAAGGCATACTTTGTGATATTGTGTGTTATAACTCCATACTATACCCCTATGGAAGTGCATCCCTCATTTCTGGGGACCAAATACAAAGATTCCTCAGTTTTACTTTTTAAACTTCCTAGACCTCCATTTTGCTTTTGATGAACATTATTGATAGGGTGACTTGAACCTTTACTTTCCGGTGGTTGTTCTGAAGTTCTTTTGTTTAGCATCAGCTAATGCTCGGTCAAGTACATACTTCATTTTCCCTCGTCGACTCATTCTTAAGATTCTTGACACTTAATTTCGTGATTCCAGCAACATATTTTATTTTCTTAATTGCATATTTTTCATTAGCTCTCCGAATTTAGACCGATATTTTAAAATTGTACAATACACAACGCTGCTATAGTGGCCTCTATTGACTTCAGAGTGTGCACTTGTTATCGTAAAAGTTGATTAAGATTTGAGAACTTGAACATTTTAACAGAAATAGATCACTATAACATATTTTGTTGAAGGCAGTGCAGTTATTTTCTTCACCAGTTTCTTTCATTGTAATTTTCTCTTGCATACGAACTAGTTGCCGTGTTTCATAATTTAGAATGGAAAGCATATAGTTTGATTAAGCGGCGTTCAGTTGGGTGTGGCTTTTACTTCATTTTTGGATTAGGGGACATCGAGTTTTGTTTGCACTAATTTATTTTGCTATTTACTGTAGATGGATTCTAAACTACCAATTGATATATTGGAAAATGTTATGCAACTGGCTACGGAAGGATGCAAAGCAATTGCAAACTACATACGAGAAGTAAGATTCTGTCACATTCTTGTGATTGATATAGTAGTAAAAACATGGTTCATATTCATTTCATAGCTGACTTCCCAATTTCTTCATTGATTGACAGATTTTACTGGAGAACACAAAGCAACTTGAGTATCGAAGGGGTTCATAGTTTTATAGAAGTAATGTCTCCTTTTTGCTTGCATTCCATGTTGGTTTATTTCATGTTATACATATAACCTGATGCTATGGTGGTGGTTGCTGATGGTTGTATTTTTTTCTGAACTGCAGGTTCTTATTTTCAACAGTTATGCAGTTTTTCTTCAATTTTTTTTATTAGAGTTCTATTGTTGGCATACGGTACTGACTCAGGCAGGAAAAAGTAGAGGTGAACGTGCTTAAATGCTGTTGTCACCTAGTTTTCATGATACCATTGTTGTTGTCACCTAGTTTTCAAGATACCATTGAACCCATAACAACAATGTTTTGTTTCATTTAACCAAGCTTGAATTAGAATTTTGCCCCATCTTTCCTTTGATTTTATCGGGCTGTAGATATTTACAGTTCAAATTGTTGTTATGCCATAAAATTTCAATAGGTGTTTCATTTTGCTATCAACGAACATGATCGAAGCAGTTTTTGTGTTATGAGCTGTGTATTGAATGACTCTTTAGAGAGGAATTAACAACAAAACACATTATTCTTTGCAAACTCTCATTTTAAATTCACGTAGGTCCTCCTAAATCAAGCGGTCCCACTTAAATTCGGTGATATCAAAGTGTGTTAAAAAGAGTGTGCATGTAAATTCGGTGATATCAAAGTGTGTTAAAAAGAGTGTGCATGTAGCATAAATTACATGTATTTTTTTTTTTTTGGTAATGTTAACCGGTGCTCCGGGGCACTAGTTAAGAAGCAAATATAGTATGAATTGCATTGGAAATTGTGTTGTCAATCCCTTACAAAATCAATAAAGTGTTTTTTAATTTAAAACTTTCTCTTTATGGTTTTCTTAACTAGTGCCCCGAGGACACTGGTTAACATGACCATTTTTTTATTTGAGAGATTACATGTATATTTTTTTTGAGGGATTACATGTATATATTAGGTTGTATTTCATTTCATTATTTCTAGGTCTTATGTATATTTTAAAAATGTAGTTGTCTTGTTTATTCTTTAATTAATATTTTGTTTTGACATATCTTCACCTTAAATGTGTTATCAATTACACAGTTTCTTAAACTTCCATTAGCCAAGCAGTTGACTCTTTTATTAGTGAACACAAAATGTTAGTTCTAAAAACAAAACCACTTAGAATTAACTTAAATACAAATAACTTCAAAGAAAGTATATAGATAAATAAGCTAAAATGCCGTAAGTCTCCCTCTACCCTTCAAAAGTAACCACTTGACAAATTTCTCCAACATATAATTAAATTAAATAAGCTAAAATGCGATAAGCCTCCCTCCCTCCAAAAGTAACTAGAAGAGTCCGTTGCTTTCATAATTCTTTCTTTAAATTTAGTCAAATTAGTTTAAATTTCAAGAGAATGTACTGCGTTGCTCTCATAATTCTTTCTTTAATACCACTTGTCTAAGTGCTTAGGTTTTGTTTGTTTTTTTATGCCACTTGTTTTGTACGACAAAAAAAAAACTACCTGTGTTTTTTACTTGGTTGTTTGTTTTTTACGATCAGAAAAAACAAAATCGCTTGCGTCTTTCTATCTCCTGTGATAGCCATAGGTCCAAAATAATGCTCTACCGTTCTTTCTTTAACCACTCATTTAAATTTTAAATCTCATGTTCCAAACCAGCTTTGACGTCACAAGTCAAAACTCAACCTCTCAAACACTACCTACCAAACATTTTGGTTTTGCAACTTTTTTTGTTTTTGGAATTTATGTATACCAATATAATTATTAATTTATTACGTCAGGAATTTCACAAAATATCAAAAACATAGGCTTTTCTTTCTAGAACTAGAAGTAGTATTTGTAGCATGAAAAGAGAACAACAGAAAACCTGATACTCCTAGAAAGCACTATTATTTAATATTTTACTTGTGCTACAAGTAACTTAATGCTAAATAGCTAAATGCAACATAAATTCCGATAACATGAGCTTTTGTACAATTTCATCCTCTCAAAGACCACTTCTGTCCAGACCGAGACTGTCACTACAAAAACTTGATGGCACAATCGAGAGTTGAAGCCGCCCTGTCCATTCCTCTCCAGGCCTCAAGTTCACCGGTGTCTCTATTACTGCTGCATCTACACAAAGCATCTGTTTGTACTCCTCGTCACCAAAGTCCGTCATCGACTTTGATTTCTTCTCCCATGGATTCCACACCGCTGCAATTCAAGAAAAAACAGAGTTGTCACCAATGTCAAGGAAATTGTGTTTTCTTTAACAATTAAAAACCTTGTTCACATTTCAAATCAAGCTATGAAAATTATTATTGTTGGTGGCATTGGATGAACTAGAAAGACAGTGTTACGCTAAATAGTAAATAGCTTACCAACATCAGGGAGACCTTCCTTTTTTATAATATATGTTTGTTTCCTCTCATGATCTAGAACTGCAATTATATTTGGAGAGCTAAGATAAACACGATCCACCTGCTCGGAAGAAAGGATCAATTTTGAAAACCTCTTTATTCATAGGCTAGGTATGCAGAGGTATAGTTGCCTCAACCGAAAATCAAAAGCTTGACTTGTGTCGTGGAACTAAAGATATGTATATGCTGTAAACATAAATACAATTCACAAGATTTACCTCGGATTCAAATGTTATCGCATCTCCTTGTTCTGTAAATCGTTCTTTTTGGGAAAGGTTGTCCAGGTAATCAAGTGTCTCAAGACCTTCAATCCTTATCTCACTGTACATAATTGTTAATGTGAGTTAACTAATCCAACAGTCAATTTGCAATACAAGAAAAAAGATGGTTGGACATCACTGATTGTCAACTACAATGATGTATTATCCATACCTAATGTCAGAAACCAGTAAGTATGTGTGGTATGCAAATGAGAAACTAAATGGCTTGCCATTGATATTCCTGACTCGTGATATCAGGGTTATGTCTCCGTTTGTTGTAAGAGACACTCGAAGCCGGAACTCAAAACTGGTACAATTAGGTAATTGTTAGCTTATTGCAGTTCGAAATTTGATTTCCAATACATAGGGAAAAGTAATATCAGATACATGTTAGCTTCAAACAACCAAAGTGGCAGAAAAGAACAGAAATCACTCAAAGTAGATATCCATGTGATATTATCACTCTGCTAATTGACGTGAACATAACTCATGAGGTATGGAAATTAGAGCGTTCAAGTTAATACCTATGTGGCCAGCATTTCATGTCTTCTTCAGATGATTTGAGTAGCAGGTCGACAAAGGATTTTCCGCTGGAATCGTTTGCTGGCAGAGGAGGAGGGTTTTCATCAATCACCCACATTCTATTTCTTGCAAATCCATGCAGCTCCATCGATCCACAGTTTCCAAACTATTATAAACAAATTTAGGTCTAAGATATATGAGTTATGCATGGTAAAATTTATTGAGATTTGAGATTGAATATTCAAAACAGTAATTAATTATACCTGTGGAAAACATATAGGAATTCCTCCTCGTGCTGCTTTTTGTGCCTTTGGAGTTGTCTATAATCAATTGCAAAGAGAAATTAATAAAATATGACTGTTTGCCACTTTACAAAGAAAAATTGGCTACAATTCTATATTTCCACAATGCCATAATCTAAAATACATATAATTTGTAATGAAAACTAAAAGACAGACCTTGCTACTTGTGAATAGAAGTTCTTCCCCCTGCTCATTGCGCCATGATGTGACCTGTGCTCCATTCAAGCTCACCTAATTTCAAGAAAAAGACAGTTAATGCTAATTCCTAATGCTACTTTTGATTATATGTTCAAACTAAAAATATCATTATGAACCAAGATTTCCAGTATTGATAATTAAAGTTATAAATGTTAAAAGTTAAAACTGATGCGAACACATCAATCGACAAGTTTTCCTCACCCTTGCCGAAGCGCCTTGTGGGGTCCGAAGCACAACTTGACTAATTCCATTCTGGTCCTTTGTCATTTCTGTTGCTGCCCTAAAGTCCCACACAGCTGCCGAATGCCCCATCTGAAATAATTTAAGTCCTCTACTCTCAGAGCAAACCCTGATACGCTTAATGAATTCCCTACACGCCAATGCCCTTTGATTGAAAGGGGATCCGGTCCACACCTATACTGAAACAAACAAGTGAATTAGCTTTTTCAATCAAAAGCAAAATCTCAATAGCCAATTAACCCACCTAATCTATCCTCACCAGTATGATTCAGATCTAGGGTATCCTAAGTCTATTTAAAAAAAATAACTACAAATGTATGCTGAAATTCAATTAAAGCCATGAAAGACAAAAACATAAACATCAAGTTTGAACATTTGGCAATTGAATATCAATCAACCTTGTCAGATTTACAGAAGAAAAAGACAATTCTATACTAAAGGAACTTGGAAAGATTCTACAATTATTACACAATGCATAAAACCAAGACACATAACTGTGAAAATAAATTCTTTAAGAATATAACCAAAGTTATAATAACAGTAATTCTTTCAAGAAAATCCCCTCATACTCCCGAGTTCGAGTCTGCCTAGGGCCTCTTCCTCATAGGGTTGGAACAAAAAAAATCACTCCAACCCAAGACATTGCTACACAAGTAACTGATATAGTCCTATGTGATCAAGCATTTAAACAGTGTACTTACGTTAACAATCTTGAAGCAGTAATTCAAACAGAAACCGCAAATTGGCACAAGTTGTTGAATGATAATGCATGATTGCATCCAATCCAATGATAAGAATCAAATATCTGTTAAAAAAAAACAGCAACAAGCCAAAGGGGTGTAAGAGAGAAAATAAAAAGTGGTAAGATGTGTGAGAAACAAACAAGTATAAAGTTGAAAGGTAACCTTTTAGTTTCTTAGAAGTATGTATTAATTCATCAAACACCAAACTTGGAAATGAATCAAAAAAAAGTATAGAACTTTCTACCAACCCAAAATAAAATTGGTAGTAGGTAATAATATTTTGTTAAAATGAGATAAACATTGAATCAACACATAAGCTGAAGATAAGGAGAAAAAACCGGTTTCGTAAATTGTACTAGTATATTGTATTGTGTGTTGAGATCTAATCTAAGGATTAGGACGTGGAGATATGAGAAATCCATGTGTAGTGTACAACACACATGTACTAACCGTCAAAAAACATTGTTTAATGTAATGTAGTGTGATAATTTGAATGTTTAGAATTTGGAATAAGAAAATTTTGAAAAAAACAAGTAAAATATAGGTACCTTTTGGAGGAAGAATCTTGCAGATGATCAAAATTAAACTGTAACGTTATTTGAAATCAAATAAGCATTTTGATATCAAATTTTTTACGTCAAAATACAAGGGAAGGTTAACAAGGTGAACTATATTAGTTGATCCATAGTTCAAAAATATTCATGGATTTAATGATAAAATAAAAAATCAATCTTAACTATTACATTTTTATATGATTTTTTAGGCATATATTATTAAATTAATATGGTTATTTTTCCCCACTTATTCAGCTTAATCAGTAAATTTTTACCCGATTAACTGTTTAACCCGTATATATTTCACTACATACAAGTAAATTAGCATTTCACTAAATTTATTTTCAATAATAAAATCTTCAAGTCTTTTCATATTTCATTTGATTTCAAAATAGCCATAAGCTTGCCTTCTACGTAATACAAAGTGCACCATAAATTTCATCTATTTTTCAAAATAAAAATGAGCTCCAAACAATTTTGATAATTGAACACAAAGATATCATCACATCACAATCACACTATTTTAAGGACATGCGTATTTGTTGAGGTTTTTTGCTTTTTTGTCTAATGAGTTGTGGAAAATGGATTTGTCATTCAAATTGCGGGCTTATCTTTAAAATTTGTCTTCTTATTATTCTTTTCTCAATGATGGGAAACACTGGCCACTTTTTTAATATTCATTACTACTATTATTGAGATAGACAAAAGTTTGGGACTTGGGGAATTGTTTGGCGTGACAACTTATTTTTATTTTGTGTTGATGGTGATTGCTTATTTGAATTTGAATACCAATGTTCATCTGGATAGGATTTTGTAGTCTACCAAAATTTAAACAAATAGGACCTTACATTACCTAAAGTCGTTTTTAAATTACTACTATGGTGAACAGTGTTAGGTATGGGTGACGGTTGGTTAAAGGGATGGAAAAAAAACCGTACCACTAGCTTAAAACATAACTTCACAAATATAAAACGACACAAATATCATATTTATCCTACAAAGCTCGCACGATATCATATTATTTGTGCCTATAGATACTCTCATTTACATCCCTAGCTAGTTTGTCAAAAATGTGTATCATATGAACAATTATTTGTATGACAACTTTTATGACAACCATAAACTTATAAAGAAATGTATATATTGACACATAAATCAAAACAATCGAGTGAGAAAGTAAAACCATAATATGAGTATGAGAGAAAAAGTTGTCACAAAAGTTATTAAAAAATAGTTGTACAAATATCATTTCTCTTTATCAAAACTTTGAATGATACTCAATTTTTAAATATAATTTGTACATAAAAAATTGTGAAATAAATTGAATAACTAGCTTAAATAAGTATAAATTCACTAACTAATTATATGAATTGGTTACTTCAAATAAGATCAGCCCAATAAGTGATAACCACACGTATGTATACTAAAATTTAAAAATCTTTATCTTTATATATCTAAATGTTAAATAGTGTTGCAAGCAACCCTGATTAACCATAATCCCGCCCTTTTTTTAGGGTTCTGAAAAATATTTAAGACAAAAAATACCTCCAGAGTGTCAAACCCATGCCATGTTGGTGACTTCACAGTATTTTAACCACCAAAGCCATTTGCTGTTTTTATGATATTATTTGACTTCCACTACATGATATCCAATATTAAACTCCCTTTTAAAAAAAAACCAATCAATTCATTTTCCTTTCTTTCCAAACGGTTTCGAACCCTTTTTTTTCTCCTTTCTCCTTCGCAATCTAAACCCAAAAGTCTGTGGTTTTCATCCATTTCTTCCCCTTTTTCCTTCGACATATGTCTTGAAAAATGAAAATATAGGTGACCTTACAGACTTCTATGGTTAAATCACTTGATATGTTTCTCATACTAACTTTATACAATAATTTTTTTCCTTTAATGAGTATTTTGAACTATTTAATTAACTCATTATTTAAATTTTACTCATTGTTTAGATTTTGTATGACGAGTTCCAACTACGGTGCGTTTTTGCTCATTGCAGTCTTTATAGAAATGTTATACATAATACATTTAAACATGTCGACAACTAATAATATAGTCAACCTGATGTTTATATATGAAAATCGAAACAAACCCGTGCATCGCACGGGTAGAGGTCTAGTATATTAAAAAAAACTATATCATGTTTAACATGAATACCAATATAATTGTTGTTTTACTACGGTGTAGTGGAAAGTCGATATAGTTTGTTTGGGTTGTTTTACCATGAAAACGTCGTGGTTGATTCTGTATCTTACATAATTGTTGACAATATTGCAAAATATCTTAAAGTTAAAGACATAGTTTACAACTCAGTCCAACAATATCTCTTCGATGGCTTAAAATCTTTTTAAAAACAGTTTTCTGAAATTCGAAAACAACAATTATAAAGAATATGAGACTTCTTATACTATATATTATGAAGTTATTATATGAAGAAAAAAAAACATATTTAGGAAAAGATTCAATTATTTAACACGTCCTCCATTTCTAAATATATATTGCAGTCAATCCCTACACACATGCCAATACACAACTTTAACTGTAATTATCTATAATAAAAAATTATAAAAATAAATTCATAGACATATACACAAATGGAGAGGATCTTTACTCCCTAACTAGAACATTCAAATAAGCATCCCAAAAGAAGAAGATAATTTTTTTCCATCTGTCTTACTATTTCTCGCACGCTCTACAACATTTCAAATCATAGATTCTAAATTGTTAAAAACATCTTCCAACACCCTAAATTAGACGGAAAAAAACATGGAAAAAGAAAACTCTCAAAGATGACCGGTCACAAGAATAATTTGGAATCATAATGGGACGGGCCTTTTGGACTCGTTACAAAGTTTCACATGTTGAAGATTTCTACTCTTCCCCCTGCACATTTCGCTCCCACCCTGCAGCGTTGCCTAAAATGCTCATGCGTTAGTTAACTAACGCAAGTGTAAACTTATGTGTTAGTTAACTAAAGTTGTGTGACTTAAGTCACGCAAGTGTAAAGAACTGCGTGGGTTAACTTAAGCAACCATTAACACATGCGTGAGTTAACTCACGCTCAGTCTGTGTAAAAAACCAGATGAGGCAGAAACTTCTATTTTCTCTAATTTTTCAATCCTTCTTTCATACATTCATTCAAGCATACATTTTTCATCATTCATTCAAGCATTCATTCAATCAAGCATTAAACTCATAATTATATTACGAAAAATAACAGAATAAAACAACGGAATAAAATAACAAATAATGTCATAAAAAACGCCAAAAAGCGTAAGTGTAATAGGATTACAACCAAATCCAACAAAATGTCATAAAAAAAAGGCTACACAAGTCATATTGGTCCATCCCGTGGACTCCTTCTCCTCCTCCGCGGAGCCAGCATCTGCTCCAGCATGCTCCACTCAGACTGTATGCCCTGCATCAAGCGCATAACCTCCTCTGGATTATGAAACACAGTAGGATGTCCCATTGCACCGTCCACTCTGGCCCTGATGATCTGGTATGGGTCGGGAGGATGTCCGACCCACTGCTGCTCAACAATAACCTCCTCGTAAGGAGGGATAGGACGATGAGGGGCATCAGCTGCGTAGTCAGGAATGGCAGCAGGGGGTTCACAATAGCATGTGATACTCTAATGAACCATCTCATGTACCCCTTAGTATGAGCCCATAGCTGGTTATCCGGAACCTGATGACCCCTCTACTGATGGTTGAGGACATGTAGAGCAAACTCTATGAAGGCCTGGGCCCCGTCATCTGCCGCAAGAAGCTCAATGTCTGTAGGAGCCCTGAGAATAGTCTGGACGTACCCGTACTGCCTAAGATTTGCTCTGGCAAGTGACTGATCATCATCTCGCTGTCGGCTATGATCCATCCGGAGTACCAGCATATGTTTTGAAAGGGCGTGATGTGTCGTTGTCTCTCGTACGACCTCCAGGTGACATGAGAATGGTCCAACGAATCAATGGCATCTCTGTAGTGTCCAGGATTAGAAAAGCCCCTGGGAGATTTCCATTGACTAACAAGCGGGGAAATAGTAGGGTCGTAGTCTTCATCATCAATCCTCGGAATGATGTTCGCGAAGTGTGCCAAAGTCCATCCCTGCAAACACAAAGAAATAAATTATATCAGCACAAGTATTATACAAATAACTATACATTTACGATCCAATAAGTAAAAAAGAAGAAAAACAAATATTACCACAAGCAAGGTCATGTAACCACCACAGGAGGCCATAAATGATTCGGAGGTAAGAGAAAACTGCTCATATAGGAAAGCAAGTCCCATCCCACCCCATGACCAGTTGTCCAACTCGTCCATATCTTGCAGCGCAAGCAACCTCAACAGATTAATGTTTTTGCTGTTCTTGCTAGAAAAAAATGGTCTAGCCAAGCAAGAGCAACAAAAGCGCCTTAATGCAGGCCAACCTAACTTGAGATCGCTCATCTTCCTCCTCCTATGTGTCATGCTCAAGCAGCTGATTACACCTATTCAAGAGCTCCTCGTAGCGCCTCTTCAGTACACCAAAACTGATGTGAGCAACACCCTGTTTTGTCATCTCTTTAGCGGCAGTCTCCGTTGTAAAAAGTAGGTCCACCTGCATCATCTTTAGCCCCTCGTCACGGGTTAACTCTCTATCAGGAAGGAGCCTCCCAGTGATGGGGATGCCTAGGAGACACGCCACATCATCTAGTGTGATGGTCATCTCCCCAACAGGTAGGTGGAAGCTGTTGGTCTCCTCCTGCCATCTCTCTCTCATCCACAAACGAACCCGTGAGAGATGTTCTCGTACCCACTAGTCAAGAGGGGAGTAAGACCGAACATATTCACTTCATCCCAAAAGCATTGCTTTTGTGCACCCGGCTGAGGGATTGTCAGGTTTTTAAGGCTCGACTTCTTCCCGTGCGAGATACCTTTCACCCTATGTTTTTTTCGAAACTGAAATACAAAAAACAACAAACAACACCGTTAAATAAATAATAAGTAAAATAAACATTAAATATATTCTAACATAAATTTTAATTCTAATATTAAATAAGTAAAATAATAATTAAAATAAGTTGTATAAATAGTAAAAGAAATAAAGTAAACATTAAAATATACTTACATCGGCATCAACCCAAATCTTGCATGCCGCATGTCCACCAAAGTAAGGTAAAAGCGTGAGCTCAGAAGGCCCCCCTACATAGCCGTCCGGTCCGGCCTCGTACACCACCCTCGGCACCCCCTGAAAACGACCCCCACCATCATGCTGTTGTGGCTGCTCAATATCATCCTGCTGCTAGGCTCCTCAATATGAGGTTGCTCCTGCTCAATATGAGGTTGCTCATGATGATCCTCATACTGATGCTGCTGATACGCATCAAACTGATACTGATGAGGCTAAGGCTCCTTAAAATGATACGCCTGATCATGCATCTGCTCATACACCTGATAATCTTGCTGGTACTGTGTCGGGTCCACCGTCTGGGATGGACCCGTCTGTGACGTTGATCCCCAACAGCATCAACTCTACCAAGTCTCCTTCCCCCACCTCTCCCTCGACCAGCCATAGGAGGGTGTAATGCTTGTTTCTCCCTCCGTAAACTACCAATAGGGGAAGGCTTCCTTGCCCTAAATCTGTCACTCCTATCATGAGGCGGCTTAGGCGGTCTCTGAGACGTATTCCTCCGAAAAATATTTGCACAACATTTCCAACAATTGAACAACAAAAAAACTTATAATCAACAACAACAATTCAATCTGTAAACTACCACACTGTCTTGAAACTAACTATAACTAACATTAACAAATATATTTCTAACTAATTTCATCATTAACAATCCAAAAAACAAAAAAAAATATCATTAAGACATTTTATCAAACACATACAATGCAATTTTCAAACAACTAAGAAATCTAACAATTTCTAAACCATAATATACCACATTGTACCCTAAACAACATCTAAAATACAATTCCTAACTTAATTCATCACTAACAATCATCAAAACTAACATGCAAGCCAAATTTCTAAAAAGCTAAAAATATATAATTTCTTCAAAAATATCACAAAATTTGAACAAAAATTAAGCAATGATGTAGAATAACCAACACTTACTTGTTCAATTGCGTGATTTGATGATGATTTGCTTGAGTTGTGTGAAATTCGCACTTGGAAGGGAAAAATCGTATTCTGGTGAAGTTTGAAAATGAGAGTGTTGTGTTTCTGTTTTGCTGTAAAAACACTCAAGTCACGCTGCGTGACTTAACTAACGCATGGGCATTAGTGTCCATTCAGCTGGGTGGGAGCGAAAAGTGCAGGGGGTAGAGTAGAAATCCATGTTGAATTAGACGAATAGGCCCAAACAGTTATTATCCTTTGCATTTCTAGATGTTTGCTCTTTTGACACACACCTTCTATTTGCTCTTTATCTTGAAAAACAACATTAAAAAGTTATCTACCAAAGTCTTTAAAAGGCAAAAAAAAAATCGAGAGATATTTCCTGAATCATTTGCGCATTTGGAGGGACCAAAAGAGCAACAATCACACTTTGCCCCCACCTATATATACTTGTAGTATTATACATTTTGAAGTGTAAAAAGAGGCAAAAGCCCCCACTTTTAGATTTTAGGATGTAAAAAGTAGGACGCTGAGCAATTGATGGCAACAAAAAAAAAAGGTTAACACAATGTATCAATAAAGTTTAGTTGAATATGTACGCGTGTCATATATTTTATACTAATTTATATTAAAATAAATTTAAAAGTTTAACAATTTTTATAATTTATATTAAAATAAATTTAAAAGTTTAACAATTTTTTTCCTATGAGATATGGTACCAACCAAATTTCAAAGTACTAAAGAATTTACCGAAAGAAATTCACTATAAATACTGTAATAGGTAATGTTAAAAAAATTCAATGGATTGTGCTTTTTTTTTAGTGGAACCATTGAGATTAATGAACGTAAGTATGAGGAATGGGCTTCAAAGCATATTTTGATTCAAATAAACTTTTTTTTGTTACATTTTTATCATATTTTCATATGATCCATTTTTTATTTTTAATTTATGTGAAACTTCATTACTGATATAATGAATTTCGAACACCTTACTGTTAAGACTAATGAATTTCGAACATCTTAGTGTTAAGTTCAACAAATTGAGTATGTTTTGTTTCTCAAAAGAAGTTATTGTTGTTGATGACAAATTCCGAACACCTTACTCTAAAGGACTCATATGAGATCAGTCCTTTACAACTCTAATACATACGTCCATATTAAGAAGTTGCACTGTCAACATTAGTGTGATGCCCTGCAATGATAAGCATCAAAAGTTCAAACACTAATGTCAAGTGCACTCAATTCTTCTAAAATCCTTCCTATAAAAGGATATATGTACATAGTATTCCGATAAACCTCTCACCCACCTCACTCGAAAATTGACTTGAGTGAAAGTTTTTGCAAGCGAGACACCCCACCGAGGAGCTCAACCACCGTCATCGGCTACACTCTATTGACTCCAACCAGAAACGGTATAAGCTAGGTATTTATGGAGGGAAAGTGTGTATATGTGGGCCTTACTTTTTACCGGTAAAAACAACCACGAAGTTGGCAAGAGAGAGGTAATTGTATCCACAATAGAATATTCTATTGAGCATTAAATTAATAGACTTATATATTTTGTAAGAGCTAAAAATAATTTGAAAAAGAATACAATTTCAATTTAACAAAAAATGTTTGTCTTCAAAAATTAATTCAGCTTGAGCTGAAATTCACGTGTAATTTGTACCTTCAAATTTAGTCTTAGGTTCACTGCTAATCTTATGTTCAACAACTTTTAAACCAAAATTAATTCAATAAAATAATTTGTTTAAATTCAAATCATTTAGCGTCAAGTGTTTTTTTTTGTCTCCCTTGCCATAAAAAAACATTACTCCCCCGGTGTCAAATATAAGACCAAAGTCAAATATATACCAGAAAGCCAAGCAATGAAAAATACATGCCTGAGAATGAAAAGCCAGAAAAACTTTATCAGATACCATTATAAGTTGCACACCAATCATTAATACACACACCATAATATATTATGCGACGGTTTCAACATCCCTCTCTAAACTAAAATATCTAATTTTCTTGATTATACAAACTTTAGTAGTCATCCATATTTGTCAAATCTAAATAGAATATAGTTCTCTTTCCTAAGTAACTGATGATGAGCAATGAATTAGTTCTGGTTTTGATGGATTTAGATACTAAAATTCAGCTGATCCATCCCCACAGAAAAACTGTTAGCAGTAGTTTTGGGTTTGTAATATGCCAAAACTACGTGATCATGGTTTTTTGTATCAACCAGCAGCCACAGCATCAGCTCTAGGACTTGCATCCAATAGTTGGTGCAGCTTCGCACCAGAATTTGGTTTGTTGTCACAATAACCATTCTCATCCTCCACAGTTCTATCATTAGAACCCGAATTATTATTAACTCTTGATAATAAGTTTTCTGTACTTACAGGTGCAGTCCTCTGGCTGTCAATGTTGGTCAAAATTATCTCTTTCGGTTGTCCCAGTTGAGCAATTTTAAATTTTTCCTGAATCGAAAAAAAAATGAAGTGTACTCAGCACCACAGAATAACACCAATGACATGTATGCATACAGATGAAAGATTAAGTGAACAGTACCTTTAATGCAGCATTTTCCATCCTCAGTCTTCCAGATTTCTCAGCAAGTCGATTTATTTCTGATCTAAGTGATGCACTCTCAGCATTCAAGGATTCAACTTTTCGTGCCAGTTCTTCGGCCTCAGCCTGAAGGGAGGGAATAAGCACGTTAGTCACAAGCCTATACTGAGTATAATCTTTATCAAGTGTGTGATAACGGAAGAACCTGATTAATATATGATTCTGACTGAACTAAAGATGCCAACATTTGTATCATACCTGCTTCCTTAGTCTGGACCTCCTAGCAGATTCTCGATTTGATTGTTTCCTTCTCTCACGCTTCAGTTCACGCTCATTCTACAAACCCAAACATACCAAAAGGAATTATTTTAAAATCATTAAAAGGATGATGACACTGCATAATTATCACATTGTGTTTCAAACGTGTCTCAAATGTACATGTACTGTAGAGTATTTAAACTGTTGAGACGAATTATATGTTACTGTACCTGTATCCAAGCCTCGGGAGGCAATACAGCAGAAGGTTGTGGGGCACTTGTGGGATTTGTTTTAGAATGAACACTGGAAGAATTTCTTAGCTCCAGCGCGGTGGTCATCGCTGAAGAAACTGCAGGTCCAACTAATTGACCTGTGACACCAGCAGGGGCAACTGCCATCATCTTATCAGAAACTGTGATTTCTTTGGAAACTTGACTACCTTGTGTATGAGTTTTCCCTTCTCCATCTGCTTAAACAGTAGAGAAAACATATCCATCAACGCTGATTATTTTAATACCATATTTTGGTATATGACATTTAATTATAATTTCTAGGATAAGACGCCAATATCAATACGGTATGAAGTAGGAAATATGGGTAAAAGACCACTCTTTAGAGTCTACAATGTGTCTGAATCTGATTGCAAAGTTAAAAACTTGAGCAATATACCCCTTACTGAGCAACAATGATATAATATCATTCAACTTATCAAGACCCTACTCAATAAACTGGTTGACATCATGATGATAACACAAATATAATTGTGATCCCATGACAACTCTATTGTTCATCAAGATGTGACACTTGGTGAAGAACAGAGTCATACCAGTGGTTGGTGTTCCCTCACGGCTTCTTTTCCTTCTTGTTTGATTAGCCTGATCATAAGACGGACAAATATCTTAATTGAATTGTTCAATTTTATAAAATCATTTTAAACAAATAGACTATAGGCGAAACAATTGCATATGGTCAACAAAGTATAAGAAAAGAAGTGCATCGCAACCAAGTACTCACCCCTGAAGTGTTGCCGTCACTTCCATCACTCGAACCCTCGGTATTCACACTGTTCATATCATCATAAAATTACTTGGTTATCCACAATAACAAACAAATGGACCAATCTTATCAACTGAGAGAAAGATAAATAGGATATATGTATGCTGTTGGAAAACTTCATGTATATAAACAGAACATCAACGAACCTCTGTGATTGCCTGCTTTCAGCTCCAGGCTCAGCACTCTCAGCATGGCCATTGCCTATTGACATTGCAAGTCCATCAAACCCTTTCAATTTCTTCATCAGACCCTGATCAGTATTTCCAGATGATTTGGGAGGTGTCTCTATGCTTAAAGGAGTTCCAGTCTGTATTGTTTTACCAATTCCAACTGATCATAATTTGATAGCATTAAGACTAAAGTATGAACTGATCACAGAGAAAATTATAACTTACAGCAGGTGAAGATGAAATTCCTTGACTATGTGGATGTGGACCCTATATTTTACAAAACAGAATTCATAAGATTGTGGGGAAAATTCCGAAAAATAAAGCATTCGTAATAAATGATGAAAAATTAATTGCAAGTATAATGCATTAAGGTAATCATAGTGTGGAAAGGTTTTTGATAGCAGAGGAGATACAACCTTTGTCAGTATTGATCAATTTCAGTAAAATATGAACCAAAACATGGTCCAGACAATTAACATAAGCTTCAGTAGCAAAAATTAAAATTAAAAACTGAAAAATCAAAGGTAAGAATGTAGGCATACAAGAGGAACTGCAGGGTGAGTATACACCCCTCCATGTGGATACATTGCCGCATAAGGATGTCCATAAGGTGGCATCATAGGCTGCAAGAAATAATAAATTGCTTATTCATGTCATCTAGGGTATACACCAAGACATAAAACAAACAAAGAATGTTAATATAACATAGCAATTGATGCCTATGTTATTATTACCTGTGGTGGCCCCCACATATATGGGTGAGGAGTGTGACCAGAAGCCACAGGTGAGTTATAGTAAGGTGGCATGGCAACTCTTGGTCCATAATATGCCTGAAGATATAGCGGACAATTTAGATTATCAGTTTTCTAATGGTCATTTATGTTTGTAAAATTCATAAAGTGAACCATTTTCAAGTGGATAAAAATTCAGTCTCATACCATAAAGTAAATATTTTTGTTAAATGAGAAAACAACGATCAGTACTTGGTAGCAATTCAAGGAATAATTTCAATTTGATATTAATTAGAGGTAAACATCGATCGCAACTGGAGATAAACAACTCAAAAGGAAAAAGGTAAGTAACCTGCATGGCTGCCCAATCAGGATAGACATGAACATTCGTCTGGTTGGTCTGATCCTATTAAAAGATGAGTGCATAAATACATCAAAAATCAAGTTTTTATTATAAATGCAACCACACGACATAGGAACAGTAGACTAGTAGAGCTCACCACTGTTACAGGTGAAGAAGGCTTTTCCGTCTTGGTAGATATCTCTTCATCGCTATTTCCCATTGCAAGCACCTAATGGAAAAAACTTGGTCAAAATCTGTAGAAGGATCCGTGCCAATTCTTAAAAAAAATATTGCAAATTCATGATTCCAACGACTATGAATGCAACATGCTAGAAATTTTTTTTTTTTTTTTTG
>Ga0228711_1002797_pt1 | contig 27041 bp, 19 predicted proteins | sample MedpolnodulmetaG_2_FD_177996 | JGI IMG/M metagenome (GOLD analysis project Ga0228711, IMG submission 177996) | Root nodule microbial communities from Medicago polymorpha collected in Santa Monica, California, United States - brown nodules | ecosystem: Host-associated > Plants > Roots > Nodule... | reverse complement strand
TCGTTGAAGTTGTACGTTGTTGTTGATTAAGTTGTTGAGTCCATGCATACTCATATAAAGTTAGGAGCTATGCTCCAGTGTTGATTTTAGGAGCTATGCTCCAGCGTTGATTTTAGGAGTTTATACTCCAGCGTTGATTTTAGGAGCTATGCTCCAGCGTTGATTTTAGGAGCTTTGCTCCAGCGTTGATTTAGTAGCTATGCTCCAGGGTTGATTTTAGGAGTTTATACTCCAACGTTGATTGGTACCACATGCATACTGCATAGTCAAGTTGTTGTTGCGTCATTGCATTGTCGTTAATGTTGAGTTGTCGTCGTCGTTGTTGAATAGCTGTTGTTGATTTAAATGCTAAGTGGAACTAAGTGAATTATATGTGAAATATTATTGATGATAAGTATATGTGAACTATTATTGTTGTTAATGATTGTTGTTTATGTTGTTAAATTCTGTTGATGAATTATATGCTTATTATTATTGAATGTGAAATCTCACCCCTTCTGTTTGAATGTTGCCTCTACGTGGGTAACATGCAGATAATCAGGATTAGTTGCTGATGTGAGTTGACTCTCTCATGCGTCGTCTTAGGGTCGCTCTGATAAGTAACGGGATGAGGATTATTTACTTGTTTTCCACTGTTGCGTATTATTATTTATGAACCATGTTGTTGAACCTTTTTAATTAAGTTGTTTACGTTGAGGCCGTAGTGTCAAAGTTGTTGAACTATGAATCTATTTTCTGCTGCGATGTTTTGTTAAAGTGGTTTTAATAAATAGTAACTTTACTCTATTTATATTTTAAATGTAGTGTGACATTCCGTTTTACGTTGAATACTCTGATTATTTGTATTATTTACATTGTTGGGAAAACGGGGTGTTACACTAGATTGGGTGCATGAGCTCAATTTTGGACCTGTGATTTTGAGATGGATGCGAAGAGAGTGGTTGATAGTTTTTTATCTTCTTGGCATGATGTTACTGAATTTGGTATCATTATCCAAAATTGTAAAACTCTCTTTAGGCAATATTATGAAAACTCAATTGTTGAGTTTGTATGTAGACAAACAAATGAAGTTGCTCATAAGTTAGCTAAGGCGGCCTTATTGCCAACTAGTCTTCAGGTTCTATTTGAAATATCAGATTGTATTGAACCCACTTTGATTAATGAAATGTTATAAGTTTGTTTCTCTAAAAAAGAGAGTGTATTGTTTCACCATTAACACAAAGTTTAATATAAAAAATTATAATAAACTCAATTAAATACGTATTATTAAAAATATTATTAAGATTTTAATTTATTAAAATATCTTACATACATCTCATAATTAATAATTATTTATCACCATCTAATAATTAATAATTTAAATCCTACATTCACATAATAATTGTCAAAATTTGCATAAAATATTTCGCCTAAAAAGAGTATCATTTTTAGTGTCCAATATACTTTTATTTGTTTTCTTACAGTTGCACCATCTAATTAATACTATATATATATTATAATCTCAAATTTTTATCCTTTATTTTATATTTATGATAATTAAAATACATCAATAGCTATTAAAGATGATTCAATAAAATTAAAATTCTTATTATTTTAATTATCATATTTTCTTAATTTGTGTGAAATCGTTAAATGTGATGATTATCGTGGGACAAATGAAATATCATAAAAAAAAATATAAATACCATCAATAAACTTCATTAGACACCCATAAGTATTAAAGAAAAGGTCTTGCTAAAAACATTAAGAAAAAAACAATTATTAAGGATTAAATTTTTAATAATTTAATAAAATTTGTCAAAATAAAGAATTTGATAATGATGATGACACTAATAGTAATTTTTTTTGTTGAAGGAATAACACTAATAGTAATAATCTTAATAAAAGAAAATATGAATGTAATAATTATATATGAGATTCTATAATCATAATATACTTTATATTCAATGTATTGAAGATTAGAAAATAAAAAAGTCTAAAATCCTTTTTTGTGTTTTTTTCATACAAGCTAGATTCATTAATCTCTTGAACGATTTCCAATCTTGCTCATTTTTTCTATTCTTTCCCAATTTTTGTATTGCTTTGTTAATTCTTTTTATTTTTCCTCTAATCTATATAAATATGCTCCATTTCACTATAGTTCTCACACTTTCTCTCCATCTTTTCATTGAATTTCTCATTTTTTTCCGTTAATTCCAAACAACATGGTTCTGGAACCAAAATCAAACACTGATACACCAGTTATCAACCCTCCTCGATCAACTCGAATGATATCATTCGAACATTCATCAAACAATGACACATTAATGACCAACCCTCCTCCTCGAAACATGCCAGTTGGACCAAAATCAAATAATGATAAACCAACCACCAATCCTCCTCCACCAACACGAAGCAAGGTACTCATATCAAAATCAAACAACGATACACCCCTTATCAACCCTCCTCCACTAACACAAAATAAGGTGTTCGAACCAAATTCAAACAAGGCTACCACAACACATGTCAACCCTTCTCATATGTCGTCGTTGTCACCACCAATGCCGACAACGTCTCCATTTTATTTCAATACACAAATTTCTCCTTTAAATCTGAACTTTGCTGAACAAAAAAAAATCGAATGGACTAGTAACTACCCTAGCTTTCATCCTAACTATCCTGGCATGAATCCGATACCACAATGGGGTTCATCTTCCAACCGTCCTGAGTACGTAACTATGCCACTTCTCCACTTGGGCTCATATCAAAGCCTCCCAGAGACCGACCAAACCCACAAACACTCATTTTTTCAATTTGGGTCGGGGAAGAAACAAACTGAAAATACAATTAGCTCTCTTTTACAGTCAGGTTCAGGGTCAAACTGTGACCTAAGCAAAACTAATTCAATTTTGCAATCAAGTTCTTCTTCAATTCCAGAGGATAAAAACGTTAGCCTCGAGCTAAGTCTAGGGCTGGGTAAGAGTCATGGTTCCTCCTCCAACCGGCCCTTTGGTTCAAATCGGGCTCAAAAAAATGATTTTATTGACTTCCAGTTTGGAAGTTTAGCTTTGAACCCGGTCAGACCAGTGACCAATGCCGACAAAACCCCAAATCAGCTGGTTGGCGGTTTAGCTTTGAACCCGGTCGAACCGGTAATTGAGTCTGAAAAAACCGCAAATCAGCTGGATCAGATTCGAAAGGGTAAATCGATATTTACCGTTCAATCGCCGGTGAAGGCTAAGGGTTCCGGCGAGAACAACGACGCCGGAGAACGTGACGGCGGAGAGGTTGATTGCGGCGGAGTACCTGTCGTCGTAGAGGTCGATGTTGGAGGCGGTGGAGAACGTGACGACGATGAGGTCGATGGTGGACAAGGAGGAGAACGTGACGGAGGAAAGATCAATGGAGGAGGAGAACGTGAAGACGGAGAGGTCTACGGCGACGATGACAAAGAAGAAGAACAGGAAAAGGAAGTGGAAGTGGAGACAGAACGTTCAGATGAAGAATCGAACAATGAGCGGAAGAAATGGAATCTGAGGCCGAGGAAGCCAGCCAAGAAGGAAGAGAAGAAGAGCGGCGGTGGCGGAAGCGGTGGAGGAAGTTCGAGGAAGCCGACGACTCGATCTCAGCGTAGGGCGGAGATGCCGCAAAGGATGGAGCTGAAGCTGACTCTTACAAATGAAGAGATTGAACATGACTTCTTACTCATGACTGGTCAGAAGCCGCCAAAGAAACCGATTAAGAGATCAACAAAGGTTCAGAAATCTGTTGAGGTAATCATATTCTCACTCGCTTTTATTTTGTTTGAATTTGTTCAACTTGTTTTAATTTTGATTTATTCATGTCATTAATATTGATGAAGATGATGATGTTAATAATGCTTGCAATTGGTGTTTCTATGTGTTTCTGATCATGTATTGTTCTAAAACTCTTGGATCTAATGTACAATTTGACTAAGAACTAGGTGTTTATTTCATGAATTTGGATCTGATTTTGTGTTTGGTTGTTGAATTGAACATGTTTTTGTTAATTACATGATGATGTTGATTAGGTTTTTTAGAGGTTGTTGTGCAAGTGTTGTTAATTGTGATGTTCTAAGCAAGGATTGTTCTAAAGTTGTTCGGTGTGATGTACAATATGACTAGAAATTCAATTTTTATTTTATTAATTTGGTTGTTGATTTGATCAAGTTTTTATATGGTTTTTCATGCACTGGTTTTATGACAATGATTATATTTTTAAAGTATGTTCCAAAGGTGTTGTTGTGAGCAATGGATGGGTATAATAACAGTTTGATGTAATTTCAATTTGATTAGGAATCGAGTTTTTATTTGATGAGTTTGGATATTTGATTTGTTCGATTTGGTTGTTGAAATTGTATTTGAGTTTGGCTAATGCAGGCATTGTTGTTGACTTTATTTTTGCAGGTTCTTTTTCCAGGCTCGAATTTAACTACCGTATCACCTAAGAGATATGCGGTTAAGGATGACCCACCTTTGAAGGTTTTTCCTCAATCTTATTTCCATGTCTTTATAGTTTCCCATTTGTTTCGACGCCTGGATGATGGAAAAAAAATACATGTTCTTCATGTATGATAAAATGGTTGTTGTTTTTCATTGAAGCAGCAAATTAGCCTAAGCCATTCAATAACTTTTTATTTGTTAAATTTCCTTGGCTATGATTAAGTGTTCCATTGTTATCTAATTTGACGTGCTACATTACAAAATAATATGGTGGCTGTACTGATGGTTCTTTATGTTTGTTGCAGAATTAGGACTTCCAGTTGCTCGCACCGGGGTTGCAGTGTTTCTTGAAATTGTGATGTCTTATGATCGTGGAACTAGTTTTGTCTTGTCAACATATGCTGAAGGTATTGTCTACTGCATATCAACAGACCATATGAAGATGAGAGAATAAAATGTATTTTGTTTCTGTGCCTAGCTTTTGTGAACCGAGGCACCTAATAAATCGTTGAACTGTTGCAGTATTCCAGTTGTTTTAGTTTAAGTAGTCGGAAAACTACATGGTTTATGTTTTTCAGTTGGTTTAAGTTTTTCAGCTGGTTTACCAAACTGAATAATGTTGGTTTATCTACATTTCTTTTGTCTTTATAATATATAATATATTTTCTAAGTTGGTTTCGCAAATAATTGTGGAAATATCGGTTTTATCTACAGTCTTTTTCTTCATAATTATTTTTTCCATTGTTGGTTCTAATGGGAATCATATACAGCTTATGGTTTTTGCTACTGGTTAAATCATGATGTCAAAAAATATATTTGAGAAACTGAGAAGGAGAGAAGAATAGGAGGGAGTAATTAGGCCTAATATGTAAATCAATGTGACGTTTCACGTAAAATTTGAATAATTAGTAAATGTATTAATTGTAGGGTGATAACGGTTTTGGTTTATTGAAGCTGATTTTTTCTTTGGATATGTGAAATCTTTCACTTGAAACTAAATACAAAATCTGGTCGAGTGTGTCTGTTAGATATCTGGGTGTAAGGTTTAAATGTTGTCACTGTTTACGTCTACGTGAAACTTAAGTGAATTACGTAGCCTATTTGGAATCTGAATTTTGAATTCAATTACAGAATCTGTCTATGCCCATGCTTTAATTATTTTGGCTGTTAGGTTAAATGTCAATTCTATGTTTATGTTTATGTCTTTATAAAACCTAAGTAATTTAGATAGCATATGGCAAAGAGGGTAGACTATGGAACATTGTATATGTGCTTTTGTTCTATATTTTGTGCTTTAAGAAATAGAACAAAACCAGATATAGGGCTCAAACAAGGGATACATTTTGGTTTCCACTAGCAGCTTAGAACTAAAGAGAACATAACAGAAACAATTCTCTTTTGTTCTGTTTAAGTCCGTGTTGTCAAATATCGGCCATGGCGGCTCCGTAGCAGATATTGGTGGTGGGTTTTTGGCTTTCTGCCATGGCCAGTTTTGTGGGCGTCACATGTTGGCAGGTATGGCGGATTTTTGGCTATCCACCATGGTCCGCCATCGACAACACTGGTGTATGTGCTAATTACTAGCTTGGATTTTGTGATATTTCTCTTTATCTTTCTACTCAAACAAGCTACCGACTAATGCTTTTGAAAGAGTTCTTTCAAACTTTAAGCTTCACTAATATATATCCATAATGGTTCTAACCATTCCATTGGCTCTGCCATGGTGGGAGTTTTATTGGAGTGAGCAATATTATAATAATAATCACACACACACGCACACACGCATGTGAATGTATCTAGTGAGAGGATCACTTGTATATAAGATTGAGTGGAGTACACATTTACCATACAAATATACATTGGTGGTCAAGATTAAAAGTTTATAATGGTGATGGGACCAGTTAAAAAGTCACATGACCATTGTTTTACTTTTTACCATTCATCATTAGATTCAAAGTTCAAGTTTATAATGGTGAAGGGCATTTGATTTAAGTGAGAAAATCTGATGTTTTATTTTGTCAACATATAAGCATGAGGCTTTTCCTTGATGATGAAAGGTGGCATTGTGCAATGAACACAACGACATATTCGACTAAAGATATATTGTTTTATTTTAAAATTTGGATATTATTGTTAACTAGCTCAAGCATCTTTTCACTTATCGTGAATAGTTTTCAACTTGGTTTATGTAGGTGAATAACTTCGTCGTAACAACTTATTTATCGAAATTGGTAGTTCTTTATTCTTTTTAAATTTGTAGTTGCATTTTGTCATTTCTAAGTCTCAGCGGGTACTTTTTATATTGGCCAAGATAGATCAAATTTTCAATTGACTGTTCTCTACTTGCTACATTTCTAGTTTTTCTCTTATTGTTCATTTTTCTTGCTGTTGTGTTGCATGTTTTAAAGGACACCTTATTGGTGCTCTCATTGAACTGTTGCCTTGTTTTTTCAATATTCTTTTTCCTATTCAGTAAATTGCTTCTGTCATGCTGAGTCCTCTTGTTTCATGAACCATACCAGTGTAAAAAAGAAACTGTTGATAATATTATTGTAACGTAATAAAGTTTTTTGATATCAAATCTTTCCCACTGGCATATTAGCTAATAATATTTCTTTTACAGCTGTACGTTCATGCATTGCATGAATAGGAAACTGGTGAAATCATTACACTAACATAATACATTTTTTATATCAAGTCATTACCACTAGCATTTTAGCTCAAAGATTCGATTTACATACAGCTGTACATTTATGCATCTGCCTTTTATGTACTTCATGTCTGTATCTATCTGGCCATTTTGTGATTTGATATCTGACCTACTAAATGTTTACCTTAAATCCAATACACTAATGTGGCTAATTGATTTAAGAGTAATGATATTTGTACAACCATTTTGTGACAATTTTAGGACAACCTTCTTTTTCTCGCTTCTTATTGGTCAAAAACAATAGAGAGAGAAAAGAAAGAGAGAGAGAGAGAGTAAAAACACAATTTGAGTATGAGTGAGAAAGTTGTCAAAAGTTGTCAAAAATGGTTGTTCAAATATCATTTGTCTTGATTTAATGTGATCTTATCTCTTTGTTCATCTTTGTAATATTGTCTGGTTCCATGTTCTGATCCTCTCTGATGTGTCTCTGGGGTGTCGCATGTCTGAAAAGAAATTAAAACTTGCAGTATGGAAGGACATAATGCTGATGTGCTAGGATTACAATTTTTTTACTAGGAAATTCAGTATAGTAAGTAATATATTTTATTTTTGACGTAAGCATGCTCTTGTTCGGTAATTTCTGAGTGATATTGCAAATGCTACACAGACCTGCAATGGATTTTTACTTGTTCAAAGTAGTTATTGTCAAATAGCGCAGTTTGTAAGTCATAAGTGCTTGTTGATTTTGATTCTAGTAAAAAACTTGCCTAATATATTTAACTGTGTTTTCCACAGGACAATTATGTCCTTCATTTTTTATGGGCGAGAATCTTGATGATGCAACTTTTAATAACGGATAAGAATGACCCACCCCACAATTCCAGCAGTGCAACAGGTAACAATATTTGGTCACTGATATATAAACTGAGTATTGCAATCAAGTATTCTTGTTTAAAAAATTTCCATTTTGGTTCTTGGTCTTGTGATCTTATCAAATTTACGGCATGAGTTTAATGCTGGATGGTATAAAAGAGATCCTATTCTAGTTGTCAAATATGTATATGTATATCCTTAAAAAAAAATGTGTATATGTAAATGACGCAAATGTTAAGCATTCAAAAGGTTTTCAACATGGTAGTCAAATCGGGATACGTATCATGTGTATCGTTCGACCACTTTTTTGAATCGTGTATCGTAAGTTACATGAACAAAAAAAATATGACTTAGTATCATGTATAAACTCCAAAATACTTCAAATATCATATATAAACTTCAAGATACTTCAAAACTCAAGTCATAAACAAAAGTAAATAACATAAAGCACTTGAGCTTAGCTCAGTTGGTAGGGACAAAGCATAATATATGCAAGGTCTGGGGTTCAAATCCCGACCACCACCAAAAAATATCAAACATATAGTGTGTAGAGTAGAGAAACAGTGCGTGTATGTGTTGGAAGCCGTAAAGGAAGAGAAAGTGAGTGGCTTTGGGGAATAGCTCCAAATTAATTGGTAGGCTACAAAACAAAACTCTTAAATACAAAATGGTTTACTTGCAATATCTGATGGGTCACATAAACCCAATCCAAGAAAACCAGGTAAATTTGGGGTTTTATGGTGGGTCATGCAAAACCTGACCCGGCTCCATAACTGACACAAAAAAATGAAATTTTTTTTGGGAATTTTTGCCGGGTCGTGCAACCCACCTGGTTTTTGCAACTGAGACGCAAGTGCCACAGTATCGTATAATATTAGATTGAATCGGGATACATGGGATTCAATGTCATTTGGGATACAGACCCTGACATGTACCGCCCATGGCTGTTTTCATATCGTATCGGGATACGTATCATGGGATACTAACTACACTGCTTTTCAATATGATGCTTTAAATGTCATAGGATTTTAGCATTTTTGTAATTTATTTAGTTCCTTCTATATTTGGGCTAATTAGATTTATGAAAATTTTGGAAGTAATTATACCATTTCCATTCATGTATGTTAGTTAAATTCTGTAATGGAAGTACGCGTATTTTTATAAGCACTAATGTTGTCTGATCTGTGTTTTTCTGTATATTATCATCTGATATTTTTCTTTTATATGAAATTCCCCTGGAGGTTGTGTTCTTCATTAAGGATTTAGCAAAAGTTCAAAAGCTATACTATTTTCCAGAGTGATCCAGCTTTAGCCTCTACTGCTTCTCCATGGCTCTGCAGAACAATATGTTATAAGACAACATGGGATATTTTCCAAAACTAAAAACAAGTGTGATTTAATTTACTTACAACTGAATAAAATAGAATAGCTGCCCTTCAGAACTAGGTTGTTGATAGCGGTGCTATAGCGAGAAATAGCGGAAAGCGTAGTGGAGCCAATGGCCACTGCAAGGCTCCTTCCACAGTTGTGGTTGTTGTTGCCGCAAATGGTGCGAAATCGTGTTTGGTTCGCGGCCCAAACCTGATATTGCTTCCGCTTTTAGGATTTCAGGGACAAAATTTTAAGTGAGTAGTAGTTTACTCTATCAATTCCCACATTTTCTTTCATCTTGCGACTGTGTCATTTCCTCATTCGTGTGCTCTGCTGCGTCATTCATCTTCATTGTTTTGTTCTGCTTCTCCGTTCGTGTTCTGTTCTGATTGTTTTGAATTTATGTTCTTCGTACTGTTCTTTTCCTGTTGCTCTGCTTTGTTCGGCGTTGTGTTAAGTTGTGCTCCTTCATTACTTTTAGAATTTGTTTTTGATGGAATGTCATTTTGATTACATTTATAACTTGATTGTGATAGGAAATGACAAAGTTGATTATAATTTACTATTAAGTGCAACAGTCTCTTTAATTTTGTGTATTTTTCTATTTTTGAGTATTTATGTTAATTTTGTACACTGATTTTCAGTCTTTGCAATAGCGGCTATCCCACTTCCCGCTCCGCTATACCATTTTGGGATAGGTCTGTAATGGAAAGGCCTTGATTCCTAGGAGCAATGAATGTCCGGCCTTCTTAGCGTGTAACTCATTACTCAGTTGGAGATTACTATTATAACATACTTGGAACAAAAATGCACACTATAACATACTATTTTCGTTCAACTTCAAAATGCATTTATTCTGCAGATTTATACAAAGTGACTTTTCTATTTGGAGATTCCTGACTATTTCCTTTCTTGTGCAAGTATTGTTAGGTGAATGATGATATTCGCATCTTGGAACAAAAATAATTGCTTCAACATAGGTTTCCCAAATCCATACGATCACTTTCTATTTTTATTTTTTTTACTTCAAGTTACCGAGCCTTGAACCAAGGACCTAAAGATTGAAGGCATAAACCTCTAACCAAGAGACCGCTTGGGAGCTGGTCATATGATCACTTTCTAATTCCTTACTGTATGTATCTAATTCTAGCTCTAGCGACTGTTAGTGCTTGTTTATTTTAGTGAGGTACATTTCACTTTCAACCAAAAATTATTCTTTATACTTGGTCATGGTTGGCATAAGAATTAAGCTAGCTACTAGCTATTATGTTCACACCTATTTTTATTTTATTATGGGATAACTAGGACGTGAAGAGAACTGAACAGTGCTGCACAGCTCCTCAAACCAAAAACAAAAGTCAAATAAAAAAGGTTAAAATCCAAAGTCAAAACATTTTTGTTTAAATATTCCTCGTATACTGAAAATGTAGACTAATGAGCCAAAGATATTTGGTAGACAACCTGTTGCAAGTGGAAATGTAAAATAAAATAGCAAGTAGGAACTAAGAAAATAGATAGAAAGTGGGAATAAACTAAGAATAGAAAATAGAAAATTAATATGACAATGATAGAGAAACAGACACAAATAATTTATCAGCACAACACGATTTGGGAAGGACCCCAACACAGCCTCACAACATTTTGAAAGAAAAAGAAATTATATTAAGTTGACTACCCTCCCTCTTACATACTCTTCGCACGACATAATTCACATGTCTTCTCTCTACATGATCAAACAACCCAAGGAGTTTTCATAGATGTTACCCCAACTCTCTTTAATGTTGTCATCTATAATTTTATCCCGTTTAATCTGCATACAACACAAAATTATCATCTTTGCCACACTTATTTTATTCTTTGTATCCTTAAACTAGCCGATGCCCCTCATACATACTTCTGATTGGTTGAATATAGGCAATCCTAACCCCGTCGTTGTCTAAGACTTTTAATCATAAAAAAAAATCCACTCTAGACACTCTATAATACATCTTGTCAAAATCAATGAACACTAAGTGTAACTTATTTTGTTTCATCCGATATCTTTATTTCTCATAATTCACTTGATTTGGTTGGTTTAATATCTTCTAACCAATCGTCATTAGAAAAGGAAATCAAGAGCAAATTAGTAACCAATAGTGAAGGTTAAATTAATGCAATTGAGACAAGAGAACACACCTTCATTATTAGGTGAACAACACGAAGACATGTGGAAAATTACAACAAAAGAAATACAACAATTTAGTAGTATCTTGGGTGATATATACCAGTAGCACGAAGAAATTGGGCAATAGCAAATAAGAAGATAAAAACACCAACAATAGTTGAGCTGAATCTCCAAGGATCACGAAAATAAACTGATCTCAGCATTCCCATATAATGCTTCCAATAGTTATAGTAATGATCATTCAAATTCTTCGAGGTTTTTCCATAATAATTGCATGTTACCACAACATTCTTACAAAGACCATTTATCATAGTTGCCAATTCTGCATGACTTCCAAGTTCATGAACAATGATTTCTTTATCAACCAACAACTCCACATCTTCTTGAGTGTTGATAAGAAAGTCAATTAGAGAAACATAGTTGCATATGAAAGGTTGGTTCGAATAATGACACTGTTCCAAAGCGATGAGGTTCCTAAGAACGCATTCAGTTGTTTGGTGTACTTTGAATTGAGGGATTTGCAACTTTGTTTTGACAAATCTGAAACATGGTAAGCAACCTAAGCATAGAAACCAATTGAGAATTTGAACCTTGTTAAACTTTATTTCTAATAAGCTTTTGTGATGAACTTTCTCAAAGCTAACACCTGCCTCATTCAACCTTGATGCTGTCTTGAGGACACATTTATCTTCACTATTAATGTGTTTGAAATGTGATGATGGTGACCACTCGTCGGCATAAACTTCTTTCGGAAGATAGAAACATCTTACCAAATCGGTGAAGTGTTTGCATGATTTTTTACAATATTTGATCATCTCTTCATTTTGATCTTTCTTTGACCTTTGTGGATTGTAATCTTCAAAGTAGTTTAATGCAAGTTCAAGAAAACTTGTATCATTATTATCCTTGCAAACCTTTTGATATAGTTGTTCCAAGACATAAAGTGGAAGCTGATTTTCAAGCAGTAACAAATCTCTTTGTATACCCTTGTAAATCCATGATGTTGTGAACAAGTAATCCTTTTCCCTTTCAGATTCCTTTGATTTTCTAAAAAATAGCTCTAAGATGAAGACAGAATCTAACATGATCATGTCCACAAACTCATCATCCTTGATGGTATGATCAAACTCAAAATAGAAGTTTTTTATCATTTCAATTTTTACTTTGAGGAAATTTTTATATTTTACCAAAGCCTTTTTATTTGTCACTCTATCCCAAAAGTAATGAAAATACCTTTGTTTTTGTGTATGCATTAGCTGAAATTCTTGTTTGGGAGGTACCTTGTGATGAAATGGTCCAATTGAGATCAAATGTGGTGTATAAGCCTCTCCATTATTCAACTTCCTAAGATTGGGAGGTACCTTATAAATACAACAAATACCATGCTTTGCATCCTTAATCTCTTTAGGAATGTCAATTATTATGTGTTCTATTTGTGGTTCTGTTTCAGGTAAAGGAGTAGAACTAGTAGCTGAAGAAGCCATTTAAAAGTCAACAAAGATGAACCTGGTCAAATTACAAGAACTCACTTGTTATTATTGACACAAATCTTAATCACTTTCATTGCAGTTAATTCTTTTGAGATGAAAATAAAAACATCTTTGTAGAAATAATCAAAACATCAATTTACCAAAAGAAAACTTGACACAATAAGACTTGCAAACTTCATATTCTACAAAAGAAATCAAAGATAACAAGATTTAGGTGATTGTTAATTACCTGTGATGGAAATTATAGTGCTAATATAGATGAACTTCCTTTGAAAATGCTGTGAGGCTCTCTATATTAGGGTCCTTCTCAAACTCTCTTGTGCTAATAATTTAGATGTGTTTCTCTACCAATGTGACATTAACTTCTATTTTTATTCTCAGTTTCTTCCCACTTTCAATGTAATTTCTTTATTCCTTGCTTGCAATTATTTTTCCATTTCCCACATGCAATTATTTTTCTGTATACCAACACTCTTTGGCACACTACAATAGTTTTTCTTTCAACATCAACTTGCATTCAGTATACAAGGAATATTTAAACATTAACATTTTGACTTTGAATTTTAAACATTAATATCCTTCAAAGAAAAATAATACTCTCTAGTCCCTCCAGTCAGATTTATAAGCAAAAAAAATATTTTTTAGGTTCATTGAATACATAATATATTTGGTCTATATATAAACCAAAATACATTAAGTATTGAGTGAATCTATATTTTTTTTATAAATGTGACCAAAGAGAGTATTGTAGAGTGGTGCGTCATTTCTCTTCTTACATACCGAGAAAATAAAAATTATGGGTTAGAACCTAAATCTTAACAATATCAAATGTCTTTACGTTTACCACCTATGTTTCACTTACATGACATAATTACATATAGCTGATAGGAACATTGCACATTATATGAACAAGGACGATGTTCGAACCCTAAAAACCCTACTTATTCAACTTAAAAAGATGAATTTTTATCCACTAATATATTTGACAAAAAAAAAAAATCCACTAACACGCTCTTTAAATGAGACGTTATTGTAATAAAAAAATCTGAGACTTTATGAATATACTACCTTACTCATGTAAAAATCATTATTTATAGCAGTAAAATTAGAACTGAGGATACTCTTCACTTTAGGAGCTTATGACTTTGGAGAAATGTTGAAACATAAGCGATGTCGGTGTAAAATCATTTGAGGGTTCTCTTGAGTCTCTTGTGCATGTAGTTGTACTATTTTTTTATTTGTAATGCTATTGCAGATTTTTTGTTGGTTGGTGCAATTGTTTAGAGTGTGTGAGAGTGATGATATACTCTAGTCTCTACCGCAAGTTTGTGTAGTACCAATTCATTTTTTTTTTAAATAGCTTTTACCAATCATACTTGATATTTTTCGATAAAAATTTAGTTGGCCCTTTAAAAAATTAAAAGTAAGAGCATACAATGAATTAGAATTCACAATTAAAAATATATTTCTTTTCCTTCTTTTGAGTTTTAGTATTATAAAAATTTATATTTTAGTTTGATATTTATATTTTGCTTGGTATAAGATATTAAAAATATATTATTTCATTACAACCGGTCCAACGCTGGTCAGACCTTTAGATCCTGAATTCATGACTACATCGGTTTAATATCGGGTTCGGTTCTGATTACCTTGAAAAGAATAGATTAACTAAATAATAATTTTATGAACTTGTTTCTAGTTAAACACTTTCTTCACAACTATATTTTCGTTCCATGAAATTAAATCATCTATGGAGGGTTCATCAACGAGTTGATACATTTTTGTCAGATACTGCGTTGGAATGGACCTCTGAGTCCGTTGTCGCTGATTCACCCATTTAATTTGTACCGCAACTAATATCGCCATCAATTTTGTTTCTAGTTCCGGGCCTAATTATCACCCTAATGCTTGTACCTAATTCATAACTATTTCCTAATGGAAGAATAATACTTTCAAAAATTGGACCACCGTAAGCTAAACATCACCACATACAAAAATTGAAAGAAAACCAACGTGAGTTAACTTACGTGGAATTTAGTATAAATTTTCAACGTGATTTAAGTCATGCTGCATGACTTAAGTCATGTAGGGGTAATTTTAGAATTTCACTTGGGAATGAACAAAACATTTTGGGTAAAGAGCAGAACTCATTGGTCAAATGTCTCGTGATGATCAAGAGACATTTGACCAATGGCGGTTGGGCTTCCACACACTTCGTGACAAGCACACTTGGTCTTGTTGTACATATTAACTTCACCATGAAGCTTTCCAACTCCAGCCCTCAAAATTCATTCTCATCTCATTCACTTTGAGCCTATAAATTCACACCTTAAATTCACTCATTTCAATCGTACTTTATTGCCATAATTCGATTTCGTTGGTGTTAGAATATCCTATTTTTCTTCAAAATTGCCACAAATGACCATGATGCTCTAAAGTTATGGATGATTTGCAAAAGGGGGGACATGCAAAGGATGCAACTGTAGCTGCTGCTCTTTTGAAAGGAGGAGATTTGTTGCTTTGCACATCAAGAATCACAATATGTATTGATCATTTTCTTACAACTTAATCATTATTCTTTCGTACCAAAAAAACTTAATCATAATTTTCTCCCTATAATCATGATAATGATGGTAGCTAGTCTTAAAACATAGAACCAATTTTATATTGATATTTTTTCTCCTCAAAAAGATGAATTTTTAGATTCGTTGATCTTTAGAACATGATCACATGATATCATATTCATGGAAACAATTGAAACACTATTTGATTTATTACTAAAAGAATATGAGAATGATGAAACTATTGATAATATTTGAATGGTTGTTATATTTTTGTAGTGGTTTAATGGTTCAAAACAATTTTCGGAGTGTTGATTTAACTTAATAAAAAATGGTTTTAGGACATTTCAATTACTATCATGAAATTAAAGGAAAATTTTAATACTCTGAAAAATTCTTGTTTTGTAAGGGAACTAATATAATTGTTGTCTACTAGGTTTTGGCAAATGTTGAGACAACTCAAGGTGAAATAAGCATATAACGTTAGATAAAATGTTGCTAAAGGGAATAGAGTTTGCATGGCGGAGCATGTGGTACAAGTAATATTCAATTCCATGTTAGAATGATGTTCTAGAGATTTATGAGAGCACACATGGTACAAGTAAAATATTCAACTCCTTGTTAGAATGAACTAGAGATTTATCTACATATTCTTGAAAATCGTCAAAAGAATTACTAGAGATGTTAGCTTCTTTTCTATGTAATTTTTGGTTTCTTATGTTCATTGTATGAATGTATATATAATAAAATTATTACAATTGATTTTAGTCGACTTGTTGTGTCATTGAACTTTTGAGAGTTATCACACAATGCATAATCTTCATAATTTTTGCATTATGGATGAAATGGGCCTATATAAATGTATGTCGATTTTTTATTTTATATTACCGAAGGCTTAGCCGTGGGTAAAATAACTCAACAATCACATACCTTTCATAGGGCTTGACCGTGGGTAAACTCATTGATGGTTTATCCATGGTAACATGAAACAAATAATTTGTTAAAAGAATGATTAGCTATGGATTACCTATAGTATGATCGATGGTAATTATATTGGGCTTTTATGGTCGTGGGAAACGTTACTGACGAGACTTATTCACACAGTCTTGTGGCCCTTGGTAAGCCTTGGGTAACTAAGAATACCCACAACGTTTTGCAGTTACTAGCAAATTTTGGCTTTGGATAATGAGAAAATTTCTTGTAATGGCTTCTAGCCGACTAACTGCACCATTTAGGTTGTCTTCATTGAAACCTCTAACACCTTCGTATTATTGAGTGTAAAAGGAGTGAATTTAGTTTCACATTGCCTACACATATGACTTGTGTAATATTATAAAGCATAGGTAGACCTCAACCTTTTATGAAAGGAGGTGTCCTTAAGTTATAAACCGGTTTTGTAAGGTTATAGTTTAATTTTAGAAAAAACAGAAAATAGCATTGAGAACATAAACACCACACCGCCAACCAAAAAATAATAAACCATAACTAGTTATAGTCTTTAACCAACATCCTAACTACATAGGTTAACATCTATGACTCTATTGTTTCAATTCATTTATAAAAACAATAAATAAACAACCATGAAAATATGATGATGACATTTTCAATATAACACATCTTGTAGTATTACTTCTGTTCATTTTCATGAATTTTATTTAGATTTTTGAAAGATTAAAAATTGAAAATATTTCGTTTATCCAAGTTAAAGGAAGAGAATTAAGAAATATAGTGAAGAAATGCTGCTTCAGCATGGTGTTTAAAACAAATTTAAAAACCAATTGAAAATTTGAACCTTGTTAAACTTGATTTCTAATAAGTTTTTTTTGATGAAATGCCTTATTCAACCTTGTTCCGTCGTCATAAACTTCTTTTGGAAGATAGAAACATTTTATCAAATCAGTAAGTGTTTGCATGATTTTTTTACAATATTTGATCATCTCTTCATTTTGATCTTTCTTTGACCTTTGTGGATTGTAATCTTCAAAGTAGTCAAATGCAAGTTTAAGAAAACTTAGATCATTACTATCCTTGCTTGCAAACCTTTTGTTATAATTTGTTCCAAGACAAAAAAAAAGGAAGCTGATTTTCAAAGAGTAACAAATATCTTTGTATACCTTTGTAAATCCATGATGTTGTGAACATGTAATCAAATTGAAAACCGGAAAACCGCTTAAAACCCGTGAAAACCAGCGGTTTATCCGTTTTAGGCTTTGTTTGCAAGTTGGGTTTTGGAGGGGAGGGGAAGGGAAGGAAATACTCATTGAGAGGTAAACTCTTGGTTGAGAGTTTTAAAAAAATAGGGAAAGGTTTTGGGGGGTTTTGAAGGGCTTCATTTGTCCAATTTTAAAGTTCCCCCAAATTGGGGGGTTTTGGGGGGTTAAACATACAAATTGACAATTTTGTCATCATAATAATTTAAAATTCCAATTATAATTTACAATATAAATTACAAAGTATATCATAATGTATTGATTTTAAGAGAAAAAAATGGTAAAATAGTAAAATTATCACATAAGCTCTCAATCTCCTTTCCTTCTTGATTTCTTTAACTCCCAAACAAGGGGAAGGCTTTCCCTCCTTTCTCCCTTCCCTTTCTTCCCTTCCCTTCCCCTCCTAAGCCTTTCCTTCCCCTCTCCTCAAAACTCGCAAACAAAGCCTTAAGGGGTTGTACTGTTTTTTTTTTCTTTCTAAAAAAAATTGTAAAAAAAAATACTTTTCCAGCAAATTTCACATTTTTCTAAATTTTAAATATTTATAATTTACGAGAGCAATTATAAGTATAAGAGAAATGATATTTAAATAAGCATTTTGTTATAACTTTTTCTACAATTTTCTCTCTTATACTCAACTCGTGTTTTTATTTTTTCTCTTTATTGTTTTGATTTTTGTGTCAATACCAACATTTATTTGTATATTTTAGTTGTCTAACAAAGTGTCCTAAAAAATAGTTGTTTACATTCCTCATAGTAGAAAATCATCCACTAACTCTATCTTTAAATATGAGACAAATAAATTCCGATACATGTACATGAATAAGTCTTTTAAGTTAATTAATTATAACAAATTGATCATTGAAGTTTTTTTCCGTACCACTTAGGTCCTTTAAGTTTGTAAATTGTAAAAAGATAATCCTTTAAGTATTTTTCATAACACTTAACTCCTTTAATTTATTTAATTGAAACTTTTAGGTTCCGAATAACTTACATTTTTAAAATCTAAAATTCTCCAAATTGTTACGGTTAAATGATCTAATTGGTACAGAAAAACATAAAGAACCAACTTGTTACAATTAATTAACTTAAGGGTTAATAGGTCTTTACCCCCTGTAATATAGGTCATTTTCGGTTTTCCCCCCTGTAAAATATTTTTTTTGATTTACCCCCGTAAAATATTTTTGTTTTGATTTACCCTCCTAATAGGCCAAACAAAAACGAAAAATTCTTGAAAAAATAAAATAAAATTGGTTTTTGTTTGGCCTATTAGGGGGTAAATCAAAACAAAAATATTTTACAGGGGGTAAATCAAAAAAAATATTTTACAGGGGGGAAAATCGGAAATGACCTATATTACAGGGGGGTAAAGACCTATTAACCCATAAATCAATAAGACATTCAAAATAAAAATATTATGAGTTATCAATTGTCTAACTGAAAAATATGAAGCTAAAATCATGAAACAAAAATAATAAAATTAATTGATTGTGACTTATAAATAAAAAGAAATGAAAAAGAGAGTTTCTTTCTAATATTAAGTCATCCAGCCCCGTCCATTTTTTAGCAGGTTAGGAAGAGCGGGCACCCTGTCGATGGCGGGTTCAAAATCTCAAGCCATCCTGCTAAAAAATGCGGGTTAAACGGACCAACCCAACTGATCCCATTTTGCCTATAAGTGTATTGGTAGAAATGTATTGGTGTGTAAATTATCTGGTTTTACGTTTGATATTTTTTGAAGAGGTTGCATTTGTGGATGTTGCATTCTCATCAACTTTTATATATGTTTTTTTTTGTTGAGAAAATATATGTTTTTTCTTTATGTAGTAAAATATTTAATTTTCAATGACACTCAAAACGTGAGAGGAGAAAGTTGATATACAAGAACAATATGCACCGTAAAACATTTGTAGGTCTCTCCTTATAATTAATCAATTAATAAACTACAAATCCATAAACCACTTAAACAATATTAAACAACAGGTTAATTACAAGTTATTAGAAAAAGCAAAATTAGGGAGGGAAATTAGTGATGAAAAAATAAAACCCCTCACAAATTCATGGTCATAAAATTTAGTGACAGAATTAGAAAGGAATTTCACGTTTTCACTCTTTAAATTTCCCTCATTAATTTTTGCTTTTTTAGTATACTTGAAAGATTAAAAAAAGAAAACTGCATTAGAGCTAGACAATTATTAATAATTTACGTATATGGGAGTACTTGAATAAATATTAATAATTTACGTATATGGGAGTACTTAAATAAATATTAATAATAATGATTCATGTATGGTAAATATTAATAAGTTCATGTATATATGGTGGGTATTGTATTGTTCCATAAATCTGATATAGTGTACTTTGTATGGGGTATAGTTACAAATTTTGGAGATATATACGAAGGAAAAAAGTTGGATTATGTGGAAGAAGTCTAGTGGTTCAAGACTATTTGAAATAATATTTTGGTTTCAAGTATGATTTTTTTGAAACAGGTAATATATAGTTGTTGGATTCACATCGACTTTATATTACTTTTTTTGTTTATATAGTTAACTATTTAACCTCCAATGATGTTGAGAGCATGAGAATAGAAAGCTGAAATAATTTGTACCAAAAAAAAAGAAAGAAAGCTGAAACAACAAGAAAAATATATACCATAATTGCATATTTGCATAAAATATAGTTTCACTAACCACAATTCGAACAAAATCATATTGCAGTTCTTTTAGAGCCTAACACGTGAAAGGAAAATGAATAAAATTAGAAAAATAGACATTCATAACGTGTGTGTATATATGTGTGTGTGACTGTACATAAATATAGATTAAATGGGAAAATTTCATGCATGACAAAATGTATGCGAAAAATATTAATACATATTCACGCAACTTTTTCTCTGTAAAAGAGTACTTACTCTACACCGATCATTGGTTTCACTAAGCAACTATTATTGTTCCCAATAACCAAGAAAATATAGTATACATATATCGTTGCTTTTCGTTGCAATCAATTAGTGTATAAATTATAATGAAATGTTGTGTTCCCGAGCACTGCTTAAGTAATTTTTTATAAAATAGTTAAATAGTAATTTTTTATAAAATATCATGTAATCAATGTATTGAAAATTGAAAAACTTTTAAATTTTAAAAGAATAATTACTATATTTAACATGTTTAAAGAGTGCTCTGAGAATACTCGTTAACAAGACTTTAAATTATAATGACAAATAAAAAGTTTGAAAGCCAAAAACAACCCCAATATTCTAGATTGATCTTATATTTTGGAGTTGAGATTCCAATATATGCTCCCAAGTATAAGACGACATTAGTTGTAAAAAAAAGTTTATTGCATCGAACTATAATTATATGTTGAAAAGATGAATGTTGTTTCCATAAATATGTCATAGATCTAACAATAAATGACCTCGAGTAGTTTGATAGAAAACAAAGGTCTTTTGACTTTGAGGCTAGCGCGCTCAATTCTTCTCTTAAAAAATCGTATAATTTTTGCCACTGATTGTTGTCTTATAATTTGATTGACCTCGTAGTAAAAAAATAGTTTTAATTGCATGCTTGGTCACTTATGTTTATTTTAGGTCTTAAGTTGATCTCTTATGTTTAAAAATTTTTAAATTGGTTCAAAACGTTACTCACATTGAAATAAGTTACTTTCATTGAAACATTACTCACATTAGAATAAGTTACTCCCATTGAACTCAATAACATGTTTTTTTAGGCAATTCATAGAAGCATGCACGCTCGTGCACATTATATATATTGAACGTAATTAATTAAACTGAATAATATTAATATTAAATTTAAATAAAGATATTGATGTATGTGGTTCATTGATAATTTGGGGCTCGAATGCCTAAGTAAAGTATAGTGAAATTTTTTTCCTATTAAGTGTTATGCAAAAAAAATTAAAAATTTAATTTAATTTTTTTTGAAGAGGCTAAAATTAAAAATATAAAATATTACTATATTTATTTAGAGAAATATTTACTTGGTCACAAACATAAATAAAATATGATTAGACACACACATAATGTGAAAACATTAAAGGAGAAAGTAATTGAATGATGCGACTAAATTCTTTCTCATTTATTTTTCTTCATTCATGTAAATGTGCTCAAACATTTTTCATTTATATTTGTGTCTAAGTAAACCTTGCTCCTATTTTCATCCCATACTCTCACCACGTGAGGTGTAGTCCATTTGAGCTTTGTTGCAACAAGGGGAGCTTGCTTGGGGAACAAACTGTGCTTATTGAGTAGTTATTGGGTATCTACTTGCAGTTCCAATACCACATCGTATTGTATCAGACATATCTGTGTAATCTAATAGAAGCGGTTAAGCTTGTCCTTTATACCCCAATAGAAAATTAAGACACGATTTCTAATAGTCTTGTTACTTGGTCATTGGTCTTGCTTGTCTAAAAAAAATGGATTAACCCACCCATTTGTGCTAATCACACTAACTCACACGTGTATGAGAATGTCTCCACTACTAAGCAGTATGGTCCTAACGCCGATTCCAAAGCATGCATGCGTTGGTTTGAGTTAGTGATTGATGAAGCGGTGAGTGAGTGATGATTTCTTGGCAGAATAAAATAAAGAGAGAAAGAAGCGGTGAAATGCCACTGTCTATGGAGGGAGGAGTGCCGCTTGGAGTTTGGGAGTTTGATATTGGAATATTTCCGTTGCAACGGAATCAAAATGTTCCTAACCTTAATTTACTATCTGACAACATGCCAGTGCTCCACGTCCATATGTTTTCATTCTTTATGTTGATGAATCCCTCTCTTTTACAAATCAACATGTTTACTATCATGTGTATGTATACCGATTTAACCATATTTAAAGATTGGATTAAATTAAACGTTTGCGGTCGGAATTCAAACTTCCGTTTCTTAAACATGCGTATGAGTTTTTAATAACTATTATCATTTTGTTTATTTGCAATAAAAAAATACAAAAATATTATTTTTAGAGGAATATACAAAAATATTCACAAGTGTCTTTAAATCACAATATTCTTAAGAAAAAATAAGATGTATTTATTACCTTGCCATTAAATATAAGACTCTTTTTCCTTAAAAAAAAAAATATAAGACTATTTTGAAAAAAACACAGGAATTAAATTTGTAGACAATTGTTATTGTTTTACATGTTTTACAAAAAAAAATTCTAAAACCACACCCTATTCAAAAGACAAATTAGTTTAACGACCTAATTGCGAGTTCAAATTTGATGTATATTTCTCCTTCTATCAGTCTATGCTAGAATAATAGGCCTTGTCTTTCCATTCTTTTTGGTTTGTACATATACATTCAGAGATTGACCAATACTAATCAATATTGATCCTATACATTCATGACTAATCAATGCTAATCAATTTACACTTAATTTACAATAATGATATTCTAAGACTTGTATATACCCCAACAGGTATATAGACTAATACACCCCCGTAGTCGAAACCGGAGGTTGACGAATGTTGAGACTATCACGAAAGTCATAAAGAGTTGCAACGGAAGACCTTTGGTGAAGATGTCAGCAATTTGATAACGTGAAGGAACATGTAGAACTCTTACTTGTCCACGGGCCACCTTTTCACGCACAAAATGAATATCCACCTTGATGTGTTTGGTGCGCTGATGTTGAACACGGTTGCCAGAAAGGTAAACCGCACTCACATTATCACAATAGACCAAAGTAGCTGCTATGATGGGGCAATGTAGTTCCAATAATAAATTTCTAATCCAACAAGATTCAGATACTACATTTGCGACTCCGTGGTATTCTGCTTCTGCACTAGACCGAGAAAGTGTGGGTTGGCGCTTGGCAGACCAAGAGATTAGATTATCACCAAGGTAGACACAATAGCCAGAAGTGGATTTTCTAGTGTTTGGATAGCCAGCCCAATCTTCATCAGTGTAAGATACTAGTTTGCTGACAGAAGAGGGATATAAATGAAGGCCGAAATCAAGAGTGTCGTGAATATACCGAATGATACGTTTCAAAGCCGACATATGATGTGTTTTAGGATCATGCATGAATAAGCATACTTGTTAAACAACATAGGAGATATCAGGTCTTGTGAATGTTAAGTATTGCAAAGCACCTGCAAGACTCTGATATTCTGTCGGGTCATGATATGAATTTCCAGAAGAAGCACTGAGTTTTGCCTTGGTATCAACTGGTGTAGGTGATGACTTGCAAGAGGACATGCCAGGTCGTTCTACAATCTCCTCTGCATATTTCTTTTGGGATAAGAAAATACCACTTGTATGTTTAGTGACAGATATTCCTAGAAAATAACTCAGAGGACCCAAATCCTTCATGGAAAACTCAACACTAAGTTTAGACATAATAGAGTTACGTAGAGCATCAAAAGAAGCAGTGAGAAGGATGTCATCAATGTAAAGGAGAATATACATTGTATCATTACCTTGATGGTAAATGAATAAAGAATGATCACAGATGTTGTGAGAGAAACCCAATGTGGCAACATAGTCAATGAATCTTTGGTACCAAGCACGAGGTGCTTGTTTGAGACCATAAAGTGATTTTTTGAGGAGACAGACATGCTCAGGATGTTGGGAGTCACAAAAGCCAAGAAGTTGGTGCATATATACTGTTTCATCAAGATTTCCATGCAAGAAAGCATTCTTGACATCTAGTTGATGAAGACACCACGACTTGGATAAAGCAATGCTAAGAACCATGTAAATAGTGGTCGGTTTAACAACGGGGTTGAATGTTTCACCACAATCAATACCAGATTGTTGATTTGCACCATTACCTACAAGACGAGCTTTGTAACACTCAAATGAACCATCAGATTTCTTCTTGTGCCTGAAAATCCACAAACTTCGAATAACATTAGCATTAGAGTGACGAGGAACTAAGTCCCATGTCTTATTATTAATAAGAGCATCATCTAGTGGTGGATGGAATGAGGGGATAGCAAAGACAACCGAATACACGAAGGTGTGAATAAGCTAGGTCTTTTTGGTAGAGAATTTTTGTGGGTGATTGAAGATTAAGTTTCTTATTTGGAATTATGTTGTGTAAGTAAGTGGCCATTTAAAGAGCATGATGCCAAAATATTGGAGGAATAGAAGCATGAGCAAGGAGGGTGAGGATGATGTTATTTATTGTACGAATTATTCTTTCAGCTTTTCCATTTTGAGGGGAGGTGTGAGGACAAGAAAATCTAAATAACATTCCATTTTGTTCACAAGATTTTTGAAAAAGATTGTTATGATATTCTTTGTCATTGTCACATTGAAAACATTTTATTTGGCGTTCAAATTGTGTTTGAATGTGAGCACGAAATTGTGAAAAAATGGAATAGACTTGTGATTTGTTACTGATTGGAAAACTCCACAAAAAATCGGTGAAGTCATCAAGAAACAACACATAATAATGATGCCCCCCGGAACTTAACACCGGAGAGGTCCAAAAATCACTCTGAACGATGTCAAAAGGCATACAAGTAAATGACAGAGAATTGGAAAAAGGAAGTTTTATTTGTTTCCCAAGTGGACAAGACTGACAAAAGAAATCATCACGAAACTTATTACATAACAAAAATTTGTTTCGATGAAGAGAATTTAAAACAGGAGCTCTGGGATGTCCTAGACGACAATGCCATAACTCGGTAGATGAAGTAGAAAAGGTTGATGGTGGTGACAGGGCTGCAGCTGTGTGTTGGCTTGTGGGAATAGGGTAAAGGTCACCGGAACTGTTACATCTCATTAAAAGTGTTCCTGTCTGAAACTTCTTCACAGAAAAACCGAAGGAATCAAATTCAACAGAGACATCATTATCAATTGTAAACTTTCTGACATAAACAAGGTTTTTAATAAGTTTTGGTGCATGTAAAACGTTGTTTAAAGTTAGTGAATTAGGTAAAGATGCATGACCAGAACCTACAACGGGAATATGATGACCATTTCCAACAGTAATATTATTACTCATATTAAAATAAGACGTGAGGTTACCTCCATTGCCCGTCATATGAGAAGTTGCTCTGTTGTCCATATACCATTGATCATCAGGGGGGAGATAGAGAAAGTATGCATAGCAGCCTGGATGTCCGTCGGAGCATAGTATTATGGTGTTTGCTGACCGGTGGAGACCGATGGAGCAGTGACAAGATTGACTTGATGAGGCCTAGGACCAAGTATGCCAGACTGTTTTGGTGGTGCACCTGCTGTCGGGTATGCACATGGTGGAGTTGCCCATGGCTGCCATGGATACGCGCACGGCTGCTGCTGATAGGGAGATGGAAACCACAATGGCTATTCTGCAGTTAAAAGTGTTCCTCTACCATTTCTCCTTCCACGGCCATGGCCTCCGCGACCATTATTTCTACCACTGCGAGGGTTGCTGCCGCGATTGTTGTTGTTGTTGTTGCGATTGTTACCAGCCAATGCAGAAGTATCATCATGAGAGGATAAGAAAACTGAGTTATCAACAGTAGCGGCTACCTTCTTGGCTTTGGCGGTTTCCTCTAAGATAATCATGGAGCCAACTTTGTAAAAAGGGGGAAGAGAGTCACCGTGACGAATTTGGGAACCGACTGTGGCATGAGCATCAGTGAGGCCAGAGATAAGTTGAAGCACTAGCCTTTCATTGAACACGGGAGCCCCAACATTAGAGAGTTGGTCAGAGAGAGATTTGAGATGTTGACAGTAGGTGGTGATGACAGTCAGTTATTCACTATTTTTAGTGTCATTTTCATGATATTTTGAGTTCACAAGCAAGTTTAAACAACAACGAAAACAAGAAAAATAGAAGATTTTGAAGAAAGCAAAATCGTGTCACGATTTCGAGCACAGGATGAGGTTCATTCGACATTGGTTAAAACGTGTCACGATGGCTATTTCGTGACACGATTTTAGGGACATGTTGCATACTTTGACGTGCTTAAGAGGGAAGCTAAAAATTTATCATGGCTTAATTATCATATAGCCACACTTACGTCATATGCTTGGCAATTGGAAAATAGAAAAATAAAAACAAATGGGCTTTGACCAAAGTCGTATTGGAAGATAGATGACATTGTGAGATATAAAAAGGCCAGCCGCACAACACACAGGCATTGACGTTTTTGGCCTTGACGGCTTGGCACAAAGCACGTTTCGACAATCACGTTTTCGGCAAAGATGAAGGAAGCATATGGGAAAAGAACATCAACCGTAGTGATTGAGAAGTTATTGAGGAGCAAGCCGGCAACGACAGAACTCTATCGGTTTATTTTCCCATATG
>Ga0228711_1002795_pt1 | contig 27047 bp, 17 predicted proteins | sample MedpolnodulmetaG_2_FD_177996 | JGI IMG/M metagenome (GOLD analysis project Ga0228711, IMG submission 177996) | Root nodule microbial communities from Medicago polymorpha collected in Santa Monica, California, United States - brown nodules | ecosystem: Host-associated > Plants > Roots > Nodule... | reverse complement strand
CCACCCCCACACCAAACTCTTTTTATATGAATATGATTGTAAAGGATAAGAGTGGCGGCCTAGTTGGGGTTCCTATTGCTACTTTGATGCATGTTCCTACTCTTGCCGACAATAGGACTAAAAATAACCAAGTGTTTGTGTTGATTTCTTGTTCGACATTAAATCTACAACTAAATGTTTAAGCATTAAATTGTGAAGCTTAATGTGTTATGTTAATCTTATTCATAGAAGAATGGTTCAACCAGCAATTCTAACATCATTTTAAAATATGCACATTGTGAAAGTCGTAATTATCTACAAAGAAAAATAGCGTTTTTTTTTTTAAAAAAATAAATAAATAATTAGCTTGTTTTTTTGGTTTTAAATTGAATATATTTATATTTGCACATGACCGAATTAATGAGCAACATTACAACGAAAACAAAGCAATATTGAAATATATAATGGGTAAACATACATACCTGTAATCGCAAGAGCTATAAATACTTTTGATTTAAATGGTCCTCCATCACGAGAAGCAGCTGCATCTTCTCCTCCACCTTGTCGAGAAACATTTAGCTTTTGAAAAGCATTTCCTCTAGTAATCAAGTTGACCTTGGATGGAAATTTGGGAACTTGTCCAGATAGATTATTATCAGAAACATCAAGAAACTTAAGTAGAGGTAAAGTCGCAAGATTCTTTGGTATCGAACCGGTCAAGTTATTGTCAGCAAGAGTCAAGTTCACTAAACTTGTTAAATTAGAAAATGCTGGAGAGATAGTTCCACTTACTTGTCGACCCCTAAAATCAACGCTCACAATCTTCCCCTTTTGACACGTAATGAGCCCCCCGTTGTTGCAAATATCATTATTATTAATATAGCCAAATTCAGGATACCCAAGAGCTGCAAAAATTGCAAGCACAACCATAACCTGAGGATCACAAGGTCCAACATTGCTACTACAAAAGTTATTTCCTTTCCAAGTTGCCTTAACACCTTTATGAAACATAGGTATTGGTCCTTGAAAGTTATTGCTGTCCAAAGAGATGTTGGTCAAGCTAGAGAGAGAGAATAAAGAAGGTGGAACCAAACCTTGTAAGAAATTAGAGTGAAGTTGCAAATCAAACAAATGAGTGGAATTTGACAAGTTAGGAATTGGACCAGTGAAAGCGTTGTTGTTAAGCCACGCTTGAGACAAAAATCCCATAGACGATATCACTTCAATTGTACCCTCAAACCCATTTGTTCTTCCTTGGTTGTTGAGGCGTAAATACCTTACTACAGAATTTTCTAGAGACCGCGGAAGTGTGCCAGTTATGTCGTTGTGAGAAAGAAAAACAGTATGCAAATGTGGAAACCAATCGAACATGTCTGATGGCAATGAACCTATGATATTTGTAGCTTCGAGGTCGAGGGTATGCATAACCTTGGAATCAATTAAATCCTTAGGAAATATCCATGGCATGAGTTTCAAGTTATTACTAAGGTTGAGAGTTTGCATCACAGTGAGCAATTGAAAGCAATGATTTGGGATGGAGGTGAAGTTATTGTGACCAAGGTACACCGTTTTCAGTGCGAAGAGAGCAGACATAGAAGGTAAAGGACCGGTGAGTGAATTGTTGTGGAGATCAAGGTGGGTGAGACTAGAGAGAGAGTAGAGATTTTGAGGGAGTGTACCAGTGAGTGAACTTGATGGGAGCTTGATGGCCACAACTTGACTAGATTGGTCGCACCCGATGCCAGTCCAATTGCAGTGATGAGTGTTGTTAGACCAGCCAGAAGGAGTTGGGGTCAATGCTTTCAAAAGTTGGGACATATAAGTTACCTCTAGGTCTTGTTGTGCATTAATAGTGACAACTAAGAGAAGGGAAAACAAAAGAGATAGTTGGAGTGATATTGATATCTTCATGCTTAATGATGCAGAGTAAGTAAGTTGTGTGTATGATTTTGATTAATGATGCATGAGTTCCCTAAACTACTAGAGGAAGGAATATTTGACCACAGTTGAATGGAATTGAATGAATGTCACGGACTTGTTTATAAAATTGCTTGTGAGTGTGTACGCGTGATAATCTCGATCTAATTGCCGTCAACGAAGTTGTGCGCGCTACCGAGTTTTTATTAAAAAAATATTAAAATTAAAATTATAAAAAAAAAGAGCAAGTAACACATGGTCAACTTTAATTATTTAAAAAATTAAAGTTGATAATCTCGATCAAATTATTCCAGACGACAAACAAAGCAAGTGGAGTAGCACATATTTCAACTTTAATTATTCAAAAAGTATAATAATAAATGATCGGCATATGAAGCAGTTTAGTTAAAGACTCACAATACATTTCTTCCTCTGATCTCATGTATTAGCGACAAAAAACGTATACACTCTTTAACAAAAAGATTCTCTTAACTCTTTAACAAAATTAGAAATTTGATTTTTTTTTTCAAAGTTATAAAAAATAGAGTTCTTAAAATAAGAATCTTTTGAGATTTTTTTTTTCTTTACAAAACTCCTTTGGTATTTTTTATGACAGGAATTCCCATATGGTTTTTATCATCGTGCTAGAGTTCAACTAGCAAGTTCATTTGTATTTTTGTAGAGTTTTGTAAATGATTCATAAAAAGTCATGAAAGAGCAATAATGGGAAAAGAGACCTGAAACCATAAAAATAAAAAAATAAAATCACTCATATCAAACAACTTTGTGACCGTACTATAATTTTTTTACAAGTTTTATCATGTTAATTCTTGGTGTATAGTCGTTACAGATGTTTTGGGGAGAAGAAATTAAACAAGGAGTAAAAAAAATTAATGATTAGTTGCAGCCCAACTCGCGATGTGCACTGTCGCGCAGCTTGAAGGAAATATGCCATGTCAAGCCTCATCACAATTTGCATCATGCAGCCTAAGGAAATATGCCATGTTCAGCCTCATCACACTTCACGTCGTGAAGGAACCAACACATGTTGCTGACAAAAAACATTTACGCTCTTTAACAAAAAATTTCTCTCAACTCTTTAACAAAATTAGTTAGTGTCCTTTATTTTTTTTCAAAGTTATAAAAAATAGAGTTCTAATAATAAGAATCTTTTGAGATTTTTTTTTCTTTACAAAACTTCTTTGTTATTTTTTATGATAGGAAATCTCATATGGTTTTTATCATCGTTTTAGAGTTCACCTGGCAAGTTTGTATTTTTGTGTAGTTTTGTAAATGATTCATATTAGAGTTCAACTAGCAAGTTTGTATTTTTGTAAATGATTAATAAAAAGTCATAAAAGAACAATAACGAGAAAAGAGCCATGAAAGCATAAAAAAAAAATTAAAAAAAAAACCACTTATATTAGATAACTTTGTGACTGTTTATTTGATTCAACTTATTTATTTGATTTGCAGCTTCAGTTAAACTTCATAATTGTTTTGATTCCACTTTCTTTGTTCACTCTCCCTAACTTGAAGAACATCTATTTGGACCACAATTTTCTTCAAGGACCAGTATCAATGTAATGTTTCACAAGGGTGTTAAGGCAATTTGGGAATCAAATCAATTTTTCGGGAGCGATGTTGGACCTTGTGATCCCCAAATCAAGATTTCGTTTGAGATTTTTGAATCTTTTGGGCAAGCTGATTTGTGTCAAATGGTAAAGGGAATGATACTTGTACTGACAAGGGAGTGGTTAAGTGTCGAAGAGGAAAAATTGTGAGCGTTGATTTGGCAAATTCCGCATTTTTCAATTTGTCTAATTTAGTGAACTTGACTCTTGCTGAGAATAGATTGATTGGTCCAATACCTCATTCTTACAACTCTGCCTCAAATTCAACTTCTTGATGTTTCTAATAACAATCTATCGGGACCAATCCCCAAATTTCATTCAAAGACCAGGTTAATTACAAGAGCCAATGCTTTGCTTGGCCAAAATACTTATGAACAATTTGGTGGAGGAGGACAAATGCAACTTCTTCTCTCCATGATGATCGATCTAAAACAACAACACTTAGACTTGTTTTGATTGCAGATATGTTTTATACTCTTTATATGCGTGTGTGTCAATCTTGTCCTCTATTGTTTTAGTGTAGTTCATTATTTCGACCATGTTCTACTTGTCAATATTGCGTTATATTATACATATTAACAACCTAATAATTTAGTTCAAATATTTTTTGAACTATCACTTTTAACTCAAACGTTTTAGTGGATGATTTCCTAAAATGCACTAAATCAATGTTCACAAAAATTATTAGTTATCAACACCTATCTATTTTTTATTTGTTGACGTGAAAAGAATGACAAATACCTTTCAAAAGAAATTAGGTAAATGAGGATTTAGTGATGTGTACAATTCAAGCGGTGAAAAATAATAAATTATTTAAAGAGATATGGAAAAGATTTCATAAATGAACTAGATAGAATTAGTAGAACCTCACATGTGAACATCGTTTCACTTTTGGGTTTTTGTTATGAGAACAAAATTAAAGAGCACTAATCTATGACTTCATGTCCAAAGGATCATTGGATAAGTTCATCCTCGCTAATAGACTTCCTAAGGGTTTCTGTGTCAATACCTCCAATTTTATGTAAATCTATGGTTGTCTCATAAGTTATCATACAAATGGTTGTTCAACTAATACAACTCATTTTATTTTTATCTTTTATTCATTGCTAGTTATTTCTAGTCTTATTTAGTTTATGTTTTATACGTTAGGAATGGCTCATCTATTTGTTAGTCTTGTGGTTAGTTGGTTATTTAAGATTTGACAATTTAAATTAATTATTGATAGTTATTTCTAATCTTATTTAGTTTCATGTAGGGGCATCCTTGCTTAGTGTTGGATTTGTGATACCTATTGTGATTATTTGTATACATAAGAGGTATCATATTTTATTACAAAGTTGGATTTTACAAACAAACAAAAAAACATGTGCGTGTGCGAGTGAGCGCTTGCACGCGTGTGCATGACATAAGAATGAAAAACTTGTTTCGAGATAAATTAGGTGAAGGATGATTTGGTATTGTGTGCTTACATAATGGTTGTCAAGTGCGGTAAAAATAATAAATGACTCTTTTAGGGGGGGATTTCCAAACATGCACTAAATCAATGTTCAAAAAAAAAAAATTGTTATCAACACCTTTTTTTTTATGTGTTACTTATTGCTAGTTATTTCTAATCTTATTTAGTTTCGGTTTTATAAGTTATATGTAGTCCATGTATTAGTTAGTTTTGAGGTTGGTTGGTTATTTAAGATTTGACAATTTAAATTACTTATTTTATCTTTCAACTAACTCTTTTAATCATAAATAATTATATATTATTTATAATTATCATTCACTTTTTTTATCTCATGCAGGAGGATTTCAATAAAATCAAATAACTGTAGTGTGGAGGATTTCATTGAAAGATATTGAGCATATCAATATGCTGACGTGAAAACAATGTCAAATACCTTTCGAGAGAAATTAGGTAAAGGAGGATTTAATGATGTGTACAATTCAAACTTACATTATGGTTGTCAAGTAGCGGTGAAAATAATAAATTATTCAAAGGAAGATGGAAAAGATTTCATAAATGAAGTAAATAGAATTAGTAGAACCTCACATGTGAACATCGTTTCACTTTTGGGTTTTTGTGATGAGAACAAAATTAAAGAGCACTAATCTATGACTTCAAGTCCAAAGGATCATTGGATAAGTTCATCATCACTAGTAAACTTCCTTAAGGGTTTATGTGTCAATACCTCCTTTTTTATGTAAATCTATTGTTGTCTCATAAGTTGTCATACAAATGGTTGTTCAACTAATACAATTTTTTTTTATCTTTTATTCATTACTAGTTATGTATAGTCTTATTTAGTTTATGTTTTATAAGTTAGGAAAGGTTCAACTATTTGTTAGTCTTGTGGTTAGTTGGTTATTTAAGATTTGACAATTTAAATTAATTATTTATAGTTATTTCTAATCTTATTTTGTATCATGCAGGGGCACCCTTTCTTAGCGTTCATTTTGTTATACCTATTGTGATTATTTGTATACGTAAAAGGTATCATATTTTTTTACAACGGTGGATTTAAAAAAAAAAACATATGTGTATGTGTGCACGCGCGCGAGGGCTCGCACGCGTGTGCGTGACATAAGAATGACAAATTTGTTTCGAGATGAATTAGGAGAAGGAGGATTTGGTGTTGTGTGCTTACATGATGGTTGTCAACACCTATCTTTTAGTGGGTGATTTCCAAACATGCACTAAATCAATGTTAAAAAAATTATTAGTTATCAACACCTATCTTTTTTTATCTGTTACTTATTGCTGGATATTTCTAATCTTCTTTAGTTTCGGTTTTATAAGTTATATGTAGTTCACGTATTAGTTAGTTTTGAGGTTAGTTGGTTATTTAAGATTTGACAATTTAAATTACTTATTTTATCTTTCAACTAACTGTTTTAAACATAAATAATTATATGTTATTTATAATTATCATTCAATTTTTTGATCTCATTTAAGAGTATTTCATTAAAATCAAAACCATAGTGTGGAGGATTTCATTGAAATATATTGAGCATATCAATATGCTCAATAACAATATGCTTACATGAAAAGAATGACGAATACCTTTCAAGAGAAATTAGGTTAAGGAGGATTTAGTGATGTGTACAATTCAAGCTTACGTGATGGTCGTCAAGTAGCGGTGAAAATAATAAATGATTCAAAGGGAGATGGAAAAGATTTCATAAATGAAGTAGATAGAATTAGTAAAACCTCACATGTGAACATTGTTTCACTTTTGGGTTTTTGTTATGAAAACAAAATTAAAGAGCACTTATCTATGACTTTATGTCCAAAGGATCATTGGATGAGTTTGTCCTCACTAATAGACTTCCTAAGGGTTTCTATGTCAATATCTCATTTTTATGTAAATCTACGGTTGTCTCATAAGTTTTCATACAAATGGTTGTTCAACTAATAGAACTCTTTTTTTTTTTATCTTTTATTCATTGCTAGTTATTTCTAGTCTTATTTAGTTTATGTTTTATAAGTTAGGACTGGTCCATCTATTTGTTAGTCTTGTTGTTAGTTGGTTATTTAAGATTTGACAATTTAAATTAATTATTAATAGTTTTTCTAATCTTATTTAGTGTCATGCAGGGGCATCCTTGCTTGGCGTTGGATTTGTGATAGCTACTGTGATTATATGTATAAGTAAGAGGTATCATATTTTATTATAAAGGTGGATGTTAAAAAAAAATATGCGTATGTGTGTGAGGGCTCGCACGCGTGTGCGTGTCATAAGAATGACAAACCTTTTTCGAGGACAAGTACTTGATGGTTGTCAAGTGCGGTAAAAATAATAATTGACTCAACTGAAAATGGAGAAGAATTCATAAATGAAAATTGACATTATATCATCCATGAAATTCTTCTCTCGGGCATGGCTTAACGACATTATGTTCGCGAGTTCGATTCATGTTAGTTTTAATTCAACTTATTTATTTGATTTGCAGCTTCAGTTAAACTTCTTAATGGAATTGATTCCACCTTCTTTGTTCACTCTCCCTAACTTGAAGACATCTCTTTGGACCACAATTTTTTCCAAGGACCAGTATCAATGTAATGTTTCACAAGGGTGTTAAGGCAACTTGGGAATCAAATAAATTTTTCGGGCGCGATGTTGGACCTTGTGATCCCCAAGTCAAGATTTCACTTGAGATTTTTGAATCTTTTGGGCATGCTGATTTTAGGTCAAATGGTAAAGGGAACGATGCTTGTACTGACAAGGAATTGGTTAAGTGTCGAATAGGACAATTTGTGAGTGTTGATTTGGCAATTGGACATTTTTCCAATTTGTCTAATTTAGTTAACTTGACTCTTGTCGGGAATGGATTGTCTCGTTCAATACCACATATTCTTACAACTCTGTCTCAACTTCAACTTATTGATGTTTCTAATAGCAATCTATCAGGACCAATTCCCAAATTTCTATCAAGGAACATGTTAATTACATGAGGCAATGCTTTATTTGGCCACAATATTTATGAAAAATTTGAGGAGGACAAAATGCAACTTCTTCTCTCGATGGTCATCAATCTAAAACAACATTACTTAGATTAAGTTTGGCCCAACTTATTTAAGTCCTAAAAGTTACTTTTGAATCAAAGTAAAAAGAAAGAACTTTCAAAATAAAGTCTAAGTGGTTTCGTATATTAAAGAATATGTTTTGACCATACTCTTTCTATTTGCTAAATTTTATTTAAATATTTTCTAGCGATGTTGGACCTTGTGATCCCCAAGTTGTGATTTCACTTGAGATTTTTGAATCTTTTAGGCATGTTGATTTTGTGTTAAATGGTAAAGGGAACTATGCTTGTACTGGCATTGGAGTGATTAAGTGTCAAAGAGGAAAAATTGTGAGTGTTGATTTGGGAAGTCCGCAATTTCCAATTTCTCTAATTTAGTGAACTTGACTCGTGCTGGGAATGGTTTCATTGGTTAAATACCACATATTATTACAACTCTACCTCAACTTCAACTTCTTGATGTTTCTAATAATAATCAATCGAGACCAATTCCCAAATTTCCATCCAGGAACAAATTAATTACAAGAGGCAATGCTTTACTTGGCCGAAATACTTATGAGCAATTAGGTGGAGAAGGGCAAAATGCAACTTCTTCTAATGATGGTGATCGATCTAAAACAAAAACACCTAGACTTGTTTTGATTGCAAGTATATTTTATACCCATTATATATATGTCAATCTTTTATTATTTTGTTTTCTTGTTCATATTATTTTATATTTATACATATTAACAACCTAATAAGTTAGTTCAAATTTTTTTAACCATCTCTTTTAACTCAAACATTTTAGCCGATGATTTTTAAACATACACTAAAACGATGTTCACAAAAATTATTTGTTATAAACACCTTTTTTTTTTTATGAGAAATGATATTTGTACAACAATTTATTGACAACTTTCTCTTTTATACCCACGTTATATTTTTATTTTCTCTCTCTATTGCTTTGATTTCTGTGTCAATACCTTATTTTCTTTATAAATCTATGGTTGTCTCAGAAGTTGTCATACAAATGATTGTTTAAATAACACAACCCTTTTTTTATCTTTTATTTATTGCTAGTTATTTTTAATCTTATTTTAGTTTATGATTTATAATTTAGGACTAGTTCATCTATTTGTTAGTCTTGTGGTTAGTTGAATATTTAAGATTTGACAATTTAAATTATTTATTGCTAGTTATTTCTAATCTTATTTAATTTCATGCATGTGCATCCTTGCTTAGCGTTGAATTTGTGATACCTATTGTGATTATTTGTATACGTAATATGTAGCATATTTGATTACAAAGGTGGATCTTCAGGAAAAAAAAATTTGTGCGCGCTCGCACAATTCATAAATGAAGTATCTAACATTAGTAGAACCTCACATGTGAACATCGTCCCTATTTTGGGTATTTTTTATGAGAAGAAAAAAGCAGTAGTATACGAATTCATGTCAAAAGGATCATTGAATAAGTTCAATCTCAATAGTGAATTTTCTGATAGTATTTTTCGTTTAGATTGGAATACAATGTACCGACTTGCAATAGGCATTGCTCGGGGATGGGAATACTTGCATCAAGAAAGTACTTCAAGCATTTTGAATCTTGATATCAAACCCAATATCATTGTTTTGTATGACGATTTTTTTCCCAAAAACCTCAGATTCTGGACTACCTAAAATATGCCAAAGGAAGAATGTTATCATCATGTTTGTACTTGGTGGCTAGCACAATAGGAACTATACGATGTATGTCGCCAAAAGTATTTAGTAGAGAATTTCGTGGAGTTTCTTACAAATATGAAGTATCTAGTTATGACATGTTTATTCTTTAAAGATCGAGGTAAGAAAGAATTAAGACATTAGCGATTAATATACTTCTGAAATGTACTTTCTAGACTTGATTTATAAGGATCTTGAACAAGGTAAGAATAACCTTGTGAGTAGTTTAGAAATTTCAGAGGAAGTATTTAGTTAGTTTCAATCTTTTTAGATGTGTTAGTTAGGGTTTCTCTTGTATAAATTAGTCTTGGTCTTTTTTCTCAATTCATAATTTGTATTCACATTTTATCATCAATGGAAACCCTTTGAGGTATATTTAGATAAATCGCTCTTTCTTCTGGGGGGTAATAATCTAGTGTGGCTATAGGTCATACGGTGACTCCGCCCCTAAGTATAGGTATTGCTTATGAATCTCAAATTCTCGATACATATTTAATGTAAACAATGGTACTTTAGTTAGTTAATAAATCAATTAACGAATTAAAATATGTGATGGCAAATGAATTGTAAAACATGCAATATGAATAGAAGTTAATTTCAAGCATTCCAAGGATATTGGTATTGTCAAGGACTTAAGAGGAAATCCATATCAATTATTCTAGTCAGAAATCAGGAGAGCAGAAAATATACAAAAATAACTGACTTATTCCATTGGTAACTTAATATTCAAATCCCTTATCAAGACCAAGTTCATAATGCACACTGCTTGGTAATGTTATATAATAAAATATCTTTGCTCAAATGTAACATCAACTAGTTTACCATGGGAGTGCTTATGGAATTAGCATATGGCATCTTTATGTTGTTATTAGCATAAACTCGCTAGGGTAGCTAATGAAAACAAAATATTTGATCTTATCTATGGACAAAGCATTTGAGGGGCGGTTTGGAAGAACTTATGGAGACAGCTTATGACATATCTATTTGCCGTTTTTAGCTTATTTCCACAAACTCTCCACAATGGCTTATGAAAACAGCTTATAACTTCTATGAAAATGGATTGACTTATTTCATATTTTATTATAAAAACAACTTATAGCTTAGCTAATCTATTATACCAAACAAGGATTAGTAAAGAACTAAACACGAGAAACACTGCAAACAAGAAAACATCAAAATCCCCCCAAAGCATACAATTCTAAAAATAGAAAAGTTTTGAACAAGAATATATGTATCCAAAGTTGAATCAAGATGTTATAAGCCATAGTCTATTGGGACCAACTCCCGATGGAGACAATGTTTTACTTGGCCAAAATATTTATGAACAATTAGGGGGAGGACAAAATGCAATTTATTCGCATGATGGTGATCGATCTAAAACAACAACACTCAGACTTATTTTGATTGCAAGTATGTTTTACACTCATTATGTGTGTGTGAATCTTGTACTGTTTTGTTTTAATGTTGTTCATTAATTTGGTCATGTTCTACTTGATAATATTGTTTTATTATACATATTAACAACCTAATAAGTTAGTTCAAATATTTTTTTCCAATAGGTGTTTGGGCGAAATCTCTTCAAGATCAACCCTTCCTTTCTTGATCTAATTTATCTAAACAACCCATGAAGGCAAACATACCTAAGACAATGACAAAATTAGAGAAAAATTAGCACTTTGTATCTCTGAACTTATTTTAGCTTATACAATCCGAAGTGATGAAGAATTTATTTCGAATTTTATAAACCAAACAACACCAAAAATCCAGAAGAATTTGTTTTTAAATCAAACACCAAAGGTTTAAGAAATATGTATTAACCTCTTGTTTAGTTGTTTGAAATGTCTCATATATTCAAATAATTTTATTTGTTTTTGAGTTTTTAGGTTAAAATACGAAAATGGAAAATGAGAGAAAGTGTAGGAGTAGTGTTGTTATTATATTGGTACGGTTTGAATTGTATAAATTGAAACATATTTTTAAGTTTTGGTTCATAGACCACGAACAGAGTAAAATGAGAAATGTGGGTAATTCAGCATGAGCAGCACTCTTTTTAACTCTTCTCAAGTTGAAGATGACGTTCATGAGTTCTGATTTTTAAAACTACTGTGATTTTCTTGTTTTTTATTCACCGAAACATTATCACATGGAAGACTTGACTGTGATTTTCGTGATTAATCAGCATGTACAAAGTTTCATTCATGGCTTTCCTCTTTTAATTTGATTAAAAAATAAGGATACCATTATTTAGATTAACAAGTTTGTTTTACAGGTAATCCTGTTTCTCAGCATGGTTAGACCAGTCACAGGCCTTCATGCCAATTTGCAGCAAATCACGTAAATTTCCTTTCATTGTTTTTGTTTTCTTTCCTTTACCATTGAGTTATGATAGCATTTAATCCTTTTGATTTGCTTTTCTATTATTGTTTTTAATATTTTAGCTGAAAGAGGATACGGGGTTGTGTACAAACCAGTTTTACTTGATGGTCGTCAGAATAATAAACGAGTCACAACGAGAATATTTATGAAGTACCAAGCATTACTAGAATATCACATGTGATAGTGTGATTTAGGTATTGAATAAATCCTAGTCTTTTTTTTGTCTTGTTTTATATTTCCAATATTATTCCTTTCTTTGTTACAACTATGACAATATTATTTATAATCTCAAATATTTCTTTAATCACATTCTCATATGGTTTTATATCATTATGCTTACAAATTTCTGATTGCAGGTCTCAAAAAGTGGTTCATTTAAGGTTGAGAAGCTTATCAATGTTGAACGATATTCCCATGTGATGACATCAGTTCAACAATGAGAACGTTTCGTTGTTATCTACTCCCTCCGTCTTACAATATTAGTCGTTTAAGATTTGTGCACGATTATTAAGGAAATGCTTAATTGCGTTGATTTTAATGATAAAATTAGTAGCTTTTACTAAAATACCTTCATTAATTGTAGTTAGTGGAGTAGTTAATTTAGATGAAATTCAATAAATAAAGGTATAATAGTGAGAGAAAAAATAATAAATGTTGCATCGGTATAATAAAGTGACAATTATTTTGAAAAAAAAAATGTTAAAGAGACAATAATTGTGAGACGGATGGAGTAGTATCTAATCCAGTGCTAATTGATGGTTTAAACTAGTCGATTGTAGTTTGTTGTGCAAACGGCAAATGTACTGGTTATATCCTTCCAGGAAAAGCCAATTTTCATTTGATTTTACCTTTGTTGATTGAATTATACACGTGATTATTTGATTTAGGAAAATAATATATTCTATTATTCATTGCATTGTGGAATTTTGAGCTTTTTGTTGAATGATATCTTACATAATTGAACAGTTTTTTTTTTCTTTCCAAATTTGTAAGGAATTGTATTTGGACTAAAAGGAGTGAAGGAAATAGAGAGACCGAGGTTACTCCTTTGACATTTCGTACAAGAATCTCTTGTAACAAATGAGATTCGTCATAAATGACACTGATCTCAACATGCTTCGTGCCCCGTGTATGGTGTGGAAGTAAAAACTTCATGGCATTACTAACTGTGTTAACGCTAAACTTGTTTGACGTGGAATTAGTAATTCTATTGATCCCGGTTTTCTTACTCAATCTAGTCTAATTGAGTGGGTGCTGGAAAACTTTACTTAAGTCTTTTCCTTCATTCATGGTTCATCTGTGATGTTTGCAGGGGTGGTTGATGCTCCTTGCTTTAGGCGAAATAAAATCATTCTCAATCAAACTCTCTGGAGTAATTGTGCTTCAATTACGAGTCATTTACACTAATATATCCGTAACAAAAAAAATACACTAATATAAAAGTAAGTAATAGGTAACCAAAAGAAAGGGAGAGACGACAAACGAAGTGTAGGTGATTGTGTTCCATTTCCAAATGAAATAAGTAATGTATTTACGAATTCGGCGTTGATTGTGTTCCACTTTTGTGTTTCTCTATTTACGAAAATAGAGAAACACAATCCACCGTATGTATGGTGCATTTCAGTAAAATATGGTGCATTGTAATGTGCTTGCTTCGGTGCTTATTTAATTTTGCTGACCACAAAAAGTGGTTTTGTAATTAGAACCCTTGTGTTGGAGCTTTTCATACCTTTTAACCTAATTCACATTTTTACAAAACCCTAGTTTTTTTTTTGAAACCTAAAATCACACCCTCTCTATTGCTCCAAGCCTTCATTTAAATATTCTAGCTCTCTAAGTGAAGCTCTATTCATCTATACCGAGTAGAGGTGTTGTCATTCAAGTGACACTCGTGATTCATTCTTGATGTTGTTTTCCTTGACGTTTCAAGAGGTAAACATATGAACCTGTTTCAAAGTGTTGTTTGCTTTGTAATTAATGGTTTAATCAAAATCCGTTCTTGGAATTTTTCCTCTAAGAGGATTGAAATTTTAAAAAAAAAATCCTCTTTATTCGTGAACATCGTCGTTGTTCAACGCCACACAACTACTAAGAGCTTTAACGACCTATATGACATATTGGCTATCTTTTCAAGGATCTGTACAAAAGTATTCCAAAGTTCAATTTTTTTTTTATGCGGGATGCATATAGGATTTAAGGCAGGTTGTAGGCCTTTGATTGGGTTAGATGGATGTTTCTTGAAGGAATATTTTGTTGGACAATTTCTTTCTGATGAAAACAACCATATATTTGTAATAGCTTATGCTTGTGGATGTAGAAAACAAAGAGAGTTTGAATTGATTTTTAACATTTTTGCATGAAGATCTTGGAGACTACGTTCAATATGGATGAAACTTTATTTCAAACATGCAAAAGGTAATAAATATCAGTTAAACACATCATTTTAGTCTTTAACATTTCTTTGGAAGTATCAGAGATTAGTTTGATAGTTAAGATAAATAATTCAAGGATCTATTTGATAGTGAGTGACATTCAGGGGTCAACTTGATTTTAAAAATAATTCAGGGATTGATTTGGCAATGTAACAATTTGTAACGTCTTTCATTTAAAAAAAATAAAAAAAAAACTTATCAAATTCGTCTTGTACACATGGATGCTGACTTGAAACTCCACGTCAGCACTCAAGGCGACACGTCAGCACCGTTAACAACAAGTCTTGACAGAAGAACTAAATTAATTGAACATTATAAAATTTAAGGATGTTATAACTATTTCGATTAATATAAAAAAGAAATTGATCGATTTATGCAAATTCAAGAAGAAGAAAAACATATTCACTCTATTCTTATCACTCCAAAATGAAGAAATTGTAAAGATCCTAATGTGAGAGATCTGAACTTATTAATTTCCCTAGACCCGATCCGTTGATCACGGAGAATACTTTTAATCAATGTTTATTTTATCATATTTCTTTTTGACGGATTATGTTATTTTTTGTATATTTATTAATGTTAACCTGCTACACAGGGACGGATTATGTTCTTTATAAAAAAAAAAATATCAATTACTTTTTAGTAAAAAATATTAAAATTATAAAAGCTAAAACATGTGTCGCTTTCCTTGTCCACACTGTAATTATAATAAGAGCGCGAACATGTTCTTCTTTATAGGCAATTTTTTAATCCATTTTCCAATGAAAAAACACGAGTGGCGCACCATGTTTGACGACAATTAGGCTGATATTGTCATGAGTATTTGAATTCAACTGTAACAGGGAGTGTTATTCCTTCTTCTAGCATCATTGATCAATATACAAAATTTAGTACTCTGTTAGTGACTAAATATAAGCATGAAAACATTGCCCCAACAATCAGTTTTGTACTATTTTTCCATCCTCATCATTGTTACGATTACTATTACTAATGGAGAGAAAGATGGAGATTACATGTCCCAACTTATGAAAGCACTGACCCCAACTCCTACGGGATGGTCTAACAACATTCACTACTGCGAATGGAACGGCATTATGTGCGACCATTCTAATCAAGTTGTCACCGCCATCAAGCTTCCATCAAGTTCACTCACAGGGACAATCCCTCAGAATTTCAACTCTCTCAATAATCTCACCGTCATCGATCTTCATAACAACTCGCTTATCGGTCCTTTGCCTGATTTGGCTTTCCTAAGCACGCTCCAAACCGTGAACCTTGGTTACAATAACTTCACTTCAACCCCGGACTTTTGCTTTGGAGCCCTACCAGATCTAACAACCCTCAACCTTAGCAATAACTTGAATCTCATTCCATGGTTATTTCCTGAAGAAATATCTGTGTCCTCGTTGTTACATACCCTTGATCTCGAAGCAACAAATCTCATAGGTCCATTACCATCAGAAATGTTCACGTGGTTTCCACGTTTGCATACTGTTTTTCTTTCTCACAACAACTTAAGTGGAACTCTTCCCCCTTCTCTTGCGGAATCTTCAATAAGGTATTTGCGACTCAATAACCAAGGGCCATTTAGTGGGTTTACCGGTACAATTGATGTTATATCATCTATGAGGTTCTTGTCTCAGGCGTGGCTTAACAGCAACGTGTTCGCAGGTCCAATTCCTAACATGTCTAGTTCCACTAATTTGTTTGATCTTCAGCTTCAGTCCAATCAATTAGTTGGTTTGGTTCCACATTCGCTATGCACTCTCTCTAGCTTGAAGAACATCTCTTTGGACAACAATTATCTTCAGGGACCGATACCTGTGTTTCACGAGGGTGTTAATGCAAGTTGGGAAGGAAATAACTTTTGTCGAAATGATGTTGGACCTTGTGATCCCCAAGTTACAATTTTGCTGGAGATTCTTGGAGCTGTTGGGTATCCTTCTTTTGTGTCAAATCATGAAGGGAACAAAAACGATGCTTGTTTAGGAGACGAATATTTAAAGTGTTCAAAAGGGAAGATTGTGGTCTTTTTTTTGGACAGTCTTCAACTAGGCGGAACAATCTCTCCAGCGTTTTCTGGTTTATCAAGTTTAGTGAACTTGACTCTTGGTAGCAATAATTTAACGGGTTCAATACCACATAGTCTTACAACTTTGCCAAACCTTCAACTTCTTAATGTTTCTGATAATAATCTGTCTGGACAAGTTCCCAACTTTTCTTCAAATGTTAAGTTAATTATAAGTGGCAATCCTTTGCTTGGGCTAAATATTTCCCAACAATTAGGTAGAGGAGAAAACACAACTGCTTCTCGTGATGGAGGCTCATCTAAGACAACAATTGCACCTGCTTGGATTGTTGGTATGTATACATACCCATTATTATATGTATTTTAATATATTTTCTTCGTTCATATTAGGGTGGCAAAGATGAATATACTTGGTAAATTTGGATTTAGATTTAGATGGTAATGGATGGGTCAAAACATTCAACTAAAATTTACTCTATCCGTCCCAAATTATATGATATTTCGGGCATTCTATACGTATTAAGAAATATAATTAACTTTGTGTAGGAAATATATTATGAGTTGTTTTATAAAATTGTCTTTAGTAAATGATATGTGAAAGATAATTGAAAGAATGGAGAGTAATAAATAGTTAAGAATATAATAGGAAAAGTACCATTAACATTTGATTGGTATTGTAAAGCGATGTATAATTTGAGACAGAGGGAGTACCAAGTAAGAGAATTTATATTTTTAGTTAGTCTTGTGGTTAGTTGCTTATTTTGTTATTTCAACTGATCTTTTGCTTTGAATATGTACATAATTCCAATGAGTTTAAATAGCTGAAGCTCACCTTTTGCTTTGAATATGTACATAATTCCATTGAGTTCAAATAGCTGAAGTTCACATTTCTTTTTATTCATATCCTAATCCTATTGTTGTTATAGAAGAATATTTTTTTTTCAAGTAATGATAATCAGACACCTCTTTTCGCTAAATCTGACACATGATTAATCACATTTAAAAATATGATTCATTTAATTTAGCATATGGTTAATTCGATTCATGATTAAAATTGTGTCTAATTTAATTTCATAATTAATAATTTTGCAATTTTCAACATGATGTAAATCTGAGCTCATTCGTCTCTCATCCTTACTTAAAGAAGTGATTAGACATACGGTCGAGTCAATTAGGAGTACCCAAGTTCTATCATTGGCTAGAACAATTTTAGCTAAACAAATTACCACACATAAATAGATAAATAATGTTATATTTAGATTTGAAAATTTAAGTTAGTTATTTTATCTTTACTAACTTACTGTTTTTCCGTTTGTGATAATAAAATAATTATTGTTCATAATCATCCTTCGCTTTTTCCTATGGTGCAGGGGCATCCTTTTTTAGCGTTGGGTTTGTAATACTAATTGTGATTCTTTGTAAACGTAAGAGATATCTTATTTTAGTACAAAGGTGGATCTTGAGAAAAACTACAAAATCTATTGACAACAATGTGGAGGATTTTATACAGACTTATAATTTGTCTGTGCCAATAAAGCAATATAGATATGCAGAAGTGAAAAGAATGACAAATTCGTTCCGAGATAAATTAGGTCAAGGAGGATATGGTGTTGTTTACAAAGCAAACTTACCTGATGGTCGTCAAGTAGCAGTGAAAATTATAAATGAGTCTAAGGGAAATGGAGAAGATTTCATAAATGAAGTTGCTAGCATTAGTAGAACGTCACATGTGAACATCGTCTCACTTTTGGGATTTTGTTATGAGAACAAAAAAGCACTAATATATGAGTTCTTACCCAAAGGATCATTGGATAAGTTCATTCTTAAAAGTGGATTTAATGATGCTATTTGTAGTTTGGATTGGAACACATTGTACCAAATTGCAATCGGAATTGCTCGAGGACTAGAATACTTGCATCAAGGATGTATTTCAAGAATTTTGCATCTTGATATCAAACCACAAAACATTCTTTTGGATGAAAATTTTTGCCCCAAAATCTCTGATTTTGGACTAGCTAAAGTATGCCAAAGGAATGATAGTATTGTGTCTTTACTTGGCACAAGAGGAACTATAGGATATATAGCACCAGAAGTATTCAGCCGAACATATGGTGGAGTTTCTCATAAGTCTGATGTATATAGTTATGGTATGTTAATTCTAGAAATGGTTGGGGGAAGAAAGAATTATGACACCGGAGGGTCATGTACTTCTGAAATGTGTTTTCCAGATTGGATTTACAAGGATCTTGAGCAAGGTAATAACCTTGTGAATTGTTTAGAAAACTCAAAGGAAGAAAATGATATGGTAAGAATGATTACTATGGTGAGTCTATGGTGCATTCAAACAAATCCAGCCGATAGACCATCGATGAGTAAAGTAATAGAAATGTTACAAGGACCACTTCAGTCAATACCATATCCTCCAAAGCCTTTCTTATATTCTTCTGAAATGCCATCATTACAAACTTCATATTCATCTTCCAGCAATTTGTTAGAGACAAATTCGGCATCCTTATTGAAGAATGGTTCCATAAAACCAGATAAGTTCAGCAAAGACAAAAGTGAAAATGTGATTGTAATGTAACTATATATTGTTGGTATTTGAATACAACTTTGCATATCCTTTGATTGAACTTCAAAACCTGTTTAGTGGTGGGGTTTATGATAGTGTTTGCTTATTTGGTTTGGGCAAAGGTTATTGCTGTTATAACCGTGCTTCATAACATTATTTTAAACGATTTACGTTAGTATTAATAGTTGTTATAGTACTATGTTGAGAGTGGAATTCGAACTCTCAACATTATTTTATCTTCTTCTTCTAGTTTAAGTTTTGTAGCATTCTCAAACACAAACTGTAACTCTACTATTTTATAAATAATAATGCTAACAAACATTCTCATTTTACTCTTACGTTGATAAACACAATATTTTAAACATTATTAGATAATAAAAAAAAAGTTACCACTTTGGGGTTGCTGCTGCTGCTGCACATTGTTAAAAATCAATTTTCATTTCTATTTCGGAAGTATAAGCTGTGAAGGATTATAATTCTATGCTTTTACTTTTCTTACATCTATAACATTTAAAAGCAAATAGATTAACATCAGTCGTAAGTCATTTGACTTACACCAAATCTCAAGCGTTCAAACAAATTAATCTTGTTATTAATAACAGACATCCGTATGCAACTCTCCAATTTATAGACAAGCGTCATCTATGCCTTCCTAATCCTTGAATTGGCAAAATCACTATTCAAAATCCACACCATGTTGGTAAGGATATTAGCTTATCAAGAACCTTTTCCACCCACCGGTAAAGACCAAAGTGATGCTTCTGCATTGACGGTAAGTTTTGGTAAAATTCTAAATGTCAAAATAGAATTGTCAACATTTAAGAAATTACCCCTTCAAAGCAAATTAATAACAAATGACACTTGAAGTTGAAGACAGAGAACAATATTACTCATACTATTACAAACATTGTTGTCAAAATCCCGACTTAAAGTCTAAAATTCAGGATTTTGCGACTTTATTCACTTGTAACGACTCAAATCTATAATAGAATCTCAAAATAGGCAAAATCTTAGTAAAATCGCACAAAACCTTGAAATCAATACAAAATCATAGGATTTTAAAGGGTTTTGAAAGATTTTGTCCATTTTTTTAGTCATTTATGTATAAGTATTTTATGGACTTTAAACTGAGTCATTTATGACTATATACAATTTCTAACATATGTTTAGCATTATTTTTGTTTTGGTAAAATCCATCGATTTGATTGCGATTTTACAATTTCTTATATGGATTCTACAAAAGTAGTTGAGTAAAATATTTCGATTTTGATTGTGATTTTACGATTTTCAAGTTTACTCATTCCTTTCAACCTGAAGCAAAATTCGTTGGCAAATTATATAGAGAGTTGACTACTAACCGTCATATTCGGTCGTGATTACTTTGCGAGCACCCACCTCGTGATAAATAGCATTTCCCTTTACAATATGACTGCATTTAAGATTTGGAATGGTCATATATCGGTCATCTAGTAACTTATTTGAGAATTTGATTCTAGCTTCTGCTCAATGAGGACACCGAGATTAATACTTCCTCCGTCCCAAATTGTATGTCGTTTTGGAGAAAAAAATGTGTCCCAAATTATATGTCGCTTTACAATACCAATGAAACATTAATGTTATTTTTCCTATTATATCCTTAGCTATTTATTACTTTCTCTTCTTTAAATATTTTCATTTATCTTTCTCATATCATTTATCAAGGACAATTTTGTAAAACAACTCATAATATCTCTTTCCCACATAAAATTAATTACATTTCTTAATATGTGTGAAATGCCTAAAACGTCATACAATTTGGAACGGAGGGAGTAAGTAAGTTGGTTTGATTATTTTTTTTGTCCAAACCAAACCAATCAAAATCCGATTTCTATTGATTTTTGTATCGGTTTTTTGTCATTTAAAGTCAACTCCTAGAGTTTGAATCAAATCATAATTTTTTATTTCATACTACAATGGTAATTTTATCTTAAAAACTATATGTGGTATTCTAGTATTATTTTTTTAATCACCGTATATTATTTTCTCATTTTAATTTATGTATTTGTTTTAATGGTATAAAAATATATTGTATTCGAAAGAGAGAGAAAATTAATTGTTTACATATTTAAAATTAATTTAATTTATGTAATTTATATTTATTAACTTGTGAAGTTGTGAGAGCACCTTAATTAAAAGACTTAACTTAAAGTCATATAAAAAAAAAATTTAAAGATGAATTATGGGGGATATTTTTTTTCCATAGGTTCACTCAAAGATTTGAGATATTGTCACCATTAATGATATGTGCATCTTTTTCATCCGTATTTAAGCCATAGGAGCAGAGCGGAGGGAAATGGAAAGGAGCGGAGCGGGATGAAATGGAATGAAATCTCCATTCCATCGTTTGGATATCTTAAGAGGAAGCGGAACAAATTTTTAATGTTATTATTTGGAAAGTGAACGGAATGGAATGAGTTATAATTTTTTTATTCCATTTACACCTTTATTTGAAATTCACTTTTACGTTGAATAAAAACAAGTTAATTTTTTCTCTTAAAAAAGCAATTTTAATTAAAATAATTAAAGTCTGATATAAACTGGATTTTTCTTTCTTTCTCTAGCCCTTTTGACTCATCAATAAAAGTATCCAAGAAGCAAAATGTTATGATGTATTAGCTATGGTTCTTTTGAATCTTAACACATTCAGTCATAAGTTATGGATTTACGACTGCTCTTTTGACATTAAGCAAGTATAAATTTTATTAACTTGCTTGTAAGAATATTTGGTCGTGTTGAATATTCTAAGACTTTACCAACACACGATGGGTTTGGATTTATACTCCAATAAAAAATTGATGAGGCAAAATATGGCCAGACCACATAAAGAAAATATTCGACACTAAACACAACTGCATATGTATTCCCATTTAGGACAATTGCTCTAAAAAGAAAAGAGAAAACTGACGTTATAATAATCAGGAAAATAAGATACAATTCAACCCGATGAAATATAAACAAAGAGAGCTACATTTACAGGACAATATTACCTATCTTAAGTTATATGCTGGTTATTCCTAGTTATTATCTAATCTTAGTTAGTAATAGTTTATTTTTGTCTTGTAGTTAGTTGGTTTTTGTTACTCGATCTGTCTTTATCTTTTGTGTATATATCCATAGTTCAATAAACAAAAAGAGCACGGGCTCCCCTTTTTTTTCACATTTTATTATGGAATAAATTTTGCTTAGATTTTACTTACTTCTTGAACTCTAGATTATGAGGGTATATTTTTTTAGAATTGTAGAGTTAAGATGAAAAAGTAATTTTACTTGAGCTATGTATTTAAAAAGTTTCCTCATTGGAATAGATAATTAATATTATTTTTAGATTTTACAGTTTAATTTATTTATTATTTTTATTAACTTAATTTACTTATATGATTATAAAATAAAATAACAATTGATTATAATATCGTCCATTTGTTTACTATCATGAAGGGGCATCGGTGTTTAGCGTTGGAATTATAGTGTTTATTGTGATTATTTGTAAACACAAGTGGTACTATATTCAAGTGCAGATGTGGATCTTTAGGAAGACCATAAAATCTACCGACTTTAATGTGGAGGATTTCATAGAAAGTTATAATTTGTCGGTGCCAATTAAACAATATAGATATGGAGAAGTGAAAAGAATGACAAACTCATTCCGAGATAAATTAGGTCAAGGCGGATATGGTGTTGTGTACAAAGCAATTTTACCGGACGGTCGTCAAGTGGCAGTGAAAATAATGAACGAGTCTAAGGGAAATGGAAAAGAATTCATAAATGAAGTTGTTAGCATCAGTAGAACGTCACATGTGAAAATTTTTGTCCAAAAATCTCTGATTTTGGATTAGCTCAAATATGCCAAAGGAATAATAGTATTGTGTCCATACTTGGAACAAGAGGAACTATAGGATACATAGCACCAGAAGTATTTAGTCGAACATTTGGTAGTGTTTCTCACAAGTCTGATGTATACAGTTATGGTATGTTAATTATAGAAATGATTGGAGGAAGAAAGAATTATGACACTGGAGGGTCATGTACTTCTGAAATGTGTTTTTCAGACTGGATTTATAAGGATCTCGAGAAAGGTAACCTAGTGAATTGTTTAGCAAACTCAGAGGAAGAAAATGATATGATAAGAATGATTACTATGGTGAGTCTATGGTGCATTCAAACAAATCCGTCCGATAGACCATCGATGAGTAAAGTAATAGAAATGCTACAAGGACCACTTCAATCAATACCATATCCTCCAAAGCCTAACTTGTATTCTCCTGAAATGCCATCATTGCAAACTTCATATTTGTCTTCCAGCAATTTGATAGAGACATATTCAGCATCCTTATTGAAGAATGGTTCCATAAAACAAGATAAGTCCAGCAAAGACAAAAGTGAAAATGTGATTGTAATGTAACTATATATTGTTGGTATTTGAATACAACTTTGCATATCCTTTGGTTGAACTTCAAAACCTGTTTCTATATTTAGTTGGTAAATTTCTAGGTATTAATGACTTTGTTTCAATATACTCAACAATCCAAAACTTATGTGGTCTATTTTTCTTCTATTTGTTTTAAGTGACATGCAACACCCCTAATTTTTCAGTATTCATACCTAGTATATGCTCATGCTCATATGACTGTCCCTTCTTCTCCTTGATGGACATAAAGGGAAGGAAAAGTCTCCTTATCAAAGATTTAGTGGGATGGTAACAATAATTTTTCAGAGATATTTGATTGAAGAAGGGCAGACACATGACTGGTACAGAGAGAAAAGGTTAAAACTAACAGTTTCAAACTCATATGCTACCTAAGTCAAATATGAAATGAAAATAAAAAATGGAGTCATATTACTCACAAAAATTAAATGAGTTTGTTTGGATACAACTATATAAAAGAGATTTTTTTTTACTAAATTAGTTCAATTTTTGACCCATATTTTCTCTTTCCTCTGAAAAAAAATCTATTTTTTGATAAGCTACTTTTAACAGCTTCTCATTTAACTGTTTTTAAATTGTAACAAATGGATGCAATACTCTTAAAAGTGGTTATTTTAATAAAAGTAATTTTTTTCTTAAAAAAAACTATAACAAACAGCGTTTTAATCTTTTTATTTTTGTCCTAAATTTTAGTGTTTTTAGAAATTAAGATATAATTATTAATCATATTTCTCCCATTATCCTCTTACAAAAACTAAAATTACGCAAAATTTTATTTTTACCAAATAAACTAAGAGTAAACAAATCTATATTTGTATAAATTTAGTTTTATTCAAAAAAAAAATCTATATTTGTATAAATTTAGTATGTATTGACATACTAGACCAAACCTTACTCTCTCCCTTAACAAACGAGTAACAAAATTTATAAAAAAATAAAAATAAAAATTATCTCAAAATGAGTGTGGCTTTTAATTTCAAGTGTAATTAATTCGAAGTGGATGTGAGATTATGGCTGAAGTTTGTGACGTACGTGGGGAGGGAGGACGACATTGTTACTTCTCAAAGGGCTGTTAACGTGATTAATGATAATGGTATCATTTCGTTAATACTAGAGAAATGATAACTAAACACAAAATTGGTGACACAAATACGACAGCAGGGGTAATTATGTAATTTCAATAAAAGCTTCAATGGCATATTTGAAATTTTAACTTAAAATGAGGGGTATTTTTGTTAATTGCTTGCTCTCTTTCTCTCTCTCACTACCTCCATTGTACGAAAATCATCCTTCTACAACCTCCTACCACCCTCCCACCATCGTCCTCATCAATCACCACCATTATCCTTCTCTCTACCACCGTTGGATGTGTTCAATTATTTTCAAATCTAGAGAACCACACTCAGATATCGTCTCCTTTGCCGCATTCCGATCTAATCTTCGCCAACAACCACCGTTCTCCTCTACGGTGACCGTTCGCCGACGATGTCGTTGCTGGTGAGATCTAAGGCGCGAGAATTCAGTTAGGGAAGAGACTGGTCGTCGACGAGTTAAGGAGAGAGACACCGGTGAAACAACAATCACCGTGAGAGAAAGAGAGAGTTCCAGGAGTAGAGAGTAATAGAAAAGATGGAGAGGAAGTGTTGTTTGTTTGCAGATTAGAGAGAGGGAGCTGTATGTACTCTAAGAGAAGGGGAAAAGGTAACAAAACGATGATATAAGTGAAAGGTTAAATACGGTGTCGTATTTAAGTTTGGTTTTTTGTCCACTTATCATTCCTTGTTAATACTATGCACATGTATATCACTTTTAATTTAATATTTTCAATTTGTATTTATGATAATTGCGAATGTATATCGATAATTAATAACACTCTCATCCTTGGCCTCTTAGGATTCAAAAGGGTTTTGGTGTATAGTGCTTCATATCATTCACTTTTCACCGTGCCTCCACTATTGGCTACTGTCAGCTTCTTATCTCCTACTTCCACTACAACCAACCTAACTATCCCTTAATTCCCAACTCTCAGCGTCACAAGTCTATCTCCAGTTAATTATCTTCCACCTCATCCACCACCTCTAAATCTGACTCCTATGATTTCAACCCCAAATGTATAGAGAGGATTGTTAAGCGCCCTCCTAGAAAGCCACCTTAAAAACTTTGTCTTTTGATAACTTCCATCACTTTCCGGTTTGAGATATATTAATTGTGTTGGAGTTTGTATGGTTTTTGTTTTGTTTTGTTTCGTTTCTTCATTTGTGTTTTAATGATGTTTTTAATTAGCTTCAAGTTCTTACTACATACGTTTAATGAAATGTGGAGAAACTCATTTTGTTCGTACCATATTTTGAGTAAAGAGTTTATTGTGGTTATCATCAAATTCAGCATTTTTTTAGCCTTGTAAAAAACTTGTCAATATACGGTTGAATTGGTCATTTCATATATCACCTATAGTTGAAATGAGTGAACACTTGCAATCATTTTTTTTTCCTATGATGGATGCAACTAAAGACCGTGGATCTTTCATTATTCTTGACCATTAACCATATGGGAAAGAATATAGATTGGTTCTTAGAATTACGAGTTTGGTTTGTTAATGTACTTCTAGTTTCTGAAATTTCCGTGTGTACTGATAGGATGTATTTCACTTTTAAAATATGGATGGAAAATGATCCAACTCATAGTCAATTTGATTGTACTCCCGTTATTTCGATATTTTTGAATGAAGCTTATTTTATTTTTTGAGGGGAAATGAAGCTTATTTTTTTTAAAAAAAACAATTAATAGGTTAATTAATTCAAATAAAATTATTACTCTTTCCTTCATTTGTATTTTTTTTTAGTATCTCTTATTAATTTCAGGGACGGCCCCAAGTGTAGGCCATTGTGGGTCTAGGCCCTCACTTACTTTAAGATAATAAAAATAAAAGTAGTACTACTACAAAATAAAAAGAGGGAAGGATACAATTTTACTTTTAAGACAATTTTATAAAACCACCCAAAAACAATCGCTTGTACCTCACACTATAAAATATATGTACCCAATTAATAATTTTTTTTTAGAAAACTCTCAAATCAATTATGAAAGGCTTAGCGGCATAACTCTTCTATTAATATTATCAGGAATCGAATATGAAATTGCACGGAAGATGAATGGTTAATTGATTGTTTAATTACTATATTAAAAGTATGGTATATTTATCATAACATCATTTAATGTATTAAGAATATGAAAAACCTTAGAGAATAATTATGATTTATATTTATACTTTTTCTGCAAAAAAATGTATATTTATACTTTTAAAAATGTAATGTTATATATTTACTTTTACTATTGTTTAAGGGTACTTCCATAAATTATTATTATTATTATTATTATTATTATTATTATTATTATTATTATTATTATTATTATTATTACTACTACTA
>Ga0228711_1002793_pt1 | contig 27053 bp, 18 predicted proteins | sample MedpolnodulmetaG_2_FD_177996 | JGI IMG/M metagenome (GOLD analysis project Ga0228711, IMG submission 177996) | Root nodule microbial communities from Medicago polymorpha collected in Santa Monica, California, United States - brown nodules | ecosystem: Host-associated > Plants > Roots > Nodule... | reverse complement strand
CATTAGACCCCTGTGTTCATCTTCTCAAAATCTTGCTTCCTTCACTTCTCTGCCACACCATTTCTTCATAAATCTTGAAACATTTCTCCCGTAAGCACTTAAAAAAGCCCTTAGCCATGAATGCCACCAGCAATAACAACATTTTCTGATTTCATCAAGAGAATCTAACATTATTCCTCCACTGTGCAACAACACTAGAAAGGAACATACTTATTCATACATAAATTGTATTAACAAACGAAACTAACAATAAAATGTGTTGTTCTTACTGTTACAATTTACAAAGTACCCAACATCCAGAAAAGTGATTAAATAGAAAAATAATGAGCCAACAATGAGGGGCTATTTTTTTTTCCTTTTTATTTTTTAAATAATAAATGAGGGGCACATCCATAACCTCCACAAGATGTACCCAAATACACGCAAAATATGAGTTGCAACCTTAAAATAGAACAAAAGATAGAAACTCACTTCAGCCACATACACATAGAAGATCAAAAGATACACATGTACCATGCACTCAAACTACAGTTCCGATCCAGAAACAACAGTAGCCACCGGAACCAAAACATAACACTCGAACCGCAAAAGAATCCCTACCAAAAGTCCAGACCTAAAGGAAAATAATAAATGCAGAACCACAACAGTAGCAGAGGTGAATTTATCAGTCCAGCGATTCCTTCGTAAACCCCCTTCCATCCCTGAGGGAAGTCTTGTTACTTGAGGTTTTGCCGAAAATGCCTCTCAAACACACACATACAGTATAATCTACACACCGTCGAAGAAGTTTTCAGAGATTTAATTGGTCGTTGTGCTGGTCTCATCAAGGCTCTCACCACTGATGTTGAAGAGTTCCATAACCAATCGGATCCAGAGAAGGAGAAACTGTGGCTATACAGTTTCCCTTGTGAGCAGTGGGAAGTCAATTTACCTTCTAAGAAAGTTCCCCCAGAGCTTCCCGAGCCTATGATGGGATTTAACTTTGTAAGGGATCGCATGCAAGAAAAAGATTGGCTATCCTTAGTTGTTGTTCATACTTCATAGTGATTCATGGTTAATTGCCATGGCATACTACTTTGGGGCAAGATGTGGGTTTGACAAATCTGACAGGAAGCGCCTTTTCAATATGAAAAATGATATGCCGTCAATATTTGAAGTTGTTACTGGTGAAGAAAAGAAACAAGTAAAGGAGAAGCCTTCAACTTCAAGCCATAATGGCAGCAAATCCAAGTCCAACTCGAAAGTGCAACGGACTATAAAATCTCAGGTTAAGTAGACTAAGGCTTTGAAGTTACCTAAAGACGAGGAGATTGATATGGACCAGGGATGTGAGCCATACTGTGTGCAGAAAAGGCCCAAGAGAGACATCATCAAGCCTAAGAAGTTCATGGACTTTATTTCCATTTAATGTTTTATGTCATTTATTTAAGTGTCTTAGTTATTCTAGATGTATGATGACTCATTTGTATTATAGAAGCTTGATGACTAATATGTCTGTTAGGAGTTGGTAGAAAGGATGAGATCAATCCAATAGCATAAGGAATATTATTAGGATTATATATGTACTCTGTATGATCCTTGAGATTTTTATCAAAGAAGCAAGTCCCATTTCTCTCTCTCAATTTCTTAGGAGGACTTTTGTCCTATAAGAGAAATTCATCACACACGCCCATCAGAGATGGAAGAACTTTTTGAGGAAGATGAAGATGAAGACGGAGAAAACTCATATGGTGCATGCGGTGAGCAATATGGCCCTGATGAATTCTGGATTTTCTGCGACATTTGTGAGAGGTGGTTCCATGCGAAATGTGTGAATATCACCCCTGCTAGGGCTAAGCATATCGATATATACAAGTGTCCATCATGCAATAACAACAAGAGAGCTCGCCCTTGATGACATAACGAGCAAGGTTTCGATCATTTAGTGATTATGTTGTTATATTTTTCTTTCTAGATGTGTAAGTTTCTGTTTGGCACATTGTAGATGTTTATTTACTTGTTGTTTTTGGTTTTGTTGTTGTCAGCTGCAATTCAATTGAGAACTTATTGTGTTTGTTTACTTATTTTATTATAAAGATATCATGACATGAAATTGGGACTACTTACCATTTTATTAATATCAAAGATATCTTGAATCTAATGATCAGTCCTTAGATATGATTTTGAATTGTTCATCCGGTGATTTGATTATTCCTTATTTTTATTCCATATAAATCGAATTAACTATTGTAGATATAATGGCGTTATTATAGCTTAAACAATTTGTTGTACACCTTTTTTTTTTTACGAAAAGTTTTATTTACACCTAATTGGGTTTTATCTATTCAAGAATTGTAAATGCTTTCTCAAGTTTTCCATCTTGAGTATGTTTCTTCACTGTATAACAACGCCACTACGCGTCTACGCCAGCTGCGAAATAGATTGGCATCGCTGACCGAAACCTTGAACAACATCCTTTTGTCCACAAATATATTGAGTTCTGGTCGGTACACAATATCACTTGTGTAAGTAATTTTATAAATAAGGAGTGAATCTAATTTGTATAACAAGATTTACAACGAAACTGAATTGCTTGATCCATTGAATAGGGTAAATCTTGCACATTTCTAACAAAAATTTGGAAAACAACACTATCAACAATGTGAAAGTTGTTGACCCCGAATTGCCTATCAGGATATGAACCTTAACCCCGCAGATTTGAATGCATAATCGTGATCACCGCGGGAAGAAAAAAAAAAGCACATCATAGATTAAAACCCATTTCAATGACTTGCCTAGGAATAGCATTCTTTGGTTTTTTGTTCATTTCTCACGGTACATGCTACCAGCAATAACTTTTAATGCACATTTTGTGAAAGCTTGATAATACCAGCCTAAATCAGTCTCTAGCTCACAGGTCTGCGCCAATAGAGTTCCAACACATTTTTGTAATTTTTTTTTATCATCAACTGGTAAAAATTTAAGACATATATACATTACAATGACAACAAGTAAATCTCAAAAAATTTACATGTTATAAATATTGTGACCAGAAGACCTATACTCAGTTGCTTCGATCAAACCTTCAATAGTCATCCTCTGTGTCTATAGAGAATCATCATAGAGGGAGGGTATAGCAGGCGCATTCATTTGGCTAACAAATGGAGTTAGTTTAAGGCAGTTGAGAATACACGTAGTGCAAGTAAAAAAAGGGTTAAGTGATTTAATTTTGTTGGTAACACTTACAAAAGTAAATATATAGATAATGTATATCCGTCCAAAAATAAAATAAAAAATACACATAATTTAAATTCAGCACCTTCAGGTGATTAATTTCTTTTTGTGTGGTGAATCTTCTGAATCAACATCACCAACTCCTTTGCACATGATTAATCAAGGAAATTACACTCGATAAAAATATAAAAATTATCATTGATGATTTCACAAACCATGTAGGATAGGGTAAGTATAAAGAAGTCAGCATAATGTATGTTCGTCCAAAAATAAAATAAGAAATACACGTAATTTAAATTCAGCACCTTCAAGTGATTAATTTCTTTTTGTGTGGTGAATCTTCTGAATCAACATCACCAACTTCTTTGGACATGATTAATCAAGGAAATTACACCCGATGAAAAGATAAAAATTATCGTTGATGATTTCACAAACCATGTAGGATATGGTAAATATACAGAAGTCGCCATCAACAATATTTGTCGCGCGCCAGATCTCTAACAGATGCATTGACTATGCATCTAGTTGTTGCACGACTCATCGTTACAGGCATAGAGATCTCAAAGAGAGCTGCTAGCTCTTGGTTACATCGGAGTTGTGGGATTGACAAAGTAGGGTTGTTGAAGGTACGTAAGTATTTGCTCAAAATGGGAAAGGAGCAGCAGCGGCTAATGAAAGTGAAAAGAGGGTTTGATTGTGTAACCCTACGTGAGAAAGAATGAATGTGTGAGTTGAGGGTTTGGATTGTATATATAATAACAATATAGGGTTTGAGTTGTGAATGAATATGTGACACGTGATGATACTGAACGAGTCAACCGCCCGGAAGAATGAGGATTTGATCAATACTTCAGTTGAGTAAATTATGGAAAACAAATCTCCAGCAAATCACGTGCAGAATGAAAATAAAATTCATCCACAAAAACAAAATCTTTATTTAGTCAAATTCTTTATTTATTTTTTGAGTATTTACCGATCAAGTTCTTTCATATATATATTTTTTTTTGAAACAATCAAGTACTTTCATTTTATTCCCATAATTAATTTTTTTTACATTTAGGTCATTCAATTTTTCGATGATTTTAAATCCTTAATTATATTTTATAATTGGAAAAAAGCAATGAATGGTGCATTGTTGAAAAGTAAAAGAGTCATTGATTTTGAGACAAATAATTTTTACAAATGGATTTGCTTATTATGAGACGAAGGAAGAAATGTACGTCTTTGCAATAAAGTTTGTTATTTCTTTTATCAATTGGCTGTGGGTCTTCATCTTAAGTGCTAAAAATGGAAACAATTCATTCTTGAATGTTCTTGAGGATTTAATAACTGAATATGATCTTGTTCTAAAATAATTTTGCATGAATTTGCTTAATGAATGAATTAGTGGATATTATAATTTGGATTTTTCTAAATGCATAGCTTTGTGAATTTTATCTGTGATAAAGCTCTGAGCACAATGTAATTACTTCAAGCTCAAAAAGAAACTTGCATTGTGAACAAGAATTCTCTTGCTAGATTATTTTTTTCTTATCTTTAATCATTTTGTTTTTGTTTGTTTTTTCACTCCTAAAAGTATGTTGTATGTTTGTGTGGGTGTGTCTAGTTGAAAAGAGTACAAAGTGATACAAAAACATGAAGAATAAATTATAATAACTCAAGCTCACGCCATCTCTCTGTCTAAACTTTATCTTCTGCCTTCTCTCTAACAACACTACACAACCACCGTCCTCCCCTACCTCCCTAATCTAAATCTAGTTCTTGAACATGTAGATTTAGCTGGTAGTGAGTCGAGGAGGTATTGGGAGCGCATTCCCACCCTCGGCTTCACCTCAACCCCCGTGGTTCATGTAGATCCGATGGGTCTTTGATGGGCTTGTCCTCTCGCATTCGATGGTGGCTGAAGGTCCTCAACACATGGTTGTTCTTTTTAACATATGGTTCATTTCGCAAGTTCTTTTGCTCGCTGGTTGGTTCGTGTTGTGTTTGGGGGTTGCAACAGTATAACAATGTTGTTTTAGGGTCTGTCGCGTGTAGCTTTTCATGTTGTTTAATGTGTTTTGGCTAATAACGCGGTTTGCCCATTGATTAGCGTGGGTCCCGTGGTGCATTTCTTGTTTTATTCTGTGCAGTTTCAACATATCTTGTTTTTGGGTCGGAACTTCCGTCTGTGGGGGCTTCAATTCCTTGTGCTTTTGTGGCTGTGCTGCTTCGCGATGTAACTTATGTTGGTGGTAGAACAACGAGATTCACCCTCCACACCACCATTTCCACCTTGTCACGTAGTGTTAACCTCTCATCGAATCATTTTGCCGTCGACGTTTTCTCTTTTGTGTAGTCGTCATCAGGCCCAGCCTTGGGGGTGTGCGAGAATCTCAACCAAGTCGGGCCTCCAAAAGCTATGGCCTAAAAAAAATTATTAAGTCTAATAACCACACCCCACTTAAATAAAAAAAAAGTTACTTATTTTCTTTCTTCGGTACACTTTTGTGTTTTTTTTAGACTTAATAGTAGTTTTCGCGCCCTAACTTTCACGAAGTTGCGATTTTGGCCCCATGAGAAAAAAAACTACAAAACCGCCCCTAAGTTTTGCAATTGTAGCAGTTTCGGCCCCCAAAGCCAATTTTTGGTAAAAAAAAAAATAAAAATAAAAATAACACGTGGCACCTCACTTAGGGTGCCACGTTAGCGTAGACCGAGTCAAAATTGGCCTTGGGGGCCAAAACTGCCACAGTTGCAAAACTTAGGGGGCGGTTTTGTAGTTTTTTTTCCTTATGGACCAAAATCACAACTTTGGGAAAGTTAGGGGGTTAAAACTGTTATTAAGCCTTTTTTTTAGACTCTAATTCTCCTTTCTGGACATGAATTTGATGCTATCAAACAACCTCCAATTTGTATAATCACTTAATAAATCAATTTGAGAAGCTATTTCATTAAAAGAATTACAACAATCATTTTTTTTAACAACAATCATAACAATCATTTCTATTTCACTTAATCAGACGCTAGTTTCTTTTTGAACAATTTTATCAAGTTAAAAAGTTAATTTGGAGTGTCTATTCGATGTTTCCTTAGTGATAACAACAAAGAATATTTGTTCCACTGGTTTCAAAATTTTGTGGCTACTAATGGTATTCTTCACTAAACTTCTTGTGCTCATACACCTCAACAAAATGGGGTAGCCGAGCGCAAAAATCAACATCTCATTGAAACTATTATAACTCCTTTACTTCATGGCAATGTTCCGTTTCATTTTTGGCGGGATGATGTTCTAACGACATTCTATATTATAAACCACATGTCATCATCGGTATTAGGTAATTAAGTCCCATACTATAACCTTTTTCCTAATACCCATTTACACTCGCTTCCACCCCGTGTCACTAGGTCGATATGTTTTCTCCATGATGTTTCTCCTGGTCTGGACAAACTTTCAACCCGATAACTATAATATGTCTTTCCTAGTTATCATCGGTCTAAAAAAGGTTATCGTTGTTACTCTCCTACTCTTTGATTGTACCTCAATTCCATAAATGTTACATTGGTTTGAGTATGTTCTTTACTTTGGGTAGACTCACGCATATCTAGCTAATCTTCATGTTGATATGCCTAACCTGCTCGATATTGTCTCTCTTAAACCTACTGCGTATGTCCCACCTGAGCCCACTATTTTTGTTTCTCCCACTACCCCTCATTCAGCTGATGAGCAAAACTGCAAGTGTATGGTTTTACCGAAGTAGTAAAAAGAGAGTAATCGTTCCAACAGGGAGTTGTTTAATTTGATTTACTTTTAAGAGATGATTAGAGAGTTTGATTGTAAAGATTTGGGTTTTAAAGGTTTTAAAACAATAATAATAAAAAGCGCCTTGGGATTATTAGTTCATCATAATGACGAATCCTTCACAAACAAACCCTAAACCATGACTTTATATTTAACCTACTTTCTAAAGACAAGTTTCTCTTTAGCGTATCAAAGCCTCTCTCGAGGTGCAGTGAGTGTGTTCCTCTAACAATCAAGCCTATTCTCATGGTTGATTGTTATTAGAATCCTTGAAGGACGAAACTTTATATGTCTCAAGGTTTGCTAGACTATTCTCATGTTTCGCAGTCCTTGTCTAAATTCACTTGTTCCAATATCAAAGCTCCGCTCTCGCTTTATGAATTGATATTTGAGATGATGAATTAACAAATACTAACCCTCCGCTCTCGCTTTATGAGTTTGGCATTTGTTAATTCATTATAAAAACGGTGAATTAAATTAGAAAGTAGATTTATATAAAATTAGGGTTTATGGTTTGGTTTGATTAGGATTACGTCATTAGACTTATCCAACAATCCCAAGACAAGAAAGGTCTACAACCTCATGATCATCGTAGCCATAGAAGAGGAGAAGAAGAACATAAAATAAATAGCAAGAAAGTAAAAGAAGAACTTTTATTAAGAAATACAATTGTCACTATTGAATTCCAAGAACAAAAGATGAACTGTTGTGATAGCTAGCTACTCTATTTATAGCCTACAAAGACTTAAGCCCTAAGAAATATAACAATAGAATGTTCCACAAGAAACTATGGGCTTTTAGGTCAGAAGTAGACTAATAGGTAGCTTGTCTGGAAAGCAAAAGCAGCAAAAGAGAACTTTGAAGGATGGCACGGCCGTGCTGCTGGTGGCACGGGCTGTGCCATGTCTCTGACTTTGGGGGTGACATATTTTTGTCCTATATTTCGTATTTTCATCCCGAATCAGCTCCTAATCCTCTTTCTTTTGCTCCAAGACTAAATCTTCGGATATTTGTTCCTGAAATATAATAATTTGCAATTGAAGTAAAATAACTCAAAAAGGAAATAATATTTAAATAAAACTAAATCAGATCTAAATAAAATAAACTCAAATAACATATTAAAAATACTAATTTATCGACTCATCAGCAGCCCTTCCCATGGATCCTTCAACTTGACGACCTCTTTTAAACGTACCATTGTCCCTATCCACAACAATCAGGTCTGCATGTTCCGACATTTGTTCCAAATATCGTGGACATTCAAGACTCTCCTCTGTCGCTGCTGCCTTTACTAGACCCGACCATAGATATTCCCATTATTATTCGTAAAGGTTAACGTCCTAATTCAAATCCATCTCCTCACTACATTGACTTTTGTTAGCATCAACTTTCTCCTGTACATTATATTTACTTCTGTTCTTTGTCTTCAATTTCTATTCCTTAATCTTCAGGTGAAGCATTTTCCCACCCTAAGTGAAGGAAATCAATGATCGACGAGATGTGTGCTATTCAAAGAAATTACACTTGATAATTGGTTCATTTAACTCCTGAAAAGTTATTAGTAGATTATCATTGGTTTTATACCTTGAAAGTTTGCACACATGGTGTCATTAATTGATTTACGGATGGCTTGGTGGCCATGGGATATACTCAGATTTTTTGTTTAGATTACAGTGGCACATTTTGACCGATCATGAGATTTTGGTATCTGTTAGACTTTTTCTCTATATTGCAGCTTTTCTCCATTGGCGTCTCCATCAACTTGATAACAGATTATCTTACGTTATTTTCAACATATTTTTTAGTCATTTTAGTTTAGATTTGACCCAAATTATCTAAACCTCCTCTTATTTGTGTCAAATCATAAGCAACTTATCTAAACGCCTGTTATTTCGGTCAAATCATGACTAAAATGACTAGAAAACATCCTAAACATAACGTACAATTATTTGTCGCTAGTCGGTCTAATGACTATCAACGCAAACAAGTCCCTTAAGCCATAATAACAATCAACACTTGAGGGGTAGGCTTTTCAAACCAGATTTCATCACATAAAATGACCCATTTCACCAGGCCCATTTACCAAATACACTAACTTATGAAGGATTGTGGAAGGTCATATGTACGCCGTTTCACTCAGGAACATCGCCCCTAGTTGATCGTGCTCTATGAATTGATCTCTAACTAACTTTCGTGTATCGATTGCCGGATTTCACAGAAGCAGTTACCTTAAGCTTAGCTATATAAGCTTGGCTCCAAGCCACACCCCTCATACATATACATTTACACACTGTTTTACTTACTTACTTACTCTCTCTCTCCCTCTCTCTGTCAAACACTGCATTGAGCGTCATAGTGGTTATCTATTTTGCAGGTTTCTTCTCGATCGTCGATGAACACCCTCTGTTTTTTTTTGAAGGAAGGATGAACACCCTCTGTGTCACCAATAAATAATATTCGTTTGTAAAAAATACACACTGACATTTATAGTAAGGTCCATAACTGACAACTTGTCACCATCCTAATAGTCTATCTAATAAGAAGAGTGCATGTACATGTTGATTCTATTTCATAGTAAAAAAATACATAGTTGATCCAATTTGGAGAGGTTACCGAAAAATACTTGATCTACTTAGAGAGGAAAAATATGAATAATCATAAAGCCTATATAGAATGTAAAAAAAAAATAGTACTTAACGTATATAGGTAGAGTAAATAATATTTAGTTAGTGGGTAAATTCTTGTATGAGAGAATAAAACATTATGTTATTAATATAAGATTGGACTAATTATAGTTTGATAGTGAACCAATATAAATATACCACATCATTCTCTCTCCCCTTGCTCTCTTTATTTATTTTGCACAAGTTGTTTATGGTTTAATATCAATTTTTTTTAACTTGAAACAAAATTAAAGGATTTGATAAATAAATTATTTGTTTTAAAATAAATTTGAAAAAAGACAATGGTTTAAATTAACCTATGTCTAAAGAAAACATTTTAAAATTGTCAACGCAATTCAAACCTTTCATTTTTTGTGGTTTTAAGACATTCAACATGTACTTAACGATATATTTCATATCAATATCTTTAAATAAGAATTTTGACACATATTTAAATATACTAAAAAGATAAATTAATGTAAGGTAATAAGCTTCAATTAATAAAAATGTTGTTCGTAAAAAATTGAAAATGTTTAACTCAATCTAATGCAATAAAAAATATTTATTAAAAGTCGTTTATATTTACTTAAATAGGCCCATCATGTACATTTAAAAAAAGCTTTCTAGTCTTATCCTACCATATTAAAAACTTATTGATTTGACATGTGCTTAAAGAAAGCTCGATCATAGGCTCTGGTTGGTCTGACCCATTTACACTCGTATAAGTAGGGTTATCTTCTATTGTTAGGGTTTGTTTCCAATCTTTCGATGTGTGTCTGAAAGCTTCAACCCACAGACAATACCATCAAAATCTCCCCTTCTCAATTGTTTTCACTCTCCAAAACACATAGTAGGCCCCAATTTTTATTTTCTCTTATCATCCTTCAGAATTTCTAAGATTAAATCTTTTTGTTTTGATCATAATTGAAATTATATATTTTTTATTTATTAGTTTTTGTTCTGGATGGAAAAACAGAGGTTGAACCTGCTGGAACCACAAATAACAGTGTCGGCCGCAAAGAAACCACAAATGATAGTGAACCAATAGAAATATACCACATCATTCTCTCTCCCCTTGCTCTCTTTATTTACTTTGCGCAAGTTGTTTATGGTTTAATATCAATTTTTTTTAACTTGAAACAAAATTAAAGGATTTGATAAATAAATTATTTGTTTTAAAATAAATTTGAAAAAAAGACAATGGTTTAAATTAACCTATGTCTAAAGAAAACATTTTAAAATTGTCAACGCAATTCAAACATTTCATTTTTTGTGTTTTTAAAACATTCAACATGTACTTAACGATCTATTTCATATCAACATCTTTAAATAAGAAATTTGACACATATTTAAATATACTAAAAAGATAAATTAATGTAAGGTAATATGCTTCAATTAATAAAAATGTTGTTCTTAAAAAATTGAAAATGTTTAACTCAATCTAATGCAATAAAAAATATTTAATAAAAGTCGTTTATATTTACTTAAATAGGCCCATCATGTACATTTAAAAAAAGCTTTCTAGTCTTATCCTACCATATTAAAAACTTATTGATTTGACATGGGCTTAAAGAAAGCTCGATCATAGGCCCTGGTTGGTCTGACCCATTTACACTCGTATAAGTAGGGTTATCTTCTATTGTTAGGGTTTGTTTCCAATCTTTCGATGTGTGTCTGAAAGCTTCAACCCACAGACAATACCATCAAAATCTCTCCTTCTCAATTGTGATATTTTAAGATGTGTAACTATTTAAAGATGTGATATTCAAAGACGTGCTTCTATATGATTATTTGGGAATGATTTGTATTTTATTAATGTCTACTTGATATTCTTAATTGTTGTTGATGCTTATATGTTATTATAAGATGTTAATTGATACCTATTTGATTTTTACTAAATGAAATTTTATATTTAAATGTGAATTTTATCTGACTGTGATGCATTTATGTCTAAATGTAATTGTTGTGCTCTTTTATCTGAATCTATACATGTGTTTATGCATCTCTTATGTTGAATATATTCTCACCCTCTAGTGGCGAGTTGGGCGCCTGCACCCTTGTGGTGTAGATTTGCAAGAAGAAGAAGTTTAGTAGTAGTGAGTCTTTTAGGATGGCTTTGGAGCCTACTCGTTTAGTTATCGCTTTTGGAAGTCTTTATCGAGTCGAAACTCTGATCTGTGACACTAGGGATTGGGGATTTATTTTATTTTAGAATTCTATTGAAATCAGTTTTTGTGGAAATTGTGAAGAGATGTATACTTTAAAGTTTTTGAAAACTATTCTGTTGAGATGTTTTTCTTTAATCTAAATAAAGTACTTTTGAATTGATAAAGATGTGTGACACCCTTGCGTGCTTTAATAATTATTATATTTTTATTAGAAAATGATATGTGAGGTTTAAGGTGTTACAAGCCGCACTACCTGACTTCCTACGTGAAGATGTTGTCTCTAAAAACTAAACTAGCTTCTGTAATTCCTTCTCACTTATCAAAAAGGGGTCAAAACAAATACATATATAGGGGGCACAATTGACTCTAGGGGGTAGGAGCCGCACTACCTGACTTCCTACGTGAAGGTGTTGTCTCCAAACATGAATAAAAATTCTGCAGTTCCCCAAAAGTGCTTAAATGTTAAGTGGTCAAATAATTCCCATCTCTCTTATATGAAATGAAGGAAAAAAATTTCTCGGTTGGTTTAGTGTTAAGGTTAGAACTTGTTTCCTCATAATATCTCTTACACATGAGCAATAAAAAGTTGGACTACACACACACACACTCACTTGTGACTTGTTGTTGGGTTGAATAAGATCATGAGAAATGCTTGAAGTTTTGATTAGTATACGCTTAGAATAAAGCCTTGGAGGAGACATGAGTTTTGATCATGTTGCCATATGTTAAATCTTGTTTATGCTGCGTAAGTCTATGCCTTTTGGTTGAGGACAAGCAAAGATTCAAGTATGGGGGAGTTTGATGAGTCATTAATTAGTGTTTTTAATAGATTATTTGAGTCTGTTTTATTTAGATTTTATGTGTTTTTATTTCCTTTTTAGAACTATTTTACTTCAATTGCTAGTTATTTAATTTCACGAACAAATATTTCAAAGATTGAATCTTAGAGGAAAAGAAAGGAGATTTGGAGTTGATTCGGACCAAAAATACAAAGATTTGGTGCAAAAATATGAAGCCAACCACCAGATGGTTTGGCACGGCCCGTGCCACAAGGAAAACACTCCTTTTGCTGCTTTTGCTTCTCGGACAAGCTGCCTATTTAGTTTATTTCTGACCTAAAGCCTATGGTTTCTTGTGGAACATTTATATTGATGTATTTCTTAGGGCTTAAGTAGTTGTAGACTATAAATAGAACAACTAGCGAACATATTGAATTATCTCTTATACTTGGAAATAATAAGTGACAATTGTTTTCTTTGAATAAAAGTTCAACCTTTAATTTATTTTATGTTCTTCTTCTTCTCCTTCTTCTTCTTCTTCTTCTTCTTCTTCTTCTTCTTCTTCTTCTTCTTCTTCTTCTTCTTCTTCTTCTTCTTCTTCTTCTTCTCTTCTAAGTCTACAATGAACATGTGTGAGTAGACTTCTTTGTCTTGGGATTGTTGGATGAGTCTAATCACCTAATCCCTATCAAACCAAGCCTCGAACCCTAATTTTATGTAAATCTATTTTCTAATCTATTTCACCATTTTTATAATGAATTAATAAGTATTAATCGATTGAACGAAAGAAGAAGTTTAATAATTGTTAATTCATAATCTCAAATATTATTGGAACAAGTGAAATTAGACAAGGATTACGAAACATGAAAATAGTCTAGCAAACCTTGAGACAATAAAGTTTCGAGCTTCAAGGATTTCAATAGCAATCAACCATAAAAATAGGCGTGGTTGCTAACGAAACACACTCATTGAGACCGAAAGGAGATGTGATAGGCTAAAGAGAAACTTGTCTTTAGAAAATAGGTCCAGCATAAGGTTCTAGGTTTAGGGTTTGGTTTGTGAAGGATTTGTCACCATGACGAACCAATAATCTCAAGGCGCTTTTATTATTATTGTAATTTTCTTAAAACAAAATCCTAACTTTAACTTTGAATTCTCTTCTAACCATTGTTAAAAGTTAATTGAATTCATAACTCCCTGTTGGAACGATATCTTTTTATTACTACATCGGTAAACCGTGCACTTGCGGATTTATCCCATCACGTGTAAATGACCTAATTTCTCTAAAGACTAGAGTTTATATAGGCTCTACATAAATGAGCTCAACCCTCAATTATCTTAATGGGCTCAAAGTTCACACTAACTAATTCACAAAGTTTCTACTCACTTAACGGATAAAAATAACGAATAGTTATCGACTCTTAACTAATTAATTACTCTGTCTTACTAGTAACTTAGTAAAAATAATTATTGCCACTAAAACACTAAAAATAATTCTCACAATGAAATTAGTAATTTACCCTTGCTCACAAAATGACTAAAATACCCCTGAGTTCAAAATGACCAAAATACCCTTCTATCGCCAAAATCCACTTATCCCAACCAAAATACACTCAGAGACAATTAATCACATACAAGCACATATGAATACATATAATAAGAAAAATCTAGCGAAAATTGGGCTGTTACAGACCGGACATTTAGCCCAAACCCAAGTAGAACCTCTTACTATAAATACTAGCGTTCCTCATTCAGAATTTGTCGTTCAAAACTGAAACAGTTCAAGAGGAATGCTACTTTAGAGTTTCGGGAGAGAATCTATCTTCTCTTTGATTTTTCTAGGGTATGTTTTTATCTCTTAGATATTGTTTTTAGTTATCACGTGTAGCTAAATCTCTTAGAGATTAGGTCTGAGATGATTCTGATGTAACCCTAATTGAACCATGTTGCTGTGAAACTCTATTATTGGGAATATTAATCTAGTTTTATTCATTTCAATTGTTCTTAATCCTTTTTATATCCTGATCAAATATAAACATGATTTCGTGAGAATGAATGACTACTGACCATAACTTTCAACTTAGACCTACTTGAATTGTTCAAATAAACAAGGTTAGTTTAGGAATGGATAATCGTTTATTTATGATATTAGGTTAACGTTCGTAAAACCTTCAAAGATTATTAGATCACCTACGGAATTAGGGCTGTAATATGAGAAGAGGGTCCTAAGTCAAAGGATTGATTAGAGTTATTTTAGTAAACCAGTGTGAAAATAGGGAAATATTCATAAGACATAGGTGCAATGTACGAATTAGGGGAACTCAGAGGATTCGAAAGACCTAGTCTCATCTCTGTCTATCTTTTCTAAACAGATTTATTTTCTGCTATTTACTTTTTATGCACAACAAACCTACTACCTCAGGCACTAAAATAAACTTTACACATCCTATTTCATAACGCTATTGTTTACTTGAGATTAACACGGTCCTCGTGGAAACACACTTAATTGTATTAGTTTTTAGTACACTTGCTAAATATCTATCAGCATTATCTGTTTAGTATTTTTGTCTTAGTTATCATGTGTAACTAGATATTTATAGGTTAGGGTTCTAAGACGAACCTCTATTTATTTTTTTGGATAATTATTTAATTTAATGTCGTTTTATTTTAGTTTATTTTATGTTCGCTATTAAGTTTTATTAGGATTAATTTATTCTGGCGAAGTGCAACCCTAGATTAGATACTTAGGGTGTGACATGCCTTAATATTTTTATTACTATCTGAATGCTTATATCTTGATATTTATATCCTTATACTATTAACTACCTATCTAGGAAGTAAGTGATTAGTAAACTAGACGAAAGATAACAAAAGCGAGTTGACCCTAGTAGTAAGTACTTAGGAGGTTACATTACTAATATTGAGTAAAATATGTTGAACTTAGGATGTAACTAGTCTAGTAGTTAGGGAAACAAGCACCAATGAGAATAAACCAAGTAAGACCATTGTCCTCGACCTCTAGGTAAGGTAGACACTGATAGGGGAAAGAGGGTATGTTATGAGTGTCCCAAGATATATAAATGGCCGACCTACAAGAACATTGATCTTCATTGCCTTTGGAAATCTTAGAAACTCAATTTAAGTTTATGTTTCAATTACCCTTGAATTAGCAAGAACCTGCACATAAGGATTACCATGCAATCAGCAGATGCAGTTAGCCATAAGAGGGATATACCTAGAAAAACCAAGATAGTATAGACCCCACACGTAAGGATCACCGTGCGATCACCGCGACATGTATGTTGTTTAATATCCAACAAAATAAATAGGGAGGATTCAAAGAGTGCTAACCACTGCTTACTTTTCTGCAACCTGAACAGGTAACTTGCTCTATTGCAAACAGATAAAAATTGCAATCTCTAACCCTTATCTCTTTTATTTTATATCGTCAACTTAAAATAAGTAACGTGACATGTTTAGACGAAATTACAACCTCTATGGATATGATACTCTACTTACCACTTTATTACTTAGTAAACGATTTGATACACTTGCCTAATCCGACCATCAGGGGTTCGAACATCAACCTCTACGTATATTATGCAAGAGGAATGCTAGCAACATTGACTTTTTAACACTATCTAATACTCATTTTTTTATTTCATGGAATTAATGTATGTCTCATTACTTTATATGGATTTCATTTTCAAAGTAAAGGACCCACATTGATTCAACCCAATAAGAGAGTGCGTGTTAGAGATGATGATCAAAAGCAAGTGTTGTTAGAACCACTCTATTAGAAGAATGCAATATCAATACTAAGTGCATTGATTTTTTTATGGAAAATGCCAATAAGTATCCTTAGGACCCTTGACAAATATTTTAAAATAAAAATTTTATGACATGAGGCCCTTGTTAACAAGACCAATTTTTTAATTTATTTATTGTCAAAAAAAAATTGTTTACTTATGAATATATAATTCTAAGCGGCCTCACAATTACTAATATTAATGTCTCAATCTCTCTTAAACAATGAGAAACATTCATTAACACACATTGGTATATCCATCATCTTCCCTTTCATCCGGTCAAAAGAATTCATCTTCCCTTCATTGTTTCTCCTTTTCCTTTTTCCATCATCATCATCTTAACAATGAAAACAAAAAAGTTCCAACTATTACTATAACACCTCCCATTGCATTTCATGCAACCCCCTCCCACCCCATGGGTCTATACAACCGCCGCCGTCATGAATCCTCCCCCGGCCCTCTCCCACCAACCATCTCCCTCCCTCCTCCCTTCCACTACCACCACCACAACCGCCATGAATCTTCTCCCTTCCTCTCCATCTCCCCACAACCACAACCACCTTCCCCAGAATGCTTCACCAGCACAACTACCACCACCACAACCACAACCACAACCACATCCACAAAAAACAACATCAACCGCCGTGAATCATTACCACCTACTTTCCCACCAATCTCCCCTCCCTCAACAGCCACCCATTCCCGCCGCGACTCTTATCCGGGTCCCTTCCCTTCCTTCCCATCACCTACCTCCTCCCATTCTGAACCCCCTCCCTTACCTCTCTACCATGCACGACGTGAATCATGTCCAGGTCCATTCCCTTTCCCGGTTTCGCCTCGTCTCGAAGCAGCAGATCAGACTCTTCTTCCTTCAACATCTTCTTCTTGTCTCAATCTTATCAAACGCAGACTTGATATCCGTAACAACGATAATAACGGCCTTATATGGCCGTTTTGTGATATTGACGTTCTTGATGATGACGATATACGAGAAACTGCATACGAGATTTTCTTCACTGCATGTCGATCTGCCCCCGGTTTCGGTGGCCGGAGTGCACTCACGTTTTATTCAAAAAACGAAAGTGGTGGCTCCTCCGGAGGGACGAGTCCGGGTGGTCCGGTGTTTCAGACTAGTAGGGTGAAAAGAGCGCTTGGTTTGAAGATGTTAAAGACCTCTTTGTCTCAGAGAATGGTGTCGAGAGGCAGTTGGAAAATGCCGATGTCCACGCCTTCTTCTCCGGTGGCTGAAGGTAGTCCGCGGTCTAGGGTTGTGCCGCGGAGGGTAATGACTATGGCGGAAGTTATGAGGCTGCAGATGGGCGTGTCTGAACAGAGTGATAGCCGGTTAAGGAAAACCCTCATGAGGACCCTTGTTGGTCAAGTAAGTAATTAATCATAGATAATATATTTTTTTCTAGGTTACCTTGAAGGATTGTTTGAAAATATTTTTCCATTTCTGTATAACGATATGAATTTAAACAAATTGGAAAGAAGTTATTATTAATTAAAGTGAAGTTACTTTATTGTTTTAACTTTTAGTAGGTATTTGATGCTTTGCTTGATTTATTTCAAGGTGTAGTCCTCAATGTTGTTTTTGAACTTTATATATACAATATATGTTTGTGGTTTTATAGTTTTGCACAATGGTCTTTGGTATAATCGTCAATGAATTCCTTCTTGTTTTCTCAGATATTTATTTGAACAAGTTGTTGGCTAATCTTTGAACCCTTTGAAAAATGTTATAATTCTATCTAGATATATAGATTTATTTGCCACTTGTGTTTTCAGATCATAATTTGGAAAATTCTTAAAACTTGTATGTCTGTGCTCTATGTTGTGGATTCGGACAGCTGATCAATTCTTAGTCTACAAATGGAAATGAATTTATAGACGTATATAAGGTTTATGTTACATAAAATCAAAGTTTAAACCTACGATCATGATTGTGATCGTGTTGCGATCGTTGATATTTTGCAAGTCAAATATGTCTGATGCGACCTTGATCAGTTTCATTGTAATCGCACTAACATAAAAAACCTTGATTTGAAGACTCCGATTGCGAAGCTATTTTTAAAACCCGCGCATAAAATGAGTCCGTTCTTGACACAAATGAAAAGTTATTGTTTTTGGTCTAATTTCGAAAAATGTAAATTACAGCTTGGCCGGCAAGCAGAAACTATCATCCTCCCATTGGAACTTCTTCGACACCTCAAACCATCGGAATTCAGTAATCCTCATGAGTACCATTTGTGGCAAAAGCGGCAGCTCAAGATCCTTGAAGCAGGGCTTCTCATACACCCTTCAATCCTGGTAGAAAAGACCAACACATTCGCCAAGAACCTCAAGGACATAATCCGTAGTGGTGAACTCAAACCAATAGACACGAGCAAAAACTCAGAAACAATGAGAACCTTTAGCAATTCTGTGGTTTCCTTATCGATGAGAAGTCCAGATGGTATTTCCACCAATGTTTGCCATTGGGCTAATGGATTTCCTATCAATATTCACCTCTACATTTCCCTTCTTCAATCCATTTTCGATCTTGATGATGAAACATCAGTCCTTGACGAAATCGACGAGTTACTTGAGCTCATGAAGAAAACTTGGTCGACGCTCGGGATCAATAGGCCAATTCACAATTTGTGTTTCACTTGGATTCTGTTTCAACAATATGTAGCAAGTGGACAGAGAGAACCTGACCTTCTTTGTGCCTCACATGCTATGTTGAATGAAGTGGCAAGCGATGCGAAAAAAGAAAAGGAGTCTTTGTATGTTAAGATGTTGACATCTGTAGTCAGTTCAATGCAGGGTTGGGCCGAGAAGAGGTTACTTGCCTACCACGAATATTTCCAGGGAGAGAATGTTGCACAAATTGAAAACCTTCTTCCTGTGCTGTTGTTGGCATCAAAAATTTTAGAAGATGTTTCAATATCCGATGGAGAATGGCAAGGGAAAGGAGATAAAACTATAGAAGATTCCTCTAAGGACCGCATTGATGATTATGTTCGATCATCGTTGAAAAATGCATTTGAAATGGTAAGTGATGTACAAGAACCAAACTTACATATTGACATGTTTGAAAGAATGCATATATTTTACTTTTAATAAGGTTAACATTCAAACTAGTTCCTAAAGCAAAATATACATAAGTGAAGCAGAAAATTTAATGATGTCTTTATTGTTGTTGTTTTTTTTTCTTTTATGATTGTAGATAATAGAAGCTGAAAATGCGAAAACAGCTGAATCTGAAACAAAGAAAGACATAAGTGAATTTATGCTTTATTTAGCTCAAGAGACTGAAGATTTGGCTGCGAAAGAGCGACAAAATTACAGTCCAATATTAAAGAAATGGAACGCGATAGCGGCTGCGGTTGCGGCATTGACACTGAACAACTGCTATGGACATGTTCTAAAGAAGTATCTAAGTGAAATAAAATCAATAACAGTGCAGTTAATCATAGTACTGCAGAAGGCTAAAAGGTTAGAAGATATATTGGTTCAAATGGTTGTCGAAGAATCTGCCGATTGCGACGATGGTGGCAAAACAGTAGTAAGACAGATGGTTCCTTTTGATGTTGATTCAACCGTATTGAACCTAATGAGAAAATGGATTGATAATTCGCTGCAAAAAGGGAATGATTGTTTACAGAGAGCAAAAGAAACTGAAGTAAGTTTTATCTTTATAATCCTCTTTATTTTAAAGATTATTGGAAGCAGAATACAATATATTATAGGGATGTGCACTGTCAGCGTAAAGTTAATTTACACTGATATATAAACACAACTCTTCTAGATAGAATGTGGTTACACAATTTTTGTCGTGTTGGTGAGCTTTGGTTGGTTGTCAGTGCAAAACAATTTTATTTGAGACAGTACATATCTTTCAATATCATATTATGCATTAAGGAAATTTATGTTTATTCTTTTTTGACATGGTTTATTAATTGCTGTTATGTTCCATTTCAGACATGGAATCCAAAGTCTAAATCGGAGCCGAATGCGAAATCAGTGGTGGAGCTGATGAATTTGGCCAAGAAAATTGTGCAAGAATTCTTTCAAATTCCAGTTGCAATAACTGAGGATTTAGTTCAAGAACTTGTTGATGGATTGCACAAAATCTTCAGAGAGTACACAATGTTTATTGCATCGTGTGGTGAGTACACTTAAATCGTATAAGGTTTAAATGCACTTTTTGTCCCCTTACTTTAACTAAAACGGAATTTTAGTTTTCCATTTTCACTAGTTTTGGGATTTTTTTCTTATAACCCTTGGTGCATATTTTTTATGATGTGACATTTTCCTTATCGATGTTGGATTGCGGATTCGAACCAAAAACAATGGACCAAAAACTCTGATACAACTTTTGTTTTTTTTCTTGTGTTTCATTGATCAAATGTAAACCTATTATTTTGAAATCCATTTGATGATATCAACTATACTTTGATGTAAATTCTCTCAGGTTTGAAAGAAAACTACATTCCTTCTCTTCCTCCTCTGACAAGGTGCAATAGAAATTCGAAGTTCCACAAGCTATGGAAGATAGCTAGTCCTTGCAATGTAAGTTGCGAAGATCCACACATGTATGGAATATATGAAGCAAATCACCCTCATTCATGCACTAGCCGAGGAACACAACGCCTCTACATTCGTCTCAACACCTTACACTATCTCCTTTCTCACATCTCATCGCTTGACAAATCGCTCACACTCACCCAAGGAGTGGTACCTTGCGATCGCGGCCGGAGATCCACAAACAACCAAAACACACAAGGAAACACCACTTCATACTTTGAAACAGTTGAGAACTCCATCCTAGCAGCCTGCAAGCACGTCTCCGAAGTGGCTTCCCACCGTCTCATTTTCTTTGACTCGAACTCTTTCTTCTATGAAAGCCTCTATGCCGGGGATGTAGCAAATGCTCGGATCAACAACGCCTTGATAATTCTCAAACATAATATCAAACTAATGTCTGCAATTCTTACGGAGAGAGCTCAACCGTTGTTAGTAAAGGAAATCATGAAAACGTGCTACGACGCGTTTCTTTTGGTTTTGCTTGCCGGTGGAACAACAAGGATGTTTAATGAGTCAGATCATGTGAGTATTCAAGAGGATTTTCAATGCTTGAAGCAAGAATTCTATAGATGTGGTGAAGAGTTGATAGCAGAAAGTGTTGTGGATAAAGAAGGTGAGGTAGTGGAAGGTGTTATAGGATTAATGGGAACAAGTACTGAAGAATTGTTGGAAAATTTAAGTAATTTATCAAGTGAGAATGGTGTGATTGAAAATGGAATGAAGTTACCAATGCCACCAACTACAGGAAAATGGAATCGGACCGACCCTAACACAATTTTGAGGGTACTATGTTATAGAAATGATAGAGTTGCTAATCATTTCTTAAAAAGGACTTACCAAATAGCCAAGAGGAGATAGATGATAGCAATGAGGCATGTTAGGTTATATCAAGGTTTTAAATAATGGTCGTAGTCGCTTCATGATTCTTGATATTGCATATAATTTCATTAAAATGCGACATATGCAGCCAAAATGGCAGTCGTGTTGGCAAAATTAAATGTCATAACACCACGGTTTGGATTGCGATCACAAATCTTTATTTAAAACCTGGTTAATAGTGTTTCTCTAGTGAAAGGTAAAGAATACCTATCAAATGGACAAAAGCTCTTTGAGTACAAACTATTTTTCGTCCTTCTAATGGACAAAAAATTGTAGTGATTTTGATCTTGAACAGAAAACTTGTAGAATGTGTAAAATAGCATGTTAGACATTAAATGTAAATAAAAGGCTACATTGCCAGTTGAGTGAAATAAGAGAAGGTTCATTCACAACTGTGTACTCTATTTCTATTTCTATTTCTATTGCAGGGTGTGCTCTATTTACTTTTATTTGTGTACTTTCCTTATCTTTATCTCATACTTACTATTATATCGTTAAGATAATCAAAAAATGCAATTCATATGGAGATGATAACTTTATAAACTACTTGAAAAACTCATTCATTTGCAGAAGAGAAAATCATATAGAATTGACATATAAACTGATTCTATTTGATTTAATTGATTCTGAATATTGAATACAATGAGATTGCTAGATGATATGCAATGAAGTGGTTGGGAGATTAATCAACTTGTTTAGAGCATATAACTAACTAATAGTTTATTTCATTATATATATATAAGCAAAGACACTAATGAACATTTCATGACTTATCAATCATTTTGGTTGTGGTGTCTTCCTTCTTCACCTTCTCAACCTAATTTATGTTTTGGCAATGTCCTTGTTCCGGTATGGGCCTGCGCCCAACCATTTATAAGTTCCAAAGTGCTCCTCACGAAAGGAGTCCTTGGGGTCATGGTATGGGAGCAAACGGCACATCTGGTACAGACCCTTGGACTCAGAGAATGACTTGCTCCCATATGTGGGATGTGACGTAACAGGGTTTAACGGGTTCTCAACCAGGCCTTGCGGGATTCCGCCGCCCCTTTTGTAATTACTTATCTTACAAATTTCTTCTCCTTCTATTATTTACCATATATACACTATTCTGGATTACTTGATAACACATGTGCTTCTCCGGTGTGGTTGTAAAGCTTTCAAGAATGACCTTGAATAACATTAGTTTGATTCCTGCTAAAACCGTTTTGTTCAAATGTTTTGATAAATAAATGAGGCAGTTTGACTTTATATATTTATTCAGTGGGTATAAATCTCACAAATACATGCTGGCTCATTGGTAGATTCTCTGAAGGGCCAATTTGATTTTTCGTAGGTCAGATTGGTATGCCTTTAAGCAGAGATTCCTCCTTTCTTTCACCCGTCCCTATGGGTGGTTGCGCTAGCCTGCATTGAGTTGTAGCCTAATTAACCTTCATATTAACTTGCGAAGCAATCAAAAGCAGACGGCTGGTTACATCTTCAATAGAAAACAAGTGAAAGGAGAAAAATGATGAAAAGCCATTACAAAAGGCAAATCGGATACAAACACCACAGGCCATGGATAAACTTTTTGGCCCTCATGGACTCAACCTTTGCAAACAGGGTCACAGAGAAACTTTCAGTCATGAAGGACAAACAAGACACGTTCAACTCCCGATAGACTCCTTGAATCTCCTCTTCAGTTCGGTTTAACGAATTGTGTAAGCCACAATTTTCCCGAATAAGGCCATCCATCTCCTTTCTCACGACAATGACCTTAGACAAAGATACCTCAATGGTCTTCTCCCACTAACTGTGGTGAGTCAATGGAACATCACTCCTCCATGGGATGCGATGACTTAAGACCAGACGAGAATAAGAGCAGAAGTCAAAAGGAGAAATAACGGCCTCTTTCACACAAAATCCACACGAGTGGGGGTACACGTCAAGCAATCTTACTTAAAAACCTCCACAAGCTTTCCAGACAACAAGCACCTACGTTGGAATCCAAGCCTCGACCTCCTGAAACCATAAGATTGGCGACATGGCTCGCAATAACGGACTATACTGCTTGAGAACCAAAGAAAAAATGCGCAATGGATTACAACTACAAAGGGCTTTCCATTCAACTTCATGTACAAGCTATCACTCGAGTCCCTCAAACAATTGCCTAAGGGCAACTGTTTCGGTAATGGCCAGCTTCTAACCACTAATAAGTTTCAAAGGAGTCTCACAAAAGGAACCCACGGGACCATGTTATGGGGGAAAAATAATCCATAGAAGAATAACCAAAGAAGCCCGACACGAAAGAACAAGTACCAAAATTTGAACAACCAGCGTCGTATGTGGCACTGATCTGCCAATGAATAATCTCTCACAGTTTCCCTTCAAAGGGCTACAGTTGTCCCTAAAAGGACCACGGCCGTTTTTCTAGTACATCTGTCCAAGCAAAGAAACTAGGGCCTAAACTCGAAAACCTCCACTATAAATTTTGGCTCATAGTCCTGGGGTTTGGTAAAGTCTACCATTCACAATTACATCTATTGTCTCACGCCTTTCACTAACTTGAACGATGGGGCACGTGCATGTACACCACCCCCATTCGCCTGGAGAAGAAGTTTGTGGGCGACAAAGAAATTAGAATAACTTTTTGGTGGAATGGATTTGAGCCAGGTTCACTTATGACTCACGGTGTAAGTTGAATTTGAAAAGCATATCTGTTTAATTATTGCTTTTGAACTTTCTGTAAAACCGTCTACTCACCATAATTTCCCACTTGTTGCTGAGTTGAATCCTATTCTCATGTCACTACCAATTTGTTATTTATATGCCAAAGTGTTGGTGAATCCTTCAATGAGTACAACACATGTTGTGAAGGCAAATGGCATGAAAACTTCAGAACAAGTAAAATCTTTAATCTACACCGAACTAAAGCAATATCAAACAAATTTTATGTTTTGGCGAATCAGTTTATAAACAGATTCATTACTCATATTAATCACTAATCATCAAAGTTCATTGCTACTAATATTTCAAACATAGCATAATTCAAGTAGTAAAATAAGTTCTAGCTACCAAGGCTAAAAAAACACATCTAATATTCAAACATACGATAAAGCTAAATAGGAAATTAGTTCTTTCCTCCAAAACTCAATAATATAAACGAAAGGAAAAATTGAAGCTCAGAAATAGTATTGCCATAAGTTGCATCAAAGTGCTCCTTCACAACCTGCAATTAAAAGAAACTCAGAAAAAGTATTTCTTATTCAAGACAACCATCTACCATGAATCCGATCATTATGAATAGAAACAGAGGGCCATAGTATTTTTACCAATGAAAATTTTACATGTTATAACAAAAATAGTTTCATACAGCAAATATAAAGAGGTCGAGATATAGAGGTTAGGCAGATCATTCAACTGACCCACAGGAAAATGATTAGTAATAATGCCAAAGCAGGTGATGAAATAAAAATGAGGGCGAAGGAATCATTATCACGGATATATTATGATGATCAAACAAGACTTAGACGAGGATCTCAAAACCTTTAGAGTTCTAACTACTGACCGAAAAGGTTAAATTTCTTCCTTCTACCATAGGAAGATTTGTGCAATAGGTTAACAAACATACTATGGACTTTGTATACATCTGAATACTCATTCCAATCTTAGAAAACCAAACCATTGATCATCTAATGCAATGCATGATTATGAGCTGTATAAAATGTAATGCACAACGAAGGAACTAACAACTCTCACAAACAGATAACGGGAACAAACACAACAGTTTTCCATGTTGGACATATCGATCGATAATTAACAATGATCCAAATAAGATGCCATTGATATAGTAAAAACATAAAATACATAAAAGGAACCGAACTTTGACAAAGGTGCAGTTGAATATAATTCACAAGTGGTATAGCACATACATACCTAACATTAGGAACAAGGTGATATCAAAGTCTCAACGTAGATATCTGTTATCCAGAAATCATTGAAATTTTCAATACCTTGAATCTTCAAAGTACTATTTATGGGATCGTAAACAACTAACTCTGATAGGAGCACCTTCTTAAACTACAGCAGCACTTGATCGTCCACAGAAATATAAAGTACTTTATTAATATTTCCGTAATATTCGCTGTATCCCATGTTCGGAACACTTGCCAATTTAGTCCAAGACTCTCTTTTTCCATATTCCTTCATATGCCAAATATCTGAAACTCTGCGACTTCCACATCCAGCAAGGACACACAAGCAATCTTTCAAAACCCTAACTTCAAAGTAACCCTTTCAGCCCCATAATTAGGAGGCAAAATCTCTTGATAGGACCCCAAATCAAGAGAAACAATGCGCTGTAAAGTAATGGAATAAGCAGATTCTGCAGGTTGTACCAACCAATTAATTGTGCCATTTACAACTGTTCCCGATTCAAGATAAGCGTCACTAAAAATTACAGAAGGAAACTCCTGTATCAGCCTCCAAGAATCAGTACCCGAAGTATGAACCTTAACTTGAGTTTTGTAAACATAACTACTGTCACCTTTATATTTATACATAAAAAGAGCAACAACTTTGTACTTATCAGAGAAATGATCATAGCCAAAGCCATATAATGTGTCAACAAATCTGTTATTACCATCCTTTGGCTGCGGTGGTTTATCCAAAGCGGGCAATGCACTGTATTTTCTAGTGGAAGGATTCCACAAAGCAAGCTGAATTAAGTTTTCAATTGTGAAAGAGTAGATACTGTGGATTAAACAAAGGATACCATCGCAAGAGCATATATTTTAGTATAATTGTCTTCACTGTTGAATGGGTAGTAGATATATGTGCCGTCGATAGTCCCATTAGTGAAGAAAGAACTGAGAGGATAAATCACGTGAGAGAAATCAGGTGTGTATCTCCAGAAGTATAAAATAAGATGGGGGCTCATAGTAGACGTGCGAAGGTATTTCCTAGCAAACTTGCGATAAGGAAGAAATTAGGGTTTTCCAAGATTTGCAGATGAGGAACTTGATGGGGAGCCTGCATAGAATTTCTAAATTGAGTTCAAATGGAAGAGGGTGTAGCTGCAGCGCACTCTTAGGGTCCGTTTGGTTCGAAAATTAGGAGGGGAGAGAAGGGGAGGGATTTTAACGGAGGGAAGGGAAGATATTTTAATTAAAAAGTGTTTGGTTCGCAAGGGGAGGGGAGGGGAGGGGAGG
>Ga0228711_1002791_pt1 | contig 27064 bp, 21 predicted proteins | sample MedpolnodulmetaG_2_FD_177996 | JGI IMG/M metagenome (GOLD analysis project Ga0228711, IMG submission 177996) | Root nodule microbial communities from Medicago polymorpha collected in Santa Monica, California, United States - brown nodules | ecosystem: Host-associated > Plants > Roots > Nodule... | reverse complement strand
CTTATATAAAACAGCTTATGCAAATAAATAAGTTTTTATGTATTATTTATAAGTTTTTAAGGTAGTTTATGAAAAACTCGTTTATGAAGATACAATTTTCGTTAGTGAGAGTTTATAAATTAAAATAAAAGCTTATTTATTTACATAAACTATTTTTCATAAGCTCAAACCAAACGGGGCCTGAGTCAAATGATGAGTGAGTGTTGTTAAGGTTGTGCTTTGCCAAACAAGTTGTCTTCATGAAGGACCAATCCTAATGTAATATGCTATCAGTTGGGAAACATCATCTAGCCATCGGCCAGTAGTACTCAAAGATCACTTGCTTCATTAAACGAAACAATCCATAACCCTACCTAAAGGCCAATAAGCTACACAACAAGTTGGCATGACCAAGCTTGTATTTGAAAAACTAGCGAAGAAACAAAAAATTGCGTAAAGATATATATTAAAAGGAAATGAATTACTCACTCAGTGGTACTGTATTGAAAAAGCTTGCCAAGACTGGAGAAGATGATAACAGCAACTTCGGCATCACATAAGACAGAAAGTTCGAAGGCTTTCTTCAACAGACCACTTCTTCTCTTTGAAAATGTTACTTGTCTATTGATCTTATTATGTATTCTCTCCATAACCACCTTCCCTCTTCCCATTTTGCTTTCTCTCTTTCTCTCTCTCTCTGACCTCAACTGCAGAAAACGACACATGTATATATTGTATATATAACTAAATATTGAACACCTTTGTCGGTGTTATCATATCCTGATAGGGAAACATCGCATGTAGAAACAAAGATGTAGTAATATTTATTTTGGAAAGAAAAACCTTAAATTTATTTTATCTAAGGAAATGTTAAGGAATGTATCCGAATTTTTTTTTTTGTCAATGTATCCGAATATTTTATAAAAAACATTAAATAATAAGTTTTTATAAAATTGTGTATCAAATATTGAAAATATTTGATTTTTTTTAAAGAATAAATTTTTTAAGTTAGAATTTAAAGAGCTTTGGAGTCACTAGTTAGCAATACTTCTTTATTTTATGTAATTTCTTTCAATGATATACTCTGATAATCTGAAATTTGATCTTGTTTATGTCAGAATTTGAATTCTTTTTATATACAAATATATGTGTTTAATTGCTATAATAATTTTTTAAAAAGGATCTTGCTATAAAACTAACCACTGGATTTGTGTATATTAAATTTTAGTAATTCAATAGTTGAATATCTTCGTACGTATAAAGTTTCACATGAATTAAACATTCGTATAAAAGTAATCTTCCGTTAAAAAAAATAGCCTCATAATCCATATTTATTCAAATGTTTTTAAAAATATATGGGTTAAATATCTTTTTGGTCCCCGTAAAATTGGGAACTTCTAAGTTTAGTCCTTACTTAATTTTAATAGGTTTTTTAGTCCTTACAAAAATATTTAGTTATAATTTTACTCCCTGTTACAACAAAGTTTGTTTAATTATCCTTAAACTCTTAAATTTTTGAACGGTTTTTTTAAGACAAGTTTAGAACACTATGAAAGGTTCATTTACCAAAATTTAGATTTTTTTAAGATGAAACGAATTAAATATGAATTTTTTAATACGGCAAAAGTTAAAGATAAAATTAACAAAATCTGGACGTAGAAATCAAATTTTGCGACAATTTTTTGCAGAGGAACTTTTAGTAATGTTCTTAACACATCTGCAAAAAATTGATTAAAAACTCAAGAGTTTAAGCATAAATTAAACAAATTTGAATTGAGGAGGGACTAATACTATGTGCAGAACATTTTTTTAAGGACTAAAAAACTATTAAAATTAAGTAAGGACTAAACTTAAAAGATCCCAATCAAAAACATATTTAACCCTAAATATATTACCCTTTCATTTGTATAAATTAATTTAAAGTGGGGGATAATGTTACGTTCTAAGATAGAAAATATCTTGATTCTTAAAATATATTGGTGGAATTGGAGTCCAATTCCATTAATAGAACCGACTCAAAACTTCTAATCAAACACATATTTTTACAATTAGACAAAACTCTTAAACGATGCCTCTTTATTTCCTCCTAAACTAACAACTAGTTGTACTGCTAGTGCTCTTTATCGGGGCATTCATACCAACCAAAGTTGACCAATGAATTTTACCATCACCAAAAAAAGTTGATTGATGAAAGGAGTAATATACGTGATTTGCTTTTTCTTTCATGGTGAGACACTTATTAGGATATTTGGATTATGGTACTTACCCTAACCTTGCCTAGTAGAAGATGACGCTGATATGCTCCTGATCAGTGGAGCAATATTCACAGAATTTTGAACATGAAGCTACATGTTACTGTAGATGCCGTTAGTCTATGTTTGTACTTTGTTGTGTTGTGTGAATGTGGCTCCCATCTCTCACGGACACCAAGTCGAATCAATCAATTCTAGTACTCCTTTTCAATTTTCTTCTCCTTTTCATATATTCATGATATATTAACCTACATGTAGGACGTAGGATATTTATTATCTTCTAGATCCACTTCTAGTTAATTGGCCATGTTTCACAACCCCATTGGCTACTTCACTTCGTAGCATGGTAATGATTCGTTAGTAACATATTTAAATGTTGTTGATCCATTAGGGCGTCGACACGTTTCAATGCCCACAAGTGTTGCTAATAAGATCACACTTTTTTGTTTGATGTAAGTATGCCCACGTTCCATAGCCTCAGCCAACTTGATAGTGACGGTACATAATTATGTGTGTGCATTGAGAGAGCCTTAAGAAAACCTATTTTTAGTATTTTCTCAAACATTTACATTTTATTTGATTTGATGAAATCAATAGCGGCCCAGTTTAGGGTGGGAGACCTTGATAGGTCTCCTACCGTGGGTGAGTGAATGAAACAATTTTTTTTTTGGTATAAAGAATGAAACAAATTTTAACCATTAGATTGTGATGTCATATGATTCTTAGTATATACTAACAACACTCAATACTTTTTATTTTACTGTCACTTTTCATATTCTCTTTCCTCTTCATCCCATTTATCTTTCTTTATTACATCTCTCAGCCATATTCTTGCCATTGCAGTCATTTACATGTTTTTTCCTCTATGTTTCCTTTCTATTCCTTTTAATCATTGAATTTAAATTTATGATACAAAAAATCCAGAGTATGCTATCTTCAATTTCAATTTACAGGAAAAAAACATTCAATTCCAATTTTTGAGTTGTGCAACAAGAACTGTTGTAGTCAAAAAAAAAAAAGAGCTGTTATAGTCAAGCCACATGTCCAACTATAAGTCTATAACAAACAACAAGAACTGTTCCTATGGGTTGTACCGTCGACCCACTGCGTCGAATCTTCGCATACTTGTTGATTTCAAACACTACAATGGGTATATATATTTTATAGTCCATTTTTGTATTCCTTTCGGTTCAAGATTCGATGGAGAAAATCTGCCAAGATAAATAAGTGGGTTAGTTGCTTGTTTTATAGCATAAGGCTTGGTTTTGGGGTCTTGTTGAATCTCTCATGGGGTTGTGAACTGTGCATTTATGAGTTTCTTTTTACTGTCTGCATTTGGGGTTTTAAAACCAGATTGAAAACAAAGAACACATACATGTTAGATTATTCTGATTGAAAATTAAATTCAAAAAATAACGATACTAACAACAATAATAAATTGATAAAACTGAGTAAAACACATGTAGGAAGATGGATCTGGGTCTGAATTAAAGATCGGATGGAAGGGATCTGAATTCCTATGAGGTGAGAGAGGAAAGAGAAGAATGATATAGAATAAAAGAAAGTGATTGAATGTGGAAGTTGTACAGTAAACATTTTGATCTAAAGATTAGATAACCCTTATTCAATTATCCAATGGTTCATATTCATTTTGTAAAAAAAAAAAAACATCATGTCTCCTATGGTAGGTGACCTATGTAGGTCTCCTACCGGAGACAGAGCCATCAATAACAGTCTTATATGATAATGAATCTCGTATAATGTGGTGATATCTATATGAATTTCAATTATTAAATGAATGAACATTAGTGAAAGTCTTAAGAAAAGTATGTCTAACATTTTCCATTCGTATTGCTCTTTTCTTTTTAACAGCTTGGGTATATTTTGTTAGAAAATAGTAATATAGTAAGGAGAATGTTAACGAATGTTCTTAGAGTATTTGTTAAAGTTTTAAAATAAGTAAGTTTGCATAAAAAATGGTGTAATCATTGTTAAGACAAAAGTCAAAAAATTTATTACTGAGGAATTTTTTAATCAATGTCCTTAGGGCACTCGTTAACAAGACCCATATATTAATAACATTTTAAGACCACTTGTTAAAATATCAAATATAATAATATAATGAAAGTTTTGTAGCTATAAAGGAACAAATGGATTGAATGGTTTTTTTTATAGACGAAACGATAACAATTGTTGAAAATTTACCGACATAAACTATGAATGAGTCGATATTCAAACCTCAATCATAGTGTATGTCCTAACAATTTCAACATTTTTTAAATATAAGGTAGTACCTATGGACATGGATTGAGTGACTCGATTTATAAATATTATGAAAGGATGAACCAAAATGACTTTATAACCTAAATACCATTACTTATGAGTGTTGAAATTGTAAGAACGTAATTAATTAAATAATAAAATAGGCTTTAAGCACGTTTGTTAAGTAAAAAAAAGAAATGAATATATATTTTGTGTAAAAAAAATTAATTTCCAAGATGAATTTTAAAAAAAGAAATGAATATATATAGTATGATGAAGAAGGTAAAGAGTATGATGAATGTGTATGAAAATGATGAAGAAGATAAATAGTATGATGAAAATAATGATGTCATGAAGATGGAGGAAGATGGTGATGTATGAAGATGGGTGTGTCATTTGATGACATGACATCTTTTATTATTTAATTTTCCACATGTATATCCACGTCACGGGCCAAACATTCTATTAGAATGATTGTTATGAAGTCAAAAAAGGGAATGAATATATATTATATGTAAGAAAATAAATTTCTAAAATTACCTTTTTTTGACTTCTTATTTTATTTTATTGGCTAAATTACACCATAGGTCCTTTAAGTTATTTAATTATAACAAATTGGTCATTTAAGTTCTTTTTGTAACAAGTTATAATAAATAGTACCATTTATATGCTTTAAGTTATTTAATTGTAACAAGTTAGTCTTTTAAGTATATTTCGTAACACTTGGGTCATTTAAGTTATTTAATTGTAAATTTTAGGCCTCAAATAACTTACATTTTTAAGATCTGAAATCCCACAAATTGTTACGGTTAAATAACTTAAAGGACCAAATCCGTAAGGAAAAAGCTTAAAGGTCCAACTTGTTATAATTAATTAACATGAAGGATCTAAGTGATACAAAAAAAAACTTAAAGGACCAAATTATTACAATTAAACAACTTAAAAGACTTCTGATGTAATTTAGTCTTTCTTATAAATTTAGTTGCTTTTTGAGCATTGTTACCTAAGATATGGATTCATTTTGTTTCATTTGCATTGACACATTATGACGTTTTGTTTCAGCTTTAGTTGTTAATTATCAGTTTGGTTGTAAAAAAAAAACAAAACTATGATGATTAATGATGATATAAAACGTCAAAGTGCAAGATAGTTTATTAAAGTTATAAGATTTAATATTTAGAACTCATTCGATTACATCATCCTTTAAATAAAATAATAAACTTTTAGTTTTGTTCTGTCATAATAGAGCAAAGAAATAGACGAAAATGTATGGTATATTCCATTCTTTTCCACTTCACTCCATTTCATTAAATTTATAGTTTTCTAATTTAGTGGAAAGGAAAGTGGGTAGTGGCAATTACATGATGTTTTGGACCGATAGGTGGATATGAAATGTGTCTCTATTTGAGAGATTCTCTAGACTATATTTGCTTTAAAATTAAAAGATAGTGAAGGTGACAAATACGAGAGAAAGAGAAGGCAACACGTGTCAGTGGAGTTTTTGTTAGAGAAGACTTTTCAAGTGGTAACAAGAGAGTCTGGAGGAACGTTTGCTTCTCTTATCTACGACTACCTGGTCTTCGAAGGACAATTCATGGTTACGACATTTGAATTTTGGTGGATCCTTTTTTGGGAACGCATCATATTGTCAGATTACTCTGAAGTTTACTAATGTGGTCGCTCTAGGTAATTCAACCACTTTTGTATTCTTTAATATTTGGAATAGTGGAGCTTCGTCCCAGGTGTCAACGTTATCCTGGAAGTTATTCGATGATAACATCCAGTTTAAATCTAATTTAGCTCGCAGAGGGATTATCCTTGATCTTGTGGTGGTCGATTGTTTTTTTGTGAGGGTCAATTAGAAACTATAGTTCATATTTTTCTTAACTGAATTTTTATGGCAGTTGTTTGGTGTAGGGTGCTCTGGTTGTCTGGTATGGTATCATTGATGTTGTAGATCTTCCAGTCTTCTTTGGGTCATTTGATGGTTTGGTTGGTAGCAAGAAGATAACAAAATGTATTTGGCTAATTTAGCATACTACGATTTGGAACATTTGGAGAGCCAAAATTAATACAATTTTTTAAAGATGCTTCTATAGATTTTTTGCAGGTGGTGGACGAGATGAAAATTCGTCGCACTGGTTGTACTACCTCTGGTTTTGGGATCCTTGGAATTGTTTAAAGATTGATTAACTTTTTAGGTCTACATCGACGTTGGCTAAGGTTGAGTTGCTGCAATTTTGATGGATTCTAAGGGTGTTGTTTATTTTTACTGCTTTTTCTATTGTCCTCGCACTTTCACGAAGGGAAGTCTCATAGTGTTTTGGCCTTGTTTTCTTGGGTGTTAGGGTTAAGGGTTTTTATCTTTATGACCTTTTTGCAGGGGTTTCTAGTTTTCTATTGCTTGTGTTGTATGCTATGCAAGCATCATTTTTTCTCTTTTTTGTAACAAGCCTCAAAGCCTTGTGCATTTCTTAGCCACTCCAAGCATCATATTGCTCTTTTTCCTAAAACGAAGGTGTATTAGTAATACAACTGGGGCGAATAGCAGTCCTCTATTTTCTTCTACCGTACTCCATCACTACAGTCCATTTTCAAAGCCCACCATCCCATAACCCAATTTTCCATTTTTATCTCATCAATGAGATTTTGCTTCATCTTTCATCTCCCACCACCACACCTCCACCGTTAACCGCCATTTCTCAGATCTCCGACACGGTGTCCATTTCTCTAACCGTCACCGGCAGCCACTGCTTCTCATTCTTCACTGTAAACTCAAAGTACTGAATCTACATAAGAAGAGTAGCACTATTAAATCTCCACTATGAGAAGGTAACTTTTAGACACTGATTCGAATTTGATTTTCGATTTCGATTTCAATTCTCAAAAGTCGAAAATGTCGATTGTTGCAGACCTGGAATTCACCGGCAGAATGGAAGACACATCGGAGGATCAGGATTCAAAGGAATGGTTGCGAAGTTATCAATTGCTGCTGTCGTACTCTTGATCTGCACGTTCTCATTGTTCTACTCTTCATCAAATGAGAATATTCAATCCATTTTTCGATCAGAGGTTCGTGCAAAATTGTTCAGTTTAGAATCTCTATGAATTTTTGCAATGCGAAATTCAGCCTTTTTTTTTTGTTTATTGCTGAGCAGATCCGTTTAGAAGAGCTTTGGCGCAATGCTGATTCTGGTGGTTGGCGACCGTCATCGTCACCGCGTTCTCATTGGCCCCGTATCTATCTGTTCCTGTAGTTACAGACTGTTTCTCATGCAAGAGTTTTTAGTTGAGTATGATTGTTATAGAATTTTCTGATAATGTGTTATGGTGTTTTTTTTCTTTCTCAGCTCCTCCGAGTAAGACTAATGGCTATTTGCGTGTTCGATGTAACGGTGGACTGAATCAGCAGCGTACCGCAGTTTGTACCCTTTTCATTCTCTTGCTATAAAATGTGTTGGAATTTTATGAGTATATAGGGTTGCTATTTTCTATCCTGGTTTAGTGCATTCACCGTTAATTAACTAACTGTGTAGTCTATGAAGCCTAGATACTTCAAAATATTGAGAAGTATCAATGTCTGACACGAATCTGATACATGTATTTGACACGTCTTGGATACAAATATGTGTCCAATACTTCCCAATACATACCCATCAAGTATCCAATAGCTTTTGTGACACATTTATAGTAGGAAAAATAATATATACCGATATAGGTGGGGAAGTTATATATAACCATGTCTATGTCTATCAACTACTTATATGTTTATGTATTTATGAGAAATTAGCTATGGATCTCTATAAATTGTGGATTATTTTAATATATCTTGTCTGTGTCGTATCTTGATTTTAAAAAATTTCACGAATCTCCGCATCTGTGTTGTTTCTTATCCGTATCGTAGTATCAGAGCTTCTTAGTGTGTAGTATTTGCTTTTTTTATGCTAGGTGAATTCCATGCTGTTGTTAGGATGGGGGTTTCATATATGTATGACGGTTCTTTTGTTCTCTGTATTGTATTTATATATTTGTATTTTAATGCTGTAGATCTCTAATGCTGTTCTTGCTGCGCGGATCATGAATGCTACACTAGTGCTGCCTGAATTGGATGCAAACTCCTTCTGGCATGATGACAGGTATATCTCTAATTGTCTTGAAATTTTTATTCTTAACTTACTTCTGATCCGCAAAACTTGTTCATCAAATTCTCAATTTTGATTCAAATGGTAGAAGATATGTGAGCTATTTCTTTTTTCTTGAACATAGGAGTATTTTTTGATTCCCAATTTGAATGTGATCACTACTTAACCAGTTAGTTTATTAATTAATAATTACTTTTGTTTATGAATAATAAATAATTACTTGACAAAGCTGTTGTTATTACTTTTTTATTTTTTTGGTCAAGTAGTGTAGTGACTAGAAGTTCACCCTTTAAGGTGAATTAGTGGGGAATCTGGGGTTCAAACCCCATCCCCTGCATACCGTAATATCCATACCAATTGAGCTAAGCTCACGGAGACAAAGCTATTGCTATTACTATTAGGCGTCTACTAACATATTAGGATACAGCGAACTCAACAGTTTGTAGTGAAGGATAATGCTTGTTCTGGTGAAATAATAAAACAAGAAAGGCAAGAATAGATGTGCTCCGTTGATTTTTATTCACCCACCGCATGACCTTGGGTGGGGAAATTTGCCATTCACTTGACCTTGGGTGCATCTTTTAATAAACAAATTTGAAATGTTTGCATGTGTTCTTATAGCATTTGCATGTTCTTAGCAAGGTATCTCAATTTATACTTTTCTATAAAATTAGCATCAGATGCTTGGTCATTTATCAGATGAATTTATAAGTTGGGTGTTTGTTAATTTTATTTAAGCTTTCCTTATAGAAATACAGAAATGGTTTAATCTAGCACAGAAATTGGTCTACTTTTGGCAATTGACATCCAAAATTCACTTGAATATCCAGACTAAGTTTCTTAAATTTGATTGTTTTTGTTTTGGACCTCGTGGTAGTTAGAATCTTATTCTGATTTAGGAGAAGAGGCACCTTTTCTATGGTTGTAAAGATTCTGGTCTCATCGATTGTTAACTTTGTGATGAATTGGTGTTGCATTATATGCAATAGGTCATATATTTATTTATTTGTTTGCTTGTTTTACATGCAGTGGTTTCCATGGTATCTATGATGTTGAGCACTTCATTAGAACACTGAGGTTTGACGTAAAAATTGTAGAAAGCATTCCAGAAAATGAGAAAAATGGCAAAAAGAAGAAATTAAAGGCATTTCAGGTAGATTACAATATTTGGCAATTGATTAGTTTGAAATAATTTTAATCTCCTGGATATTATGTTCAAAACTTCAAATGTTATTTTGAAACAGATCCGCCCCCCTAGAGATGCTCCTATAAGTTGGTATACTACTGATGCTCTTAAGAAAATGAAGGAACATGGTGCCATTTATCTTACACCCTTTTCACACCGGTTAGCTGAAGAAATTGACAATCCTGAGTACCAAAGGTTGAGGTGTAGAGTTAACTATCATGCTTTAAGATTCAAGCCACATATTATGAAGCTAAGTCAATCAATAGTTGATAAGCTACGTGCACAAGGGCCCTTCATGTCCATACATCTTCGGTTTGAGATGGATATGTTGTCATTTGCTGGGTAAGTTATCTACTTATCTTGAATGCATATGCGTTCACATCAATTGAGATATAAGCATTTTGTCATTACTTTTTTTCTTTGTTGAAGAAAATGCCTATTTTTCTTTTGATTCAAAGCTATGGATATTTATGCCAACTTTTGTCAGAAAACATGGATCAAAAGCGTGAAATTTCAATCCATCAGTGGATCTGTTGTAGTTCTTTTTTGTCGTTTCTAAACATCTCTAATGGCCACTCCAAAGTCCTTTACTCTTTCTATTTCTGTTGTAGTTCTTTTATATTTCTAAACATTTCTCTAGGAAAATGACATTTTTATTTGACAAATTGTAATTTGTAACTCTTTTGTGAACACACCCAGACGCGTTGTGCACACACTTGATACTTTCGTGCGTATTTGCTTTATTAGTTTTTTATTTCTTACCAAGGGTACATTTGGCTCTGAACTAGTTGTAGCTACTAGCAATCTTGATGGTATAGTTGATCTGTTTTTTAGCACCATAGCTATAGAGTTAAACGCGCAGCCTCATAAATTGTGGTGATTTCTCAAAATCATGGTGTTAACTGTTAACTAGTTTAGTTTCAGTTTGTTTTCCTAGATCCCGGCTCCAGCTGTGTGTGATATAAATAAAGTTTTATTCACATTTTTTTGAGCTTAACTTAAAGGCCTTATTCTGTAAAGAAGAGATGAAGAGGTTGTCGCAACTTGGGAGGGGTTTGGAGCTAGTAAGGATATATAAGAAGTGAAATGAGAGAACTTCCATTTTATGGTTGAGTTTAAAGGTTGTCAAACTGAAATCATACCTAGATTGGACCAAGTGTACTATCAGTTGATGACAAGGAGATTGTTCATTTAGGACATTTGACCAAGAAATTGTATACGGATCACCAGATTTTGTGTCCATTGGTTACACCCATAATGGAACAACCTGTTTTCCTCAACTTATTCCTGCTTGCAATGTTTTTCTCAAAGAATGACAAGGCTTTAACCCAATTCCGTATTCTAATCCACTGTCACTTTTTTTCCATAATGGAATTTTTTTTAATGCAATTGAAACTTATAATAATAGTATAGAGAATTTCATAAACTTGTTGGCACGCTTTCTCCCTTAAACTGTTTTTGAATGTTTTGGTTAACTTTGGCTGCGAGCTTTCAAGTCGTCCCAGTTGATGTGCAGCACATTTATTTGTGCAAAATACAGAATGCTCTTCTATTTAAGAACATAATGTATATTTATTTTCTTAAATATGCATTTGGGATATCTTCCTGTTATGTCCCGAGTGTTTGGCCGTATCTGTATTTGCATGTTCAATGAGTGCTGATCGAAGAGTAGAAATTATAGAATCTGTTTTATTGACGGATAAATGAACTAATTTTTTCCATTCAAAGTATAATTTAATGCTTCTTTCTCTAAATTACTCATGTTAAATGTGAATGTGATCGTAGATGCTTTGATATATTTACACCTGAGGAGCAAAAGATTCTGAAGAAATATCGAGAAGAAAATTTTGCACCTAAAAAACTAGTCTATAATGAAAGAAGAGCCATCGGAAAATGCCCATTGACTCCCGAGGAGGTAAAAAATTAGTTTTATTCAGATTATCTTTTAATTGTTTCTTTGTCTGCATATGCAAAAAAAAAAAATTGTTTCTTTGTCTGGCAAATGGTATGCGTGTTGATGATTACAGATTACAAATTTGTTGAAAGTTATGATGCCAATAATTTAATTGGATATAGATTGATATGTTCTAACTGCAGGTTGGTCTTATTTTGCGTGCATTGGGTTTTGACAATTCTACCAGGATATATCTTGCAGCTGGTGAATTGTTTGGTGGGGATCGATTTATGAATCCATTTCGAAGTTTGTTCCCTAGACTTGAGAATCACAGTTCTGTAGATCACTCTGAAGAGCTTGCTGAGAACACTAGGGGGTTGGCAGGTTCTGCTGTCGATTACATGGTCTGCCTTCTTTCTGACATTTTCATGCCAACCTATGATGGCCCAAGCAACTTTGCAAACAACCTCCTTGGTCATCGCCTTTATTATGGTTTTCGGACTACAATCAGACCTGATAGAAAAGCTCTTGCCCCCATTTTCATTGATAGGGAGAATGGACGAATCACTGATTTTGATGAGGCCGTTAGGAAAGTAATGCTTAAAACAAACTTTGGTGAACCTCATAAGCGTGTTTCTCCCGAGTCTTTCTATACAAATTCTTGGCCTGAATGTTTCTGTCAAACATCAGCAAAGAACCCAGAAGACAATTGTCCACCTAATGATGTTTTAAATATTCTGCATGACGAATTGGTAAAAGCATCTACAGACACAAACTCTACGCAAGCTTGAGCAGATATATAGGGGTTATTTGTGGCTTTGAGCAAATTGTTCTTTTATTCTGCAGTAATGAACTTCTGTGGGCCAAATTGAAAAGGAACGAACTCCTATTACAGGATCCAGATTTTCAGGTGATATTTGTTGTCCCACATTATTAGTTCTACTGATGGAATGATATAGTCAAATAATAACAAGAATTCAAGGAGCTGATTTGTATACTCCCCTGATTTAGTTGTGTAGACGATAGAAGGAAAATCATACGGATTGATTGGGTAGAGAGCAATGTCTGGAGTTACACTGTGTACAACGTGCATCCGAAAGGCACTTATATAGTTACCTAGTGACAGATGAAATTTCTGGCATGTATGTTATATATTTGGAGTGCTATAGCCTATATGTAACTGATGTGTTGAATATGATTATTTTTGTTTATTAGTAATGTAATATGTTATTCGGCAAATTTCCTACTTGAAACTGATGTTAATGTTATCGAACATTCAAATAAGATGCTACTTAGGAGTAAATGTGAACTTTGTTTCGAAAGACGATTAACATGACTGCCAGTCTTGAGATGTCGAAAAAATGACTGCCTGTCTTAAATTTATAAAAAAAAATTAAATTGGTTTTTTTAATTCATTTTTCATTTTTGTAAAACAAAATTCTATACATAGCTCTAGAAAGGGCGATGGATCATGAGGATAGTTGAAATGTAGCTAGTATGTTCAAATTACAGCTATGTTTATCTTTATGAAATTTTGACCTGCGATTCAGTATGCACTTTGCTTATCCTGGAGCTGACTTCTGTTGCACATGAAATAAAACTACTTAGAGTGTTACTTTTCCCATTTCATGTCTTTCCTCGCGTGTCCTATTTTTTTTCAAAAATACCCTTAGTCCGGAATATATATTCCGAACACATTTCGGAAAAGAAATTCCGGACAAATTCGTGGATTTTGGCACTTAAACCACCCTGACGGATGTTGATGCCAATGTTGAATGAATGGATTCGGATTACAGAATCCGAAAAGTTCTAACAATTTTCGGATTGTGTAATCCGAACACTGTAAATCACCCCGTTGAAAGTCAACAAATGGGGTGAGAAATGTTGTTTTCGGATTACATATTCCGGAACGTGTAAAAACACTCAGGAATGTATAATCCGAACTGCATCAGCAGAGAGGCAGAAACCATCTATTTTGGCCGAGCCTCTGTTTTAGAGCATGTAGTTCAACATTTTGACGACACAATATAATTTTCAAACATTAATAAAACATAAAAATAAAAATTATCCAAGTGTTACATAATTAAAAATCATCCAAAATATTCAAACATAAACATAAAATACAATACAATCAAACTACTTAGAAAGGGCGATGGATCATGAGGATAGTTGAAATGTAGCTAGTACGTTCAAATCTCAGCTATGTTTATCTTTATGAAATTTTGACCTGCGATTCAGTATGCACTTTGCTTATCCTCTGTTGCACATGAAATAAAACTACTTAAAGTGTTACTTTTCCCATCCCATGTCTTTCCTCGTGTGCCCTATTTTTTTTCAAAAATACCCTTAGTCCGGAATATATAATACGAACACATTTCGGAAAAGAAATTCCGGACAAATTCGTGGATTTTGGCACTTAAACCACCCTGATGGATGTTGATGCCAATGTTGAATGAATGGATTCGGATTACAGAATCTGGAAAGTTCTAACAATTTCCAGATTGTGTAATCCGAACAGTGTAAATCACCCCGTTGAAAGTCAACAAATGGGGTGAGAAATGTTGTTTTCGGGTTACATATTCCGGAACGTGTAAAAACACTCAGGAATGTATAATCCGAACTGCATCAGCACAGAGGCAGAAACCATCTATTTTGGCTGAGCCTCTGTTTTAGAGCATGTAGTTCAACACTTTGACGACACAATATAATTTTCAAACATTAATAAAACATAAAAATAAAAATTATCCAAGTGTTACATAATTAAAAATCATCCAAAATATTCAAACATAAACATAAAATACAATACAATCAATCCCGTATCACAACACCGCCACCACCCCTGTCACCACCTCTCCCACCTCTGCCACCCTCAGTAGCTCCCCGACGACGGTAAACCTTCCCATCATGCACCTCTTTCAATACCTCCTTCAAATGTTGTCATTCCTCAGACCCTCGCGGAACCACACCACTGGACATCACAACATAGACATGGTCTCTGATGCTGCTCATCCTTCCGCTAAGTTGTAAGTACCCATGCTCTCCATCCTCATGAGCAGAAGCGCATCAAGGACCTCACGCTCCGGTGGCCTCGGCACCGGTACCGGGATATCAGGAAGAATCATGCGTGGATGAGAATGGAGATAAAACCACTCGATGTATCCATCTACTGCCTCCACGCCATGAACTGCACGCTGCCCCAACTGCTCAAGTGTTAGCGCATGATCAAGAGCATACTGAAAGCGAAGTGAGATCTCCGCCAAATTAGTCACAAGAGGTGCACTCTCAACGGGATGTCTCGGTATGGTCTGAACCCTCCCAAACTGACGAAGAACCCGCTCCGGTAGATATCTCACCATGCGGTCTCCGTATCTGAGCCATCCAGAGTAAAGGCTGACCCGCTCAAACGGACGTGCCTCGCAGTGGTCTCCATATGGGGCCATGACAACACCGCTCAGATCCAGCCTATCCAGATGGTTTATGTAGTTGTCTGGTGTGCCCAAACCAGCCAATGGTACAAAAAGCATCGCGCGTGGATCCCGATGCTCTCGATATCTTGCCCAGACATCCTTGCTTCCCATTCCTTGGAAGTGCTTATACACCTAAGCCTGTAACAATGACAACCACATATAAATATACAAACAACAAACATTTACATTTAAAAAAACAAAACATAATTTTTAATTTATACCTGCAACAAAGTCAGGTATCCTAACACCTGACCGCAGTTCCAACGTGCAGCCTTGTTAAGCTCCCTATGCAAATGAGATAGTGCCGTAGCTCCCCACGAATAACCAACAACATGATCAAGGTCTCTAAAGTACCTCATGTAGACAACATCCACAATATTCTGGCTCTTGTCAGTGAAGAGCGTGATCCCCACCAAGTATAGCAAATATATACGGACAACCTGGTCACACATCCTCCGCACCTCCTGAGTCACACCATGCTCAGTCTCCAACTCCAACTGCTCCTTCATACGCTGCTTGAAAATCCTCCGCAAGTATCCAAATCGGCAATGTGCACATTTGGTCTTCGTCACCTCAACATGAGCTTCACCCGGATCAGACCCCAAGTGCGTCACCATCCACTCCATTGCGACGTCCCGTGTGATAGCCCCGTGGGACAGAAGCATGCCATCAATGAGGAGATGCAGCAAACAGTACACATCATTAAGTGTCACTGTCATCTCCCCAAACAAAAGGTGGAAACTCAAAGTCTCCTCGTGCCACCTCTCCACAAAGGCACAAATCAGACCGTGATCAATCATGTTGTAGCTTGTATCCTGAAGCCAACCAAGACTGGTGCCCTGCAAACTGTCACGCCACCAACGTGCAGCCATGATATGGGTGGTTTCTTTGCCATGCTTCACCTCTATCTTCTTTCCGTTGTTGATGCATTTTAAATTGCCACGCCACTGCAAAAAATAAAAAAACGATACCTAAACATCAGTTTACACTCATGGCTTCACAAACAGAGCAATTCAACAATTTATTAATAAACATCAGTTTCACAAATATAAACATCATTTTCACAAAGATTAACAACATATTAAACTAAGTTCAACATTAATAAATACCTTGGCATCAGACGCCTTACTGGCCACGTGCACATGGTACCTCCACAGCAGGCTAGTGTCGTGTGGGCCACCAAGATAGTCATCAAGTGGCTCAGGGTCCACCTCACACTTCTTCCTCGTCCGCCTTCGCTGCGGCTGCGCGTCTTCCATATAATCGTCCATTGCCTGAAGCTCCTACTCCTCCAATTGATGCACGTCCATCTAGTCATACTCTTGCTCATGCTGCTTTGGCCGATGCTCGACATCAGCTCGACGTCCTCTGGCACCTCCGACGCCTCGGAGGAACAACACCTTCCTCCTCCATCCGTTGGGTACGTTCTCTCCTACGGGAAGCATGCCCTGCCTCCCTTACGCGCTGAGTAGAGGACGAACCTTCTGTAACACGCACACAACACAATCAACACAAAATAGTACAAAACAGACGCTGAAAACAAATGCTAGGTGTTTCCGGAATTTATTTTCCAACAATACAGTCCGGAAAACGAAATCCGGATTGCATCAGTGCAGAAGAAGAAAAAACGGTACAAATTACATGCATTCATAGAGACATCGAACTAACCTTCCATGTGATGTTTATCAAGGGTTGAAATGCGGTCCGTTTGAGCAAGATTTCACTGATTTTGGTTGGACTTTTTCCGGTTTGGAATTTGGGATTAGAGGGAGAGAGAGTAAATAAAAAGTGAAACTGTAAAAAATGGGGGGTGAACTTCCTTTTATACTTCTAATCTGTCCAAAATATATAATCCGGATCCATCTTTAATTGTCCGGATTTTGTATTTCGAAGAACAATTTAGTAATTTTTGTAGGCTTCGTGAAAAGAACATAGGGTGGGAAAAGTAAAACTCAAGTACTTATCATCGATATGTTGAACTTACGTTGGCCCCAAATCAATTTGATCCGTCCAAAACAAATTTTGTAACATATTTTAAGATGGTGTCACTTCGTCCTAGAATTTAAATGGTTTATGTTTATGAGAATAAAAAAGGGATCTTAATTATCAACCGTTCCTTAATGGAGTATCCTCCAAACTAGGAAAAAAATCATGCAAACTTATAAAACAGCTAAAAAAAGCACTTATGAAATTATAATCACGTGATATTTGGTTGAATCTGAAGATAAGTGTCTCCCACTTACATGTGGCACATAAACAATTAAACACCTCCTACTCCTATCACACAGACACAAACTAAAATACACTCTTTCTTGACTCTTCGAAGAGAAAGTGTTGATCATCACACGGTGTCACTGTACATTCGTGTCAATGGCTTTCTGTCACAGACTCAACAACTTCACCATTTCTGCGTTTAAACCTCAAACCTCCAATGTCTCACTTTCAATTCAACCTTCCTTCACTCTCCAATCTCCTTCTTCCTTCAAACTTCTAAACTCTCCTTTAAGAGTCCGCTTTAATTCAATCATCAGAGCCACTTCTTCATCCTCTTCTCCTACAACCATTGCTGAACCTCAAGGCATTAAGGTTCTTTCTCTTCACTCTTTTTTTTTTTTTTACCCTTTTAACTTGTATATTGATCCTTTTCTTTTTCTTTAAGATTAATTCTATTCCTACCAAACCCATTGAAGGACAAAAGACTGGTACAAGTGGTCTAAGAAAAAAGGTCCGTAATTGTTATGTTCAATTGTTGCTTTTCTAGAAACATAATGCTCACATTTTACTGTGAATTTAGTTAGTGATCATTGATAAGAAGAGAGGTTAAGTTATGATTGATTTTATGTTTGTTTGTTTGTTTGTTTTGTAGGTGAAAGTGTTTATGCAAGAAAATTACCTTGCAAATTGGATTCAGGTTAGTAGAGTTGTTTATAATGTATGATTATATGATTTACATGTTTTGTTTTGTAAGTGAGTTAAACTTATGTGAATTTATAGGCACTGTTTAATTCATTGCCGCCCGAGGATTATAAAAATGGAGTGTTGGTGTTGGGAGGCGATGGTCGATACTTTAATAGAGAAGCTGCACAGGTTAACCTTTTTGAATGTGTCATCATAGAAATCAAATTTTAATATGTTAGGAAAAAAAATGCTTTATTTCTAATTTGTTTCGCTTGCTGTTTTTGTGCATTACAGATAATAATCAAAATTGCTGCTGGAAATGGTGTTGGAAAAATTCTGGTTGGAAAGTAAGTTTCTTAATCAATTGATTTTTCTTGTTAATTGTTACAAGAAAGGAGAGGAATTACATAAATCAAGAGCTAGTAGGGGATGGATTGGATAAACATCTGTCTTGGACTAGTGAATGTGCTATTGTTCAATGCAACTTCTTGATATAAGTTGAATATACTTTTTAATTTCTAATACAGGGAAGGGATATTGTCAACACCAGCTGTTTCTGCTGTGATAAGGAAGAGGCAGGCAAGCAGAACACACTCCTTTTTTCCTTAGCATAACATTTTCAGCAAACTTGTTCTTTTTACTCATTTTCTTAAACTTCAACAGGCGAATGGTGGATTTATTATGAGTGCAAGCCATAATCCCGGTGGTCCTGAATATGATTGGGGTATTAAGGTAACTTTTCTAATTAATTCTCATCCATTTAAAGGTCATGGATCAATTATGTATTGACTAATGCTTATAGATAGTGCTCCCTGAAGTTGCTTGGTTTTTTAGCTTTGGTTGATACCTTCAAAAGTTTTTGATCCAGAAGTTGCTTTATTTTTTGTCATGTATCACTAGGGGATTCAGTCATTTTGTATCCCATATTCATAATATATACCGATTTGGAAATACGTAGTTTCCCATGTAATGTATTTGTATTCAATATCCACAATCCAGAGTGTGTTATGCGCAAATCAATTAGTTTGTGTTTCTGATAAATGTCTTTGCTATTGAATCCAGTTTAATTACAGTAGTGGACAACCTGCACCAGAATCCATCACTGACAAGATTTACGGAAACACCCTATCTGTAAGTGTCCCTATATTTAAGTATTCCTTAATATTCCAATCCTACATTCTGTTCCTTGAAGTATTTGACTTTCTCATGTGTTGCCTTGTTAGAGGATGAAATATTGTGTAATCTTCACCTTATTTAGTTTCTTCTCATATAGTTTTTACTTTTTAGTAGAATTAATTTCATAAGGGACACTTTTTCCATTTCCTTGAATATCTGCTAATAGAAAATGGTTACTATGCACCATTAAGATGGCATAAAGTTTAGCAAAGCTTTTACACCATGTACTTTTTGTAATAAAACAGTAGTCTTCCTAGCCAGAATCTAGTACACTGCAATAGCACGAAGTGTTTGGTAATGCAAAATTCTATGTGTTCGATGATTTACAAAATTTGTACTTCCAGATCCCTAAAAGTGTTTCATGGTAATGTCCAAAAGTCATTCTTTTTACTCTTAAAAAATATCCACTTATAATGATTTGTCATTTACACTTTGTGGCGAGGGCTTGGCAGCCTTTCTTTCAATTTTTGCAAAATCTCAGATGTCTTTTTTTGTTTCTTCACTAATGTTTCTCTCTCTTTCTTTGTCTTGGAATTTTTTCCCTCTCTAGAGGTATCGGCTAAATTGTTTGCTGTAGTTATATATGAAATCTATAACATGATTACAACATAATATTACAGAACATAATTAAAGAGTAGATCATCTTTTCTATCTCGATCTCAATATATGACAACAACAAATTAACAGTGCTCCTAAAGGTTATCCACTTGAAGATTCAGGCAAACCATAACTTCTATCATGAAGAATTGCTGTCTTTGGTTTATTAATTTCAAAATTGAGTCTAGGTATATTGGTGGTTTTTTTATATAGAGTAACATTGGTTGTTTATCTGGTGTGAAGTTTTACTTGATGTCAATGTGAATTTATCGATATTGAAAAGCTGGATCTGTACAACTTATCCTCCATCTCTATACCAGTATCCTCTCAATAAGTTCTTTCATCACAAGAGGAGAAAAACTATGAAGTATGTTTAAGAACTAATAAAACATTTCCATTCAGGTATTTTTTTAGCCGATCATCCGATTATGTTGAAAGGGAATATAAGAATTGCAATTTTTCTTTTGCAGATATCATCCTACCAAATTTTAAAACATGATTCGTTCAATTCTTACTAACCACATTGTTTATAGTTATTATAGGACTTATCCTTTTAGAATGTAGGATAGAATGCCATGCCACCACTAGGATGCAAACAGAGATCCTTAGAGCTGCTAACTCAAGCACAACTTAGTGCAGTTATTGCACTTCAATAGTTTTTGTCCCCCTTTAAACAGGGAACCATATGTTGAATGAAAAAAGCCCATGAATGAAATATTAATGATCCATATAAATTACTCCATGGTAATGGTCAGGAAAAAACCTACGAGTAATCAGCGAATCCATTGTACACAGTTTTGTCCTGTTTTTTTTGGACAAATGATGTAATCTCACAGTTTCTTTGACAAATAAGGTATCAAGTGAATTGAAATCACAATTGATATTTTTGTAACTTTTTCATACCATTTCCATTGACACAGATTTCTGAGATAAAGATTGCTGACATTCCTGACGTTGACTTATCAAATGTTGGGGTTACAAAATTCGGAAGCTTCAGTGTGGAAGTAATAGATCCAGTTTCAGATTATCTGGAGCTATTGGAGGTAAAAATAATTTTTTGCATTATCATAATTCAGTAGAATAATTCATGCAAGCTTGATCTCAGTGTTGTGAGTGTTACTCCAGTTCAGTTTATTTGTTATTGTTTTTTGTGCAGACGGTATTTGATTTTCAGCTAATCAAAGGTCTTATTTCACGGCCAGATTTTAGGTACAATCTTCTTAATATTTGATTATTGCAAATTTTGACTTTACGGGGTTGCATTTTGCTTTGGATCTTGATCACTTTGTTTAAATAGAGTGGGGCTATATCATCTCATGGGATCATAATCTTGAAATTTATTTATTTATTTATTTTAGGTTTACATTTGATGCCATGCATGCAGTTGCTGGTGCTTATGCAACCCCCATCTTTGTTGATAAACTTAGTGCTACTCCGGTATGGTTTTCCCGCTTTAACTCATTTAGGGAGTGGAGGGACAAATTTATATTATGTTGATATTGGATGTTGATGTTAAGTATGCAATATAGGATTCAATTTCAAATGGAATACCTTTGGAAGATTTTGGACATGGTCATCCTGATCCTAATCTAACGTGAGATTAATATTTTATTTGTTAATATTGTGTTTTTATCCATTAGCAAACTGTTTCTGATTGTAATGTTTATTGAACAGATATGCAAAGGATCTTGTCAACATTATGTATGCTGAAAATGGACCTGATTTCGGAGCTGCTAGTGATGGTATGAGAGATCAACCCAGCTTCCAAATCTTTGGTTTAAGATTTTCACTACATGTTTTTTCGTATAATTATATCCCCTGAACCGATGATTAGTTTCATTTTTTTTCTGTTGCTATTGAATCTTATCTGTACATGTCATAAAAAATATTGTATTTTTGAAATTTAAATTGTACCATTTTTTAGAAGATGTAGTTGATATATACTTGTGCAGCATGTTTTATCTACCTTTATGTGTTTCCTTGATGATGTTTTTGTATTTGAACTTTTCTTCAGGTGACGGGGATAGAAATATGATTTTAGGAACGAGTTTCTTTGTAACTCCTTCAGACTCTGTAGCGGTTATTGCAGCCAATGCAAAAGAAGCGATTCCATACTTTAAGAACAGTGTTAAGGTAGAAAGTTTATACATACTATTAATAGGTATTCATCGTTGTAAAACAGTAGTGTCATTGTTCTGTATTGCAATTGCAGGGTCTTGCACGATCAATGCCGACAAGTGGTGCTCTAGATAGAGTTGCTGAAAAGTTGAACCTCCCTTTCTTTGAGGTATATTTTGTTATATTATTATCGTGATTTTATTTTTGCAATTTGTCCCTCTTAATAATATTCTAGATGAAGTAATGGTTATCAAATGACAAAAGACGAACCTTGGATGCAGGTGCCCACTGGTTGGAAATTTTTTGGGAATCTTATGGATGCTGGAAATTTGTCAATTTGCGGGGAAGAGAGTTTTGGAACAGGTTCTGACCACATTCGTGAGAAAGACGGAATCTGGTAAATATTCCACATGTTTCCTCAAAGCATAACATACCGATTACGTATCAGTATACCTTTTTTTTAATAGCAAATGTTAGTACAATTACTAGTTTTGTTAGGGGTGGGGATCAAATGTCTATTATGTTTTATATCTCACTCAGACAACCTTGTAAAGGAAAAGATGAGGTCAAAATATATTTTTATTGAGAAACAGTGCCACACGCATTTATCAAATATTATCGAAGTTTTGTCAACTTTTTTACATTTAAACTCTGTGTCTTATGTAAGTTGTTTGTTTCCAATTACTAGGGCTGTATTAGCTTGGCTTTCTATTATTGCTCACCGCAACAAAGACACGAAACCAGGGGAGAAATTGATCTCTGTATCTGATGTTGTAAAGGAACATTGGGCAACCTATGGTAGAAATTTCTTTTCTAGATATGACTACGAGGTTGGTGTCATTGTTGCAATTGAAGATTTATAGTATAATACTTTATGGCACTTAATTATTTAGTTTAGTTTTGCTTTGGAATTTCTTAATACTACGAGCTAGGTTAAGTGTGAATGTTTCATTTCTTTTTCTTTTGATTTTTGACAAATTTAAATATAGGAATGTGAATCCGAAGGGGCCAATAAGATGATAGAGTATCTAAGAGAGTGTTTGTCTAAGAGTAAGCCCGGTGATAAGTATGGTAAGTTACCACAACTTACAAGCACTTTCTTATCATTAGCAGACACTGATCCTGAGCATATTTGAAGTATGATGAGTATTCTTCTACAGGAAGTTATGTCCTCCAATTTGCAGATGATTTTACATACACTGATCCTGTAAGTTCTTACAATGTGCACAGTCCTATCACGTTAATTTTTTTTTTCTTTTCAACTCACGGTCAAGCAACCGCTGTACAAAATCTGATTAAATTTAAATGTGCAGGTAGATGGAAGTGTGGTATCAAAACAAGGGGTCCGGTTTGTTTTTTCGGATGGTTCAAGAATTATTTATCGTTTATCCGTAAGTGACATATGTTTATTAGCGCAGCGTTTCTTTCAAAAATAATTATCTAAAATTAAATATTAAGTGATTATGTACAATGTTTTGTTTTACAGGGAACAGGTTCTGCTGGTGCAACTGTTAGAGTGTATATTGAACAGTTTGAACCAGATGTTTCTAAACACGACCTTGACGCTCAAATTGCTTTGAAACCATTAATAGGTTATTTTCATATCCCAAGATAAAGTATAGTAATATAAACAAATCTGCTTATTTTTCTGTGACTAATTACTCTTGGTACTATGCAGACTTAGCATTATCCGTTTCAAAGCTCAAAGAGTTCACAGGGAGAGAGAAGCCTACAGTCATCACTTAAAAATGTACAAATTCCACAATCACTCATCAAAATGTACTCCAAGTTGAGTGCATTACGCCTATCCCATTATTACCTGAGATCAATTCGGTTTGTCATTTTTCAGTTTTGGTTGTTTTACCATTTTGGAGCATAGTCCTCCCTATGTAAAATATGATATCTTTATCCACTTTAAAGAAATGAAATACCATTATGTAACTAAATAAATAATAGTATTAATTAATAATATCTAGCTTCTCTGTAAAAGGAGCTTTTGTTTTCAATGTTGTCCCATTTTTCTAAGTTGGGAAACTAGAGTTGCACCTCAAAGCCAGATTTAACACCACCCTCTGCAACTATGTGTTATCTGCACATGCTGATCCCTTTGGAGACATTGCTAGAGAACCCCCTGACGCTGCTTTGGACGTGCACATGAAGGGATTGGTGAATGACATTTGTTCGTTACTATTGGTGTCATGCATATTCATAACATAAAGCATATCTCATAATTAATACTTCAAACTGTTGAATCAAATTATGCAAATGGTTATATGATATTGTTTCGGGACACCAAACAGTCCCACATTGCTTGGGAGTTGAGGATAATGGTAGTTCATATACAACATTCATACATTTTAACTCAACTATTAAAGTGTTATGGATTTGAGATTGGAACATTAAATACTTGTATTAAATCTATCTATGGTCATGGGTTTGATACAAGTTGCAATGTTCCGATATAAATCCAATACAATTTTTAATTTCCCACTTCATAAACTTCGTGATTTTGGAAATGTGCAGCTCTACTCAATAATGACAAAGTAGAATCTCTAAAATCGACGGAGTAGAATCTCTAAAATGGATGGAACTGCACAACCATTTTAAGATCTTCAACAAAACCAACACAATTGTTATTATAGTGGGTGGAGGTGGGATGGGGTTGACAGACAAAATCAAAATATGGGATTTACTTTTTCCACTTTCTTGGGTTTCCTCGCGCGCCCTATTTTTTTTTCCAAAAATGCTATTGAGTTTCCGGATTTTATAATCCGGAATGGTGTTTTCTTTTGTTAAAGGGTGAAAAAATGAGTAACGGATTTGGTAATCCGGAAACTTCAAAAAATAGGCTCGTTACATGATGTTTCCGGATTACATAATCCGTAAACCCTATAAACACCTTTTTTCAAGGTAAAACAGTTCGGATTATATAATCCGAACTGTATCAGCACAAATTCTATACATGTTTATAACATGGATAGTCATTTTAGGGACAATATTAATCTTCCTAACTCTCATCCTTTTGTTTTTTGTCATTGTTACCTGCTCTTAGACAAAAATCGGGTTTTCAGACTACTTGATCGGATTGCTCCGAAATTTCGCCAAAAAATCAAAAAAAAATAATTCAAGGACCATGACTCCCTTAGAAGGGGCTTCTTACAAGACTCTGCCCCTCAAAATCCAAAATTTCATCGTTTAGACCCATTTTTAATTTCTTATATTCTCAGAAAAATCCGAAAAAATTTGCATTAGTTTTATTTGTTTTTTAGAATTTTTTGGTGCTATTTTTATGATTTTATTTGACAGGTTTTTAACATTTTTTACTTAGTTTTATTTTGTTTGTTTTTAAAAGCAAAACTCAAAACTGCTGAAATGTAAGTCTGATGGCTGATTATACATAAGAATTGTCCAGATTATAAAATCCGAAATAGTAAACATGAATCCGGATTTTAAAATCCGGAATGCATAAGAACATTTTCGAAAATTTTACAGGGCGCGGGAGAAGGCCATTGGATGAGAACAGTAATTCCCTCGAAATATTTGTGTGGAGCTCACACAAGCTTATGTGTGACTCCGTCTCTCTTTAGAGATATTGAGAGGGCCTAAAGAGAAATGTTCATGTTCTTGACAGCAAAGCTTGAATTCATGCTCTTGCGGAGTATGATAAACTGGACCAACTTCCATGACCAAACTTATATTTTCTTTTACAAATATCAAAACTTAAACTTGGTATCAATTTGACTCTCTTTCTATTCTCTCAATGTGCATCTGTGCAGAGAGAGTTGAAATTTGCAACGATACACTAATTAAAAGAGAAAAAGTAGTGTATTCAATTTTAATTTTTTAAAGTTTAAAAGTTCTCATTTTAAACGTAATTTTCTTTTAGCTTTCTTAACTAGTTCTCTCAAACACTTGTTACGATGATTCAAATACTAACAATAATATTAGCCGTTGAAAAAAACCCATAAAATTATTAAAAATACTTTACTTTTATCATAATCACTTTTAAAGTCACATAATTAAAATAAAAATTTACCACTCTGTTCTCTCTCAATGCATGTAGAGTGAGAGAGTGGAATTAGAAAGAACTCAAATTGAAACTTGCAATCGTGCACAATAATTAAAATTCTTCATATAGATAAGGCATGTGACATTTCTTGATGGACAGACAATAGTCATAATAGACATGGGGATGGTTATCTGCTTACTTACACATTATAATAAGGACAAATAGTATCTTCTCTCCATTTATGAATCAAACGAGACACGGATTGTGTTACTCTATGTTCGTTTATTTTATTTTTTTATATAACTTTTCTTTTAAATTATTGCACATTTTAAAGTAATTTATATAAATCCACGCAAAATTTAAAATAATTATAGAGAAATGTTTTATATGAAAATTCGGTAAATTGAGTTCCCATAATGTATACATTATCAAAGTTGAAAAGCAACTGGGTCACGTTGCTACATTAATTTAATTTCCAAATGTAAGTTAACATACTTTGGATATGACACAATCAAGCACACCTTTTTCTTCAAAACTCCAAAACCAAAATCAAATTTTGATTGTCTCTGCCCCCCAACATTGATGGTCAAATCTTCCACTAGACCCACCAACAAATAATGGTACAGCAATGACTGAAGCAAAGGTGACCAATCTTATAATGGAGATAAAATGAGGATGGAACTGTGTATGTCCTAATTGTGACATTGTCTCAATCAAGAAACTATAGTGTTGTTGTTATTGTTGTAACTAAGGTCCAACCTTGTTGAGTATGTCTACTTGATGTGATTTTTCTCATAAGGAAATGCTTATCAATTACCCTTACCAGCTATTTGCATGACATAGTGACAACTACTACGCCATCATGTTAATTAGTTGCCTCTACTAATGGAACTGATAAATGTCTTCTCTCTGTCCCTCTTCTCTTAGACCAACTACAATGGCCTTGTTGAAAGGGATCTTAAACATGTTGAAGCCTTGCAATGGGGGTGTTGAAAATGATGGGAAAATGAGGTGGAGGAAAGAGATGATGAACCAATTCAACATGTTGAATTCTGCACCGAGGGGCCACGTGGCGGGCTGTGGT
>Ga0228711_1002781_pt1 | contig 27112 bp, 9 predicted proteins | sample MedpolnodulmetaG_2_FD_177996 | JGI IMG/M metagenome (GOLD analysis project Ga0228711, IMG submission 177996) | Root nodule microbial communities from Medicago polymorpha collected in Santa Monica, California, United States - brown nodules | ecosystem: Host-associated > Plants > Roots > Nodule... | reverse complement strand
GTAACAAAATTGAAACAAACTCCTAACAAACTTATTACTTCACATGCAAGTAACTTGAGTTAGTTACTTCAAGTGCAAGTTTCTAAACAAACTACTAAACAAAGATAAGACTAATTCTAACTAAACTAAATTACTAAACCAATAATATGCAATGTCAAAGTTCGAACCTGAAATCTCTCACTTATTAACTTTAAGAGTGTGTTTGGATGAGGTAATTGAGATATTTTAAAAATTTAGAATTCTAGGCAATTCAAATGAGTCAATTATATCACTTTCATTTCTCAATAATTTTGTTTAGATGGAGTAATAAAAAATTGATTGTCATCATTTTTGGGCAACTTTTATAAATTTTAATTTTTTTGGACCAAATTTAAAAATTAAAATTACGAGTCAATTTGTAAATTTCAATAAATTTAGGGTCAAATTATTTTATTTTATTTTTAATTTAAGGGGTCAGTTTGCAATTTTTTGGAAATTTATTGAGGTCAATTTGAAAATTTTGGAAAATTTGATGACCAAAATGCAAAATTTTAAAAATTATAACAATGAAGAAATTTGAAATTCTTATCTTTTGGGTGTCATTTGAAATTCTCTAAATATAACTTGAACAAACAACTTCAAAAATTTCTATCATTTTAAAAATTCTATAAATTATTATCCAAATAATGAAATTCAGCTCAAAGTATTTGAATTCCCTCAATATTAGACTACCTCAAAACATCATTCCATCCAAACACACTCTAAGAAGTGAATTCCTCAAAACAAAATTATAGAGTGAAATTTTGGCCATCAGACTATTTAACCAAAAGAAATAAATATTGGCAAACAAGGGTTTTTCCCCTCAAGAAAAAATAGCAAACAAGAATTATTTTCCCTTTAGGTTTCCTCAACTTGAAAAATTATATTCAAAACATATCGAGTACTAAATCTGAGTATATCATTTGTCGGAATTCAAACTTTATTTCAACATCCCCTCCAAAGAAAAAAAACTTGATTTCAACATGTTGTGGAAATCAAACCTTTGATAGTAAAAAAGAGGAGCTTTAGTAACAATTTTATATATAGTTAAATTTAGTCAATAATTTTAATTTTTTACTGGTAGTACAAAGAAAAAAGTTTGGTATACTTTATTTTCAATATTATCATGCAGGCAAGTAAGCTTGTACTATATAACAAAAGATTGCTGAGAAAAATAATTGCTTTATGTTTTATTTTACCAGAAGAATCAGACAAGATTTACCCGTTCATAAGTTGAAAGGAAGAACCAATCAATTTGCAGATTTGTTCAACTGTGGTCGGTTCTTAATCTTTCAGAAACAAATCGAAACTAAGCTCAACTAGTTTATTTTTTACCAAACATTATTTTTTAATACTTTCTTATTAATAATTAATCATCGGACTTAATCGTGGTTAAATCAAATAAGGGTTTAATAATTTGTTAAGACTTCTAAAAAATATTCCTTCAAAATAAGACTTAAAAAAATAAAAATAAAATAGTCCATGTCATATAGATTCAACAATGTTTTACATTTGTTGCCGAAGTCTAACACAATTCTCTCTTTTTATCTGAGCTTGCGACAAACTATGCTTAGCAAGACTAAGAAATCTAAAAAAGTAATTTTGATATTTAATAATTTAGTGATTAATTATTAGAGCTTTTTTTTTTAAAAGAAATTAGAGTTGTTTTTTATATATCTAAAAATAATTGTTATTGAAAAAGATTTTAAGAAAAGCTATTCAAGACAACTTTTTATTTGAAGTAGTTTATAAATTTTACTTTTTCGATTCTAATCTTTTGAGTTAAATAAGTTTTTAATCCGTATAAATATATCAACATGCAAATTTCGTTTTTAATCCATCAAAAAAAATTCTTTAAACAATGATCCTTCAAATATTTTCTATTACCATTTTTATCTGTGTTTTTAAGTTAACTCACTTGTTTCCTTCAATTTTTTGTATTTGTTTTTGGAGACAAGCTTAGAATATTATAAGAATTTCGCTCAAATAAATTTAGAATATTTTTAACAAAAGATTAATTAAATATATTTTTTAAGCACCAAAATCATAAAAAAATCATATTTAATTCATCTATTCTTAAAATCTTATAAACTTTTGGTAGGAAGATTTCTATAATATATCAAACATGACAACAAAAATTAATTCAAAATTTCAAATGTACAATGAATCGACTTAAAATAGTGACAACAAAGGCAGATAGAGAATGCTTGAAGAACCATTGTATGTAAGAAAATTTTAGAGGAACTAAAAACAAAATTTGATATATTTATGATGAACAAAAACTTATTTAACCTGTTGAATTTGACTTAAAGTCGCATCATGCATCAAGAGTAGGAAGCAAATATTGTAAAACTCGTGTTTCTGCACTATCGTCTGCGTGACACACATTCATCTTTGGGCGGCATGGGTGAGGCGCATTTCTTCATGTTTTTGCTTGTTGTTGCATGTGTGGCACGCGCTTACCTACTTGAGGTGCATGGTACCATTTTGTGAACCTCTATTTAAGCCTTTTCTCACTCTTTCCCATGTAATTTTGTCAAACCAAATGAGGGAACTTAGACACTATGGTCGCGTATCTTTGGGTGAGATTTTTGGGTTGGTAAACACTTCACAAATACCTTGTGTAGTGAGAAATCATTAGACGAAGGATAGAAAAGTTTTCTCTCTTCTGTGAGCTAAAAAATGTATAGAAATTAGGGTTTGTTCTTTTAGAGCATGTGAAGCTAATTTCTTGTAACAACTTTGTATCACTCATTTCATAATGGAATATTGTAGAGCTGCTCTCTTCTCTAGACATAGGTCAATTTGAGTCGAACTTGACAAATAAATATTGATGTGTTGTTTCTCTTCTCTCATATTCTCCTGTTTTGGTTATGCTTATGGTGTTACTATGCTTAGTTACTAGGTCTATTAAAGTTGTTGCTGCTTGAATCTAATTTGGTTTGGTTGCTACTTACTCTTGTTCCACACATCTAAAGATGAATGGTTTCATAATGTTGAATGATGTAACTAATTTATTTATCTTTTAATTTTCATCATTGTAGTATATGTGTCCAAATAATTTTATCTGTATTTGTGTCTATGTAAGAGTATCTTCAATGGAAGGGGTCTTAAACATTTAAGACTCGGTACCTATTAGGTACCCCATTGGGGAAGAACTTTTTTGGGATCTTATAAGACTCGTGATCTCACTTAAGACCCCCAATCTTAAGCGGGATTCACACTATTTTAATATTAAAAATTGAGATGTAATGATTTAAAGTGATTGATAGTTAATTAGTGGGTCCCATTTTAGAAATTTGTGTGGGATGCAAGGTTGGAGGGAATGAGTGTTTATTAGGTATTACTATGAAAAAATTATAAATAAATGATGTGTACACGTGAGACACATTTAAGTATCCAAAAATGGATGTCTCTATTGTAAATGCTCTAAGTGTGATTTGATTTCCGAATCCACAACATAGAGAAACCATTTTATTTACAAATGAAAATTTCCAAATGAAACCATTTTATTTAAAAAGAGATTTTCTTTTTCACCAAAAAAACAACTTGTTATAAAGGGACCATAAAGAATATGGAATATATTTAATTGAGAGGTCTTGTCTACTAAATCTCTAATCTGATTTTAATAACATTGTGTTTTACTCTATTTAGTTGAAACAAAAGTAGAAGGAAGCAACATACAAAGTGTGGCATTTTTTGTTTTTTTGGTACAACAAAGTGTGACACTTTGACACAGCTAGGATTGAAGCAAAGTGAGTCAAATACAGACCCCTTAGCTTAGCTGGTTAATTGTGCCAACAGAAAGGCCATACCAACCATGTCAATATTCATAGAGATTTCCAGATTCCCACGCCTAATAATACAGTTACGAAATTGGGATTGTACACTACATTTATGGGGCCACAAAATAGTGTAAAGTGTAATTGAAGAAACTAAAATAGAAGTGGGGGTGGGAATAGAAATTTGTGAAAGCGAAATATTAGATATCTTATCTTATATTTAATTAAGAAATTGGTTGGGTTGAGATTTTTATTTGATCATGCTAATTGCGTGCTTGTCAAAGCTACTTGCAGCAAAGTCAAAAATTACTTAATCCATTGGAAGTTATACTCTTTTGACGGCTAAACACTTATAAGTTCTAACCAAATATTAAACAATTAATTAGTAGAGATAAAACAAAATCTCATGCTTGAATGGCCCATATATGGAATACAATATTGTTTTTCCTAATATTTGTGAATATCTTCATAGCAATAGTATTAGTGTTTTTAATATAAAACAAATATTGTTAGTGGTGCTATGATACTTTTCACTTAAGATTCATGTTTGAAGTAAATGTGATTTCATCTTACTATATTTTTTTGGGTTAGGTTAAGTTTTCTTGGGTTAGGTTAGGTTAATAGATCAGTAGTTGTTTAAATTTTGATAACGTCAAAGGGACTTTTTTTATATCCCACGCAAAATTTCAATCAAAGATGATGAAACTTATAAGGGATAGACGAACCAAACATCCATGTCAATAAAAAAGAATAATGCTCAATTTTGTAAATATAATCTTCTTCATTTATCAATATTTTAAAATGACTTATGCAATATTAAAATGTTTAACAAAATAGGAGTTTTTGTTTAGATATCTTAATGCATCCATGATATTAATCATATCATCGAATTTAAAAGGTTAATGAGTTTCACATAATTGTTCTAAACAATTCAAGTTTGATTTTTAGGTGAAATAATTCTTATTTTATCATCTTTCAGTCGAACTCTAGATTACTAAGATTCCTAAAAACAGGAGGGTTAACACCAAAATCAATCATATATGCTAGTAATTTAACATTAGTTTCAATTGTATTAAGATATTATTAGCTAACTTAATATCGATAATTTGTTGACCTTGTTGGGTTATGAGGAGAGCCCGGAGAATCATCCATACCGGATCAATGGCAATTATACAAGTGAGTTTGATATCACAACTTAACCCAAGACATTGGGTCATTGAGTTTATGAAACTTCTAATTTATCGGTTAACCTCCATTTTTTTCACGCAATGTTTAACTTCCGACTCACATTTGTTGCACACAGTGGCGGATCTTGACTAATTTTATAGGGGGATATATATATATATATATATATAAGTGTTTTCATTAGTAAATACACTTTTTTTGAATAAAAATAAAAATGCATTATAAAAATAGAAAAATGAGCCAGGAAGACTCGAACTCATAGCCTCAAGTTTCAAATGACATTGCATTTCCACCACGACACACGCGAAACCTATGCAATATTATGCATAATATAGTATTTATTAGATATTTGGGGGGAGCCATGGCTACCATGGGCTCCCACCAAAATCTGCCACTAGCTGCACAACAATCTCTCCATAAAGTGTGAGTTTATCATTTTATTTTTCTCCCTCTTAAGTGGAGTTTTTCATCCATATATGTTTGTACTTGCACCGTTGTTGTCGTTGCATCAAAAGGACACGTCATTTGACCATCATTGTCAAAAAGACCCTCGATGTAAGGAGCTGGTGGAATACTTGGTCGAACCATCGGCTCTGATACCACTGTTGATTGGTTAATGAGGGGAGCATGGAAAGTAATCCATATTGGCTCAAGAGCAACCCACAATTGAGTTGGAAACCATATCTCAAACAAAACCTTGATCCATTAAATTTATGTATCCTCTCACATATATGTTTTTCAACCTCCACTTTTTTAAGCAATATGAGACTTCCAACTCACACTTGCTCCACAACAATATGATGTTGTTTTCAAAAATAAAAAATGAAATACAATCCTATATTTTTAGGAATAAAATGGATATTTACTTCGATCCAAAACATCAGATGAAAATCCTTAAAACAACTTTATTCAAGCTTATTGACGTAAAGTATTTCATTATGATACTTTAATCAACTTTTTCGATATGTATCACAAGTCATATTTCTCCTACTTAGGACAAACTGATTGCTTTCTTTTTTTTCTTTTTATTTAGAGAATAAAGAATAAAAGGAAAAAGTTGTCCCATGAACATAGTTTAATTTGTCCCATGAATTTAAGTCGCAAATTTCTCGCTTATTCATTCAAAGGATGAAATTTGATTCACTATGCTATTTGATAAAAAATAATAAGAAAATGTTAACGAGTGTCTCTTGAACACTTTTTAAGAATTTTAATTATTATATTTTATAAAAAAATTGTGTATTTAAACATTACAAATTGTAATATCTATTTTTTCGAATAAATAACTCCTGAAATTATGATTTTAAAGAATGTTTGAGGGATTTGTTGACAAAACCCAAAAATTGCTAATCATTTATGATGATTAATACGAGTATTCTCTATGTACTTTTTCTTTTGTAGTGATAAAGTAGTAAAGGGAAGACTTTAACAAAAGAGAACAAAAAAAAGTAAACAAATAATAATAAAAGGAATTTTCTTTACTATAAAAATCTAAAGTGGAAATATACCAAACCAAAGAGTGCTCCACAAATAATTGATTGGTTCAGCGAATATATTTTAATACAATCATGGATGACCATGAAATATTATATATACAACTAAGTCTACAACAACCCTTACCAATTCGCAGCCTCACTAGCTTGATCAAACCACTGCGACGCAATTTATACAAAGTCAAGAAAATGCTAATAATTATTATAAGAAGATCATAAATTCATAATAGTAAATATTTAGTTAATTAAATAGTTGAACCTAAATGGCTAATAAATGAAGGGTTTTTCTAACCTGTGCAAGATTGCACACGATAAGGGGTGATTAATGTACCACTTTAGTGAGTTTTACCAAATCTAATTAATGAGTCTTTATTTTGAAAATTGATTTTTTTTACATTATGCCACTCGACACCTTTCTATGCCATAACCAGTATCATAATTTTTTTTCTTTTTTAGGGGTGAGGTAGAAAGAAGTCTCAGTTCTTATGTAGATTAAATAGACAAGGGGTGATTCCATTTGTTTATTATCATTTATTGTAATGGCCTTGTATATTGAATTACCATTATCAATCTCTCTCAGATTTCTCTGTAATTTATAATATGACTAATTTGACGAAGCTTCGTGCTGGTTTTGTTGAAGAGCATGAAGTAATTTCTTCCATATGTCGTGAAAAAAGCAAGGCATGATCATCACTACACCTGAATTGTGTTTATGAGAAAAACAGAAAAATTAGGACAGAAAGAGAGAGAAACGATTTATGAGAAAAGTCAAGCTAATTAATTGTGCTATAGTTAATTGAGGAGAGAAGGAAAAAAAATCAATTTTCAAAATAAAGACTCATTAATGAGATTTGGAGAAATTCACTAAAGTGATGCATTAATCACCCCTTATCGTGTGCAATCTTGCACAGGTTAGAAAATCCCATAAATGAATTGTTAAAAGAGACTCAAGTTTGAATCTTGATAGGATTTATTATTAATTAAATTTTAATTATCTTTTGACCGAATTTTAGAGTATCAAAACTTTTTTCGGATTTTTGTTTGCAGAAGAAGCAAAGAGTTTTGAAAAAATAATGTCTTCACGTAATTAAATATACTTTTGGGTTTAAATATAACCTTAAAACATGTCGATATTAAACTCTTGACAGAGAATTTTGTATTCACTGTAATTTTAATAAAATATTAGACTAATTACACATATGTGATGTGGTCATTACAACAAAATTGTACTCCATTCTCTCTTTTTTATAAGAGAAAAATTAATCGATAAAAATTAATCTATTTGATATGTTCACTATAATATTAACAAAAGATTAAACTAATTACACATATGTGACTGTGGCAATTACAACAAAGTTGTACTCTATTCTCTTCTTTTTATAAGAGATAAATAGGTCGGTAAAAATTAATCTATGTTAAAAATTAGATATATCTATTTTTATTGACTAATTTGTTTCACTAAAGTAATTATTGCCCTTTTAGTTTTACCTCTTTCTTGTTTGACTATAGAACCCAACGTTGTCAAATAAAACTTGCGGCGGACTTTCAATAAATAGCCGCTATATACTTTCTTTTCACACACATTTATCAAATATGAATGAATTTGACCACATAATTGTCATATTAAAATATTGTCAACTTTGTACAAAAAAAAAAAATTGTCAACTAGCTCATCACCAAAGGAAAACCGTGTGCATATATAACATCAATAATTTTCATCAAACAAGTAAAACCAAAACACCCTTCAAAAGAAAAAAAATATATACAAAATTTCTCAAAACCAACCACAAGTTGTAATAAAATATAATAGTATGATTATTATTCATTGCTAGCCAAACCAAGCCAGCAAAGCAAACCCATATTTCATTCATTGAACAAGTTTGTGTCTTACACATAGAAAAAACAACAACAACCCAAATTGTATAAGACTATAGTTTCTTTAATAACTTAAATAATAATTCCTTATTTTAATTTTTTTTTAAGTTCCTTCATCTATCTTCTATCTTTTATCTTCAATGAAAAGTCATCACCATCATCTTCTTCATGCTTCATTTTCTTCTAATAATTCTATCATACCCTTGAGTTCTTCCAATCATCAATTACCAAAAAATATGGCAATATCACCTCAAACATTCCCAACTACTAAACCACCTTCATCAGAAACGGCGTCGTTTATTACCCCAAATATCACTAACTTTAACCTCCTCCATTCTCTTTTACACCTCACAAATCAAATATGTTCATTAAACGCAGCTCCATGGTGTCGTTTCCTTTTAAACAAAATTTCTTCCTCCACTATACGTAAAACGCACCTCCTCGGTGTCGTTTTCGATGACCTAATTCGAAATTCAGTTTCGATATCAGTTTCATCTTCGAATTCAACTCGTCAAAATTCTTATGTTCTTTGTTTAGAAGAAATGTATATTGTGCTTCATAGGATTAAAACTCTGCTCGAAGATTGTTCTAATGGAAGCAAATTCTCTATTCTTATGCAAATTGAAACTGTTGCTGATAATTTCAACAAATTAACAGGTGAATTATCAACGCTTCTTGATGTTTTTCCAATTCAAGAAATGAACTTAAACGATGATGTATTGGAGCTTGTTGTTTTGATCAGAAAACAGTGTTCAGAAACGAAGAATTTGTTAGGTGAAGAACAAATTCATCTCCGAAACGACGTTGTTTCTGTTCTAGAAGGAATCAAGAAAGAAATTGTTCCAAAAGAGGAAAAATTATCTTCAATTTTTGAGAAATTGGAGATTTGTGATTCTTCAAGTTGTAGAAGTGAGATTGAAATTCTTCAGGAAGAAATTCAGAATCGGAACGAAGAACAATCGAAATCGGAGATTGTTGCTTTGATCGGACTTGTTCGTTACGCAAAGTGCGTTCTTTTTGGTGCGACGACGGCGTCGGGAAATGATGGCCGTTTACGGCGGAATCAGTCGTTGGAGGTGGTGGTTCCGGCGGATTACCGGTGTCCGATAAGTCTTGAACTGATGCGGGAGCCTGTCGTCGTGGCAACAGGACAGACGTACGATCGTGTTTCTATTAAGCTTTGGATGGATTCTGGACACAACACGTGTCCTAAAACAGGTCAAACCCTGGCCCACACGGAGTTAATACCTAACCATGCTTTGAGAAATATGATAGCTATTTGGTGCAAAGAACAGAAAATTCCATTTGAAGGTGAAACGGTAGCCGTTAAAGTTAACGGCGGTGTTACAAATAAGACAGCTTTGGAAGCAACAAGAATGACGGCGGCGTTTTTGGTCAACAAGTTGACGTTGACTAACGGTTCTTTAGCGTCGATGGAAGAGACAAATGGTGTCGTTTACGAGCTTCGAGTTTTGGCGAAATCAGATTCAGAGAGCCGAGCTTGTATAGCCGAAGCTGGAGCTATAGAGATTTTGGTTCAGTTTTTAAGCTATGAAGTTGGTTCGCAAAATCCGAGCCTACAAGTTAATGCAGTTACAACGATATTAAATCTCTCGATACTTGAAGCAAATAAGAGAAGGATAATGGAGACTGAAGGTGTATTAAACGGTGTAGCAGAGGTTTTAAGATCGGGTGCCACGTGGGAGGCAAAGGCAAATGCGGCGGCTACCGTGTTTAGTTTAACTGGAGTGGTGCTTTTTAGGAAGCGGTTAGGTAAGAAGACACGTATCGTTAGTGGATTGGTTGAGTTGGCGAAGAATGGGCCTGAGGGTGCGAAGAGGGACGCATTGGCGGCAATTTTGCATCTTGCAGCAGATAGGGAGACAGTGGCGAGGTTGGTAGAGAGTGGGGTGGTGGAGATGACAGCGGGGATTATGGCGGTAATGCCGGAGGAGGCGGTGACGATACTTGAAGCGGTGGTTAAGCGTGGTGGATTGGTGGCGGTTGCGGCGGCTTTTGTGGGGATAAAAAAATTAGGGACGGTTTTAAGGGAGGGATCAGAGAGGGCGAGGGAGAGCGCGGCCGCGACGCTTGTGACAATGTGTAGGAAAGGTGGATCAGAGATTGTGGCGGAGCTTGCAGCGATTCACGGTGTGGAAAGGGTGATTTGGGAGTTAATGGCGGTGGGGAGTGTGAGAGGGAGGAGGAAGGCGGCGACGTTGTTGAGGATTTTACGTCGGTGGGCGGCAGGTTTGGACGGTGGTGAAACGGAGGGATTTACATCAACAAACACTTTTGTTAGTACGTCAACTACAATGGTTGTTCCAACTACAACTTCATTAGCACAGTAACACACGTTAATTTGTAAATTTCTCATGTGTTGTTGTAACATTGTTTTTTCTTAATTCATTGGTTTTGCCATTTGTAAAATGTAATTCATGAAGCAATGTTTTTTTCTTCATTTAATGAAAAATATAATGACATTCTTTCATTGTTTGTATATTTTTTTTCATTTTAATTTGAGTTATTAAGAAATGAAAAGTGATCGTCTTTGCTCTTGTAAATGAATTTTTGAATACTTGCAGTTAACATAAATTTTGATTCTCTTAGCATGTGATTGACTCATTCATTCAACCTGGGGCATTTTCCTGTGATTCTTTGTTTTGGCGGTGATGATTCAAATCATGGTAACACAAGTAATGAGACTAATCAAATCATGGTGTCGAAAATGAGTTTATGTTCGATTATTTCCAGTGGGATTCGAACCTGGTAGTCTTGAGACTCAAATCATGCTAGATTAGAATCAAAGTAAAAAGGAAGAAAACATAATTCAAATCATGCATGTTTTTGTATAAAAATATGGTATTTCAAGCAAGCGAAGTTGCTTAAAAGTTTTCTTGGTGAGAGCTTTTTGATAAGTAATTTAGGTTGGAAAACAGATTCTAAACATCTGGGGTTATTAGGAATGATTAGGTGAAAGATTCAAGCTTTCTCTATTATTGAATCCTAGGGTGAAAATAATCAAGGATTGAGAGAAGGGGTTGAAGAAAAATTTAGGGTTTGTTCGGCTTGAATAGTTGGGGTTACTTTCTTGTAACCTTTTTGCATCTCTTATTAATTATAAATTGAAGAATTGCTATCTCCTGCAGATGTAAGTATATTTTGAGCCGTATTGAGTAAAAAATTATGATGTAATTCATCTACTTTATATGTTTAGTCTTTCATTTAATTTTTTGGATTATTTATGCACATTAGTTATATATTCGTTCTAGGTTGAATCTTTATTTATTGGACTATTTAATTTTGGTTGTTGTTGTTATTTGTTCCATTTTTCTTGTTGAATTCATGATGTCAAATTTTGCATGTCAAAGCAGAAAGTTTATTGTCTCTGCATGGATTGTCGTCAACTTAGCAATTCACTTAACTTATTTAAACTAGAAAGAAATAAAGGGTATTAGGGGTTGCACTTTTGAATTGTCCGCTCAATGTGAGTAGTAGTTGTTTGTAGAAAATAAAGATTTGCTTCAAATGTTAGGATATGATTATGATTCTTCGAATTTCCTTTGTCTTCTTTGTCGGATTAATGCAATAGTCAATATCAGTTATGCCTAAGTACTTTATAAAAGATGGTTGATTATGAATTGTTATAGATCAGTAGAGTTACGCAAGGTGTATTTAACTAGAGCGGTACTAGAGCTGTCAAAACGGGTTAGCCCGTATCAGCCGGCCCGCTAAGCCCGATTAATTGTAGGGCTTTGGCCTTAAATATTGAGCCCGAATTTTTATAGGGTGTTTTAGCCCGGTCCTAAAAATCCATGCACCGGTTTGGTTTAGCCCACACGGGCCGCGGGTAGCCTGCATAACAAAAAAAATCTTATATATTATATATGTGTTTTAAATAATTCTTTATTTAGATAATTAATAAAGTTAAAAATAAAAGTGAAAATTCAATGAATTAACACACAAATATAAAAGTAATATAAAATTATATTTACTCGTTTCGTTATTTTTAATTTTAAAGATCAAATATATAAATATGTACAACTATAATGTACGTAATTTATTTAAAATTGTTTTCCTTGCCATTTTAGTTTGCGACGTTTGTACGAAAATGTTTACAATATTTTTTTGGAATAGACATTATTTAAACATATTAAAAAATATTATTTATAAGAAATTTTATAGAAATATTTTATAGTAATTTTTAATTTTTCAAAAAAGTAATTTTAATCCGGGTCGGGCCCGTTTAGCCCACGCCTCGTTTTGGGCCGGGCTCGGGTAGTATTTTTCAAGCCCAAAAAGGACCGGTAGCCCGTTTTGATAGCTCTAAGCGGTACACCAAGTAAATTTTCAAGGATGATTCGTAATCTAACATCATACTTAAAAGCCCTAATTTGATTAAGATAAATAAGTACCTTACTACACATGTGCTTGTTTGGATTAAAGCAAGGTAAGTCAGCTTTATATCCTAATCTAGAGAACATACATAGATAAGTCCTCATACTTAGTACGTCTAAGGTCTATTAGATACAACTAGATTGATGACCCGTGCGTCGCAGGAGTCTTATGAGCTGAAGATCTTTGGATAACAGTTTACAAGATCTTTGTACTAATGTTATTAATGCGTAATAAGTAATTTTTTTTATTACTACTTAGGAGCTACAGTTTGGAAAATTGCTGATGACACATTGGAGAAGGCTGAGAAACACATGTAAAAGACTAAAATGCCCTTCGACAGTTAACTGTCGAGGTTTTCTTCGGTAGTTAACTGTAGAGGAAACATCAAACCTGATTTTTTTTTTTTTGCAAAAACCTTAAATTGTCATTATTAATATTTATTGATTTTAATTTTTTCAATCATTATTTTGGCACGTTTCAAACAATTGCAGTATTATACTTATGAGTATATATATGTTAATGAGAATAGCATTTAAATCCTCTAAAAAAACATTTCAATGAGTATAAAAATTAAACATTTGAATATTATTTTGTACATTAAAAAAAATAATAATAGTATTTTGTTATATTATATTAAATGAAATTGTTATTAAAGAGGTTATAATTATAATTATATGTTAAAATTCAAGGGGTTATAAATTTGGAAGATACTATTTACATAATTATTATTAAAAGAAAAAGATATGATTTATGTCTGTAGTAGCCCAAGTTCTAATTACAATAACTAATTGTTAAAAAAAACGAGTAATAACTAAGAATTAATAGAATCCTTAAAAAGAAAACTAAGATTTAATAGTAATAAATTAACAATTTCAAAAAAGGCAAATTTTTCCAAGTCTTATTAATTAAAAAAACTGAAACGTCTTTGTCATTTGTTTTCCTCGGTAGTTAACTGCAGCCGAATTTATTTTTCCTCGACACTTAACTACCGAGGGATATTTTCGTCTTTTACATGTGTTTCTCAGCCAAACAACTAGTTTATACAGCAATTTTCTACAGTTTGCCATTGCTATAACTGATCACATTATAAGAATGATATTGCATTTCATTTTATTTGAAATTGGCTATTTGCAAAAGGATTACACTGATATCAAACCAATCCATTTATTTGCAGATTCAAGATCAATACAATTAAGGCTACATTTAAAGTTGAATGTGCAATTGCTTTAGTGACTTTGCTATTAACAGATACCAAATAAAAAAACACCGCAGTTTAGAATGGAAAAGAAATTCGATACTTAATTAAACTGAAATTGTCTTCCTGGAGAAACATAATATAAAGCGTATAAATAGCAAATTGCTTTAGTTATGTATTGAATAACATCCTAATTATATACGATAAATACATGAAATAATTGATAGATAGAACAACTCTACTTACACAAGTATCATGCTTCAATAAACCAAAGCTAAGGATCCTTTTTTTCTCTCTTTGGTTTGGGGCCCTTTGGTTTCTGTAGAGAGAGAAAGAAAAGAAGAAGTTGCAGAGAAGATGGGGAGAGAAAGAGAAAGATGGTGCACCTCTATTTTTTCCATCTGATGTTAATGACTTGGCTAAGTCATGCGTTGGAAACAGCTTAATGTGTGCTGAGTGGAAATTTCAAAGGACAAAATTAAAATCAGCTTAAGAAAAAATTTGTAATTCAAATTGCAAAAATAATAGGAGGGAAGTTTTTTTAGGGTTAAAGTGAGTAACAATTAATGCAATAAAATTAGAGGGAAAAAATTAGGTTAAGTGATGAGTGACCTAATAAACTTTAAGAATAAGTGATGATCACTCCATGTGTTCCTTGCTTTTTCACTTTTCTTCAGAGTTGGTGTTAGTGTAATTAATGTGTCTTTTTTGTGTGTTAATATTATCAAATTGTTCTTTGTTTATATGTGTATTAAATTTGACAATTTCAAAACAAGTTAGTAGGATTAATTAGGGGTATATTTAGGAAAAAATAATAAATACATCTAGTAATTTGAAAAAGAGTTTACATTTAGAGACAGAAATAAAGTCAAACGAGTGTTTAGTTATAAAAACGAAGGGAGTATATTTTATTTGTGTTGAGGGGTTTACAAGCATCAGATGCTTAGAAATTGAAAAATAAGACTTTATCATAACTGAGTAAGAAAAATTGCATTAATTGATTCCAACAAATAGAATCAAAGGGAGTTTATTTTCTCATGGCAACATAAGACATAAACAAAAATAAACTACAAAACATATTCAGGAGAGGAGATGGAGAAAACCTAGTCATAGGGACGAAACTAGGTCTTGGACATTAGGGGCTACCGCCACCCCAAGGTCTAAAACTGTATGAGTATACATAGTTGAAGATACATGTTCTCCTCCCTAATTTGTGATGCTGTTGTTGATTGAATTAGATAACATCATTGCTCATTAATTACCTTAGACTATATACATCGATGAGTTCAAGAAAAGTCTCATTGTACCCCAATACAAAATGGTTGCATTAATTTATAGTATTATTTCCACACAACCTTAGATATTTACAAGCTCTTTCCAATGTCAGTTCATACATATTTCAAAATGATATTAATTATTGCGTCAGAAAAACAATTGTTGTAAATTTAATTTGGTTATTTTAAAATATTTTTTTTGTTAAGATCATTAAAGTTAGACATTTTCTTAAAAGAGTCTAATCGTGAAAACACACACTTCAATATATTAAATGTCTCTACATCATTTACCATGTAATATCTACAGGACAAAACAAAAATACAACACCTTAACCATTACAAAATTATTGAAATGAATTTATTATTTTTTGTATATATAACTATTTAGATTTTAATTTTGATACATTGTCTAAAAATCACAACCAGTTATATGTGTAATTTTAGAAATAATTATGACTAAAGTCTAACATTTTTATTTATTTAATGATTATGATTGATTGATAATGTAACTTTCTTTTACAACGACGGTGTATATAATTTAAATATAAATATTTTTGCATCTCCAATACCTAATATGTGCTTAATTCAATGTTAGTTTAAGATTTCAAACAAAACAAAGAAGTACACATAATTTTTGCCACCCTTAACAGAAAAAATTGGTTTTGTTCCTGCCTAGATGCTCCTTGATACTTGACTTGCTCTTTGCCTTCACCTTGCACCACCAAGTTTATGAAAGAATAAAAGTGTTTGTAAGAGTCTATTTATAGACAAGTTTAGAATTGGGTTAACAAACTTTTTCCACTTGATCTGGTTTGAAAAACAAGTCTAAAGGAAAAACTACCTGGAGCCGTGCGCCTAGGCCCGCACTCTGGGAGCGCATGGGACAATAGCATTGTGCCTTTGGCACTGTCATCCGTTTGGGCCACACCCTGGGGCACATGGGGTAGAAAATTGGCCGGAAAATACTATTTTTCTTTGTTTTTTGGCTGATCTTCTTCCATGCTTTCATCTTGAAACTTGAGACATTATTTTTCCACATTGTATTGCTTTCAAAAACTTTCTTGAACTTCATTAGTCTTCATTCTCATGCCTCCATAAGTCCATGTGATTTCTTAATTTTCCGATTTACACGCTTTCTCCCTAAAATGACTCAAAACATCTATGGAATTGCCAGTTTTGAAAAGAAATGAAATTACATGAACTCAAATGCAAACAATACAAAATGTTCTTTAAACCATAAACAAATCCTCTAAAATATCTCTAAAATGACCTCAAACTCTACTAAAACGACTCAAAAACATAGCTAAAATAATGCAAGAGATCATGTCATCAATTCAAAACATAAAGGATCTTGTAGCTCTAAATATTTATCATTCTTAAGTGATTTTGATGGTGTCACACTTTTCTGATAGGCAAGGAAATTGGTTGCTGAATCACGTAGGAAACTTATTCTAGTAATAGATTTTAAATCAGATTTTTTTAGGTGCATTTCAACTTCTTCTAGTTTGAGAGAGGATAATTTTAGTTGTAGCCTTTAAACAAGATTTTTTTCAATAAAGTCTAATGAATTTCTTCTTCATTGTAGTACGACAAGTAGCTCTCATTGGATGAATATGTGGAAATGGTCGGAGGGTCCTCAAAAGAATAAATGTTTTCTTTGACTTGTTTATGTTAATGGGTTTGAGACTAATGATAAGGGAAATAGATGTGGTATTGATTAAAATTTCACTTTTGATCTCTAATTGGATCATGTTGAAACATCTCTTCATCTCTTTGCAAGATTGTTAGGAGGTTCAACCGGTGTTGTAACTGTTCAATTTCATCTTCTCTCATTATACCTTTTGCACTTGGCTGAAAGGTCCGTTATGATTCTGCCTCGATAAGAGGTTTTGACTCAAATGTCCCTTATAACATGCATTCGCTTATTGAGTAAAATAAATGTGAGTCCCACCGCTTTATGTGGGACCAAATTTAAAAATGTGAGACTTAGACCATTATATGAAAGAGAAATGATATTTGAACATCTATTTTGTGACAACTTTTGAACAACCTTCTCTCTCATACTTACATTTTGATATATTCTCTCTCCATTGTTTTTGACCAATAAGAAGAGAGAAAAAGAAGGTTGTCACAAAAAGTTGCAACAAATGGTTGTACAAATATCACTACTCTATATGAAAATATAGTTTCATACTTCCTTGCTATGATGAGCTTACCCCGTGTCTTACATGTAGAAGCAGAATATTCAAACATTTCGCCATTATATGCATTGTGTTTGGGGGATTGTGGACCGCACGACTCCTTATTCCGGGATGACCAAAAGTTTACCATGTGCTCGGCACATGAGCGAGGACGAGAGCAGAAGTGGAAAGTTCAAACATCTCGGTTACACGGTTTAGGACCACGATTATCAGATAAAGGAGTTAGGAGAACATGTGGCGAGGTAACCTCTAGACGATTTCTGGCCAAAAGAGATTTTGAGCCTACATAAAGGGGGACTTGGCCTGAGACACGATGATCACTTTAACAAAATAGAAATACCACCACCCTTTGCTTGAACAATTGCAGGCAAAGTAGTAACAATCGTACTCACAGCAAGTACACGAGTTATTGATTTTACTCGATAAAGAAGTTCGTGTTAAAAAGAAAGTGTTTCTAACACTCATCTCGACCTAATAGTCTTTTTTATTTTTTTCTTTTTGATAATAGTCTTCTTATAAAAGTAAAATAAAACATAACATATATATCCTTTTATATATATATATATGTGAAAGTTATAGAGAGAAACACACAGTCACTACTTCAATCTATTTTATTGGAATTGATTATAATTTATACTCATTTGCATCAAGGGACAAGGTTTTTGGTCTTCCATGTTTGCATAACATATACCTGCATTGAACTAGGAATACGATGATGCTTTAGAAACATTCTCTCTACATTTTCAGCAGTTGAGTGCACGTTCTGTGGTGTCATTTCATGTCACAAGATCCATGATTTATGGACAATGCCAACCAAAACATTAACTGCTGCAGCTATCCTGAAGTCAACTGATCTATATTATTCTTGTTTGTATATTAGGCTGACACTGACCTTACAAAGATAAAGAATAAGGCCCAAGAAATTTCATTGCCCAATATCTTTTAACTTTATGGGCCTAGACCATCACTTAATCAAAATTGGAAGGATATTATTTTTCTCCTTTTCAAAATTGCTCATTTCCTTGATCTAGCGAGAGTTAACTCATGTTTGAGTTAACTCTCACTGACACTTTTAAGATTAGTTGATCTGAAATGATTAAACCAATCTAAAAAGTGTCAACGTGAGTTAACTACCGCTGAAAAATACCGAGAGATAACTCTCGTTTTGAAAGGAAGAAGAGCAATTTGCAAATTGGAATTTTCTTTCCATTGCTCACCCAATGGACATGGGTAGCCCCTGCAAAAACCAAACAAAAACAAAAGCAGAGAAACATTATCCATCAATCATAAATCAGTATAACATTTTTGTGAACCTAACTCTCTTTGATTGAAAAATTTACTTATTATGATTTTTAGGAAAAAAAAAATCAACACTTGGATAGGATACCTATGATAGGACCTAGCTAGATATATATAGTACTCAAAAAACAAGAAATTATATCAATAAAGTGACATGGCATTGCAAACAAAGACGTCTAATAATACAAAAAAACAACAAACAAAAAGGATAATATTGCCACTTGAGACATCCTTTGTCTTTGTTTAAAATACAAACAAAAATTTAATACATAATTATAATTATGACACTTACACTCTTTGGTCCCCTCTTTAATCGATTCTTATCTTTCTTGATCATGTTTAGATTATAGTTACGCCACGAAAACACTACCTAGACCGTTAACATGGTTTTCTAGTCTTGTACCTTTCCATACAATAAGGAAAGATGGGGACCAATTGACCAAATTTATTATTTATTTACAGATATAAGCATACATCAATCTTCTTCTACACAAGTTTCTGAGAGGAAAGAATCTATGTCTATCTAGGTTTTTGTACATGTGTTGAGATGAAAGAGTTTATGGTTTTTGTACATCACTAGTAGGAAATTCTGTCATTTTCTTAAAAATGTAAAAAACTTTATTAGTACATATTTATTAGTGAATAAATAAAATATGTCAATAATTTTTGAAAGAGATGTGTTATTTGAATAACTATTTATGTGACAGCAATATATTTATAAAGAAAAGTAAGTATTGACACGGAAACCAAAATCATAGAGAAAGAAAATAAAAATATAATGTGAGTATGTACTACCATGGTATAAAAGAGATAAAGTTATCACAAAAAATATCATAAAATGATTGTATAAATATCGTTTCTCTTTTAGAAATATGTGTTTTTTATTATTTTATACACCCACGCAAAACTAATGTAATTGAGGTGTCCATTTCTTTTGAAAAAAGATAAAGATAATCCCTACCTGTGAAGCATAACACTCTTACGATTATGCATGTCCCTGCTTAACATGTGTCAGTATCCAACACTCGTATGATATGTGTTAATCGCTTTAGACAAGAATCCGTAAAAAATCTTCAATTTGATACATCTCAAATACTTTTTCACCTATGACACAACTACGATGAAAATGACCACTTTTTTTATATTTAATATAATATTATTTCATTTACACATTTGAAATGCTCCCACATTTGAAGAGTTCATCTTATTCTCTCTTTAATGACGATGATACATTTGGAGTCAAAGATATTAAATTTGATTTCATCGTTTGTAACTTTTCAATGATAAGTCGATAGATAAAGATGAAATACTAAAATATACGCATGTGTAGTTGTGTCCAATGTTTTTGACATATACAGTGTTAAAGTGTTTATGTCCGTATCGTGTTCGTTGTCTATGTAGAAGTCATTGCTCTCAACTCTTTAATCTTATTGTTGTCTTTATTTTAGTCCCAAATTGTGTAATCATGTCAAAAATGAAATCCCCAAAATATTTATCTACTTTGGTGTCCAGGAGCCAACTAGTCATGTATATTTATTAGGGCAATATGAGTCATTTTTCACTATGGTACAAATAACATTGAAAGTATGTTTCACCATGATGTACAAATATGATTGAAATTTTTTGGTTATATGATTTTGACATGAATGTGAACTTCAGATCTAGCAAGTCCAGGTAAGCAATTCAATCTACACCTGAACTATCTTTCCCTTTTACAATAGGTGAATTCATGACTCAATTGTACTTTTTCTTTAACCCTTTGAAGAGTGCACATTCATGATATTTTTCTTCTTTTGAAAATTGATTAGTTTTTTTTATCTTAGACATGGTACATGAAGGACTTGCCAAGAAAACGATGGATACACATGGGACGAAACAAAGGTCTAGACTATGTTAACTAACCATTGGTCTAGTTTCTATAAGCATGAAATAAAAGACAATAATAACGAGAACATGGCAAAATTGTAGAGTAATCCAAAATTTTTAAAATCTATCAATTTAATGGGCCACTATGATTTTCCACATTTAGATCCCATGTTTTATCTTCACCAACAAACAAAAATTTCACTACCTAAAGCTTCTTTCTTTTTTCAACCCTTGCAAATTCTTTTCGAGGTTTCTCTCTTTATAAGACAAAAAAAATTATTTTTTGAACAATCTATTTATTACAATTACTTTTATTCCAAAATTAAATACTAAAAGCCTAGAGATTCTTTCTTTTTTCAAGCCTTACAAGTTCTTTACTAGGCTTTTCTCTTTATAAGACAAAAAAATTATTGGTTGAGCAATTCTATTTATTACAAATACTTTTATTGTAAAATTTAATACGAAAAGAAATGAATCATATCAATCACGAGATTTTGTATCATGAGCATATGCTAAAGTTTATAAAGAATTTGTCCAACTATAAGTACGATGTGATATGGAATAATGTACTATTTTTATTTTTTTACAAGTGGAATAATGTAGTCTTACTCTCTTGGGATTTGATTGAAATCATGGTGTGTACATGTTGCAATTGATAGATCAAAATTAAATTATTTCGTCACATTTTGTTCTTCCATTTTTCGTGACAATTAACATTTATTTGTTACCATATACATAAGTAGTTAAAAATAATAATGCATTGTAACCATACATGGGTAGCTAAAACATTTATTCGTGAAGGTTTCTTTTGCAGCATCCAACATTTTTCTTGAAAAAAACCTATGAGCAAGTGAACATTGCACCTAAAACAATGGAATTATATTACATACAATTTTTAGATATAACTCTACCGGACCGGCCCTCGGTCCAATAATCAACGGCTCACTAATCCAACTTACCTTAAGTCGAGGACACACACACGGAGGGTCACATGTGCGCCTCGCCACACAGGGGCATCACCTAATCAACTTTCGACCGTTAGATCAATCTCCATCTAATTCCATATTAGTTATGCCGGATTCAACTATAAAAGCATGGCTTGTGGCCATGGGCTAGGTACGATCATTATTACATACATTTTCCCACACTTTACTCTCCAAGGATAAACACTAACTTGAGCGATCGGAGGGCTAACCTATTTTTACAAGTTTTCTCTTCTCCATCGACGAACAACCTCTGCTGTCGGAGTACTCTTTCCGCCGTACGTGATCCTCATCTACGTGAATCTCACAACGACACTATCCTAGTTTTGTTCCCGAACAATACAATGACACATCTTAGAACTTCTTCCCTTTTTGTAAGAGTGACTTATTCTTTCATGAATAATCACTTGTAAGATTTTAAATTACAGTCATAGTAGCAATCTTCATTGATAAATGCAGTTGAATACAACTCATGCAGCTTCAATAGAGTCAAAAAAAACTTTTGTCGCAATCAAAATCACATTGACAAATTCTTTTATGAACTTTGACCACATGTCTTGATTAGATTTTGTTATTAGTGTTGATGCAAGAATATTTTTTATGCTTCTCCCACGTTTGATGTACTTTACACTAGAAGTGAATGATCTTCAATGGGTCACGTTCGATATGGGTTAATTGTTGTTTCACCTTGAAACATTATATCAGCATGTAATCCACGTGGAGAAAGAAGCTATGACTTAAATCCCAGAAGGCATAAAATTTCTGCCTTGGAATCACCATACGTGGAAGATTATTTAAAAGGAGCAAAACAAAACATTGATTAAGTTAATTATTTGACATAACATATAGTACTCTATTTGGGTTAGATGTTTTTATTTATTTATTTATTTGGGTTAGGTGTTGATTATTAGTGTCACAATCTCCCAATTGTTATTCACCATCACCCATTGACCCTACACATTTTGCTTTGTGCCAACTTCTTCCCTCTCTTGTGGACCCAATTTCCTACTACCAATTCTGAATGCCCTTTCTCTCTTTCTTTCTATTTATCTTATAATTTGTTGTATGATCTAACACAAATTGATAAAATCGGCGGCTTCTGAGATGAGGATTATCCTAACTTACAAAAATCTATTCAAGTTATCTTTTAATCGATGTTTGATTTTTACTATACTCTCTCACAACATTAATGTGTTTGGTACGGGGGTGTGTTAAAGTCTCACATTATTGAGAGATGATCTAAATAAGTGTTTATATGCGGAAAAAATTCTCACATTACAAACCGATTTTGTAGAATTGTGTTATGTCCATCCACGATGTTAAAAAAATTTATGGTACTAAACATGTTTTAAAAATTAACGCACTTGGATTTGTTTGATGGTGTTAGTTTGAGACCTTGAAGTCTGCTCATCCTCAAAGTTTGAGATTCAATTCTTTCCAATGTTGTGAATCATTTGTGAATATTTTATTTTCTGATTGATATGATGATCGGTCACTATTACTTATTTATCTATAAATAAATAAATAAATAATATGTAAAGAAGTATTCGCAAAATAAAATATATAAATAAGTAAATAGTGAAAACAGATCGAACCAACCGTAATTGAACCGGTTCAAAGCGATTCAATCTTCACTCACTCAAAATGCAATATAATCGGGATCAAAACAATTTATGAATAAACCCTTCGAGGTTGATCAGATGGTATATGCTTCAGAGTAAAAACGTGCTTCTCTCAAAATCTTAGATTTAAATCTTCCATATGTCTACAATTTCTTTGTTGGATCAATCTATACATGACTTTCCTTTAACTTCAATTTGACTCTCAATAATGGACGGTAGGATTGGTCTCCAACATTCCTTGGACGTTAAGTCCGAAATCTATTTTATTTTATATTTTTGTTCATAAAAAAATCTATGAATAGATATGTTGCCGGTTCAACCCATAAAACCCGCGAGCATTGTTACTAAAGAGTGCAAAAAGTAGACACTGATGGGTTTATGTAATGTCTTACTCTCTCACTCTCATTCCCCACAATTTGCATAGAGAACTCGAACAAGAAAAGGCTTTCATCTACTCACAAAAACACACTTTCACAAAACTAAATACAGAGTGAGTTCAGAGCATGAGGAATAACAAGTTTAAGCTATCAGATATGATTCCCAATGCTTGGTTTTACAAGCTAAAAGAAATAGGAAAAACAAAAAACCAAACATCAACAACACCTTCCAAGAAGAAAAAACAACCTTTTTCATTATCCTCAACAACTTCAACACATTCCTCAAATCCAAACCAACCCAACCAATGTAATCCTAGAAAATCATACTACTTCACTAGAGAACTTAACCAAAACAACACCAAATTTTCCACTTCACAACCATCAAATAACCCAAAAACAAAAACACCACAAACACCATCCAAAAACAAAACAAGAAAAAGAAGAACCACAACATTAAAATCAAAAAATTCTTCTTCTTCTTCTCCAAAAAATGTTACCTCTTCTGTCTCCGCGGGTTGTAGTTGTCGAACGACACTTGAATCAGTGTGGATAAAATCAGATTCTCCACATGAAAACTTTTCATCTTCTCCACTTGATAGCTTAACTGAATCAGAGTCCCCGGACCCTGAATTCAGGACAGACCGTGTTCTGATACCAACTGAACCATCGTTCGATGAAATGGTTTCATTAACCACTTCTTCTTGTGCTTGCAACAAATTATCCAACAATAACAACAACATAGATATTGTTATTGATGTTGATAAAAATTCTCTAGCTAGAAAAGATGATAAACTTGAAGGGTATGATTATTCATATGATTCTTTTTCAAAGCTTGAACTTCCTCCTATCATTACAAAACAAACCATGAAAAATGAGCACAAACCCTTCAAAGAAGACTCTCTAAAGATTAAAATTATCAATCAAGAAGAACAACAGAAGAAGAACAAGAACAAGAAGAAGAAAAATGGTACTGTAAATTCTCCTGGAGTCAAACTTCGTATAAAATCTCCAAGAATTGTTCAGTTTCATCATGGCCGGAAAAGTGTGTCATCGACGGTAACTTCCTCCGGCTACCGGAGAAGCTTCTCCGGTAGTCTAGCAATAGTGAAGTCATCTTTTAATCCTCAGAAGGATTTTAGAGAGTCAATGGTGGAGATGATTGTGGAGAATAACATAAGAGCATCAAAGGATTTGGAAGATCTTCTTGCTTGTTATCTTTCATTGAATTCAGATGAGTATCATGATCTTATTATCAAGGTATTCAAGCAAATATGGTTTGATTTGACTGAAACAGGGTAGGGAAATAGTAAAAACCTAGTTTCTATTTTTCACATTAATTTTCTTTCTTTATGTGTATTATTATTTATATTTATCTTTGTATGTAAAAATAATTATGATGATAATAATATATCTTGTACCTTTAATCAAGGTTTTGAATTGTATAATATTTGCATTAAGAATGTGTATTAATATTATACAAGTTATGGATAGTCGAAACAAATACAAAGTCTACAATGTAAAAAAATAATAAATTACAAAGTCTAAAAAACTTTATTGTATATTAATGAATTTGCTTAGTTTTGCTTTTTTTTTTTGTCAAGTAGTTTGCTGGCTATAACTCACATATTTTAAAAGTGGAGAAGTGAGATGTCTGGGGTTTGAACCCCAGCCCCTACATATAATACATGTAATATTTCTACTAACTGAGTTAAGCTCACGGTGATAGTTTTACTCTCATTTGAAAGAGAAAAAAAACCTTGATTATTCTTCGATGAAAGTGAAGAATAATCAAAGTTTTTTTCTTATTTTCATTGAAGAATCCTCAGATGAACTAAGAGTTCATTGAAGAATAATGAACTAAGAGTATATCATAGGTTTTTTTTTTTTAAAAAAAAAAGCACTCTTATTTCATAGATAGTAAATGTAGAAATAAACCTCAGATGTTGTACAAAAAAAAAAGTAATAAATAATCCTCAGATGTAGAGTACTTGTTTAGGGACAATTATTCTCTCAACCAATATGTACCTCTATTTCAATTAACAAAATTTAATTTTTGAACATATAGTTAAAGAGTCTAAATTACAAGTCACCCATACCACACATTGCATGGTAAACTATGCATTAAATTTACTATATCATAATTGATGATGACTATTTATTTAGTTTCTGAAATCATGATTAATTTTCAACTCAAAATGCAAAATAGACTAAATATGCCAAGACCAAAAAATTTCACCGTGTAAGGTGACATTAATTTTTCTCTCTTTTGGTGGGAAAGTAAAATAAGCATATAACCAAGTTGTTTGGGTTCCAGTGGCAAGGAGCTCCTTCCAAGGACGTACCCAGGGAATACCGAATTCGATTCTCAGGGGGAATAACGTTTGGCCAGACGAGCCAAATTAGTCGTCCACAAATGGTAGGTCAGAAACCGATGCGAAAGCCAAAAAAAAAAAAAACATAGTGATTTTTTTTTCTTCTGTTTCAGAACATCATAAAGAGTGTAGCTGTGTAGGGCCATGGTATGGTATACGTGTGGAAATTGTTTCAACAAAGAGATTGTCTCTTTCCTTACTTGTGTGAATGAAAAAGCAATAAATAATTTGGGCATGTTGGCTTTCTGTCATCTTAAGAAACTTAGCACTAAATTTGCTTCTGAATTTTCAGTACCCTCATGGACCTAAAGTGGTTTGGGAACAAGACATAGAACTACACAAAATTGTATAAATAGTTAGCAACCATAAGGGACCCTACCAACAATCTGTAATAACTGGTACCTTCTTCCATAATAATTTTGATTATATTTTTTTTATAATGAAAAGAACTACTCCTTTAAGTACAATATCTGGATTTTAAGGGCCTTATGCTTATCCCAAAGGCCAACCATGCAGCTTTTAATATGCATGCCAATTTTCCACCTCATACATACACACATTTTGAACATGGTTGTTTTTTTATTTAAAAAAGAAAAATCCATGGCTACAATTTGAGTCACGACATCAACTTTTTTTCTTTTCTGATTTCACATATGGTCATCATATAATGTGGCTTGTGAGTACATCCAGGAACGTATCCAGAAATCAATCGTATCGGGACGAAAAAATAAAATGCATGTCAACATTGTATTCAAATTGTGTGCATTTACAATCATGAGACTTTATGCAATTGCATGTATCTCGATCGTTCAATTAAGAGTGTATAATTTAAAATTCAAATTCGGTATTTTAATTTTTTTTTATAAATAAAATCTGCTTTAAAATATGGGCCATTCAATATTTAATCAAATGGCTGAAGTTAGAGTCACACTATATCCAATCCAGATTCACAAATATTATAATATTTATATATTAGAATATAACCTTACACAATACCCAACAAAAATAATAATAATAATAATAATACAAGCTTACATTTTTTGAGATAAATATACGATAATGCCTGGAATATATGTAACAAGTTTAAGTGGCTTCATAAAAAGACATATATAAGAATAATTGAAAGAAGGCCGATTGTGAGGTTGGGGGGGGGGGGGGGGGGGCGTCCCGCT
>Ga0228711_1002779_pt1 | contig 27117 bp, 15 predicted proteins | sample MedpolnodulmetaG_2_FD_177996 | JGI IMG/M metagenome (GOLD analysis project Ga0228711, IMG submission 177996) | Root nodule microbial communities from Medicago polymorpha collected in Santa Monica, California, United States - brown nodules | ecosystem: Host-associated > Plants > Roots > Nodule... | reverse complement strand
GTCAGGATCCGTTAATCTCAACCGTTAAATTTAATAGATCGTGTGGTTTAAAATATATCTACAAAAGAAACATAAGGAACACATCAGAAGAGATCTCGTTAGAGCATTACACGAACTGCAACCTTCCGTTAGTTTTGCCATAACAAACAACAACCAAGGGTTGTTTGTGGACAGATCAGAAATCAAAGGATCTAATTGCAATTCAAACTATTGAATTCTCAAAACAATCATAATTGTAAATGTGTATAAAAATATAGAAGAATTCAATTGATACAGTAATAATCATATATAGTACAATACCCATACAATTTTCTACGATCATGACAAGAAACGCTAAAAGGGGATAAAAAGATAAATTTATTTTTTTAATTACTTTGAATTCATAAAGATCAAAGGAGGTATCAAATAACTGATATATTTAGTCTAAAAAGTTAGTCAATAAATGGAAAAAGTCAATTGTTTAATACGATAAAAGAGAAATAGAAACTCCAAATGTGCAATCTCCTGCAAATGGGAAACAATAAGCTCCGAAGAAATAGACATCGTGTTAGACCACGTCCTCCAAAAGATTGTCAAACTTAACATAACATGATGCCTAGTGCCCAAAAGAAATATGCTGGTTTTTATGAAACAAATAGAATATCGTACACATATAAACCATGCTTAGTTAATTCAAGTTTATATCGACATATTACTGAACAAGGTATTATAAAAGGTTTTTGTGGTTTAAATTAAAGTAAACTTAATATATATAGATATAGTTGTGTTGGGATTCAATTTCAATAATTATTCCTTATATGATTTCTCTGACTCGATTGTATACTTTTTATGCCTCATATATAACTCCACCCTTTCCTCGGCGTACATATCCAAACTAAGGTTAGTTACATGAAATAATAGAGATAACTGAATTCTGATGCATTTCTTGAGTAAATAGTTGATTGTCTCTATGGTTGATGCCCAAAAAGTTATACATGAATATAAATCTACTCTCAATCTCTCGAGTGATAGCACCTATACATAATCTAAACCATGCCCCTTAGATAGCCAACCTTACTAGGGTCTGACTAAATCAAAAGATCAATTGCGGCACACTATATCGACGACAAATCATTCAGCAAAGATATAGACTAAAATTATATAGAGAACTTAAATCATATACAACCAGCCAGACTAAGGGTATTACATAAATTCCTAGCTATTTACATCTGATCCCAACACAAGAGAGCTTAGTCACCCATTTGTGAGATGAACAACATCAAAGAGTTGTTAAATCTTGGAGTTCCATGCTTCCTTGGCCCTCCAGAGGCTTCAACCACTCTATGCTCTCATTCTCTTTTTATTTTATATTTAGTTTACAATGGATTACATTTTACAAATGACTTGCACTCTATTTATGGAGTTTATGAAAGGATATCACATAAGTTGGTTAAAGCTTCAGGAAATGTCTTGGCTTGTTTCTGGGTTGTTTTAGGTTCAATTTTTGTTTGTTTCTGAATTTGATGGGATGTTAGGGAGAGACTTCCATGGAATTATGGATGTATTTTAGGAGGCTATGGTTGTAACTTTAGGTATGGGTACGGAACTAGGGTTCTTGGAACTGGTTGCATTTTTAGGTTGATTTTTTGGGAGATCTGTTGGAATATCAACTGCAGGAAGGCAAGGCCAAGGAATAATCACATGATGGGACATGATCAGGTTAGGAACTTGATGGCGGTGAAGGCTGTTGGCGGTGAAACAAGAAAAAGTAACATTTTCAACATAAAATTCATCAGTCATTTCTAGTTTTGGATCCTTAATAAGTGTCATAACATTAAGGGTGTACGTGGATCGGTTTGAGTTTGGTTTGACAAAACTCAAGACCCAAACCATATAGGGTAATCCGGTCCGGGTGAGGTAGAATAACAACTTATTACATTATTTGACCGGTTTGGACAAACCCACTAATTTCTAATTGGGTATGGGATGGATAGTGAGTTACCAAAATTATTTTTATGTTTTTTGATATTAAATGACTACAGGACGAGTCCTGATAATTTTTTTCATAAAAAATACTCAACTTTATGTGTTTTTCATTTTTAAAACCATACTCAATGAAAGTTATAAGTTATAAAAAGTTTTATTTAAAACTTGACTTACGGAAAATGTTAACATGTGCCACCGAAACACTTTTTAAAAGTCTTAAATGGTAACTTTTTTTGAAAACTTATGTATTCAACGCATTAGAAATTGAATTATTTGAATTTTTTAAAGAATAATTTCCTAATGTATGATGCTTAAAGAGTGTCCGGATGTACTCATTAACATGAGCCTTTATTTATTAAGGGAAATGTTAACGAGTGCTACCGGACACTCTTTAAGACCTTTAAATAGTAAGTTTTTTTTTTCAATTTTTTTGTAATCAATGCATTGAAAATTTAAAATATTTGATTTTTTAATGGAATAATTTCTTTTTTTTTACAAGACCCTTTAGTTTGTTGAGATGCAAAATCATTTGTTAAATTATCGTAATCAATTTCAATTAACAAATCTTTTTCAAACAATAAAAAGCCAATCTATTTAATCTTTTCATCCAAATTCAATATTAAATTGAATTCTCTGTTAAGATCGAAAAAAAAATTGGATCCTCTCCTTCAATATGAAGGGAAAGACACATGAACCGACGGATGGGTTACTGGTTGCTGAAAATATCAAGATCACAGTTAACAACAACAAAAAGAAGAGTCTAGCATACATGTCATTCTGAAATAAGAACAAGGAAAAACACGAAGATACAAATGAAATAATGCTAGAATTGAAAAAACAACCACAAAATAGTTGTCCTTTAATATTACAAACTTTCTTCTAGTAAATCATAAAGCAAAATGTCTACTTCTCATTTCTCTTCCTCAACATCGGTTAGCAATTGACGTAGACCAATTATGAGAGCTGAAGTTGAGATCAAAGATGCCTTCAATATGTTTAGACACCTACTAGAAAAAGAAAAATTAGTGAGGGAAATTAATGATGGAAAAAATAAAATCCCTCATAAATTTCTTGGTCGCAAAATTTAGTGACGGAATTAGAGAGGAATTTCACGTTTTCCCTCTCTAAATTTCCCTCACTAAAATATTGTACAAATGCAACATTATTAGCTTACAAAACACAAAAGCACAAAAAGGATAAAGTTGTAGAATTTTAATTACCTCTTCGATGCCAACAGTGACAACTTTTTCCTTCACATCATTAAGAGGAGTTCCCAATGATTGATTAAAATGTAAAGCTGAAATTGGAGACGATATTGCTAAGATCAAGTCATCGGTAACAAGGTACATTGCAGGTCCTTCGACAAAACCTTTGCGACTCGCAATATCTGATTCGTTATATACTAGATGGACTTCTCTGGCTTTTTTATTGTCTATAAATTCATTACTTATGAAGCATAGATCATTGTTAATGCTTTGTTTGCAACTTACTTGAGGATGATAAAAATAATACCTAAAAGTATCTTTTGGATGCAATAATGCCAGTTTATTGGAACTGAACTGCAGGAACACATAAGGAGAAACAAGCCTGTTCATTGCTTCTTTTGACCACAAACAATTGTTTACAAATAAATTGGGTATACTATTGTACAAAGTACCAATACTTCCACAAGAAGAATAATCTCCTAAAATACGTGTAATGGCACCCAAGGGAAAGGTCAGAAAACTTAGAAGTAGGTTTACAAAATCTTGATTACCTTGTGCATATAATACCTTCTTATCTGAATTTCTTATAACCAAGTTCAGGTCAATTCGAATACAACCAAAGTTTTTATAAAGAGACGGCATAAACGATGACCTCTCAAGGGATGGCTTAATCTTCGCTAAAAATATATCAGTCAGTGGCGTCTTTGAAAGCAGTGAACATTTTAATAGATCCAATACCTAGGCAAAATATCAATCAAAATATCAATCAGTAAAAAAATGAATACAGGATTAAGCATTAATAATGAGAAAAAACTCTTAAAAAAACCTTTTCCTTGGTGACATTGACGGTCATTTCTTTTAATGAACTCATGTTTTTTATTCCAGAATTATGGACTAGAGCTAGGCTTGTATAATATGAAGCAGTTGGGATGACATTCAGATTATCAGTAACGACAAAAGTTGCATCATCATTGACAAATCCTTCGTAGAGAGGTTCCAGAGAAATTGAACGGTTCATAGAAACCCCACATCCACAAACTCTATTTATGGAATTAGACAAGTAACCATAGTTGCATGTTTCAAGATTGGTACATACGAAATACTCCGCGGGCTGAGTGTCATCAATGTTAAGTTTAATAGTGTTACAATAATGTTTAGATGAGTTTTTTGGCTGCAGCAACAATCCTTTGCATTCCTCCGTCCACAGACATTTTTTGTCAAGGTCTGCTACACTTTGATAGAGAGAATTCATACAACCGATAGTAACTGGCCCTAGCTTTGAATCCTTCTGCGCAAGTCTTGCGACGGTTCCTAAAGGCAATGTTAAGAAGCTAAGCAGAACATCCACAAAGTCTTTACCTGCCTCAGCAAACAAGACTTCGTTGGTCTCTTTGTTCACAAGAAGTTTCAATGACACTTGCTCTTCCGTTTTATTATCACCCATGATAGAAACTACCAAAGGAGAAACAAAAGCAAATTTGAAACACTAAAATACTCCAAAGAAAGTGTATAATAAAATGGGTAGATAATGGTATTGGAAATTCAATATACTCGGTGTATTTATTTTATGCACTAGTATTGGTTATTAAATGTGAATTCTTTGAGTTTAGTAATTTTAATTCTTGGAAAAGTATGATTGCGTTAATTAGCTCAATTTTCGCAACAGAAAGTTGAATGGTCATGTGGTCTTTAATTCTTTGAGTTGAATGCACTAGTATTATTTTATTTTAATTTTGCAAAAAAAATCTCCAATTGTACATGGGCCAGACAGGTTAGACATTCTTTGACCCAATAGAGTACCTCACTAGAGTTTCTTATCAACACCTTATGCGCCCTCCAAATTTCTCCCTTTGCTCTCATTCGGATTTTAGAATCCGAGTAGTGTTTCATATTATAAAATCTGAAAGTAATCAAAACACAAAAGATCAAGAATTTTGCCATTAATCACATCGTACCTCAACAACAACATAATTCATCTGCAATTTACACAACATAATTTAACATGGATTCCATAACATAAAAAATATAATACAACAACAACGGCAACATAAACTAAAAACATAAATTAAACACAAAAAACATCATTGATGATCCAAACAAATTTCTTCGTATGATTCATACATTCACGACCTGATTTCTTAAGATGTCTTCAGACGAATCAAAATTTCATGAATAGCATGAACAAATCTCACATCATCGTTGTTGTAGAGTTTCACTAGGGGTGAACCGAACGCTTCTATCTAATTTGATCGATGACCGACGACTCTCAAAACTAATCATCCTTCTCATGTTGTCTTGGTCGGAACAACATTAATTTGGTCCAGTTGATCATTAAATTCAGACATTATTGTAACATCAACACAAATTCTAAACAAATTGGATTTCCCTTGGTTGTAGTAAATTGAAACTAGGTTAGTGTTCATTTCGATTGGATAAGTGTTCCTTGTTCAATGGTGTTGAATGAAAATAAACAACCCACACCTATTTATAGTTGTTTATGTGCGTTATGAACCACAAAAAATGTCGGTGTATTTTGGACTGTTGTAGAAGTGATTCAAAATTGGCATTCTGTTTGAGGCAAAAATTAGCGGCCGAATTATGTAAATCGGGGCCAGACTTTTGACTGGTTTTTTTAGCCATTCTATGCGGCTTTTCTCGGTGCCCGATTGGTGAACATCGGCGGCTGATTTTGTGAAACAGCATAAAAATAATTCATATTTTTACGGGCTGGATTTGTTCCAATTTTATGATGGATTCTTTTACTATAAATATAGAACTTGTAGCAGATGTAAACCTTGAGAGAGTTAAGAAGTAGAGAGCCAGGAAACAAGGGTTTAAAAGCCAACAAGGGGTTTGTAGAGTTTGCTTTTGCCAACAAACACTAGGGTTGGGATTGATATCTCTTGTAAAGTTACTCATCATTGTAGTGAAACGGATGACTGCTCTCTCCGCAGACTAAATCAGTATTGGACCGAACTGCGTAAACAAATTTCGTGTGTTCTCTCTTTCTTTCTCTCGTTGTTTTATACTTTTGCTTGTATTTATAACTGTCACCCACGTTGTTGTGGTTGTTTGATTATTTTGCTCCACACATCAAGTATTTTATTGGTGTGATTTTTCAACGAATTCACAACATGGACCACAAAATATCACGTGTTTAATTGGGCCAGATTATAGAATCCGAAAATTTTATTTACATATAGAAACAATTTGGATTATAAAATCTAAACAATGTCAAACCTCCAATTCTTTAGTTTTTAAACAAAGTGGTTCGACTTATAAAATCTGAACAAGAATGCGAAAGCAATGCAGTTTGTAGAACTTATGTGACTTGTTGTGAACATATACACTATGTGAACATAATATAACAAATCCAAACAAAACTATACAAATATAATACCCAAATGTGCAATAACATCCAAACATAATCCCAAACGAGCAATGATATCCAAACGCAATTATAAAATTATCAAAACGAAAACATCTAAAAATATAAATAAGAAAATCCTACTAGATAGCATGACCTCTAGCCTATTCCTTCTCCAGCGGTATATCATCCCACCTTGAGCCTCTTCAATGATCTGCTATACAACATTCCAAAATCCGGTTTGCACATGGCCACTGGCTCTAGGTACCAATGTGTTGGTCTAATCACACTGTGGGACCAAGTCTTCATTGAATATAACACTTTTAACAATTACCACTTATAGATAGACCACCTTAGTTGACATACACCTTTTGACACCCACACACAATTGTGACAGGTGACAAAAACATTGAAAGAAGAGATAAGAGGGGTGATGATATGATGTGAAATTACTAAAACACCCATAACACATGGGTGTACATGAAAGGTGTATAAAAAAGGATGTCTACCGATCTTTTTCCCATAAATAATAATGTGTTTATTTTATCTGAAGCAGTGTCATGTAATCAACTAGCTTCTCTGTCTTATACTTGCAAACAACATTAAACTCTCATATTAGGCGAGATCAACATAAGTGGTGCTCTTGGCAGCGAATAGTTTGGTGCCATCAAGTATAGTAGGTACATTCGGATGGCGTACTGTGGACTCATATCTGTCTCGACCTCATCATCCTCACCCCTTCGTGCTGCCTCGAGACGCTATTGAACTGATGCACCATGAAATTGAAACTTGCATGAGTACCGTTCACTAGTCAGTGTCCTCCGAGTGAACACCTATAAATTAAGTCCACAAAAAAAGAATGAATGCGAACTAGCATATTATTTTGTGGTTGGAAAGATCTCAAAAGCGGTGAATTCAAGCAGATTCACTTGAAATATGACACAATGTTGCAAGATTTAGATGATTGGGAGTATTTTTTTGTCAAAATACGAAATAGGAGAAATGAGGAAACGATGCAGAGAAAAATAAAAATTTGAGAGGGCCGCCAGGATGGGGAATAAGAAATTCTCTTACCACACACCATATGATTTGTACTTTTAAGCATACAAACACCAAAATATCCTTGATTTTAACAAATTAAAAACAATTTCTCTTCTCAGATCCCACATACCCCTTACAAAAGATCCGAGATACAAGTGAAAATTTTCAATGTATAAAGAATGAAACATTCATATCAAACCTTAGTTTTCTGAACTTTCTAGTAAGAGAAGTTTCGAATATATATGAAAGATGCGGTAAAAATATTCATAAAGGAAGTTTCGTTTTCTAAACGGTCTGATACCTATCATTCTTCTAATATCTGCACCACATCTTACAACAAGTGAAAATTCTAGTATTTATATTTATACCGGACATTTCATTTTCAAAATATTTTCATAAGTAAAATGAGCTATTTTTTTTTTACAATTAAAGTTAGGGGTGTTTAAAACCAAACCAACCCAATAAAAAACCGCAAACTGAACCAACCCAAACCGAAATCGAAATCGCAAAAAACCGCATTTGGTTTGGATGTATTCGGGTCACTTTTGTACTCAACCGCATGGTTTGGTTTGGTTTGCGGTTTCATTTTACCAACCGAACCAAACCAAACCAAACTGCAACATTAAAAAAAAACTAAATAAATCTATTTTACCTAGACCAGCATTATAAACTTTTATTTCAAAATTGTATTTATGTGTTACTTGAACTTTTAGATAATGATAAAATCTTAGTATTTTAATTTTTGTCCACGTTTTTAATTTGGTTTATGTTGTCTAGTGAAAATGAAAATGTAATATGGAATGAAATTAAAAACATTGTCGAAAACATTGCTGCAAATATGTTGTGTTTTACCATTTTAACTTAATTTTAATGTTGGAAACAAAAAAATTATATTGTCTTGAAAAAACCGCATCATCCGATCCAATCCAAACCGTATTGGTTTGGTTTGATTCGGTTCGGGTTGTATTTTAAAAGTCAACCGAACCAAACCAAACCGCATGCTTTTTTATCTTGCGGTTCGGATGACTTTTAGCCTCAAAACCAAACCAAACCGCACCGCAAACACCCCTAATTAAAGTAAAGTGAGCTTAAAAATTTCAGTTGCAGACTTACAACTTCAATGACACCGACACCGCTACATATATATTAATTTATTTAAAGACGGCCTAAAATGAAAATGAAAATACATATATAAACATTTAACTTGAGCAATTTATTTCATTAGAAAAAGTTATACAACAAGGTATCATAGTATTTGATCTTTATTTATTTATCTACTATAAAAAAAAAAGCTAAAAATGATATAATCAACTAGGGGGCTGCTAACTTACATCCACCTCAAAACATTAAGGTGCAAATTAGCAAGTTACATCCACTTATTTTTTCCTAAAAACCCATTATCCACTATTTTGAACTAGTATAAACTAAAGGTTAGTTGTGTAAATTTATCTTTAAACATAAATATCTATTTTCTTTTCCTTTTGTCCCAGATAATTGTTTTCTTAATTTTTGCAAATGTTGTCTTTATTCTCTACTGGGTTATTTTTTCCCAGCAAATGTTTATCTTTACCCTGACTGGTACCTTTTCGTGACAATCACTGTACGTTAGCAATCTTTTTTTGTTGTTAATTTTTTTTTTGACAAATTGTTGTCAATTTTATAATCTATGTAAATTGAATAATGTTTTAAAATGCTTTACTGAATTATCAATCGTGAATGATTTAATGGATTTTCTAAATCATCACATTCCTTTCTTATTGATTTTCAATCTCTTTCTTTCATAATTATGACGGAAGCATTTATGTGCAATTTGTTCTAGAATAAGAAGAAGAAAAAAAAAGGAGATAAACATTATTGGGAAGAAGATAATTTTTTTTTTTGTCAAGTAGTCTAGTGGCTAGAGAAATTCACCTTAAAGATGAATAAGTGGGGTGTTTGGGGTTCGAACCCCGACCCCTGCACAATGCAGGAGAGATAAATTCAAAAACTAAATCTATATATATCAAATTACATTAATACCCCATATTTGAGTAGTTGTTAAAAGGATAGTGTTGGTATTTTTAGTAAAAAACAAGTGGGTGTAGCTTGCTAACTTGCACCTTAGTGTTTTGGGGTTGGTCTAAGTTAGCAGTCTTCATGTCTATAACCCCTGATTGATCAACATTTCTCAAAGCATATGTAATTTATGGTGTGTGTAAGCAAGAGAGAGAAACAAAATTGTTTTAGATATTTGTGAGTTGTCCGACACGGCTTGTATGAGTGTTATATAGGTGTCGTGCACCGATCTTTGGAGTGTTGAAGTAAAAAAAAAACAATAATTTAGGACACCGGTTCGATAGATGTCATACGGGTGTCATAGGAGTATCGGACACCGACGCGTGTCGGACACCGCGATACGCCTAGTCCTAGAGGTATCCGTGCTTCATAGGTTCAAAGTAATGCACTACTGAGGGGGCCGGGTGTGCTTGTTCGTGGTTTATTGTTCATTAGGCTTGATTATCCATTGTGAATTTCAAATGGTAGATCAAACACATTACATGGCATGAATTAAGGAAATCTCGATTTCTTTGTATTCATGAATTGCACTTTCTGATTTCAATTTGATTGCATACAGCTTTTGCAATCATGAAAATTTTATGCTTTATCTTCCACCTTTTAATTCATGTGCTGTGGTCTTCTTTGATAATCTATGTTGTGAATAAAAATTATGAGAATTACACCGACACTTCACATCGAAGGCGTGTACGATATCGCTACATGTAATTACATTCAATTATTCTTAAATTATTATAGTTGCCGACGTGTCAATATTAGTATCGTGTCCAGCTGTCCAGGGTTCGGTTTGTGCCAATGCTTCATAGTTAAACAAATAATAGTTATAGTATTAGTTTGCAGTGTAATTTCCAAAGCTGTTTTGAGAATTGGATGTTAGTTATCTTTCTTGTTTAAATGTACTGCAAATCTTTAGAACAGCTTGGGTTTATGAGAATACCCTTAAATATCAACGAATTTTTTAGCTTATAAAAAAGTGATATGTATGCTGCAAATACCGATAAAAGACACTTATGAAATAACAACGCGAGGGAAAGAAATGAAACAGAACTTGCATTGTAAATGATAGAAATGAAATAAGCACCAAATAGTAACAAGGCAGCCATTAATATAACAAGACATTGTAACAAGGCAGGAACATAAATAAAAAGAAATGCTAAATGTTAATCACCAAGTAAACAAATATTAAACCACAAATGTTGCCATTGCAAATTTACCTATGACACATCTTGATCAACAACAAAATGTTATCTGTTCTCATTTCTCCTTCTGAATTTGTGTTAACAAGTGACGGAGACCATTGGTTAGAGCGGACGTTGAGCATAAAGCTGCCTTGAATATGCTGCGACTCTGCACCAACCACAGAATAGTAAAGGTGATAAATCTATAATGTTTTCACTCTTTATAATTACCACTTTGATTTGTTATAAGAAAATAATTACCTCTTTGATGCCAATGGGGACAACTTTTTCCTGCAAATCATCAATACGTGTTTTGAAACGTTGAAGTACATATATAGATGAAACTGGAGACATCAACGGTTCTATGATCAGATCATCCGTAACCACATACATTTCTGGTCTCTTGACAAAACTTTCCGGACTACCCGCATGCAGTGTGGCAATGGTATTAACCAGATGCATTTTTCTAAAATTTCCCCTATCCCTCCAATCTTCTTCATTTTTTAAAAGCGTGAGATCAAATATTTTTCCGCAATAATATTGCAAAACACTTAGCTTGAGAAGCCTGACCTTTGCTTCTTTGGATATGATATACTTTTCTTCATCTAAATCAGCTATGCTGTTGCAAAATCCATCAATACTGCCCAAATAACTATTCCCTTCTAAATTGCGTAAAACACCACCCAAGGGAAATGTTAAAAAACGTATAATTAACTCTGCAAGATCATGTCCCCCTTGAGCATACAATATACTACCATCAGATTTTCTGATAACAAGCTTCACGATGATATTGATATCATCACTAAAAATGGTTTTAACATCATCAGAGAAAATCCTTGATCTCTCAATACGAGGTTTCATGCCTAAAAACACATCGGTTAGTGGTGTCTTGGAAAACAACGAACACTTCAACAAATCCAATACCTGCAGAACATTAGAACTTATCAATCAAGACTCAAAAGTGAATTGAAGAATACACCTTAAAAAGTTGCAAAGTATAGCAATTACTAAGAAACAAAAACTAATGATGTAAGGAATCAAATTGCAAATATGAAACCTTTTCCTTGGTGACATTGACGGTAATTTCTTTTATTGAACTATTGCTTTTTATTCCGAAGTTGTTGGTCAGAACAAAGATTGTGTGATCCATGGAATGCGGCAAGACAGTTAAATCATCACTAATGACAAAAGTTGTAGCAAACTTCACAAATCTTGGGGAAAAAAAGCGTCGCAAGTCCGGGGAAAAAAGTTTGTCCAAGGAAACTGAAAGAGACAATGGTTTTGCACAGAAACCACAATTTTTCTTATCACTTGTGCTCACATAAGAGCATTGATCATTATAAATGCCATCAAAATTATTAGAACATATGAAGTAATTTTTAGGTACAGTATCATCAATGTTAATTTTGAGACTGCTGCAATAATCTTCAGATGAGTTATAATTTGTAACCAAGCCAAGATTTTCCACACTTTGATAGAGAGAGTTGAGACAACCAATTGTAACAGGTTCGAAATTCGACTCTTTCTGAATAAGTCTTGCAATGGTTCCTAATGGTAAAGTTAAGAAGCTACATAGAATGTCAACAAAATCTTTATCTGCTTCGGCAAATAAAACTTTGTTAGTGTCTGTGTTTACCAGAAGTTTCAAAGACACTACTTGCTCTTTAGGATGAAATCCAAGAACAGTCATGAATCTCATGATAATAGCTATCAAACGTGAAAGAAAAGAAAGAAGCATGATATTGATGAGATTGAAGATTCAGATAAATTGGAGTATAATATAACTTTAATCAATTTTCTAAGCATTCATATATTGGGCTAAACTGGTGAGGAATCTTCTTAAGAAGTCATGCTTGAAATTTAAGATGGTCCTTTTTTTTGCTTTTCAATTTTTGCAAGTTAGCTGAGGCCGACGGTGTGTACAGTGTCCTTTTTCAACGTGGCATTCTATGGTCAATTAATAGGTGAACTCGGTATTCTAAAAATGTTTTCACATTTACCATGAAAGCTCGAACCACGATTTTGTAAATAAAATAAATAAATATGCATTTTTTTTTAAGAGTAATCTTCATTCTAATTGTAAATAACTTCCTTAAACATAAAAATTAGTAGTAATCATTTTAACTAATGAAAAAAAATGGTTCATATTTTGTTCATATTTATCATCTTTATCACACTTTATGGGATGGACTTGTCCATTTATTATTTTGTAACATAATATATAATTGAGGAGTTAAGATCCTCTCCATTTAAATTTTTCTCCATTTCTACAATTTAGAGAGATATAGACACAAAAATTCTTGAAAATAATTAATGATAGTCAGACTTATTTAATGATATGATCCACCACCCATTTTATGTGTCTATATCTCTCCAAATTGTAGAAATGGAGAAAAATTTAAATGGAGAGGATCTCAACCCATAATTAAGTAGCTCTGTTTAGGGAGTTAAGATCCTCTCAATTTATTAGTCTCTCCATTTCTCTCATTTGGAGAAATAGAGACACAAAAATGTTTGAAAATAATTAATAGTAGTGGGACCTATGTAGTGGTAGGACCCACTACGTACTTTTTTGTATCTATCTCTCACAAAATGTCGTTATTCATTTTTTTTTTTTTGAAGAAATTATTCATTTACTTTTAGCAAATTGAGAGGATCTTAACTTCTGTTTAGGCCTCCTCAATGCCTATTAGATACCCTAAAAAATTCGAGAGATAACTCTTTGAGGGCATTTTTTTTAATTTTGACATCTTTGGTAGATATAACTCCCGAAATATATTTTTCAGCCCAAAGAGATATTGATGGTGTCTAAAAAATCTTATAAATAATTGGATGAGGCTCATTGGGCTGACGCCTATACTAAAGTTTTGAAACCCCAATATTTTGACGACCTTACTCGTATAGATGTTTGCACCCCTCATGGACGCCTCTACACATTATTAGATTGGTTTAGACAATTAAGGTCAAGAAATAAGTTTATATCTTACATCTTATAAGCTTGTGTGAAAGAAGTTGAATTCTTAAAGAGGATGGAGAGGCACACGTTGGGGGGTTGATGAAGGATTAATGAAACTTGTGGAGCTACCTAAAAGGCTTAAGGTAGTTCGTAACAAAATCTTGAAGAAGACGAAAGATATTTAGAGGTTGAAGTGGTAAATGTGAAAGCTTGTGAGATTACATAGTGTAATTCGATGTAAGGATAAGAAGCAAGGTGGTTCATGATTAAAGTGACATCATCGTTGATTTAAAGACAAAGTAAAGAATTGTTTGACAAGCTTGAAAATCACTAATTATGAGGGTCGTTTCATGGCATATGGGCAACGTTAGTGTGCAAAAGAGGGTATCACCAGCTGTTTCCAATGCCTCATGTGTGGAGCGCATAAATCCACGCGCGAGGCACACAACCACGACCTGTTTTATAAATAGAAAATTTTAGCATCGCCACATTGTTTTTTTAAATTATAGGGTTACAAAAGAGGAAACTTCTAGGGTTAAAAGTTGAGGCTTTTTTGTGCAATTCTAGGGTTGGGAAACACTTTTTACACCTTTAGAATAAATCATTGAGTCTCTTGGTCATGATAAGAGATTTGGAAAAATCGTAGAAACTAAGGTTTATCGTTAAAGGTTAATTTTTTGTAACATTTTTATCTCTTTGTTTGAAACTTTTTGATAGTAGATTAAAGAGATCTCTCTTCGCCAGACTATGTCGATTCTTGCTGAACTAGTTGCTTCTAGATTAGGGAGATCTCTCTTCTCCTTTATCTTATTCTATTGTTATTGATTAATTTGAATTAGTTGCTTCTTGATTTCCTCTACACATGAAAGTATTGATGTGAGTTTTAATCGAATTCACAAGACATGTATCTATATATATTAAAGTTTGTAGCGTAAAAATATCATTCATCTTACTTACTAAAGCTTGTCTGGTCAAGCTAACCCTAACCCTAAATTTAACCTAGCATTTTCCCTCCCATTCTAACTCATTTAATTCCAGGTTTGACCTCCACACCCTTTTACACGCAATAAATTCATTTCATTTCAAATTGTTTGGCAATTTCTCAGGTTTGAGCGTGTTGTTGTTTGACAATTCATTTCATTTCATTTCATTTCATTTATTAAATAATTTAAGGCAATTCATTTCAAATTTGAGAGCATTTCCTAATCAGCCAATTTGAATTTATTCTATTGCATTTAATTCACGCCAATTCATTTCAAATTTGAGAGCATTTCCTAATCAGCGGATCTGAATTTATTCCTAGATTTTTCCCTCCCATTCCAACGTAATTAATTCACGCCTTTGACTTCCTTATCCCTTTAACACGCAATAAATTCATTTCATTTCAAATTGTTTGTCATTAAATAAGAATCTGTTTCAAGTCAAATTGGGATGACATCATATTTTAGGTACTCCATATATTTTGCACGTTACATATCTGTATGGTATAATTGTAGAATATTTTTCAATCAATTATATATTAATTGGCAATAATAACACACGGTTGCAAATTTCATTCAAAGAAAAAACACACGGTTGCAAATTAAAAAAATATGTTTCAAGTCAAATTGGGATGACATCATATTTTAGGTACTCCATATATTTTGCACATTGCATATCTGTATGGTATGATTGTAGAATATTTTTCAATCAATTATATATCAACTGTCATTAATAACACACGGTTGCAAATTTCCTTCAAAAAAAAAAAACATGGTTGCAAATTAAAATAATATGTTTCAAGTCAAATTGGGATGACATCATATTTAAGGTTCTCCATATATTTTGCACGTTGAATATCTTTCTGATATGATTGTAGAATATTTTTCAATCAATTATATATTAACTGGCATTAATAACACACAGTTGCAAATTTCCTTAAAAAAAAACACACGGTTGCAAATTAAAATCAGTCTATATTATTATTACCGTAATTGTTTAATTGATTCAGCCTCATTTCTTCTTCCATTATTCTATCATTGATTCAGGTAATGGAGGGTCGTGGTATTGAAACTCTGTTGTCCTCATTTGTTTTTTGACAAAAACAAATCCGCTTTTCATGCTTAGATAAATGGATAATGTAATGCACTTCAGTCTATATGTATGTTGATAATCCTATTATTTAAATTTCAGGTGAATTGTATGGATATTTATTTATTTTCATGTTCTAACAGCAACCAATATAGATATTAAATTAGGTATCTCAGGGAAAAAAAGGAATTATAATATGAATCAATGTATGTCATTCATGTGTCAATTGCTTTAGGTCTTATATTCTATTTAGTTCAGTAGTCTATATTGAATTGATACAACTGAATTCTGGATTACTATACAACTCATATGTTCACTAGGCGTATCTCAAGTGATTAAACTAACACAATACTTACATCTGATTCATGACAAATCACTTAAGTTTAACACAATTAAAGCATCAGCCTGATGCAATTGTTAAAGCTATTTGCAAAACATGTTGCTTATTAGGTACTGATATACACATTATTTAAATGTTCATATTGCTGTGATTTCTTTCTTTCATTCTAATGTTACTCCCGTTAACACACTATTTTAGTGTTTAGTTAGACATGTGAGTTGAGCACCAAAGTGAGGAAATTTCCTTCTATCATTTATATTTTGTGACAATATTTATGTTTTATTAAATGTTGGTTATTCATACTTTCGGTTTTATTGTCATATGTATTTCAGATGTGGTGTTAAACGATGAGCAGTTGAAAGCGTACGCTGTAGCAGAAATTGAAATGTTGTTGCAAAGTTGTGGGAAGACTTTGTCTAAATATCCTCCAATGCCAACAACATATCATTCATTAGTTCCCGACGTGCAAAATAAATTGATACAAGATGAGATGGGCTATAACAGGCCTGCATTAGCTGATGAACACAAAAGAATGATGTCAAGCATGACTGCTGAACAACGAAATGTTTATGATAGAGTAATGACAAGGGTTGGTGAGGGTAATCCTGGTCTGTTCTTTCTTTACAGTTACGGTGGCACGGGAAAAACATTCATATGGAGGGCTATGTGCGCTGCATTGAGATCTCAAGGTGAAATAGTGTTGGCGGTTGCATCGAGTGGAATTGTTGCACTGCTGATACCAGGTGGAAGAACTGCACATTCTAGGTTTTGTATTCCTTTCAGTGTTGACGAGTGTTCAACATGTACCATTGAACCAGATTCACCATTGGTGATATTGATTGCTAAGGCAAAGCTCATAATCTGGGATGAAGCATCGATGATGCACATACATTGTTTTGAGGCAGTTGATCGGTCTTTTAGAGATATTCTTAAAGTGGTGGACGGGCGAAATAAACACATTCCATTTGGTGGTAAAGTTGTGGTTTTTGGTGGTAACTTCAGACAGATATTACCAGTAATACCCAAAGGTACCAGACCATAAGTTGTACACGCGACAATTATTAATTCTTCGTATCTTTGGAGATTTTGTGAGGTTCTCACTCTCACTAAAAATATGACAATTCTCCACGGTGCACGTGAGTCAGACGTTGAAGAAAGAAAGCAATTTTCAGATTGGATATCACTGTTAGTATTCCATCTGACTTACTTATTATAACATCAGGTGATCCTCTTGCTTCAATTGTTTCTAACACTTATTGATGTAAGATTTTTACATGTCATAAAACTATCTACACGTAAGTATAATAGGATCGTTTCCACATGGTGTTGCGTATTTCATAAGCATTTTCACAATATTCATCATGTACGTTAAGTGTTTGGGTATAAATTGTTTGTTTGTGTAAAACTATTGTTCTATTCGATATAAAAGTAAAACGAGAAGAGATAGGGCTATTTCGCTTGGGGTCAGAGACATCAACTAAGCGTAACAGCTGCAATCTCTCGATCAAATAACATATTCTAGCTTTTTAAATGATATTATCACAATCACTCGACAATATCATTCGTGTCCAAATGATATCGTTATTTCTAAGGGATTGTTCAAATGTCGATTTCCCAAACATTTAAACAATCACAAAGTCGATTGGATCATTTAATCGATGATTTCCCAACCGATTAAATGACCCAAAAGCTTTAAGTTCTAAATTAAAAGTGATTATCAAATATTAACATCTATGTCTAGAGGGATAACTTAAGATAGATTGTTATTCTATTTCTTAAATCCAAAAGTATTTGTCAATATCATTTTGAATCTCAATAAAGCATTAAATACAAGAATAACAACTATATTGAATAAATAAGGTAGAACCATATATTAAAAGATCAAGAAATTACATAATAGCTTGTTTGAATACCTCAAAACCCACAAGGGTAGATGTGGCTACATATGTCTATGATAGCTTTGCAAATGATGACGAAAAGATGAAGATTCAATGCCTAGATCCATGATGTCTCAACAAATCTTGGGTTGAATCTACTCCTAACTACCTTGCTTTGTGTTTCTCTCTCTAGAAAATGCCTTATTCTCTCTCTAAAAACCAGAAAATGTATTAATAAAACAGTAAGTGAATGAGAAAGAGAAGAAAAACTCTTTAAGTTGGGCAGAATTCGTGTCAGCACGCTTAAGCGTGCCTCCTGGAAATCTTCTGTTGGCTAATTGGGAACAACCACGTGTGCCTTATCCACTTGCATCCTGATGAAGTTCGCTTGAGCGTGCAGTCAGCGTACAGATTTGAGCTCTCGACATTGTGTATGCTTACGCGTACAATCAGCCGCTTAAGCGTACCAATGGCATACATGAAGTTGCTCTCGACATTGTGTACGCTTAAGCGTGCTGAGGACGCTTAAGTGTGTTAACTTTTGGTTCATCAGCTTCTTTCTTGTTCCTTGCTTGTCATTTCCTGCATAAAAGGAAGGAGATCAGGCATGTAAAGCATAAAAGGTAAAAGAACACAATTCGGTAGCTTTTCCTTAGATACCATGCAGAACAAGTCACTAAAATGCCTTGATTAACACAAGAAATATGTTACTTTTGAGCACTTATCACTTACCCAAATCTTTTAGAAGATATGAGCAATATAGATTACTTTCAAAATAGAGCTATATTAGCCCCTAGAAATTCCATTGTTGATCGGATAAACGAGTATGTGTTGGACTTGCTGCCAGGAGAAGGAAAAATATATTTGAGTTATGATAGCCCATTAGCAAATAAAATAGGTACCGATGCAGTGGACGATGTTCATACGCCTGAATTTCTAAACACAATAGTTGCGTTTGGACTTCCAAATCACAAGTTGCGCTTAAAAGTAGGGGTTCCAGTGATGTTGTTAAGAAATATAGATCAGAGTTTGAGATTCTGCAACAGAACTAGGTTGGTCATTACAAGGATGGGTAAGTTTGTGCTTGAAGGACAAGTGATATCCGGCTCTAACATAGGTGATAAAGTTTTTATTCCAAGATTATCTTTGACACCATATGATACTAGAATTCCATTCACGTTTCAACGAAAGCAATTTCTGCTTACCGTTTCTTTTGCAATGACTATAAACAAAAGTCAAGGTCAATCTTTGAAACATGTTGGTGTATATTTTCCATCGCCTATCTTCTCTCATGGTCAATTGTGCGTGGCTTTGTCAAGGGTTACTTCAAGAGAAGGTTTGAAGTTATTAATATCTGATGATGATGGTGAAGACACTGATGTAACGTCTAATGTAGTTTATCACGAAGTTTTTCGTAATGTATCTAAAATTGTGTACTTGGAAGGATTGACCAGAATTAAACTTCTTCATTGTTAATTATTTATGACTAACAATATCCCCTAAGTTGTGTAGTTTTTATGATTTAATAGAATTAAAGTTATTTTATTTCTATGACTCATAACTTGGAATGTATCATAAATTTTGTACTCTCTGTTTTACGACTTATTGTTATATTTATTATGACTTATTCTACTATAGTATAATATTGGCTTAGGTGAAATTGTGAGTTTCTACACGAAAATAAGACCCGCATAGCTCTAGTAAATTTTAATGCTAATCCTTTTAACAACTTGTGCTTAAGAATACCCTTGCATACCATTGAGTTTGTTGCCGTATAAAAATGTGATTCGTATGCTGCAAATACTAAGAAAATACAAGTAATGTGGAGAGGGAAAGAAACGAAACCAACAAATTAACTGAGCCCATAGGCTTTTACTCTTTCTTCAATTTAGTACCTAACTATGAAAATATATATCAAGAAGTCATTGCATTATACAAAATTGATCAGTTTAGTCCCTACACTATACATCCTCTTGTTTTTTAGAATGAGTATTTTAGTAAGATATAACTAAAAAGTAGTTATATAAACCTTGAAGTGCATGTTGCTAAAACACTCATTATAGAAAGTAAATGCAACTACTACAAGCATTTGCTAGAATACACCCACTTGTTCCCTCTGTCCCAAATTGTATGACGTTTTGGGCATTTCACACATATTAAGAAATATAATTAATAATGTGTGGGAAAAAAACATTATGAGTTGTTTTACAAAATTGTCCTTAATAAATGATATGAGAAAGATAAATGAAAGAATTGAAAGAAGAAAGAGTAATAAATAGTTAAGGATATAATAGGAAAAATAACATTAATGTTTCATTGGTATTGTAAAGCGACATATAATTTAGGACAATTTCTTTCTTTCTAAAGTGACATACAATTTTGAACAGAGGGAGTATTATTTAGGAGTATTTTACCATGTGATAACTAAAAAGTTGGTAAATACACCACAAGGTGCATGTTTCTAAAATACACCTTCATAAAAATAAGTGGGTGGGTATATATATATATAGGGTCTTGCTAACCGGTGCCCTCATGACAATGGTTAAGGAAAGTATAAATAGAAAATTTGTCTTGAAAATATAAGTTTTGACTTTTGATTAAACAATTCATTATAATGATGGACTTATGAGAAAGCCTACAGTGAGTTGGATCTGTACATTGAGTTAAGAGTAACTACACAAGTGAGATTGATACTACATGTTCAACCAAAACCTTAAGACATTATGTATATTGGTCATCTCACATATATGTTGCTCAACATTTATTTTGTATCTAATGTATAACTTTATCTCACACTTGACACAATAACATACGTCCCATAATTGTCGAACTCTTTGCACTATGATATCGAGACATAGCCAAATAAGGTCATACGAAGGAACAACATGCTAGAAATGGTGGGTTGGTGGTGGTTTCATGCAAGAATATTTTTGTTTATTACTTTCATGAAAAGAGAGAAATGAATTTAGAAAAAAGAAAAAGATGAAAAAGGTATTTGAACTTGATATGAATAATAAGAGAAAAATTAAGTAATGTGTGTATTGTCCGTGAGAGTATAGCGAATAGAGTGAGTTGTTGGTAATTTTATGGATTTGTTGAAGGAGTTGGAGATTTTTGGATAATTATTTTACCAAAAAAATTCAATTCAATTCGTCATAATTTTGGGACTTTCAAATGATCATATACTAAGTATGATCGCAATATTAGATAAAGAGAAACCACTGAGCAACGTTGATATCACATTTTCATCCAAAATTTGAACATGTTAGGTATATGAGTCATCTCATTCATATGTTGTTCAAAATCTACTTCTCATCCAATATAGAACTTAAACTCACACTTAATATATTAACATCTCTTAATTAAGTGTGCAACTATCCGCGTCCCTAATTACGTGATATAATCAAATAAGGTCAAACGGAGACACAACATGTTCCAAAAGGTTGGTTAGTGGTGATTTCATGGAAGGAGGGTTATGTTCTTTTCTTTCATGAGAAGAAAAAAAAAAGGAAATTAGAAGGAAAAAACATATATGAAAAATAAATTTGAATGAGAGAAGATAAGGAAAAAAAAAAGCATTGTGTTTTGTTCATGAGAGTATATGAAGTAGTGTAAGTTGTCGGTAATTTTATGAGTTTATTGAAGTAGTCGGAGATTTTTGGGTGATTACTTTACCAAAAAAATTAGATACATTTAAAAAAAACGTCATATAATTTTAAATTTTTAATAAGGATGTATTTTGTTAACTCATTATAACTCTTATACAATTTTCCACTCTCACTTGCCACCAAAGTCCAAAAGTGAGCGAATATAAAATAATAGAGTTTAACACCACACCTTCACCCTAATTCTTAAGTAATTAAATATATGAGTCATATCACATATACGTTGTTCAACACCTACTCTTGCATCCAATGTAAAACTTTAACTCGCACTTGATGCATTAACTTCTCTCCCTCAAGTATGCGACTCTCTGCATCCAAGATCTACAACCAAGAACCACTTTTACTTCCCGATAAAGTCGAAACGAGCTGTGATACCATTGTTGGACCTTACGGGAGAGCCAACATTGGTGTGGATCAACTAATTATACACAGTGCAATGAGACAACTGAAAATGATACAACATCTTCATCCAATATTATAAGTACTATGAAATTCTAGCCCGTGCTTAAAACAGGTTTCCATACTAGTCCTATTGAAATTCACGATCTCTTTCTTTACTCGAAAATGCAAAGGTCGCTTTGAATAACTATTTTAAGCACACTTCTTAAGGCCACCATAATTGCATTTATAAGTGACTCCACTTACTCCTATCCTATCTTAGGTCTCCAAGAACTCAAATATTAATTTCAAGAATTACAATTAATAGAAAATAAATGATTTAACTTACTCTCTCCGAAATGAAAGGTGATGGTATGGTGTAGGGTGTATATATCAGTCACACTATGTACCCTATATATTCCTAACGTCTAACAAAATTACCCACAACATAGAACTCCACTCTCTTCAGTTGCTAGTTGTTACCAATTACAATGGGTGCCGCTGCTAGTACAGAGGAGCATGTGTCCTTGAAACTTCTGTTGAACGAAAAGGGTAACAAAGTCCTTTTTGCTGAAGCAGGGAAAGACTTTGTGGATGTTCTCTGTAGCTTCTTAACATTTCCTTTAGGAACCATTGTTAGACTTGTTGAGAAGAAATCTAGCATTGGGCCAATTACTGTTGGTTGTCTAAACTCACTCTATCACAGTGTTGCTGATCTTGATGAAGGGTGTATGTGGAGCAAAACAACCAAACAAATGCTGCTGCAACCAAGTAACTCAGCCGAGGATTATTGCAACACTCTTGAAATCAACATTGATGACTCTCAGCCAACCAAGTACTTCGTGTGTAGCTGGTATAATTTATGCCGCTATAATTGTTTGACCACATCAACAAATAAAGATAAACGTTGTAGGTGTGGCAATATATACTGTCCAGCTATTCTTAAACATTTCCGCCAAGGATTTGTTAACCCTGTAGCGACTTATCTCATAACTGACGATCTGATTGTCATGCCAAATTCCGTGGAGTATGGAAGCTTTGGTCTGCTCCAGGAATTTGGAATAAATAACACAAGATCCGTGAAGGAATTGATCCTGAATATCACTAAAGAAAAGGTTTTGTATTTGAATTTCTATTCCCTAAATGATTGTTTCTGTTTAATTTTTTGAATGACAAATCTTAGTGTTATGGTTTGGGTAGAAATATATCCTTATTAACCTCTATCCATCCACTTCTTAAACTCCCTTAGTTCAATGACCAAATCAATCATACATCTCTCGTAAAACTTTAATCATTGATTCATTTTTTTATTGATTATGATTAATAATTTACTATTACTATTTGATATAGGTACTTGATTTGCTTAAATGTTCTTTGCTCTCCAAGTCCACTTTGACACAATGGTTTCTAGGGAAGAAACCATCCCTCGAGGTTTCCAGGTGTTTCTCGTGTAATGTTCAAATTCGTGGCAATATCCATATCAAGCTGAAACTAGTTATAAGAAAATCAGATGGCAAGGTTTTGTGTGCTCAAGGTGAACAAGATTTTGCCAACTTACTTTTAAGCTTTCTTACTTTTCCTTTGGGAGGAATCGCACGTATATTTGGAGAAAATTGTTCTTCGGGTAGTATTGATCGATTGTACAAGAGCATATCTGATTTGAAAAAAGAAAAATATTTTATGTCAAACGAAGCCAAGAATAGGGTTGTTAATCCTTTCATTGCTCCACTATTAAAATTAAGGAAGCAACCATTACCAATTTTTGAACCAAGTTTTATCGAATACTGTTGTTATCACGAAGGATCTATTGGAAGTAGTGATTATGTAATTTATGTCCAGTTTTCCAACCATGGTGAAGATAAAAGTTATATGAAAAATTATGAGACACTGAATTTATCCAATGTTGAAAGTCCTGAAGGTTATGTCAAGGGTCCAGCTATGTATGTTGCTACTGATGATTTGGTCCTTGAACCCTTGTCTCCAATTTCAGCTATAGGTTTTCTTAACCGATTTAATACACCTCTTAATGATTTGAAGGAAAAGGTTGTCACCATTGGCATCAAGGAGGTAAGAAAGAGTAAAACTAGGATTTTATGCTAACTTATTGTTTCTTTTATAATTGATTACTTTAGAGACAGTCTAATAATGTCTCATTTACCTTGCTGCATGTTGCAGGCTCTCAGCATATTGCAAGCTGCTTTAACTTCAAGATCTGCACTTACAAATGGTCTGGCTCACCTGATAACCAAAGTTAAGGAGGAAAAATGATGTAATCATTACGTTTTGCTGTGTTCTAAGGTTCTTAGAGATAAGTTTGTATTGGAAGGAATTGGAATACTTCTACTTACTATTTTGACGTTGTTATTTCAGTTGTAGTACTATTGTTTTGAGATCTTAAAGTTTTATTCAGGTTAAATTTTGAATTGCATTTTTTCCTTGTTAGCATTAATTTTCCAACCTTTGCAGTTTTACATATTCGTCACTGTTGCTTTTGTTTATAATGAACTAGATATAAGCCCGCGAGTTGCGCGGATATCTTGAATATTTATGGTTTGTTTGGATGATCAAAGAAAGTAAAAGGTAATAAAGAGTACGGAGAGATTAAACGAGGAAAGAAAAAGAATAGAAAGTGAAGGGATTGTTTTGGTTGTTTGGTATAAAAGAAAGTGGAATAGAAAGTTGAAGGAAAGAAAGATCCATATTTATTAATTGACATAAATACCCTTGAAGACATTATATATATAAAGCATAAACATATTGTGGCTAGTTGTGAGTAGTCCAATTATATGCCATAGAAAAATGAAAGAGTGAGTTGAAAAAATAAAAGAGGAGACAACAAACGAGTAATATAGCTATAACTTATAAAAAAAATGAATAGTAAAAAGTAAATAAAAAAAACAATATAAGTTGGGGGCATTTTAGACTTTTCACACAAAAATGGTTGTTTCTCAATCTTCCCCTCCTCAGTAGCGTGGAAAGGTTTTTAGGCATGGGTCCCACATTACTTTCTTGAAGTGTCAAGAAATGGACGTCATTCTTTTGACACTTGAATACCGTCATTTAAACCAAGTCTAACCTAACAAGAATTTAATCTTTTGAATGGTACAGTAGAAATGTCAGTTGAATGTTGAAGTCCTACTGCTTAGCAAGTTTGAATTTACCCCATTCAGAGGTAACATAATTGTTGTAGTTGGAAGGTACATTCCCGAATGTAATGTAATGTAATATAATGACTCGTCTATATAAGTTAGGAACATGTATTATTGAGAATCATCTATATAAGTTATGATATCGAATTCCTTCGTTTAAGATTTAATCAGTCTTTATTAGAATACGCAATTTTTATTCGACTTCACGTTAGATTTAATCATTCTTTATTCGAATACGTGAATGTCAAGCAAAATTATACAAACACAACGGCAGTTAACTACCGCTGGCACCAACGGCAGTTAACTGCTGCCGGTTAGCCCAACAGTAGTTAACTACCGCTGGAGCTTTTGGGTAATTTTCTTGTGTTATTGTGAAGTTATCAATATCAGAAAAACAATTTTCAAAAGAATCCGGTCATCATCCCTCAAAAAGAACCGTGGCAGATTCAAAAATACTTTTTTTGGGCAATTTTTCAATCTGCCACGATTTAAACTTGCATAATATTTTCTCCAGTTGAAAAAATACTTGAGTGATAATGTGTATCCTTCTCCGATCGATGGTTATATTTATTCAACTTTGTCAATAATATTAATCCTATACATGGCTGGTGCCTGGTGGGTTAGTGTTTGGCTGCAATTGATGGACCTTAAACAGATTAAGAATTTGGAAGAGCAAATGGAACTCTGACTACTATCAAAAAATATAGTGTCTTGTTGTTACACTGCCAAGTGCCAACTATCAATAATGTGTCAGTGCTTCTGTCTTCTTTTGTAATATTCCATGTTATTTAGGAAGATTCCACGAATTTAAACGTATAGTCATACTCCCTCCGTCTTACAATATTGGTCGTTTAAGGTTTGTGCACGATTACTAAGAAAATAATTAATTGTGTTGATTTCAATGGTAAAATTAATTGCATTTACTAAAATATCCTCATTAATTATAGTTAGTGGAGTAGTTAAGTTGGATGAAATTCAAAAGATGGTGAAATTTTATCGTCTGTGGATTTGATGTGTTCAGGAAACTAAGTTGGAAATTATTAATGATTTTTTTTGTGCTTCGCTTTGGGGTAATCCAAATTACGGTTTCTCTTACAGACCATCTGTGGGGGCTTCTGGCGACATTTTGACTATTTGGGACACTGCTGAGGTTGATGTCATGATTACTAGGAGCATGGCTCATGTTGTTATTATTCAAGGTAAAATGTTGAAAAATGGGGCTGATTTTTCTCTTGCAAATGTTTACGCTCCGTGTGAATCCCTTCAGCGGCAGGATGTTTGGAATCAACTTGGGTTGGTTATTAGCAATTTTCATGACTCCAGTTGGTGTGTTTGTGGTGATTTTAATGCTATTCGGTCTCAAGTTGAACGCAAAAGCAGAATGGTGGGCACTTTTGTTGAAGATTATTCTCATTTCAATCAATTCATTGATAGTAATATCTTGTTAGATCTTCCTCTTTGTGGTAGAAATTATACTTGGTTTTGAGGGGATGGCGTCTCTATGAGCCGTCTTGATCGCTTTCTTCTTTCATAAGACTGGTGCGCTCGTTGGCCTAATTTAATGCAACGAGCCTTAAATTGCGGTCTTTCTGATCATTGCCCAATTTTGCTATCTGTGGATGAAGTTAATTGGGGCCCTCGCCCCAGGCGCATGCTTAAGTGTTGGGGTGAATTACCAGGTTACAAACAGTTTGTTAGAGATAGTTTGCAATCATTTCATATTGAGGGATGGGTTGGCTATGTCCTTAAAGAAAAATTGAAGTTGATTAAAGGAAACCTGAACACTTGGCATCAGAACCACACTCAAAACCTTGAAGGTCGTTTAAGCAATGTTCAAGATCGTATTGCTTTTCTAGATGCTAAAGGGGAGG
>Ga0228711_1002778_pt1 | contig 27123 bp, 19 predicted proteins | sample MedpolnodulmetaG_2_FD_177996 | JGI IMG/M metagenome (GOLD analysis project Ga0228711, IMG submission 177996) | Root nodule microbial communities from Medicago polymorpha collected in Santa Monica, California, United States - brown nodules | ecosystem: Host-associated > Plants > Roots > Nodule... | reverse complement strand
TCTGGATAAATAGTATGAATTTATATAAAAGAATAATATTTAAAATATAAAAAAAATCAAATGAATGAATTCATATTGTTTTATTTTAGAAATATTTATTATTTCATATATATACACATATTTCCTAAAAAAAATAATATATACACATATAAATTGATTTTTTGTTACTAAAGCTTGGATTATAAGACGCTGCAAAAAAAAATATTGCTCGCTGATAACATATATTTTGCATTCCATTTCATTTCATGAAAGAAGAAATGGTCAAGTTGTGAAGTCATATGATCAAAAGTGTGTGTGTGCCTTCGTTCGATTCCCAACGGTGATAGTTTTTATTTTTTTTAATGATTTTTGTAAAGTCATTCTTAATTGGAATGAATGAAGACATGTCGTAGCCCAGATTTAGAAGAAAAAAAAGGGGTTGGATAGTGATTGGATTGAAAGGAAAATATAATTAATTTGATGGTTCAAATTGTAAAATATCATTAATTTAAAATGGAGTGAATATGCAAAAAATAAAATACATGTTAAAATTATAAAATAAAATAATAGATGTTATTTTTAAAATGGAGGACATGTGGCTGTTTTTTATTGGTTTGGGTAAATTGCCTACCAATTTCTAAAGGCAATTTAGAAAAAACCTTAAAAGTAACATTATAAAAATGTGATAAAAAGTAACATGATAGCAATAAATAAATTTTATTCTTATTTGACAAAGCAGAGGAAAACAATGAGTGTGTGAGAACGTGGGTCACGTGTCTTCATTTGGAGGCTGGGCTACATATAGCATGTGTGATTTGTACGCTACGTTGGAAGTTAAAGAAGCCAATAAGGGAGTACTACACTAGTTGGTTGGTAAGGTGGATCCGAAGCTTGTTGGGTCCTACTCACCTCTCTGTCCTAAGTGATATATGAAATATGATGCAAATAATTTACTGAAAAATGTTTAAATAAATATCATCAACAAATAATCAAAGGTCCATGCATTGCATTGCACATATATCCCCAAATTATGGTGGGGGCTTCAGCCTCTGTTGGCAATAAACATGATTATTTGTATACACATGTCGTGTTCATTGCTTTTGATTGAATGAAACCAGGTAAGCATTAATAGGAACAGTGCCAAGTAACTAGGAAGATTTTTTAGTTTTGATTGTAAAATAAAATAAAAAAAATACTTTGCTTAGAAAACAATCCACGCATTTAAAGTCCACTTTAATTGGAAAACATGATTAGCACTGTAATTATTGTCATGAATGGATTGTATTTATTCTCTTAAACATTGATTGACGATGAAATGCAAAAGTCCCTTTACCGTAAAGAAAAAGTTTCAATCAACGGTTATTAGATATTTTCGAAATAAATTGCATCCCTCATTTTACAAAAGTTAACTTATACATTTAAGTTAGCCTATTCTTTCACTAATTAGACATTTCACCCTCTTAATTAGCACCGTCATCAGCAGTTTGTTCGAACTTTGATTTCAAACTATTTAATTTTTTGCACGAACAAGTATTTTGCATCTTGCACCATAACTAAATAGCTGCCAAGTGTATACTTTTGTCTATACCTTTAACTAACCATGAAATGAATAACCTCTGAAAGGGATTATCTATCTCAGCAACCGACTAGTACAATTTGAATGCGAACTCAATTTACCTTACTAAATAAAAAGTTATAAACCTCACTCAACTACCATTGCATGATAAAATTGGTAACTATTTAATCTTTCTAGTGCCTATAGGCTCACCAATCAATGGGGTAGTATTTCAAAAAACAAGTTATATGTGTCCGGTTGACTAGGATATGTAATTGTTAAGTTTGAATATTTTCTATTTTGAGAATATAAGCAATGGTTTTGTTTTTGACAAAATCATATAAGTAATGTTTTTTTTTAAAGAAAAATCATATAAGTAATGTTAAAGGACATAGTATCTTTGGCTTAAATATATTTTGGTCATTTATAACAAAAATGTGTTTTGATCATTTATCTTATTTTTAACATGTTTTGGTCCTTTATCTTTTTTTAAAAAGATTCAAGTTTGTCCATTTGTTATCCAAATGTTAGAGAAAATTGGAAACTAAACCAAGTGGCTTTAAGCTTGTAAAACACATTGCAACAATTTAATCTCCTTTAAAGGTGTCGCAACAAATCATTCTCATTCAAAGTCATTGCAACAAAATCTTCTTCAAATACTTATGTTTTTGTTTTCAGCATTCCTTCCTAGTATTTCTAAAAAAATGACGTTGTTTCCCCTCTTCTATGCCACATATGGGTTTATGTTAGCACTGTAACATGTTAAACTTCTCTTCACTTATGTTATGATTTATGATTAAAGAACTACATCATTAAACTTTCTAAAAACATAAAAGATAAAAACATGTTAAAAGATAAGATAAAGGACTAAATCACAGTTTTGATAAAAGATAAAGGACCAAATATATTTTAAGCCTTATAGGGCCCGACGATAAAAATAAAGGATCAAAAGATAAAAGATAAAGACAAGATATGAACTTAATTAAGTTCATATCTTTTTATTGAAAAAAAGGACATTATATTTGGGTGAGGAGATCCTAAGAGGAAGATATGCAACATTGGTATCATTGAATCCAAGACGCACAATTTTTATATTCGAATTTAACGGCTATATAGTTTGCTTGTCATTTGTCAACAAAAAAAAAGTTTGTTTGTAAGACTACTAAAGTATGTCGGAGAGTTTGGGGACGATGGGATCAACAACAGGTCAATGTTTGAGGATCATACGAGAGAGACACCATATTTTCATCCAAAATCTTAAGACATTAGGTTAACAGATCGCATCTCTTATATATCTACATTCTAGTCGCTCATATGCAATGTGATTTTAACTACTCATACATAAAATCTCAAAAGACTTTAATATATTAAAATATATTTTAGATCTTACGTACTATTCAAAATTATTGGGGCCTAGATGAATGTTCACTACCCTCACTTAAAAGTCTAAAAAAAAAAATGAAATTGTGCTTGCATTGCAGTATCCTTTCGGTTTCTTCATTTTGTTGGTGTGTTAGAAAACTTTAAACAAAAGTGGGTCAGAATCATCAACTCACGTAGAAAGTAAAGGTAGAGACGTGTTGGTAGGGCTAGTAGTAAGTTTCAAGGTGGTTGCTACTTTTCAACCTCCATTTGTTAGCTCGTATCTATCCCTTCCAGCAGGTTGTTTGTGTTAACTCACATCAATCCTCCTCTTCGTTAATCAACAGCTTTTAACCAACTTTTTGGGTAATGTATGGAGAATAACTTAATTGTTTTTTCTTTTGACGATATTATTGTTGTTGTTGTTTTAACCAGTTTTTATTTTCATGTATGCCGCTTTTTTTTGCCACTAAGTCCAACAATACACATTTAAGAAGGAAAAAAAAAAACAGAGTTCAAACACAGCACTAATGCTAATTCCACACATCAAGCGGCCCGTATTTCTTGGCTTGATGTTCATGCATGCTTCTTTTTGTCAAAGTCAGGTGCTACTTCCCTTTCTTAAATATGTAAACTTCTTCTCAAAATTACACTTGTGTTTTCTCATAGCCGTAGCCTCAAATCCGAATCTAGACTGCGACTTTGAATCATTAGAGATGATTAAACCGTTCTTAAGGCTTAAGTTTCCATTCTTTATTCCACACTTTGATCATTGCTCTTCAATTAGATCCAATCCAAGTATAGATGGGAGCACTTTCTGAATGGATTTAAAGATGAATGATTAGATGAGTGCCTTATACTTGTTTTCTGTTATATGCTCTTTGGTCATGATATATCTTGCATGATTATTAATGTTGGTTGGATTTGTAGTAGATGTTTGAACTTTGAATGTTGTCATGCTATAATCTTACCCTTTTTCTGATATGTGTCTTATGTTATGCATGTTGTGGGATTAGATGGCAAGGGTAAGATTATAAATTGTTTGAGGTTGAAAAGTGACTATGGCATGATCTTTAGAGTATTGAGGAGTAAAATAGAGTAGAAGAATAATGGTCTAAGTTAAGACGTTGTAGACAAATTTAATATTTTAAGACGTGAGTTTGAACCCATAATTTTTCATATTTTAGTACGTGAATTTTGGCATTATGCTCTTTGAAATAGGAAAAAGAAAACATATACAATTTTCTTTTGAACCCCAAAAAAAAAAATATATAATGTGTGAGGAACGGAACATTTTGGTTTACATATTTTTCTTAGAAATTTCCTTTTTTCACCTTTCGGGTTTCTAGTGTGTCATCCAAAATTGCTCAAAATATCCCGTTCGAATTTTCATAATCCAAATATTTTTTTGCAGAATTTTGGATTATATAATCTGAATTATGTAAAAATTCAAAATTCAAAATATAATTGATAAAGTCTCTATTGACCATCATATCTTCCCCATAAAAATTGCACACAATTTTGGTTATGGTATGAATGATAAACAATGACCATGATATCAAAACCCACTATTAAATAAAAGGCTTAATTGATCCATTGGTCCCTTAATTAATTTCCATTTTTCATTTTGGTCCCATAATTAATAAAAAGTACCTTTTGGTCCCTTAGTTTTTTCACCGTTTGCCAAAAAAATCCCGTCCGTCAAAAAAATTACTCTCCCATTAGTTTTAGCCACGTGGCGCATCCTACGTGGCTCGTATAAAAGGATAAGATTGAGTTTAGAGAGAGAATTAGAAGGTTGTTTCAGAAATAGAAAGAGAAAGTTAAAGAGAAGAAGTTGAAACGCTGAAAAGAAGAAGAATTCTGGTTGAGCTCGAGGAAGAAGAAGAAGTCGAAACTAAAGCGAAATCTGGACATGGCTGGCTCCGATGAAGATTTCGATTCGAATGACGAGGTTAGTTTACTTGTTTCTTCTGCATTTCGAAGTTAGGGTTTAGGTTTTGTTGCAAAACCGGTTTAGGGTTTTGGTTTTCGTGAGTGGTTTCTGGTTTAGGGTTAGGGTTTTGATTAAAAAACACATTTTTAAACGAAAACACAATTTATTGTTTGACAATTTTTATCTCAATTTTGATATTTATGTTTGGATTTACTGTTTACAAGTTAAGTTATGCGCAAAAGATGATGTTATGTTGTTTCGTATTTTAACAGTTAAAAGGTAGGTTTGAACTGGTTCTTCACCATGGTTTTTATTTTTTTTTATTTTATGATTTTCACCATTCTGGTTACAATGGGGTTGAAACTGTACTAGAGTGTGAACCAGACTATTGGAGTTATTTCTCCATTTTATCAACTATAAAACGTCTGGGGTACCCAATGGTTAGGTCACTTTGGTACCATGACCCAACTTTAGAGGTTGACTTAATTAGGTTAAGGAATGACAATGGATGTAGGAGGATGATGCATATATCAGAGATGTATGAGAGGGTACATTTGTATGTAGAACATACAGTAGGAGAGCAACCACAAGTGGGAGAGTTGAACCCTTTGATAGAGTATCCTATTCAATATCCCGTGCACAATGAGGGAGAAAATGTAGGTGTTCATTTGGAAGAAATAGTTTAGGAGATGGAAAATGATGGAGTTGATGTGGAGAAGGAGAATGAAGGAATAGCCGTGGATATTGAGAATGATGGAGTAGGTGTGGAGATGGATAATGAGGAAGATGATGGAATATGGGGTTTGAGAATGCAGAAAGAGAGACTGTGGTGGCTGATGAGTTGGACTGTGGTGGAAATTTTGAAAAAGTAGTGACTAATGAGGGTCCCACATATGTGGTGAATGACAGAGAGACTGTGGGGGTTGAAAGTTGTAATGTGGGTCCTACTGTGGTGGAGGAAAGTGTTAATGATGGCCCTACTGTTGTGGAAGAGAGAATAAATAATGACCCCACTGATTTAAATATGGGAACTAATGAACGTGGGCCTTCTAGTGTAGTTAATGACTATGGGCCTCCTATTTATGAAAATGAAGAGTATAGGGATGAGTATGTGGATGAGAATGGTTCGAAAGAGGATGAGAATGAAAGTGAATACAGTGCACTAGGTGTTCACTTTGGGGACCCAGAAGAAGAAGAGCTTGGTGGGGAAGATGGTTTTGGTGATGCAGTAGGTGAAGAAACGCAACAAGAAGAGGACTTATTTGCTGAATGGATCTCTGAACCAGTTGAGAATTTTAGGAATGAAGAGGAGGTAATTGAAGCAGTTCTAGAATGAGGTACTGAAGCTGTAGCTGAAACAGAAAGAGTGACAGACAAAGAAGCAGAAGCAGGACAGTCAAAAGAGAAGGGAAATGAAGCAAGTGGAAGTAAGCTTAAGAAGAAGAGGGGTAGACCACCAAAGCAACTACAGTAACGAAGAGTAAGTGAACCTGTGTTTGAAGAAGATTTGATAGCTGAGGGAGTTAACAACTTTGAGTAGGGTGGACCATCTAGTGTAGTTAGAGATAGGGGTTGAGTGAGGATGAGGAGTATGATAGTGAAGATTTAGATAGTGGGTGTGATACTGAAGATGAAGATGAGGGTCCTAGTGTTAAATTTCCAACCTTTAAGCTGCTTGATAACATGAGAGACTACCATTGGGAGTTAGGTACATATTTTGTGTCTAAGAAAGCATTTCAAGAGGCAATAAGAACATATGCAGTTCATTTTGGAAGGGATCTAAAGTTCAGGAAAAATGATAAGAGAAGGGTGAGAGTGGCCTGTAAGGGAGCTAAGGGTAATTGCTTGTTCGAGGCTTATTGTGCTAAGATTCTAAATGGAGAGACTTGGCAGCTGAGAAAGATTCAAAGGCTACACAAATGAAGCAGAGAGTTTAAGTCAAAGATGTTGAATTCTAATTGGTTGGGAAGCAAGCTTCTTAGTATAGTTAGGGAAAACCAAGTTTTGAAACTGACAACTATCATGAACAGAACAGTTGAGAAATGGGGTTTGGAAATCAATTTGAACAAAGCTTATAGAGCTAGAGCTAAGGCAATAGATATGATTGATGGGTCTTTCAGAGATCAGTATACCAGGATATATGATCACACGCATGAGCTTATGAGGTCAAATGGGGGGTCTACTGTGAGAGTTAGTATTATGCCTTTTCAATGTACTGAGGAAGATGTTGAGAGGCCTGGAGCAGTGTTATGTCCTCATTTTCAAAGGATGTATATTTTTTTCAAAGCTTGCAAAGAAAGTTTTTTCAAGTGTAGGTCTGTGATTGGATTGGATGAATGCTTCTTGAAGGGATATTATGTTGGGCAATTGCTAGCTGCAATTGGGAGGGATCCAAATGATCAGATGCTTCCAATTGCATTTGTTGTGGTAGAAGGTGAAACAAAGGATTCATGGAAATGGTTTTTGGAGCTTCTAATTGCTGACTTAGGTGGAACCAGGTTGTGCAACACATACATCTTTATCAGTGATCAACAAAAGGTAATTTTCTGTTCAAAAATGTCTGATGTTTATACATTTTATTGTTTCCTTATAACTCATTTTATGTTCTAAACTCAATTTGAAGGGTCTTTTGCCTGCTATGGATGAATTACTTCCAGATGCAGAGCAGAAATTTTGTGTCAGACATCTCTATAATAACTTCAGAAAGAAGTTTCCTGGCAAGAAATTGAAGGAGTTAATGTGGAGGGCAGTTAAAGCAACTTATGAAAATGCATTTGATGATGGAATGAAAGAGATAAAGGACATAAGTCAGGGTGCATATGATTACCTGAAATTGATTCGTGCTAAGCATTGGAGTAAGTCCAAGTTTTCAGGTATGTATATTGACTTTATGTGTAACATTTTTTAATAACTTTTTGGATGCAATGTATACTGTTTTTATCAATTTTCTAAATATGTTTAAAACTGGTTTATGATTATTTTCAGGTAATTCAAAGTGTGACACTCTAGTCAACAATATGTCAGAAGCATTCAACTCAGCCATTGTCATTCCTAGACAAAAGCCAATTGTGGCAATGTGTGAAGATATCAGGGTGTATTTGATGGAAAAATGGGATGCAAACAGGAAAAAAATTGCAAGATATGAGGATGATGTGCTTCCCAACATCAAGAAGAGGATTGCTAGAGAATCTGCCTACACTAGTAACTGGTTGGTTAGGTATGTGACTTATGACTTTGTATGTTGTTTATTGAATTTTCTGGATGTCTGCTAAAACTTACTGGATTTATGCAACTTATGACAATTATGAACTGCTTTATGTGTATAGGCGTAGCATAGAGTTTGATTATGAGGTGAGGCATGTGTCTGGTACAGGATACAAGTACCATGTTAATCTGCAAAGATGGATGTGTGACTGTAGGAAATGGTTATTGACAAGGTTGCCTTGCTGTCATGCCATTTCCTGCTTGAGGAACCAATACTTGAATGGTTATGACTATGTTCCAGACATTTACAAAAGGGAGAAATATGTTGTTTGCTAGTCAATTGTCATCTACTCTACTAATGGACAGTCCCTATGGGAAAGAACTGAGTACAATGATCTGCAGCCACCACCAATAAGGAAGCAACCTGGCAGACCAAAGAAGAAAAGGAACAAAGAGGCGCATGAACTGTTGAAAGATGATGCACATATGAAAAGGGCTAGGTGGGGAATGAAGTGTAGCAGATGCAAGCAAAGTGGACATAATAAGTCCACTTGCAAGCTGCCACCACCTCCTCAGCCTCCTACAACTGAAGGCTCATCAAACCCTAAACCAAGTGAAGGGTCATCACAACAAACTGCTCAAGGCACATCTCAACCTCCACCAACTGAACAAGGTGCACACGCTACTTAAGTGAATGTTCAAGGGACTCAAAGTGCAGCAACTTCTCAAAGGAATGGTACAACACAACAAACTGCACCAAGAAATTCTAGAACACAACCAACGGCTCAGAGGAATGCTGCTAATCCTGCTAATCAAAGTGCAACAACTGTAGGTGCTCACACTTCTAAAAGACCTGCAACTACTCAAAGCAATGTTGCTACTCAAAGGAATGCTAATACTCAAGCTACTCAAAGGAATGCTAATACTCAAGCTACTCAAAGTGCTTCAACTCAAGGTGCACAAACTGAAGGTAGAAAACAAAGGAAAAGGAAGGGAAAACAGCAAGTGTCTCCAACATAGCCTGAAGGTCCAAATGCCAAGAAAAAAAGATCTTCTGCTAGAGTTGAGGGTTCTGTTTCAACCCATCAGTAGACACTTGTTTATGATATTTCTCTTTGCAATGATGAAACTTGTTTATGTAATGTTTATATTTCTTGTTAATTTGGTTGTAATGCCTAAGTGCAAGCTACTAATGCAACTTCTGGTTTTTTGGATGTAATGCCTGTAATGGTTATGTAGTGCCTAAGTGCAAGCAAGCTACAAATTGCAACTTCTGATTTTTTGGTGATGTAATGCCTAAGTGCAAGCTACATATTAACTTTACCTTTGATGTAATGCCTAAGTGCAAGCTACTTATCACATTCAATGTGCAATGAATATGAGTATGTTTATGTTCAATTACAATTACTTCTTATGCTTACTTAAGTGAATATATACTTCTACTTATATACAGAAACTGCATATGCATAAGACTGCTTATATACTTCTGCTTAAACCACATTTCATACAAACTTTTTGTATCAAAATAGCAATTCAATCATCTTTGAAGAGAAACAATTACATTAGGGATTTATCCAAGAAAAGACATAAACATTCAATTCATTCAAAATATCCATTACAAATTCATTCATATCAAATATCATTACAACCATATTTCATTCATTCATTACACATCATCAACTCAATTACAATCAAACTATTTCAAATACATACGACTCCATGATCCACTGATCTTGCATATCAGTATTGTCCATAAAACTAGGCAAACACCAAAACATGCTAATCCAAAAATCAATGACATCTTCAACCATGACCTTGTTTTCTCCAATTCATGCTTCAACTTGGCATTTTTCTTCTGCAGCTTTGCAATCAACAAATCCCTCTCATCAGTAAGCTCTTCATCCAATAACTTAAAAAAACTACAACCTTTATCATAGTGATATAGTTTTTGCATCCCAAAAATCTTTTCCCACAGTTTGGATTCGTGTTATTAGTGACAGTACGAATCACTGATTCTTCACCACACCTACATTCAGCCGCGACTCTTCTTCTCATACTCGAACCAACAAACCCAAAGGATTAACCCATTTGCTTTGACATTTTTTGGTTTGAATTCGTATAGATTCAATTTTTAAAGGAAGTGGAACTTTTCTAGAAATTCGATTCTATGAAGATGATGAACAATGAATTCAAAAAAAAGGGTTAAGGATTCGAAGGAATGGAAGAGGAGAGGAGAGGAGAATAAATTTTGAAGAAAGGGAAGAAGATGAGGAACACGAGAGGAATCCTAATTTTGGAGAAAAGGAATGAATTTTTTTTCCTTTTTTATACTAGTCACGTAGGACGCGCCATGTGGCTAAAACTAACGAGAGTAATTTTTTTGACGGACGGGATTTTTTTGGCAAACGGTGAAAAAACTAAGGGACCAAAAGGTACTTTTTATTAATTATGGGACCAAAATGAAAAATAGAAATTAATTAAGGGACCAATGGATCAATTAAGCCTAAATAAAACTAAGAATGAAAAACAAAGAAGGAATGAAGAGAGGATTTATAATGAAAATGCTAGAAAATGCAAAGCTATTTGCAACCACAAAACCATCATAAACTAAAACTACAGTCAAAGAAAACCTTTAAAATGACCAAAAGTGAAGTACACAAACCATCAAAAAATTGCTTGTAACACAACAATCTATATTTTGGACTGGTTTAAATTATAACACGGCCTATATTGTTTTGGATATTATATTCTGAAACCTTCACATATTGTGTTAAAACTTGTTTGTAGCAACAAAAAAAAACTTGTTTTTTTTGGAGAATTTGGTTGCATTCGGATTATGTAATCCAAACGGACCCCATAACGCAAAAAAATTAAAAATAAATGTCATTAATTAAGGGTCCGTTTGGTTTGTGGGTTTTGATGGGGAGGGGAGGAAACATTTTAAATTTTTTGTGTTTGGTTCAATTTTTAAGAGGTGAGGGGAGGGAAGGGAAGGGGAGTCAAATCCCTTCTAGCATCATTTATTGCTCCACCTCAAATTGGAGTTTTTTCAAGGGGAGGGAAGGGATGATAAAACTCATTTATTATATGGACAATATTATCCTTAATTTTTTTGTTAAATTCCTAAATTATCCTTGTTATCTCGCATTATGATTTTCTTACCTATAACTGTGTCGCTTCTCTTAAAACATAGTGCTCTTGTTATAATTTTTTTCATTGCTCTTGTGTACAATCCTTTACATTTTTCTTATACTTGTTTTTTACATTGAGTAGTGAACTTTTTTTTTAAATAATTTGTTTTATTTTTTTTTTGAGAGAGAAAATAATTTGTTTTATGATATGCAGTCATGTACATTTTTTTGACACTCCTTTACATTCTTGAATTAATATTTTTATAAGGTTTGTATATGTTATAATTTATTTGTTTATTATTCCAATAGTTCACACGCAGACCCAACAAATGGAACACATAATTTTTTTTCTTCCCATTACATTGAATTATATTTTTTAAAAATTATTGTAAATATTTTTTTAAAGTTTAATTTTATAAATATTTTATTATGTTAGGTGGATCATCCAGATAATTTTTTTTAGGGTTAATAGGTCTTTACCCCCTGTAATATAAGTCATTTCCGGTTTTTCCCCTGTAAGTTTTTTTTTTTTTGATTTACCCCCCTTTAAAAAAAATTGTTTTGATTTAGCGGCTAATAGACCAAACGAAAACGAAAATTTCTTGAAAAAAAAAATTGGTTTTTTTTTGGCCTATTAGGGGGTAAATCAAAACAAAAACTTTTTACAGGGGGTGAATCAAAAAAAATATTTTACAGGGGAAAAACCAAAAATGACCTATATAACAGGGGGTAAAGACCTATTAACCTTTTCTTATTTTATTAATAATAGATGATTTGATTTGCGGATTTAAATCGTAAGACTCTTATAATATTATAAGGATAAAAAAGTAATTTAATTTTAAAATATCTCCCCCCCAATTTGAACCAAACATATATACAATTAAAATCCCTCCCCTCGCCTTCCTTCCACTTCTTGAACCAAACATATAATAATTAAAACTTCTCTCTTCCCCTCCCTATCCCTCCCCTCACCTCCCCTCCGTTTGAACCAAACGGACCCTAAATCAAATTCTACAACAACAATAACAACATATATTAAATATAACAATTTCAACGACATAATTTTAACATCATAAATCAACAACGTAAAACAACATAATTAACACACACAAGATCATGAATTAGCCAAACTAAATTCTTTATATGGTGTATAAATGTAAGCCCAAATTTCTTGTAGGTCATGAACCAAATCAAACTTTTCTTAATATCACAAAACAGAAATGATAAGTGAACACAATTTTTTAGACACAATACAAACACCACCGTATAATTATACGGTATTTTCCTTTTTTTTTCTTTTTCTTTTCCCTTCCCTCTTCATCTTCATCTCCACTCTTCTGCAACTCCTACTCTCAGTCTTGCATCTCTTTTCATTTCAATTTTTCCTCTCTAACAGAGAGATATGTCAGATAGATGGGAAAACAGAACGAATCTTGGACGACGACGACTGAATGGATCTCGGAAGGCGTGATTAAATCTCCGGTGACGTGAGGGAGAAGAGGATGTCGCCGGTGGGGTGAGATCTAGAACTAAGAGAGACGGTGGTCAGTGTTGGACGACCGTGGCGACGAGGAGGGTGGAAACGACAGCGGTTGTGAGAAAGACGGCGGAGGAGGACATTGGTTGTTAAAACGACGGTGGTTGTGAGAAAGATGGCTGAGGAGGACGGTGGTTATTAAAACGACGGCGGATGTGAGAATGACGGCGGAAGAGGGCAGTAGTGAGGTCGACGGCGGGAAGGATGGTGTGGTGTTGAGAGGATGGTGGGGGAATGATTTTTGTTTACACGTAGAGAAGAAGAAGAGGGATGAAGAATAAAGGTGTGGTGTATTTACAGCAATGCCCCTGCTTTAATGTTAAAAAGTCCAAGTTGTCCATGATATATGTATTGTGTCTAAAAAAGTGTGTTCAACTATCAATACTCATCACAAAAAGATATGATCAAGGAAACGTCTAACTTGATATGTCCCTTCGAATTGTGTTTACCAAGTATAAAGAATATGATTCTCACATCGCCATTGATCCTGTTTCATTTGAGTAAACCATACGCTTCTAGTGTAAACTACAGAAAAATCTTGTATCAGGCTACTTTGAATTATATAATCTTAAACGCGTCAAACCCTCCAAAGCGCTAGTTTTTAAATAGTCTTGAAACGGTTCAGATTATATATCCGAAATAATCTGGAAATGGTTTAAGATTATATAATTTGAACTAGCCCCAAAATATGGATGATGACTTGGTGAGCAAGTCTGGCTGGTTCCATGTGTTTTTGAATGGATTTGTATTGTTGACTGCATGTTTAACCCTCCATTGACTGTCGTTACAATATATGTTTATATTTTACTTATAAATATTCACTCATTCTTCACAATTTCTCATTCCAACTCACATTCTCTTATCTTGTTTCCTACTTTAGTTTTGTTTTGAGTCATTTATGATGTCAATGTTTAAAAATCCAAAAGGATATAAAATGTTCAATTTAGAGGGTACATGAGAAGTGAATAGGGTGAGAAAAGAAACTATCTTTTGTTATTTTTCCTATGAAATTAGTATGCATAAGGCCCGTTTATAATAAAGTAGGAAAAAGAGGGTGGAGAAAGAAACTCGATAGGAATGGAAAATATCTAAGTTTGAAAATTGAAGAGGGCAAAGGGCAGATTGGTAATTGAAAAGAGAAGGAGATAACAGTTGAGCGGAGTGGGGGGGATAGTGTTATTCAGTAAAGTTTGCAAAACAGAGAGAGAGAGAGAGAGAGATACACCAACAAACAAAGATTATCCATTCGATTCTATTCAAAGCTCGCTCGGTGTGAGTGAAAGAAAGAAGATGGCGGTTTCAATGGGTACCGGACTATTATTATCATCTCCTCTAACTCTAAGGACTCCAAGGTTTGCGTTGTTTTCCACACCTTCTTCTACGTTGCGGATGACTCCACTCCGCACAGTTACTTCCGCCACCGTCTCTCAGCCTCCACCCACCGGAGGCAAAATTCGCGGTATCATGAAACCCAAAAAAATATCCCCCGAGATGCAAGACCTTGTCGGCCAACCCGAGATTTCCCGAACCCAAGCCCTCAAGAGCATTTGGGCCCACATTAAGGAACACAATCTTCAGGTATAACTTCTCTCCTTTCTCTTTCTCTAGAGGATAAGCTTTTCCGTTTTTTTTTTTTTAGTTTTAAATTTCACTTAAACTGCATAGATTCATTCAGAATGGTAAGTTGTTAGTTATTGAACCCAACATTTGACTACAAGACCATTGTTCATGTTTTATTTTGGTCTGGTTTCTCATAATAAATGTTATATGAATATGTTAGGCACTAATTGGGCGGTCTTTTATTTTTAACAAACTACATGGCTGGGAATGGGATGTAATAGTGAGTAAACGGGAATCCAATTTGTACATCAACTTTTTGACTGTCATATCCAACTCTGTATTTTTAACCTTGTTCTGCATACATTAGATAATTAACCTACTTTGCTATTCCGTGTTTCAATTGCACAAATTTTCTGAATTTGATGCAGATGGATTCTATTGTCAATTTTGGAGCCATATAATCTAAAGTACATGTTTGATAATTATAATTATAATTGAATATTTACTTATCATCCATTCTCTTAATCCAATGCTATCATGCATTCATAAATATGTTATGTAACCTTTGATTGGTTTTAACTGAATAATGTTTCTTTCTAATATATTTAGAACCCTGAGAAAAAGAGGCGTATTCGCTGTGATGAGAAGCTGAAGAAGGTATTTGCAGGGAGAGATGAAGTTGATATGCTTGAGATTGCTGGCTTGATTAGCCCTCACTTCCTTAATTGAAGGCAAGGAGTTTAGTTTTTATATGATATCAAGGCCACGTTTTGGTGTATGGAACTGTTATATTTGGAAGTATCGTGTCCTGCAACTGCAACATAGTAGTAGCCTTAGTTTTTTGTTTTTGTTAGTACTTCAGGTACAGAACAAGATTCTGTTGAAGATTTCGTTTTGGATCATGTAATTTCTTCAACATGCGATAGTGTGTACTCCTTTTAAGTTTTAATTATTAGGTTTTTTTTCTATTGGACATGTTAAATATGTTGCTGCTATATGTTCTGCTTATGATTATTTATTATTCTGCGCATGATTGTTGGTCAGGTGAAAGAGAGTGAGATGATTGATTATTTAATTACGAGTAACTCCTGATGAAACATTCACAAGCAATAATGTTAGAAATTCCTGAACGTGAAAATATTGCTAGTAACGTCCAATTCGGATTAACTTTTCAACTAACGTTTGAAATTCCTACGTGTTTTAACCAAGTTTAAAGAGAAATGTTAAGGTCCGCCTTCTAACACACTCTAATAATAATTTGCCAAGTCATCCATTAATTTTACTCCATGACTTCTATCCTTTCAACCATTTATTATTTTCCTTGTTTGAAACTTATATTGCTAGAACTTGAACAATGTCTGAAGCGGCAATTTTCATAAGTTTCTAAGAATGACTTATAAAAATTGGAATCATCCCTAGTTTTGATTCTCTGGACCTGATAGAAAGGGAGTTTTTATGCCACTAAAGTCATTGTTTTAGACCTCAATTCCACTCCAATAGATAAATATGTTGTTCAACACACTAATTTTATGGTTTCCTCTCACAATTTGTCTCCATTAATTTTTTGGCCTCACCATTTTTAAACTTTAACAAAAACTATACATGTAAGGCCCCTCCCATGATTTCTTACCATTTATTTTTTGGCATCACAATTTTTTAATACCTAAAAAATTGCACACATAAGATCTCTTCATTGATTTAATTTTTTCAATTGGATACCTCACTTAGCTTTATATTAGAGGGTGATGGTGGATGCCGGAGCTTTGAAAGCTCGACATATAATATAGTAAACGTAGTGTATTTATTTTCTGGTGATGATGGAGGTATACATATGATATTACAGTAGTTCATTTTGAATGCCATCCACTCCGACCACAGTAGCTAGGTAGCAATAGCATGAATTAGTTCCTGAAGTAACAGGTCTCGGAGAAGGTGGCAGCACCATCAGGAACATCTTCCATTACCCATTCATGGCCAACAGGGAAGTAAATTCCAGTCCTTGGGTGTGGAACCCAACAACTTGAATATGATGATGATGTTGAATCCACTACTGCCTTCTTCCCTAAACTACTACTCTTTGTCTTTTGATCAACCTGCAGCTGCTTCGACCCAGCCTCTCTTCCTAAGTATCTGCAGAGCCCAGTAGTACTCTCCGCTCCCTTAGCTGTTCTCCTGCACCCAGTAGTACTCTCCGCTCCCTTAGCTGTTCTCCTGCACCCAGTAGTAAGTAAGTTTCATTTATTCATTCACTCACAATTGTGTTAGACCAATATTGATTAGTTACTACAGTATTATTGTATTATATAATTTAAAGATACTATATATTACCGGAGATGCATGAACATGTTTGATCTGCCCATGAATCAATTATACGTACGTACGTACGTATTGGAATGGAAGCTGCTAATTGATGATATGAAATATTAACCTGCCAATTCACAGGGTGAAGTGATGCTTATTTATAATGTAATGTAATGGACTACTATATAGATCTCGCAAGTACGGGTCCAATAAAGAAGAATAAATTCTTTTGCACATGAGAATGCAACAGCATAAATATACACATATGTTCTTTTGAGGAAAATCAATCTGTGCTTTCATTATAAACCCTTGCTTTTCTCCAACTAATTCAATATGGATTAAACGAATGTCTATTTTCTTACCAAAACCATAGATGAATATTAACGTCTATTTAAATTGTACATCAATATCAATTTTGTTGTGCATCTAAATATTTGTGTATTAGGCGAATATAATAATATATATAACATCATCATACTGTCATGTCTTTCTAGAATTTCAGTCGTGGATGTGTCTATTCTTCCCCGAGTAAAATGCGTGTACAAATAAGCACCATGCATGAATCGATCAATAATTAAACACCATAGATCCAGTCTCAAAGTAATGTTATCTTTTTCTTCTTTTCCGTGAAACAAAGTAGCATTATTTTTATATACATTGGATGTAGCTCACTCTATTCTTATATCATATTCCACGGTCTCATATTATATTATTAGCCCTTTAAATTGTGTATATCAATTTTGAAAATTCATTAATTATGTTAGCTTACTATATATGTATGATAAAACAATTTGTTTGCCTAAAATGTTCTTATTGAAAGTGTTAGATGTAAAATTTAGTGACACTCCCCTCATTTGAAGAAAAAGAAAATTAGTTAGACTAGTTATTACCTTAATGTAATCAACATTCTCATTATTATCAATACAATTTGTATATTAATTTTCTATACTTTTATCTTGTATGACTTATAACAAGAGTAGAAATATGGCTTTATTAAAGGTTTTATAAATTCTCACTTTTGGAAAGAGTACAAAGATGTTGGGAATATAGTTGAAAAACAAACTGCTATTTTTTTTCATATGCACCGGTCACCAAAATATTTACACAAATGTTGAGGTTTGAAATTAGAGTCAAAGTTTCTGATATTTCTATCACTTAAATGGTGGGACCAGAGCACAAGCACAGTAGAAGCAACGCGTGAGTCAATGTTGTGTTGGCACCGTTTCAACACTTGGTTTCTTCTACATATTGTCTTTCTTGTGTTCTCTCTCTCTCTCTCAAAGAATAGAAAGAATGAATATGTGTAGTTTGATTTCTGTGTCTGTGTTACTTCTTCTTCTCCAATGTCCTGTACCATCTCTTTCAACAAACTCTGAAGGTAACGCACTTCATGCTTTCAGAACCAGACTTTCTGATCCTAACAACGTCCTTCAAAGCTGGGACCCTACTCTTGTTAACTCATGTACTTGGTTCCATGTTACCTGCGACTCCAACAATCACGTTATTCGCTTGTAAGTTGATAACTAACCAGATCCATCCATTTCTTGTTAACTCTTCTTCTAATACCTTGTTTCTATGAATTGAATTGAATTTCAGAGACTTGGGCAATTCTAACATCTCTGGTACTTTGGGACCTGAATTGGCCCAACTAACCCACCTCCAATACCTGTACGTACATACATACATACTGCTAAATGTCTGTCTTGTCCTTCCCTCAATTATTAGTGAGTAATTATTTTATTTTGCAGGGAGCTTTATAACAATAACATATATGGCAACATTCCCAACGAACTTGGTAACTTAAAGAACCTTATTAGTATGGATTTGTATAATAACAAATTTCAAGGTGTTATCCCTAACTCCTTTGCCAACTTGAACTCACTTAAATTCCTGTAAGTCCAAATACTTTATACATTACATGAATTTAATCAATCTTGTTCGTTACATCTTTTTGCTCACCCTCTTTGCATTCATCATATATTGTAGACGCCTAAACAACAACAAGCTCACAGGACCCATCCCAAGACAACTCACTCACCTTCAAAATCTCAAATTCTTGTAAGTTTCTATGCCTTTTTCCCCCCGGCTCATCATTCTTTTTTCTTTCTATTTTGCTAGTTTATTGATTTATCATTATCAACTAATTTCAAACCATCATTGTGATTGTGCAGTGATGTTTCCAATAATGACCTCTGTGGAACAATACCAGTGGATGGCAACTTTGGATCTTTCCCAGCACAAAGGTAATACAATACACCAACTGTTTGCAGGCACTCTGTGTTCAAATATGCAGTTGATAAATCATGTTCAAAATAATAGTTAATTGTATTCAATTGATGGTTAATAAGTTGTGTCACCTTATTATATTTTTTAACGCTCAATTTAACTACCTTAACCATATATTTGAATTGTGTTAACCGCATATTGATTTAGTAACTCTTAATCTACTAGATTTACTATTCAGAACTTACAATACAATTCATCATATTATACAACTACCATGTGAAGTTGTCAGTTTCAGCTGGTAGAATAAAACCAAGATCCATACCATCATACACCATACCATGGTTCTGAAAATCATCTATTGGATTAATTCCAACATGAATCCTGCTGAAAATAGGAAGCATCTTCACTTAATATACGACTGCATCACTTTCAGTAACTGTTACCTTATCAAGCATCCTAGCATGTCTCATTTATACGAGGCATCTGGAAATTTTGTCTACTACTTTAGTGTCTAGCTTATGAATTAAGATAAAATGACCATATTTAACATGCATGAGATAATAATTGATTTGAATTAAAGATGAGATACACTAAATACTTTTGCAAAGTATCTCGCTTCTTAGAATAGTCACCCAAACTTGTATTCATAACATTTGAAGCTGAGGTATATGTTTACCACTTGTGTTTCAGTTTTGAAAATAACGGACTCAACGGCCCAGAACTGAAAGGACTGGTTCCTTATGATTTTGGATGCTAAGAAAGCCAGAAGAATTCGACAACTGGCCTCCTCAGATTGCTATGAAGAGGCCTCTTTACTTGGGCAGTTAGCAGTATCGGAGATGTATGATTGCTGCAAAATGAATCTAAGTAGGACACACATGTACGTCCAAATATATGTAATAGTAAATAAAATGATATTAGCATCTGTCTCTAGTTGCAGACTGCATACCAAGACCAGGATCATGTTAATCGTTAAGTAAATGTATCTCGTGGTAACTATTTTCCTTTTGATTTTAAATACTCACGTAAAGCAAAAGGCTTTAATATTTTGTTTTTGATTCCTGAATATTTTTCAGACAACCGTTTTCATGCTGATGTTCTGATCTGTTTCACAACCGTAGAAACACATTTGTCTAAAAAATTAAAATGCTTTAGAAAACGATTGAAAGTGGGGCCTCTATGCTCTTTCAAACTCAAAAGGGTCAAAGTGATTTGCTGCCTAATTCTTCTGTTTAATTTGGTAGTCCATAGGAAGTTTGGCCAAATTCATGATCCAGCACAAGACGAGTTATTTTGACAATTTTTTTTTGGTGTTAACCCTCTGTTTCCTAGGGGAAAGGGGCCCTTGTAATCCGGAGTTTGGTAGTGAGGTAAGGATAGCCTGGTCAAGAATTATTTCACCCAAGATTTAAACTCGTATAACCATTTGAGCTCAATTGTATGGTTTATTCTGACACAACTTTTATATATGATAATCTTGTACATTATTGTAACAACGACAAATTTGTTCCTGCAGAGCATTCTTCAGAGTTAATGTCATTATAGTTTAAATGTGCTCAATTGAATCATGATTCTTTTGATCAATAATCCTTAGCATAGTCTTTTAGGCAATTCTTCGCACAATCAATCACTATGTCTGATGCAAAATAAGTAAGACAATAGATTTAAAAACAAAACTCAAAAAATGCAGCAATGTACAATTGGGAGTTGTGTAAATGTGAATCAAAATAAAATCTGTCTAAAATAGTGTTTGGAAATGTATAAAATTGCAGTGACACCATGAATTGAACCAAATGTTATCCCTTGAAGAGACTATTGGACATGCATTGAGAGGGCCTATGATGCAGAAACAAACATGTTGTAACTGATAAGAATTTTCATTGATCGAAAATAACTATAATTCGTTGTTAAACTGATTGTAATAAAATGTAAAATATAGACAAGGTACAAACAAGATTTGGTCATGTTCTTTTCACCATTCAATCATCCTGCAGAACTCTGCTTCTACTCTTTGAATATCTGTTTTACAGTGGTCCCTCTCAATACTTGAATCAACAGTGCAATGGAAAACCGTGTCCATTTCTTGCTAACTTAATAAAGTAAGTCTATCAAGGCCAGGATATGCAACAATCTAATGTGAATTTTCTATGAAAAATACGTCAAGACAAGACCCTCTACTTTGGATTAGAATCACTTTGCATTAAAGACAATTCTTCTTCCACCATAGGCAATGGTGAGCTCATAGGAAGCTCTGTGTCCTTGTTTTCATGGCCAACCAATTCTGAATCAATTGAATGCCAACCATTGGAAGGTGATGACAATTGTTCCGCTTCAAACAGTAACCAACTTTTATTCTTGGCTTGAACCAAGATAGGGTACAAGATAAATCCAACGATTACTACTGCTCCACTCACAAAGAACGTTCTCAAAGAAGCCAGACACATAACAAGAATAAGTAACAAAGCAGGAGGCAAACAAAGCATGGCCGCCCCAAATGTTTGGAACGGAACTCTGAAAGGTCTATTAAGATTTGGCTTCTTCAATCTCAAAGTTATAAAAGCTGCAAACTCAAGAAGCATTCCTATAGCATATAAGAAATTGAGGAACTCCAGTATTTGCTGAAAGCTCATCCATGACAAGAAGATAACTCCAGTTGCAGAGAACAAAATGCTAATAGTCGGCGTTCCATACTTAGACCTAGAAAGTTTATAGTACAACATCAATGTTAGATCACTGTTACCTTTTTGTTCAAACAATTAATATCAAATTTGAACGTACTAATCTAGCACTCATTTAAGACTAAATGGTAGGTACTACATCCACTACAAATCCCCTTAAGGATGAAGTTCAAATCTTCCATCTATTTTTCAAAACAGACAACCTTGTTGCTTATATACAATCTAATTAAAAGAAAGATACCATACAAGAGGGTATCATCAATTTCATCATAGTTGAATCTAGTTTCATTTCTACCTGGGAAAGAGAAAGAGGGTATTGAGACATGACATAAAACATTACTGACCTTGATGAGAATACAGCTGGAAGCAATCCCATCTTGCTCATTCCAAGAAGTTGAAAAGCATCACTGCTCATTTCTGCTTCAAACAATCCAAGGTTAGACATGGCAGCCGCGGCTTGAATCCACAGTTTAAGCCAAAAACCACCAATCAACATACCAACTTCAGCAAAATAACCATCAGCCCATTCAGTTGGAGGGGAACTCAAAGCACCTGTTCCTGCTAGCAACGGAATCAAATACGAACAGACCACCAAAAGCATCCCCCAAAAAAGTGCTTTCGGAAACGTTTTACTTGGATTCTCAACCTCTCCAGCAAGAGTACTAGCCTTATCCCAATAGTTCAAATTCCAAAACATGTTATTGAAGTAACCACGCCAATTGACCTTGTTAAAATCCACAACAAACCATCGCCTTAGTCTGATTTTCGGAACAGAAAGAAGGAATATAAAAAGAAAGGGTAAAAGGGAAAAAAAGGTTAAAACAACTGCAGAGAAACCAACAATGTGAAGACCTCTGTAATTCAAATAAGTAAGCGAAAAAGTGATCCCTAAGAGAGCAGGAATTCGAGCTAGCATAAGGTTAAAAATAGGAAAAGAATGTTTCAAGTAATCAAGAAACAAAACAGGATAAAGAGCATTGTCCATAACACCACTAAACCATTTCCAAAAACCTTCTTGAAAACCCCAAAAGGGACCAAAAGCAGAGGATATCCAAAGAACATAGCCACCGTTGTGAGGGAAAGTAGTGGCAAGTTCGGCGGTGATGAGAGCTTCAGGGACACTCCAAATGAGAGGGAAAAACAAGAAACCGAGTAAGGATAGAAGAGGACCACCGCCGGTTCTAACAGAATCCTCAACTCCGAATGGACCGCCGGAGACTTCGTAGAATATTAGAGCAATCAGAGGTAATAAGGTTAGTTTTGGAGCAGCAGCAGCACTTACTACTTCATCATCCATATCGATTCAGATCTGTTCACAGCATGTTGCTAAATCTATTCTGTATCATCATATTAATTGTTTTTTTAATCTTTCACACCCGTCAACCTTAACAAAATTTGATTTTATGCCGTCGCCCTTTTCCTTCTCTCATACATTCACAACATTTGTGCTGTTTGATCTTCATCGGATGACTTAGAAAAAACTGATCTCATTTTAAATTTATTATTTCAAAAATACCCAATTAAAATTAGAACCGTTTTAGATTTGTCCTCGCAAGTTTACCTCAATTATTTCAGACAATGTATTTCAATATGTAGGGTCGGGGTTCGAACCTCAGTCATTTCATTTATTCACCTTTAAAAAAAAAGTGAATTTTTAGAAACTACATCACTTGACAAAAAAAAAAGAAGAAAAAGAACCACTCTTTATCTCACCTCTAACGGATACGTGATTCCAGGAATTTTCTGGCTGCAGCAAATTCCAACCACTTTGGAGTTTGGTGAACAAAGCCACTCTGGCCTTCTATTTCTGGTTGTGGTGGCGTTTTGCATGATGAGAATGCTTGTATGTAGTGCTTTTGTTGTGAAGCTTTGAGGTGTTTTTGAAGGTTTGCATTTGGCGAGGCGTTGAGTAGAGTTTAACTTCATTTTGATGCACAGTTTAACTAGAGATGGATTGGTAATTCAATATTTGCCATGCATACTGTGAAAGCAATGTGTTGCTATTACTAATATGGCTTGTGAAGATGGTTCCTCCTTGATTACCTATGAGCAATGTGTTACTCGATTTAGTTTATTATTCTTAGCTGCTAATACTGGTGTTTCTATACACCTCGTTTAATTACAAGTTAGTTTTCTTTTTGGGTTTTGACCCTGTGTGCATCTTGAAACTATCTTCATGCTTATGAAGTGCCATTGTATGTAGGTTTTATCTTCATGCACAGGAAGGAAATTATGGCAGCGATGATTAAACAAAGTTTTCACTCCAAACAAAAGATAATTGTGATTTGCCAGCCACATTTTGTACGGTGAAAGTGTTTGATTTTAAGAGACAATACCATTTTAACATCAATATAGTGGCATTTTTACTTCTAGATATAGGGAGAGATGTGTGCCTTTTTTTTCTTGGTAAATATATGTGTGCTTCCTTTTAGATGAACATGAACGCACATGATCATTAACATGAATAAGAATTATCTAACTATATTTTGCTCAAAACTAGTATAGATTTGTGGAATGGAGAAAGAAATGTGTATCGGCTATACTAAGGTATTAATTTACTGACAAACTAAAAAAAAATTAATGACAAATGTTAGTTATTTGATTAATATTTACTCTTTCATCTTAGTTTGAATACCTCCAACTCCTTTAACCCTTTTTAACTCTTGGCTAAAACCAAATGAGCTACCAAACTCTCCCAGTGACAAACTAATATTAACATGCATTCAGAAATCGTCTTCTTTCATTTTACCTGTCACATATCATAAGATGCATTCAGTAAAAACAATGGGATCTCAACATGTTCAACTGTATTTCGAGGACATAAGCAATGTTTAAAAAGGCATCACATGTTTAAAATTTGAATGAAAAACAGAAAGAAAAAGTGTTTAGTACGTAGAAAGAACAATACATAGCAGAAAAATTAATAAGACATCTATTGAGTCTTTGTAATGAAGGATAAAAGGAAAAGGAACAAAATAAGCTCAAGAGTATTACTTTCTCATAAAAGAAACAACATAAAAATTGCCATTCCTCTAAAACCATAGGCTTATAATGCTCACAGTAAAGCATCTTTGCCCTCTTTTCACAGCCCAAAAGAACTAAAACCATATGAGAAATGCCACATACTCTGGAAAAAATAAACATTCAACAAAAATGCCAAAGGGCTCACAAGTAATATGCCAAAGGGCAGTTATTGATATCATTGACCTATGTTATTTCCATAACCAAACGGGGAGGAGTCTTAAGCATCATATTTCTATACCAGTTTCTTATTTATTTGTAGATTTTAAGCGACTCTTGGTTCAATGAAGACAGATGTATTGGATAACTTATTTGATTGACAGACAACATTTACACAGCTTACAGTATTTGGGAAGAGGCACCAGTAATGAAGTGGCATTGGCAAGTATTCATTCAAAAAGTAACTATTACAGATACATACACATGTGAATAACGAAAAATTACAAAATAACACCAGTTTAAGCGGGAAAATTCTTATGTGCACTCTCGATAGGGTAAATTATTATGTAAAGATTCTATTTCATTCAATAACGATAACATGATAAATGTCATGCCCGCTTGATAGGGTGAGAATAATGCCTATCTACTCTTTTCATGAGAATTGATAACTTCTCCGTCCCTTGTTTTCTCATTTTACTAATTACTTGCTTTAGATGAGTCAAATGAGTCAAATCCAATGTCCAAAGTGTTAGTTTTTTCACAAAGTAGTGGAGTTGTTCCTTCCCAACACTACTTTCATTAAACAATTCATGTTATCAAAGTGTTTCATCTTCCATCTCCATTGCTGCATCCATCCTCTTTCATCTATCGTTTTATCTCTAGTGTCTTTTTATGTTCGACCATAGCAGCCATGACAACCACTTATGTCCCACTTCATGTGTTTTAACTTTTTTTCTTGTTCACTAGTATCTAGAGAATCGAGTTGACATTTCCAAACATCTGAAACGCATACATTGGGCAAAGAGGGAGTGAAACAGGTAGTAGTAATCCATGTTCAGCATTAGGCCTAAGTTTCCACTTTCTAAAAGTTGTAATTTCAAACTTCCTATTCTAAGCAAAACATGGCCAATCAGAAGAGTAGTGATATTTGAACAACTATTTTGGTACAACCTTTGGTACAACCTTGTTGTTCTCTCTTTTCATTGGTCAGAAACAATAGAGAGAGAAAAAGGAAGAGAGAAAATAAAAACATAATGTGAGTATGAGAGAGAAAGTTGTACAAAAGTTGTACCAAAATGGTTGTACAAATATCATTTCTCCAATCAGAATCCTATAGATTGTATTCCCGATAAAAAAATCTCTGACTCTTCATCCAGAATTGTATGATATTCAAACATCAAACAAAGTATTTCACAAGGTAGTACTTCAAATACGCAAAAATATAAAACAGCTAATCCAAATGTTATGTAGAAACTGAAAAGATCCAAATTCATTGCATAGAAGTATTGATTCTCCCCAAAACTACAAGATATGTAAATAATAAACCCTGGTCAAATCCTAGACGAACCTTCGGGCTTCAGCTTGCTCCAACTGGTGGAGGTTCATCAAATTTCAATATATAGGCCACTTCATGAACAGGTCGCAATTGCTGAATAACTTGAGCATCCAAATAAGCATCACAGGAGAAGCACCATACTGACAGATCACTGTTTGACAGAATGAGTGAATGAAAAAAGCAGCACAAGATAATTGGGGTGTCAGAGGGGACACAAGTAAAAAGGAACATCATGAATACCTGAAACTGAGGGCCACACTATGATTAGTTTCACGAAAATGCTGGAGCATATGCCTGTTCACAAAACGGCCACAGAGCACGTCCTTGCACGACAAACACAACCAGTTTTCACTCGGGTGTTGGCACCTGGAAGAAAAAAAAATGTCCAATTAAGTTGTTGGTCGAATATTATCAATAACTTTTGATGCACTGTCCACCAATTAATGATGGGATCCTTCATAGAGTTTGGTTTGGGCCTAACTCAACTTACAAAACCGGCTTGTAAGGTGTGGATTTTCCCTAACTCAGACCATATCTCATCCATTGTGGAACTTTTAACAATCCTAAAATGCTTGACCTTTACAAGACAAATTGATTTAATCATGGAATAAAAAGAACCAAATTAGTTTTGGTTCGAAGTGTTATTTTTGTAAGTAATGTCACCTCTTTTTTGTTTTGGCTATATCTTGAGCTCTAGATGTCCAATTGACGTGATATTTGATTCAACGGAAAGCTTAGAGAATTGTCTACAATTCATCTTTTATGCTTAAGAACAAACTATGCTTCTTTGATGGTGTAAAATGGGATGAAAGTTGATTACTTGATTTTTGATGAGTGGGTTGGAGTTTCTATTTAGTTAATTTAAATTAAATAAATAATGGGCTGCTACATATTAAATAAATAATGGGTTGCTACATAGAGGGGACAAGAGCATTAAAGAAATGAGACAAGGCTTTATGAGGAAGAATTACAATTATGTAGCGTTTACACTTTGGAGACAATGAGTGAGTTTAGTTTACTGTTTATTTTTCCTTGTAACAATTCAGCAAGTTGAACATCTTTTTCCATGTATTAGGCCCAAAATGAAGTAGAACTTTGATCAAAGTTCAACTTCCTTTTATTTATTTTATGGAGCGGT
>Ga0228711_1002777_pt1 | contig 27128 bp, 22 predicted proteins | sample MedpolnodulmetaG_2_FD_177996 | JGI IMG/M metagenome (GOLD analysis project Ga0228711, IMG submission 177996) | Root nodule microbial communities from Medicago polymorpha collected in Santa Monica, California, United States - brown nodules | ecosystem: Host-associated > Plants > Roots > Nodule... | reverse complement strand
TACTTTTTTTTTTTTTTGTCATGTAGGGGTTACCCTTTTATTGTACGATAGCTATTTATGTTTCCCTTACCAAGGTAAATGTAGTTATTATAGTAGTAGCAGTTAGTTTTTAAACAAAAAAGTAAAACAATAATTTTAATATTCCCATAGTTTTTGTATTATTAGTGTAGGAGATCCATGTAATACAGAAATTTAAGGGATTTCCCCGTTGGTGATACAGCTGTGGAAAGGTGCTATCCCAAATGAAGCCAACAATCAATTCTTTATGAGTAATTTGGATAATTGGATTAATCAATAATCTAGACATGAGTGATGATGCTGGTTGGAGGGGGAATGGAGATTGGAAAGATATTTTGGCCATTGTTTGTGGACATGGAGGAATAAGTGGTTGCATGAAAATAATGTTGAAGCTATCAGAAGATTATTATCAAGCAAGAATGGCTGACCAAATTACTTTCAATAGCCAACGTGTGATAGATTTCATTAGATGGAGGCCTCCATCAGTTAATTTGGCTAAATTAAATATGGATGGCACGTGTAAGGGTGGAAATATAGCTGGTAGTGGTGGTATTATTAGAGGGAGTGATGGAGAATGTATTGGTGGTTTTGCTATATTCATTGCAGATTGTAGCGCGTTTGTGGCTGAGCTTTGGGGAGTGTTGGAGGGTTTGAGCTATGCAAGAAGGATTGAGATTTAGAGCAGTTGAATTGAGTGTAGATTTTGTTAGTGTAGAGAAGACTATAAAGAAAGGTTTGACGGATAGTTGCTTGGGTAGAGTGTTGATTATTAAAATTTGTCGTTCATTGAAGATGGATTGGAATGATAAAGTTTCTCATTCATATGAAGAGGCTAATTGATGTGCAAATGTTTTAGCAAATATTGCATGCTCCTTTTATAATTCGAAGATATATGAGACATGCCCGACTCAGATTAGACATTAATTGTTAGCTGATATTATGGGGATTGCTACCCCCCTCGGGTTTTCTTTGGAGTTTTTTTCTTGTTTTCGTTTTCGTGCTTAGCCCTCATTTTTATAAATAAAAAAAAAAACGGCTTAAACTATTTTTCTTGTCAAAAGAAAGGTTAAAACTCTCTAGCACTTGGATTGCTAATTCAATTTCTTAAAATACGGCATTTTACTAGAAGCTAGATTTCGGTAGTGTATTTAGACTTGAGCATATAAATGAGAGATAAGCAATCATCTTTTATCAATTACTTTCAAAAAGATGTTTGTTTAAGAAATCAATAAGTTCCTTAGTCTTGTGATTTATGCATAACAACATGCCCAATTCATATTTTTATCATTTTTGGATCGAACAAGTGCACTCCAACAAACAAGGGAAAAGACATAGTATTATAACATTTATGATTCCTTTCCCTCAACATAATTTTTATTCTTATTCCTCTACTTTCATTAAGTGGAATTTTTAGGCTAATGTAGTGATAATGGACTACTCCTTGATCAGATAAAAAATATAAAGTGGTAATAAGATGGAGACATTCAGAAATTATTTTTACTATGATTAATTTGAATTCATTTTTACTATCAATTTTTCCTACTTTCTTTTGTTGGTTTATCTTTCCTACTTGGACTAACTAATATTGGCATTATTGATTAATTTTTTCACATTTTCCCTAGAAGCACTTTCTGAGCTTTCTGGGCTAACTAGTAACTACCACATTCCCTTCACACACAAATAGCCTGTCACCTACCTTAAAAGGAAAAAAAAGTGTGACAACATAGGCAATGAATTAATAACATTGCTATAAATACCATGCAAAGTGAAATTACATTTCATTCATTACTACACAAGCACTAGAGATTCAAGCAAAAACTCAAGCTTTTCACAATGGCTCTCTGGTATATACTTCTCCTTACACTCTTGGCAGTTGGTGAATCTCAATCCACAACAGCTGCTTTTAACCAAACCGACCTGCAAACGGCCATGTCCGACATGCGAAGTCGGTCTTATTATGGATTTGTAATCCTCCTCAAAATCCTCAACAGCTTGCCCAACCAACTGCAAAACAATGATCTCACATTCTTAATGCCAAATGATGAAGATTTATCTCATTTCTCAATAGCTCCAGAGGAGCTACATGATTTCCTACTTAGCCACTCTATTCCAACACCATTACTGCTCAATCATCTATTACATTTTCCAAATGGTTCTATAGTCCCCTCCGGCCTTCCAAGCAAGGTGATCAGCATCACCAACAATGCCAGAGCAGGTTTATTTGTCAACAATGCAAGGATTGTCACACCAAATGTGTGCCAAAACTCTCTAATAAGGTGCCATGGAATCAGTGCTGCTTTGACATTTGAAAATAGTTTGCCTTTTCAACGTGTTCCAGAATCTAAGGATCCATCAAAGAACAGTAATGACACAAAGCCAAACCCATCTATGAGAAAAATGAGCATCCCAACTTTCAAGTAAGGCATGAGAAATAGTTGCTATTCATATGTAATGTAATGTAATGCCATGCGGTCTTATGAAATAATAACAAACATCACTTTTACTTTGTCTCCACGTAAGATTCATTTAGCCTCTAACTTTTACTTTATCTACACATTAGATTCATTTAGCTTCTAGACTAATGTTTTGAGATTGATTCGGTGAGACATCCAGGTCATGATTCAATAAGTTTAATCCTAGTTAAACCAAATTACAAATAAATTAAAAAGAATTAAGAAGTAACAATAACAAGTAAAATAATGTGAAAAGTAAAAACCAGTTGAACTAATCATGGTTCAACCCAAATTCAATTTGGTTCAACCATGCCATGATGAAACCAAGATAAAATCAATTGATAAACTAAATGGTTCAAGGCGGTTTAAAACATTGCTCTAGACCTAGTCATGGTTCAACTCAGAGTAAAACATTGCTCTAGACCTAGTCATGGTTCAACTCACGAAGGACATAAAATAAGACTATCTCCTTCCAACACAAATATACTTAGCAACTAATTGGATTCCATAAATAAATCAACAATCAATAATTCGTCACAGAATCATATCCATGCATACACTGCGTAGAATAAACCTAAATTTCAAGTTTAAATTAATTATAAGCACTTAATAGTACCAGCATATCCATACAAACACTGCATAGAACAAACCTAGTTTCGAAGTTCAACCTTTTTTTTTTTTTGAAGGAACGAAGTTCAACTTATAAACACTTAATAGTACCTCTTCCATTCACAAAGGTTTGTAGTGCCCCAAATGCAATGGAATTGAACCAACTCTCTGTCAATTGTATAACGGAATGAAACTACTATAATAATATGTAAGAAATTACAACCAACAATGAACCAATACTCATCACGGGTTTGTCCGGAAAGGGTGGCAGTCATTAGATTGACTGTCTGCTTTGGGAGGGCCGTTGTAAAGGAGATCATGGATTTTGGAATACATCAGCATCGAAGAGGGGTCACCACTGCTCTGCGATAAGCGAGAACTCTCCTGCAATTTGATTTTCTCATACAGATATTGCTTCTCAGCCTCAGCCTCACTTAACTTCTGTTTCAAATAATTGCTGGTATATTCTTCTTCTGATTTATCAGACTTCGCAAGAGCAATCCTCTGGAGCCTCTCAGCCTCTCGTTTGGCCTCATTAGCCTTCAATTGGAACATATCAGCCTCGGCATTTTTAAGCCTCACAATTCTCTCTAGTTCTTCAATCTGCGACTTCTTTTTTTGCCTCTCCATCTTGAGTTCTTCTGCTTCTCTGGCCTTGTCTGCTAGTTCCCGATCACAAGCCTCAACAGCTAAGCGAGCCTTCTTAAACATTCTCATCTTCTCATCAGCTACAAATTCCATCTTTCGTATAGCCTCCTGCACCACTTCAGCAATTCTGTTGCATGCCTCCTGTGGAGCAATCAACCTTCCACTTTCTACATTTTCCAGGCTCTTTGGAGAGTCTAGGTCAAGCTCTTCATGTAGGAAAAGCATTTCTTAGAATGAGGATAATTAAATAAAGGCAACAGCAGCATATCTGGTTGAAACTGTAGCATAAACTTTTATTTATTGTAGATGCTTTTCTAACTATTGCAACTATCATTTTATCCGTATGTGTTTAAAATTGGGTTTCAAAGAAGAGAAAACAGAAAGTTTGCATCTATCATCTTATTCTTATGTGCTCCTAATTTAGTTTTTTTCATGAATTACCATTTGTTCAGACATAACCAAATGTGATATAAAAAGTGAGCGAGAAAAAGAAAAGTGGAAACCACAATTATGTCAATGCAGATATTTGAAGACTACAATTTGCAAGTAAATTATAAATTTTATACCTTGAAAAACAGTCAATATTGCCCTGCATGCTGCTTTAGCTTCCATTTTTCTACTTTTCAGTTTTTCCTTGAGATCGTCACACTTCCAAAAGAGGTTCATCCCACGATGGTCTTTACTACCATGAAAGATCCTACTAACAAAATCAAGCTCCCTCATCAAGGAATCCCCATCCCATGATGGTGCACAATGTTGGAAGACATCTTTAACCCAGCCTAACAGTTCTGAAGTCCTACTGCATGATTGACACCTGAAAACCATTTCACTTGGCCCCGATCCACTCTTTACAGGAGGACCCATGCAGATAAGTTGCTCCCGAATGGCACAATCTGTGTGAGTCCAATGAGAACACAAATCACATCCAATCCAACGGCATGTATTTACTTCAAAGTCAAACTTGCTGCAGATAGTACACATGCAAAGATTGCAGAAGCCACTGTTGTTGGTGCATGTTTCACAAGAACAATCATCAGCTGGAAGCTGGTTTTGGCAAGCTATGTTTCGGCATCTCTTGTAGAGAAATATCTCAATCAGCGATGGCTGCGACAGACTAATGTTAGGATGTAAAAATCCCTGAATTCCAGTATTTATGGCAACAAGGATTTCAAGCTGCACTCGATGAGCTCGAATCAATGTCTTGGCTGTCAAATCAGATCTACTCTGAACAAGCTTCTGCAAAATGAAAAACTCATCTCTATGCTGCATGCCATTCCCTCCCTCAAGGATAACTCGAAGTCCAGTTTTCAGCTCCTCTAAAAATTCACCAGGTAGACGGAGCATTTTTTCATGTATCACATCCACTCTTTCCCGAGCAATGTCCTGAAGACTGACTCTGTCCGCACTAGAAACACGACGAATAACTGACTGATCAGGACAGTCAATATCAGCTTTTCCATTCTCCATCTTCTTCGCAGCAATAGCATCAGCAGTAGGCCAGGTTTCTCTAGAACTAGCGCTTTCAGTAGGTGATTCACGAAGGTTATCAGAGTTTGACCTAGGATCCTCAGGAGACAAGCGAGGATCCGAAGAAACAAGAGACAAAGATGTTTGCAGTCCTCCAACCCGGGATTGCTGTCGCGGAGGGAGCATTTTTCTGCAACCACAATTGTTTTATATTAGAGCCTGGTGGTGACATGTCCATGAAAATATTTATACAGTCAACAACTAGCACAGTTAATCATCAAGCAAATTATAGGACTGTTTGGATTGGCTTATTTGAGGTTATCTACTGACATAAGCACTTGAAGACTATTTGGAAGAACTTATGAAAATAGCTTATGACATGTTCATAAGTTGTTTTCAGCTTATTTTCATAAGCTCTCCAAGATAGTTTATGAAAACACCTTATAGCTTAAAAAAAAAGAATTTTAACTTTATTATTATAAAAATATCTTATGCTATACACTACAAATTAAGGATCTGTTTGGATTGACTTACTTGAGCTTATCTACTTGAATAAGCTTTGTAAGACTACTATCTAGAAGAACTTATGAAAAGAGTTTATGACATTTTTCATAAGCTTTTTTTAGTTTATTTTCACAAGTTCTCTAAGATAGCTTAAGATGAAAGCTTATAATATATACAAAAAACAATTTAACCTACTTTAATTTTTACTATAGAAATAACTTATGCAAGCTTATATATAAACGCTTATCATGATAAATGATAAGCACTTGTGGTATAAGCTGCTTATCCAAACAAGGTCTAAGTTGTTTATCCAAACAAGAGCTACATAATTCATTCATCACACACACTTTGTTGTACTGTACTATGATAAGTTAAAACCTAAGAAGCTCAAAATAGGCAATGAAATAAATTTTCAGAAAATTGATAATCTACTAGAGTTACAACAATTCATGCTCTAAAGAAGTATATCATCCAGATCCACACAAAATTCACACCCAAATCGATCAATTAAACACTAGTGAATTCAACTATTGATGCTAGACTACCACAACATCATCATAGAAAAGCTGATATCAAAGAAGCAAGTGAAAAAAAGTGAAATTTGAATGACCCACAACACAAAATTGACCATAAAATTAAAAACTTGAAAAAAAGCATAAATTTTTGACTGAAATTGACTAGTATTCAAATATTCAGAAAACCAGATCGAAATTCACGGAATCACAAAAACAAGAATAAGAAGAAGAAGAAGAAGAAGAAGAAGAAGAAGAAGAAGAAGAAGGAGAAAAATTGAAGATGAAAAAATAGGATTGAAAATGAGAAGAAGCTTCACCGATTGGATTGGAGGAGAATCTCGTTGTTTCTGCACAGATCAAAATGGAATCGAGGAGAGAGAAAGGGGATTTAGGTCAGAATGAGAAAAAATCCAGGTTTTTGTATGAACGGTTTAACGGTTCGAACCGGAGAAAAGACTGAACCGGAGAAAAAGAAGAGAAAATGACAAAATTGGAACGGTCAATATGTGGAAATTTTCAAATAACAAAGGAGAATGAATGAGGAGAAAAATGTCTTTTTGCTGAACGAATGTTGTGTTGGGTGATTGGTTCATCTGGTTGACCAGACTTGTGTCACGCGTAGTTTCTTTGACTTGGTTTTGGAACAACTTATTGTTACGTGACTATGTCTTTTTATTGATAAAAACGATAAAAAGAGAAAAAGAAAGAGAGAATATAAATGTCATATGAGTATTAAAGAAAAAGTTGTCGAAAAGTTGTACAAATATCATTACTATTTTTTTTTTTGAAAAATTTGGTTACTTGTGTTGTAAACGGTATAGAAATTTTCTCAATTTTTATTTATTTGTGTTAACCTTCTTTAAAAAAAAAATGTATTTATGTTAACCTTCACATTTTTTTTTTTGTTGGTGTTGACCTCCAATTTTGGAAAGAAGGTGTTGTGGTGATCTATAGTTCATTAAGAGGTAAATGATATTTTAACAAAAAATTGTTTCACCTAACAATTAACTTTTAGATTTCTAAGAAAAAAGAATATTTCAAAATATGTGGCAGGTTAAAAGTTAGACAAAAAATTATTCATCAAAAAATGAATTTGAGTTCTTTTGAATAATTTATCATTTGATAATGTTGAAATTGACTTCAAATTTCTAATTCTGTGAAGACCAAAATTGTGGCACGATTTTGGGAGGCGCGGCGTGATTTTCTTGGCAGAATGGATGGTTTCTGCTGAAAGCAAATAGTGGCGCGATTTAGTACTGGCGTGACGTGATTTATGGATAAGGTCATTGTACCTTGTGTCGTACGCTTACAATCGTGACGCGATTGTTACTGGCGCGGCGCGATTTCGTCTGTTACTATGTATTATATAAGTGTTTCTTTGCAGATTTTGAAGTAGAGCTTGAAGTGAGAGAAACTTGGATTACAAATGAGGTAACTTTAGGGTTGAGTGTCTTTGTAGTGAGGTTCTCTTGAGTTAGGAAACATTGTAAACACTTGGGTAGTGAGATTTCACCATTGGAAGGATCAAAAGCTTCCTTTTGTGTTTTCTCTTCGATTCATTGAGAGTGTGAGTGATATGAAAATGGGTAGAAATTAAGTCTTGTTCTTTTGTGAGCTTTTAAGCTAATCTCTTGTAACTCATTTGTAACACTTTCATCTTAGTGGATTGGAAGGCTGCTCTCTCCCCAGAGTAAGTCATATTGGACCGAACTGGGTTACCATCTTGGCGTGTTTGTTCCTTTCTTTCATTGCTTATCTTTATTGCTTTGATTATGCTTGTGGTGCTGCTCTACACTTAGATTTAGGTCTGTTTTTGTTGTTGTTGCTTGGAGACACTTTATCCATTGATTACCACTTCCTTTGCTCCACACATCTTTGTTATTCATTGGTGTGATATTGTCCGAATTCACAACAATTGGCGCCCATCGTGGGGCAAAGGCGTTATTGGCATAGTTGGTATCATGGGTTCAAAGTGGGACATCGAGAAGTTCACCGGAAGTAATGATTTCGGGTTGTGGAAGGTTAAGATGCAAACGGTTTTGACACAACAAAAGTGTGTAGAAGCATTGAAGGGTGAAGCGGCGATGCCGACGAGTTTGACACAAGCGGAGAAGCGTGAGATGATAGACAAGGCCAAGAGTGCCATTGTTTTATGTCTCGGAGTTTGAATAAACTAGCACAATCATTCGTTGAAGGTAGGTTCGGTGACACTGCAATATCTGTTAGAGGCATCATTGAAACTTGTTGGAAGGCATATTCTAGTAAACTCTCAATAGAATATGCTGCTAAAAAACTTTATATTATGAACTTTTTATCTATTACTTTGTTTTTGTGATTTGTTTAGGCTCCTATTAAGACACTCCGAATTGATGGAGTAACTTTTTTGGTTTTTTGGATGGTTGTCTAGTTGAATGCAAACATATCAATGCAGGCAAATATGCTAACCTTGTTCTATTTTGCAATCCTTTCTCAACAAATTATGTCTACCAACCAGAAAATTGTCTAGATAGTACTAATACAAATAGGAAACATTCCCAATAACATCAAAGTTGTTTAACTTCAGTCACTATAAAAAAATTGTATAGGACTAATGTTAAATGGTCGTTATTTTATTTTTCCTAAATTATAAGAAGATATATTAACAATGTGATCCTTCTTTTTAAAGATATTATGAACTTTTACTTGTTTGAATGCAAACGGTGGGACTTGAGAGTAAAATTTTCGCAACAAACAGTGAATATACATGAGTTGAAACTTACAAAAGATGCATTCTCTGCAAGCAAGCCTATGAAGAAATATGCTAAGATAGCATGTGTAAGAATGGTGATCCTTTGAGTGATCATGGTTTTGTTGATTCTGATTTGGACTATAAAGGCTGGTCACATTGTTATCTTGTTTAAGTTGGTTTTGTGGAGCCTCATTATGAAGTACCAAATGCCTTGAAATCAAGAGCAGATAAAGAGATTGAGATTTAATAGCAATAGAAACTTGATTGATTAACAATTAGTCAGCCATGAATTTAGTCCATAAGAAATAGGGAACTGAGTATTGAAAGGCGAAAATGCGCAAGCAGCTTCCCAATAAACTTGTATAGGACGTGCAACATTTGATCATGATCCAGTGATGTCAAAGGTTTCTAACAAAAACTAGTCACTGTCATATTTAACTATCACTGACCAAATGATATTATTGTGCAACAGTTTAAGAATTCTTGTTCATGATGAATAATAATAACTCAGTTCACACACATATCGTCATTTACATCGGATAGTATCTATTTAACATATTGTATCTCACAACAAAAATTATTGAGATAAGACTTAACGAGAACATGCTTTGAATAGGAAAATTAACCAAAACACTCCACAAAAATTGATTTCATTAGCTCCAATGTTTGTGTGTTTGGGTGCCACTTCCAACATATTTGAATTCATGTTGCAAACCACTTTCTCTGCATTCGAAAACTGTATACGCCCAAAATCCTTAAAAATCACATATAAACTAAAAAAATGTTTAGCTAACACAGTTCAAAAGATGACTTCGATAATATATTATTATCACATCCCATTATTACTTGCTATGAAATAATTTTCACCATGAATGTACAATTTGAAACTCCCACTTTACGCTTAGCATGATAGTGTCCAAACACGGACTTGTGGCATGGTTACTAGATCAAGAGAACTGTCCCACAGAGTATTATACCTTTCTACAACAAAAAACAACTACAAAAGATGTCAAATAAGGCATGCCAATAATGAGCAGGTTAATTGATATCAAGCCAAAAACAATGAATTAGTGTTTCTCGCATGATCATACCTTCAAGAAGAGAAAGAAGTGAAAACGAAAAAGTCTGCTCACTTTGGACTGCCAACCTCAGTAGGCTCGACCACTTCAACTTCTACAATTTCTAGGACAGGGGGCTGGGTTTGAGTGGTGACCATTTACCACTAAGAGCTATACTGATATATAAGGCTGCACACAAATAAATTGAGTTAGAAGATACAAACATTTCCTCCATTTACCACTAAGTGCTCAGTCAGTTCGAAATTTGCACACTTGCAACTTTATCCAGTCAATTGTCAAGCTAAGCTCCTGCTTCATTTCCTTTTCTTTTTCCACATTCTTCTCATGTAGCTTCAGAAACAACAAACTACATTTAGCATGCTCAGATAGTTACCATGAATACATCCCACTGCACGGCATACTGCCAAATATTTAATTAATGAAACATAAATGCGCTTCAGAAAGTTGAGTGTTTGTTCAATGTAGCTTTAATCCAAAATTAATTACGAAAAGGAAACATAATTAAAGTAAACCTAGATAGATCAAAGTATTCCTTGCTAATATCAACAAAATTCTTTTGCTTATATGTTTTGATATTTTGGATGGCAACCTCATCTATGGGATCCACCATAAACAGCACCTACAAAATTACCAAAAGTTCCAATAAACAAACAATAGTTGATCAAACGTTATAAACTCAGGAAAAAAACAAGTTTATACTTCAAGTTCTTTCTCCACAAGTTTCTCCAAGAAAGGTGTGTACTTTGCATAATTCACACTGTCGGCAGCAATATAATAAATATCCTTTTGATCCGGTTTCATGTTCTCAACATATTCATCCAAGCTGATAAAATCTTCTTCACTTTGTAATGAGAAAAACCGAATTAACTGAAATGAATACTCTCTTCACATGAAGTCTTATACTTTTGGTCTTGGGATTGATTATGTCATCCTTCCTTGATGGATCATAGGCAGGAACATAAAGTGTAGACCTAAGTTCTACTTCACCCTGCAACATCACCATATATAAGAATTGAGGTTATCAAGCTACATCTTCCAGATGAATCAAAATATATATAAGTATCTATCACGCATAAAAAAGATTGCAATTGAGGAGAGAAAAAAACTACCTCTATGGTAAAGTGTGATGATGTTAATGGCTCCAAGTATTCATTGTAGTCCCACTTTAGTGACTTCTTTAGGATTACGAAGCGGCATAAATAGAACCATGTGTAAATCTCCATCTCAAATAAACAACTTCCACTTTAAGCATGAATCTTGGAAATCATAAAACTAACCGAGATAGGTTGGGTCTCATTTTTCAGCTCCCATTCCCAATTCTTCTGTCATAAAATGGTCAGAAAATATGCAGCAGTTAAATTTAACATCTGTAGTCATAATTTCATGGACAATCAGTTCAGGTAATACATATCATAATCAAAACATTACCTCGGTCTTCTAATCTTGGTTGTCCTTTTTCGCCTGAGCTGGATCCTCGTCAACCTCTACATGTATATGTACATAACATAAAAATAGAATAAGGTCAATATAACCTAAAAGTCATTCTCCCAAGGAAGCAAGACTTTAAGAGCCTTCAAAAACTTTGCAGTTCAACTTTGAGCAATAATTTCCAGACAATCAACTAGTTCCTGCTTAGTCATACCAATGCATGTATCGCTGCATAAAACAAAAGTTACAGCAACAACCACATTTAAAAGTAAGAAAAAAAAATTAATCAAAAGCAACTTAAGTAATAGTGATAATCCCTTTCCACCACATCTAACCAGTTTTGTCTTACACAAGACGATAAATAATTCCTTGAATCTTTTTTCCTTACGCAAGACGGTGGATAATTTAATTAATAGCACAATGGTGGAAGCAATGAAGGCGGCATTCATTCGTAATTACTAAATTTTGAAGACATGTTCGTAGGAATTCTTAACAAGATTTTAAGAACTCCTATAAAGATGTCCTCAAATTCAAGTAATTACGCATTCAATACCACATTCAGTGCTTTAGCAATTGACCAATTAATTAAGTTATTCATCCTCTTGTGTACGGAAAAAAATTTCAAGGAATTATTCACCGTCTTGCGTAAGACATTGGATAAAACAACATTTAAATGTCTTTGATGTAATACATGAAGAGCAAAAATTATAAAATGGTGCACAAAAAAATATATTAGTCACACATGCCCATAAACTAACAAAGCCTCATAAAGCCAATAATTGTTTAACTCATACAAGATTAACGTTAACAAACATAGTGACATTTGAGTGGGAAAATGGAATGTAACAATGAATGATATCTATTAAGAAAGAATAAAATGAAACACTTACAAATATCAATCACCTTAAAACAAATCCATATATTATTTCAAACTATTTGAAATTGGCATGTAAACATAACATATTCAAAAAGTTTCACTTATTTGCTCATATAAAAAAATTAAAATAAAACAGCCCACTTGAGCTTTTAGTTACATATCCCCACTAACATATTTCCCCTCTCTCCCATTACCAAAGACGTGGTTGTGTTTCTGATAGATGATTCACCCTTTTTCTTCTTGGTCATTGCCTCATATTCGATCGCCTAAAAAAATGTGTTCCTTTACAAAACGAGGAGAGAAAATGGCATAGTTCTCTCATGCTATCCTGGATAGTCGTATTTGCATCTGGCTCAGGATTCCTCTCCACCGTGTTTTATTATCTTCTTTCATCATAGACTTACACTATTTGTTTGCATTCTAGTATGTAAAAACATTATAAACTTTTTACATACAAGAATGCTAACAAATAACTTAAGCTAATGAAGAGAGGAAATTATAGAACACTGAGGAAAGGAATCCTAAGATATAGGCAAATACCAGCACAAAGAAACTAGGACACCATCTTTCCTCAATTTCTAAAGGGAGGTGTTTTTTTGAGGCGACCAAAGATGAAGTAGCGGATCATGAGGAAAAAAGGATGAATCATCTATGAAAAACACATTTATGTCTTTGGTTTTGGGAGAGAAGGGGAATATACTACTAGGAAAAGTTCTAGTAGTATCATCATGCCTATAAGGATGGCGAAGAACGTGAAGTAGAATGAATTTTTCACTCACTACAATTTTGACAAAGTTCCATTGTTGCAAAAAAAAAAAATTTGAATGCAGGAATCATGACAGTGCGTGTCTTTCCAATGGGAGGTAGAAAGGTCTTATTAAAATGGATAAAGTATAGAATTTAGAAGCTCTGAAGATGCCGAAGATTTCTTTAACCACTGATTTAAACAAATATGTCTGTGGACACCTGATGAATTGGCTAGTGAAATATACAACCGAATTAGATCCCTCCAAAATGCATATATGTCCGTGGACACCTGATGAATTGGCAAGTAATGCATATGAACAGGCAGGAAGCCTTTCTGCCATTGTGCTTATGATCCCTCCAAAATGAAAAAAAAGCTTTCTAACCGAATTAGATCATACCTCTCTGTTAACACTCATGGATATCCCCAGAATCATGTCAAACGCCTTTCTGACCAACATTTCCTCAAAATCCGCAACTTCATGCACAACGCAAAAATAAAATTTCAGCAATTTGAAACTAATGAAGTGTGGTATACATTTATCATCAAAGAAAATTTTGTGGAGAAAAAAACTACAGCTCTGTTGTAAAGTGTGATGATGCCAATGGCTCCAAGGATTCATTGTAGTCCTCTTTAGTGACTTCTTTAGGATTATGAAGCTGCTTAAATAGAACTATGTGTAAATCTCCATCTCAAGTAACCAACTTCCACTTTATGTACGAATCGTGCAGTTGGAAATGGAAATCATAAAACTAACTAGGATAGGCTGGGTCTCATTTGTCAGCTCCCAATCCGAGCGCTTCTTAACAACAATCTTTGTTTTCTTCTTCTGTTATAAAACGGTCACCAAATATGCATCATAATCAAAATATTACATGTCTTCTCATCTTGGTTGTCCTTTTTTCGCCTCAGTTGGATCCTCGTCGATATCCACCTGTATACATAACTTAAAAGTATAGTAAGGTCAATATAACCCTAAAATCATTCTACCAAAGAGGCAAGAGCTTTAGAGCCTTCGAAAACTTTTCAGTTCCATTTTGAGCAATAGTTCCCAGACAATAAACTAGTTCATGCTTAGTCATACCAATGTCTGTATCGTTACATAAAACAAAAGTTACAAGCTTACAACAACAACTACATTTAAAAGAAAGAAAAAATTGATCAAAAGCTAATTAACTTACGTAACAGTGATAATCCCATTCCGCCACAACTAAAAGAGAAGATAGAATTCCACCACATCTAACCAGTTTCATCTTACACAAAACATTTAATAAGATTCCTTGAATCATTTTTACTTATGCAAGACGGTGAATAATTTGATTAATAGAGCAATGTTGAAAGCAATGAAGACGGTATTGAATGCGTAATTACTAAAATTAGAAGACATGTTCATAGGAATTCTTAACGAGATTTTAAGAACTCCTACGAAGATTTCGTCAAATTCTAGCAGTTGCGCATTCAGTACCGTCGTCGGTGCTTTCATCATTGCTCAAATCAAATTATTAACTAACGGTCTTCCATAAAGAGAAATGTTTTAAGGAATTATTCCTCGTCTTTCGTAAGACATTGGATTAAACAACATTTAAATGTCTTTGATGTATTAAATGAAGAAAAAAAATAATAAAATGGTGCACAAAAAAAGAAAACAATTGCTTCCTATTGTTGTTATCTTTAAAGTTATGGTGGATTGCATTTGGCGTCGTTGTAATGAGCTTATTTTTTACTACAAACCAACAAGGTTTAAAAAAACAATAATACTATGTGTAGCGAAGGAATGGATAGCAAATGAGTCCACAAGACAGTTGCCATTTTCATTGGCTAAGCTTGTTTTCATGATGCTCTCGGGAGGATTCCTCTCGTGAAGTATATCAATGCTCTTAAAAAAAAGGAACGTAATCGAGCATGCATATTTGTATTGTATTTATTAAACACACAAAAGAGATGCATCACAAATACATATATGTAAATACTGATAGAGTGTTTTACCAAGCAATAATGATAGGGATTCATGGTCAAAACAAACAAGATGAGTATATGAGGCATGGAGAGATTTAAGGAATTTTCATTAGCAAAATGTGGGATAACAAAAACCTGTGAAAGTAATATTTTCAGATAGGTTTAACAAATTATAAAGTTATTTTATTAAAAAATTAATGGCTCATATCAAAAGGTAGTGATACTCATTTAATCATAAAAAATTAATGGCTCATATCAAAAGGTTGAAACCCTTTTTTAATTGAAGGAAGTCTTTTTGAATTTTAACTTCAATAAAACCCTGAACATACACTTCTTGTTTGTAAAACTATTTGGGTATAAAGTGTTAGCATTTGATATCACCTATTATACATGAATATTTTTTAGGAGATCTACCATATGTAAGAATTTGTATTTTATCCTCTCTCCCAAAGCCATAGACAAATTTGTGTTTTTTTAAGATATTTCATCCTTTCTCTTTGTGGTTGGTTACTTTATCTCTGCTCGCTTGAAAAACACCTTCCCTAACAAATAGAGGAGACCAAATTTCATAGGTTACCCATGCTATGTGTTGGCATTTGCATCTATCTTAGCATAGGCAAATGTCACCATAGAAGATAGCATAAGGAACCTAAGGCAATTGCTCTCTTCGATTTGTAAAGAAAGGCTTTTTTTTAGGCGAGCGTAGATAAATGAACTAGTGCCGAAGAAAAAGGATGAAGCATCTATGAAAGACGCAATTATATTTTTGGAATACTAATAGAAAAATTTCCAGCAGTGTCATTGTGCCTATTAGAAGAGGCTTAACTTCTCCATCAATTCGGCATTGACCATTGTTGGAGCTAGAAAAGATGCAAAAAAAATGTTAAATTGTGAAGCAAAAACGCAGGGTATAAAAGTATTTTAAACAACTGGCTTGCTTATTTAAAATTTGAAACCTTAAATGTCAAGAATAAAAGTTCAATGGTCTTGTAGCTCAATGGCAGGTGCTCAAAATTTGTAGACTTCATTTTGTTCGTGTAAGAATTTTAATACTTCATTAGACCATATGTTTTCATCTAGGAAGCTCACTGATGTGATATATTTATGTTTTTCATTGGCTAGTTTATTATTTGTGGGTTCACTTTTCTTTAAAACCATAATAATGATTGTTGATTACTCGATCATGATATGTATTTCATTTCATATACAGAAAAGGTAGTGATTAATTTTTATTTTTTTTATGAAGAAAGGTAGTGGTTAGCTTAATAACTGTACATTGATATTTTGCTTAATAGAAATAGAAACAACGAGTGATAAATAATAGCTACTAATGTTTATTGGAAAGTAAAATTTCTCTATTCATGTTTTGCTACTTCACTTATTTATTGTTTTGAATAAATGTTTTGCTACTTCATGTTTTTTAATTATTATATATTGATATGTATGTCAAAATGTTTATTGTCTTTTTCGTACATATTAAACTTGGTAAATAGAATTTGTAATTCCTTTGGCTTTATTTTTCATGTTAATTTCCATGTAAGCTTAGGATAAAACTTAGGTATTGTGTTATAGGTATAGGTCCTATATATGTTTTTAACTAATAATTTTAAAGGTATTAACGCCTTTTACTTGTTTGGATGCAAATGGTGGGACTTGTGACAGTAGAAATTTCATAACAAATAGTGAATATACATGAGTTGAAACCTACACAAATTCAATGTAAGACGTATTGATAACTTGATTGATTAACAATTTGTCAATCATAAATTTTGTCCATAAGAAATTAGTAATTGGGTATTGGAAGGCAAAAATGTGCAAGCAGCTTCCCGATAATCTTGTATAGGACGTGTAACATTTGAACATATCAAGTGAGAGGAGTTGTTATATTGAGAAATGAGAGAAATAAATAATATTTAGAACAAAACCAATGGTGAAAATGCTTTCTGTTTTAAAACCTCTTAAAACAATATGATTATTTATTTACCCTTCTCTTTCGCTCCTGTTGGGATTCATTTTTGCCCGTGTTGGGATTTATTTTATGTCCCTATGCATTCCTCAAACCCATTATAAGGACGCGACAAATCTTGAGCATAATATATCTTTAGATTTAAAATATTAGAAAAAAATAAATATCTACCATTGGATTCAAGTTTTCAACCTAATTTTTAAGGAGTTAAATTAATTTATGAAATTACGTCAAACAAAGCTTTGATTATGAAATTATTGAGCTGATGAAGTTGTTTGAAGATTCTTTAAAAAAAACATGAAGTGGGTAATACTTTATCTTTCGAAAGAAGAAATCTTTCAATTGGAAAGTATGAATTGTGGACCCATTGTTGATTATCTAAGCTTTATTATTATTTTCTGTTTTGTTTAAATTAAGTATGTCTTTAATTTGATTATTGTTTAGGAAGAGATTGACAAGAATGTAGGCATTGGTTGGAGGACAAATGCAACTGCTTTTTGATCCGTGATGTCAAAGGTTTCTAACAAAAACTAGCTGTTGTCACAACAATATCTAACTATCACTGACCAAATGATATTACAGTGTAACCGTTTAATAATTCTTGTTCATGATAAATAATGACTCGGTTCACACACATATCGTCAATTACTGAGATAGGACTAACGAGTACGTGCTTTGAATAGGAAAATCAACCAAATCACTCCACAAAATTGATTTCATTAGCTCCAATGTGTGTTTGAGTGCCACTTCCAACATGTTTGAATTCATGATGCAAACCACTTTCTCTGCAATCCAAAACTATCAACTGAAGTTTAGCCAACACAGTTCCAAACACAAGTTTCTCTAGTCCACTTTAATCATGTCTGAATATATAGTGCCGTCTACATTATATTATCATCACAACCCAAAGATTACTTATAATTTTATTTTGCCATCAATGTACAATTTTAAACTCCTTACTCTACTCTTAGCTTGACTGTGTCTAAACATAGAAATGTGAAGCAAACTGATTGAAATAGATTACATAATAGAATACTAGTGTTTATATTTAGAAAACCATAAAGATCACAATAGGTATGATTATTTTTTACTTATATGTTATAACATCAACCATTAAAAGGCCCCTGCGTCGCTCTAAATGTCCAGTTATCAAAAATCGCAAGTTTTTATCCCACATTACATGTTTATGTCATGTCTAATGGCAAGGTTACCAAATCAAGAGAACTGTCCCAGACTATTATATCATTCTAAAAAATAAAAATGAACTACAAAAGATGTCAAATAAGACATGGCGATAATGAATACGTTAACTAATATCAAGCCAAAAACGACGAATTACACATGCTTGGCTTTATACTGAAAGTTACTCAACATGTCTAAAAAATTCCACAACCAATGTTCTTCAGATATATAGTTTTGCCAGAAGAGAGAAGTGAAAACGAAAATCTATATCAGTCATCTCACTTTTGATTGCCAGCCTCAGTAGGCTCGACCACTTCAGCTTCTATGGTTTCTGGGACATGGTGCTGTGTTTGAACGGACTCAAAATGATTAGGAGATGACCATTTACCACCAAGAGCCATACCCATCATCTCGTATATCTTTCCTCCAAGCTGTGCTGGATTATCAGGCTGCACACCAATAAATTGAGTTAGAGGATACAATACTTACCACAATGCACATTTTAGTTTGAATGACTGCTAAAATCCACTAGCATGTGATCCATTTACCAAATATTTAGCATCATATGTGAGGTGCAACTCGTCTTTATATGATCCGATATAGCACCAACCAACAGTTTAGATTAAAGATTTGTTTAGTATCCAACCCATGTTAGTGTGGGACACTGACACATGTTACATTTAATATTTTATTATCTCAAATTATTATCGGTATTAACGTGTCAATGTAATATAGTGTTGACTATGTCAGTACATCATAGGATTCAATTTCACAGTGGAACCTAAATCGTTGTATAACAGTAGCATTAACCAATAGCTCACCGTAAATCCACTTGAAACCAAAGCTGCGTCGTACAAAAGATCAATTGCTCTTAGGGCCTCTTGATCGTCGGGATTGGTTTTACATGCAGCCTGAAATTTACCAATAGAATACATTACCATTATTTCAGTTTATAGATTGATATTATCATTAGACTAACTATACATGACAAAAAAATATTCATACATCCAAATTCCTGATAATAGAGTGGTCAGGGTTGATCTCAAACACCCTTCTGCTTTTCATGAATTCCATGCTAACGGAATCACCCATAGTTTGTGCCTTCATTAGCCTGCAGCAGCAAATTTGATTTAAACACAGCAGTGTCACTTTCATTTTCGAAAGAAAAAAAATATCAAAAATATATTATAAAATACGTACGATAAAGAAAAACTAACCTTTCCATGTTCGCAGACCAACCAAATTTTCCTGACACCAGGACACAAGGCGAAGAGCTCAGTCGGTTTGAAATCTGCACACTTGCAACTTTATCACCCAAACGTTTCTTAATCCAGTCAATTGTCGAGCTAAACTCCTGCTTCATTTCCTTTTCCTTTTCCTCATTCTTATCACCTACAGAAACAGCAAACTACATTTAGCATGTTCAAATAGTTACCATGAATACATGCCACTGTACGGCATACTGGAAAATATTTGATCAATGAAATGTAAATATGCTTCAGAAAGTTGAGTGTTTGTCCAATATAGCGTTAATCCAAAATTAATAACGAAAAGGAAACATAATTAAAAAGAATTAAACCTAGATCCAAGTCTTCCTTGCTAATGTCAACAAAATTCTTTTCCTTGTATGTTTTGATATTTTGGATTGCAACCTCATCTATTGGATCCACCAAAAACAGCACCTACAAAATTACATAACAAAAGCACCAATAAATAAACAATAGTTGATCAAAATTTATAAACTCTAATAAAAACAAGCTTATACTTCAAGTTCCTTCTCCGCAAGTTTCTCCAAGAAAGGTGTGTTCTTTGCACTATTCACACTGTCAGCAGCAATGTAATAAATATCCTTCTGATCCGGTTTCATGTTCTCAACATATTCATCCAAGCTGATAAACTCTTCATCACTTTGTGATGAGTAAAACCGAAGCAATGGAGCAAGACGTTTGTGATTCTCACGGTCTTCAATGCAACCCAACTTCAAGTGTTTGCCAAAGTTATCCCAGAACTTTTCATAGTCCTACACACAGAACAAGGCAGCTGGTAAAATATTAACAGGAAAAGCATTTCTAAAAATAGCAGTTTTATAAAGAGACGAGTAATACAACTTCGTAAGAAAAATGAAAAAAACTTTCTAACTACAAATTTTCAGAATTAGATCATACCTCTCTGTTGTCGCTCATGGATATACCCAGAATCATGTCAAAAGCCTTTCTGACCAACCGTTTCCTCATGATCCGCACCTTCATGCACAACATAAAAGCAAAATTTAAGCAATTTGAAACTAAGTGTTTTATATATGTATTATCAAAGAAAATTATGTGGATATGTTAGGTGTATGCCTGCACCCTATCTACTTACTATGCGGCTCTCTTGAAGAATTTCACGTGACACATTGAGTGGAAGGTCATTTGAGTCAACCACACCTTTGACAAAACTTAAGTATCTTGGGAACTGTTCCAAGTAAATAATACATCAGAGCAGAATAAACTAATGAAAAGAAAAAAATTAAACTATTTAGTTACTCAAGAAGTCAAGCTGGTACAGCAAAGTGCCTATACCAGTTCTCCATCGAAGTCATCTGAAATGAATACTCTCTTCACATGAAGTCTTATATTCTTGGTCTTGGGATTGATTACGTCATCCTTCCCTGATGGAGCGTAGGCAGGAACATAAAGTATAGACCTAAATTCTACCTCACCCTGCAACATCACCACCAACACATTAGCGTTCAAATTAGTATTATGATTGAGGTTATCAAGCTACATCTTCCAGATGAATCAAAGTATATATAAGAATCATCACACATAAAGATTGCACTTGAGGAGCAAAAAAACTACCTCTGTGGTAAAGTGTGATGATGCCAATGGCTCCAAGTATTCATTAAATGTTTTCTTGTAAAACTCATTGTAGTCCTCTTTAGTGACTTCTTTAGGATTACGAAGCTGCATATATAGAACAAAGGGTAAATCTCCATTTCAAGTAACCAACTTCCACTTTAAGCACGCATCATGCAGTTGGAAATCATAAAACTAACCCAGATAGGTTGGGTCTCATTTGTCAGCTCCCAATCCCAGTACTTCTCAACAACAGTCTTGGTTTTCTTCTTCTTCTGTTATAAATATATGAGTAAAGTTATAAAGCGGTCATCAAATACGCAGCAGTTAAACTTTAACATCTGGAATCATAATTTCATGGACAATTTGTTCAGGGAATACACATTGTAATTAAAACATTACCTCAGTCTTCTCATCTTGGTTGTCCTTTTTCGCCTCAGCTGGATCCTCATCAACCTCCACCTGTAATGAGACAAATTTTTATAAAAGCTTAAAAATCAATTTCACATCCAGTTTTCATGAAAGGGCTAGGGAATGAAACAATCTCAAAAATATACATAGTGTCAATAAAACCAAAAGATCAAGAGTGCATAGTAATACTTCTTTGGTGAATCCCTTTTCCTGCCAAGTGTATATTGGAAATGAGACAAACTGGGAGTAGTTTTTCACAAGCTTCTCAATCCTCTCTGGATGAGCAAAACCTTTGTCATCCCTCTGAAAACAAGTCATGGGCAAAATGCACAAACAACCATAAGCTCCAGAATAAAGAAACTAATATACTAATAACAGAAGGTTGAAAATGGGAATTTTCGACATACCTTAAGGTGTAGTGTAAGGCGAGTTCCTCTTGGAATCAACTTCTCAGGATCCGTCTCCTCAGCTATGGTATATGAGCTAGCATTTACCTCTCCTTCCCAAATATATTGCTTATCGGATCTTGGACTCTTTGTTGAGACAACCACCTTCAAACCACACAAAAAATATACATATATAAACTGCCAGCTAAAAACTTAAAATGAAGTACCACATCATCATCACTCTTATCCAAAAATACATACCCGATCAGCAACTAGAAAAGCAGAATAAAATCCCACACCAAATTGACCAATTAAGTTGTTGTCAGCACCAGCACCCTTACTATCCTATTGAATGAAACACCTTCGTCAGCACACAAGATACATAACAGAAAAACAGAATAAGGTCAATATAATCCTAAATCTTTCTCAAAAAGAGGCAACACCTTTAGAGCTTTCAAAAACTTTGCAGTTCCACTTTGAGCAATAGTTCCAAGACAGTCAACTAGTTCCTGCTTAGTCATACCAATGCCAGTATCACTGCATAAAAGATAGCTACATCACCAACTGCATTTAAATTTTAAAGTAAAGAAAAAAAAATAATCAAAAGCTAATTAACTTACGTAATAGTGATAATCCCATTATCTTTATCAGTTTGAATTCGGATATCAAAATCAATAGCATCCTTCATTAGATCCGGCTCTGTAACACTCAAAAACCTCAGCTTATCCAAGGCATCACTTGCATTACTGTGAAAAAGAACGCATGGATTTAAAAACTAGACAATAGAATGTAACATTTAATCAAAACCCAAGATATAGGTTACTTGACATTTTCAACAATATTTCTAGAACAAATATTGAGGTGTAGCTTGGTCACAAGGTTTTTTTTTATTTCAAATGTTCAACTTGTCGAATCTCTATTTCATGGATCAAATACGAAAGGTTCAACTTGTCGAATTTCTATGACATGGATCAAATACAAAAGGTTCAACTTGTCGAATTAACCTCTTGTAAAATCAAGGTAAAACAACCTATAAAAAAAATTTAAAAAAAAAAAAAATAGCATAACAGCCCTTCCTAAGATTTTGCCATTCTATGAGATTTCTAACACTAGATTGCACCAATTTCTATAAATAGTTTTCTTGTGGAGAGAGAGAGGGGCGTAAGTAACTTTTTTCAAAATGAACACTGAAACTTGTGGCAATCTATTGGGGGAAAGGGAAAACCAGAACCAAGGTGTGTTCTTAAAAGGGAAAATAAAGTTACATTTATTTATTATGAACAAAGTTGAGCATATTCCATAACACTGAAACATAACATTCACCCATGCTCAAACTATATAGTAGTAATTATTGAGGGAAAGGGAAAACCAGAACCAAGGTATGCTCTTAAAGGAGAAAATTAAGTTAAAATTATTATGAACATAGTTGAGTATATTCTATAACACTGAAACATAACATTCCCCAATGCTCAAACTATACAGTAGTAATTATACCTGGTATCACCAAGCTATTGAACAATTTCTAGTTCTGCCAAAAAGGTTTCAAGACAAACCAAAAAAAAAATGCAAACACGCCTACTGTAGTGATGGAACATACCTAATAAGTTCCCTGAGAAACACTTCCTTGTTACTGTATAAACTGTTAACAATGAGGTCCATGAGCCGACTAACCTGCCAAAACAAATATCTCAATATATTATCAAATGCGCTGGAGGCAACAGACCGCACACATACGAAAGACGGTGATACCTCAGCTTGGTACTCAAATTTCTCAGCTGGTGGTGAACTTGTTGCATTAGATTCTGCAGCAGTTGATTCATATCGTTTTCCCAAAAACAAATCTCTTTTCAAATTTAGCTGATTAACACTTCCAGATTTTTCAGAATTTAATATGGAGTACCATCTGGGTTTTGTGTCATTCTCTCCCACCTACTCACAATCAAAGAAAATCAGATAAAAATATAAACAAAACATAACAAATATTGAAAATAACAACAACGGAAATAATCCAAGCTCCAAGTTTTAAACTTCAAAAAGGACTTGTCATCATTTAACACATATCACTGACTATGTAGCTTATATGCTTTGAAGCACTAAGACATACACGAACACCAGACACGACTCTAGATACGACACTGACACCAAACAAGCCTTTGATCAGAAGTGTTGATGCTAAGCTTATATGTGATGTGATGTCCACAACATAAAACCAAAAAACTTCAACATGTAATAATAGTCACTCCATAGCACCAACACTTCTGATTGAACAACTGATTGAAGGTGTGTCCGGTGTCTGACACACGTCAGCATCGACACAACGCGGACACACATTGTTGAAATTTGGGGCCTAACTCATCCTTACAAAACCGGCTTGTAAGATGAGGATTGCCTCCTCTTTATAAACTCTTCTCAAGAGTTTGTCTATCCGATGTGGGACTTGGGTTTTCCCAATACACATGATTATATTCATGTTTTGTCTCAAATTATTATCAGTGTCGTGTCCGGTATCCGTGATATATAGAATAATTATCATAATAACTCATAACAGACCGCAAAAACGTGAGATTTAAAGAATAATTGGAATAGAAATGAAAACTAAAGAAATGGTCTAACGATAAAAGAGAGGAAGATGAATACCGAATGAGAGTAAGCAGATGAAAGTGGAGCAGAAGCTGCGACACCGCGAAGTGCGCCGCCGTAACGGAGAAGGGCGGAGACGGAGGAAGAGCGATTGGAGAGTCTGTGCATAGTGGATTGAGGAGAGAGCGAAGAAGGGATTGTAGTGAGATTCGAAAACTGCGTTGAATTGGTAGAGAGAGGAGAGTAGGGTTTTAGAAGGGGTTTGTGTGTTTATACCACAAAATGGGGTTTTCAGAAGCTTCCGGATTCTCCCAGTTCAACTAAATTCGTTTTTTTTTTCACGGGCAAAATAGCACATTTATTTTTCTTATTCCTTTTTTTTTAATTTAATTTCAATGTATTCTTCTTATTATGTTATTTTCTTAAAAATAAATGTATTATTATGCTAGGCATTATTATGTTGTGTTTTCTTTGGGAGTTTTTATTTTTCAGATTCCAACCTCGGACTTTGCATATATATATATATATATATATATATATATATATATATTATGCATTGTCTATATCAATTGAATTTTTTTTTAAGAGGCTAAAATGATACCACATCAAAATGTCCTCCCTAACATAAGGTATGTCAGGGAAAAACACAAGAGTCTTGAAACAAATATATACAAGGGAAACTTAAACAAAAAAAAAGGGACTAAATAACGTCAAAATTATTAACGTATGCCCAAAATATTAAAAGGACTAAGCCACCACCCATGATAGTTTAAGGCAAGAGATGGAAATTTCGCCTTCTACCACATGAAAAGACAACGACTTGATTTTATCTACAACCTGCAAAATTGAGTAATCTTTGTCATTGAAGAGTCTGTTATTTCTTTCTTTACAGATTTCTCACATAGTTGCATACCATAGAACCTGTAAAATTGACCGACGTGCATTTGAGACACCACCAACAACCGTAAACTGGTTGAAATGATTCCATACAGAGAAAGGAAGTACCGCCGACAAGCTCATCCACCTGAAAATATAATACCATATCGAACCAAATATTTTACAATGTAAAAAAGATGAGCCAAATTTTCCTCTGACCCACATCCAGTAACACACATGCGAGCATCACGATGAATCACTCCACGACGAAGAAGGTTGTCCTTTGTGGGCATACTATCGCGAAACATCCACCAAGCAAACATAACAACCTTCAGAGGGACATCGTTAGTCCAAAGAAAGGACACCGCCACCAGAGAAACAGTCGAAGGCTGAAAAAGTGAGCAATTTATATGCACCAAGGACGGAACAGACATGATATGTTTCCAAGGTCCATAGCCACCTGTCAATTTTTTCTACCTGCAAAGTCACACCGTGAAGTAATAAAATAAACTCCCTCACCAACTCCTCTAGTTTTTTTCATACCAACTGAGTTAAACTCACGAGTATAATTTTCTTTGGGAGTATAATATAACTAATGAAATTATCGAAAAATATATATATACATACTCACACTAATAATTTAGTAGGTAGACTCACAGGTAGACTCGCACGTTTTCAAGGAAGAAATGGAGAATCGTTTCAAAAAAAAGAAGGAAGAAATAGTTCAAATTCAAACTTATGTATAGATTGGTCAAGGTAAAAGAAAAAATAAACTGTTGGGATACTTTCACAAATTTAAGTTTTTTGAACGAGGTATGTGATGTTTTTTGGTTGTGTCAATTGAGCCAAATCTATCTAATGGATTAAGTATTTTACTAACTAGCAAGATTTTACATGTTATTTTTTTAACTATGAGTTAACTAGAATCAATTCTCCATTAAATTTTATAATTTAATTATTACAACCTATCATTTTACTTTATTATCCTTTATTAATTCTTTTTTTTGTTTATATTTAATTTGATGAACCAAATTTAACAAAAAAAAATTAACGAACCAAATTCTTCTTTTACACTATATTTTATCATTTTTGGCAACCAGTTCTATTATTATTTAACTTAAATATATTTTATCAAAAAATATAAAATACATAGAACAAATATTTTGTCAAAAAAATTGGTTTAATGATCGTATTTATTATTTTTTAAATTAATATATAGAAAAAATTATTTATTTAAATTAAATAATATATCTACATTCAGTATTGATCTACGTATACATTCAATTATATCTATTTATTTGTATTTAGCTATGTCCATTTTAGTAATTATACATTCAAAAACAATTTTAATCAAAACTATTCAAACAACATTCATTACATTTAATCAATTCTACATTATAGTATCTAAACATAAATCAATTCTCTCAAAATCAATTATGTCATAATCAATTCTATTAAAATCAATTTTGTTAAAATCAATTCTATCTAAAGCTACAAGCAGGCACGTAAGTTCCTAGTGTTAACTTATTATTACAAGTTCCTAGTTAAATTTTATTTTAACACAAGTAACTATTGAAGGGTGGATTCTAGGGTGAGGGTTCTACCAAATCCCTCACCGGTGGACCACTATAAATAACAATTAAGACCATTAGATTAATCAAGTCCACATGTCCTATTATATAATAGATATACTAGATTACATTACCCCTCTATATTTACCACTTCGCCTCTTCATTCTCATTTTCTAGTCTCACACTGAAAGCACCATGGACATGTCAGGAACAAAAAGATCCCTTGTTTTTGTTTATTTTTCTTACAAATATGATAATTTATGTGATGTTTTCTTTTGATTCACTATCTTAA
>Ga0228711_1002776_pt1 | contig 27128 bp, 14 predicted proteins | sample MedpolnodulmetaG_2_FD_177996 | JGI IMG/M metagenome (GOLD analysis project Ga0228711, IMG submission 177996) | Root nodule microbial communities from Medicago polymorpha collected in Santa Monica, California, United States - brown nodules | ecosystem: Host-associated > Plants > Roots > Nodule... | reverse complement strand
TTACTATCTTTTTTTCATTATTTACTAGTTTTATTGTATCAAATGAAGAGAGGTATAATAAAAGGATGTTAAAGGTAAAATTCTCTAAGGTAGACCTCCGTTTGATTCTTCTTCAAGGAATTGAATGAAGTTACTGAGAAAGGTCTCAATAGTAAGGGCAATATTCAAACAATCATATATGTTAGATTGCAAACCATCAATTTTTCAATTAAGTATTAATAAGGAGAGATTTAGAGAAGCTCAATTTGTTACTCAGTTATTTTACGGCATCAAGAGTCAAGACCAAATGTTAGCTAGCATACTTTCAAGAATCATGCATTGTGTAGGTGAAATAATGAGATATCTCTAGCAAGGCACATCCCACTTTGAAATTTTTATATTTTAATACGAATTGGAAAGGTTTATTTGTTGCCATGAGAAGCGCAATCGGTGACTGCCATTGCTTTGATTTGGTAGTGTTTCATGCCGTTTAGAGAGTAAGAATGCGAGATATGCTGACTCAAAGCAACAATTAAGAAGGAATATATAGTTACGGCTGCTGAGCTTTTAGACGAAACAAAGTAAGGCAAGGCAACACAATTTTTATATTGATAATCAAGTTACAGTACCAGTAGTTTCATATTAAGCTTACTAAAGTCCAGTCTTGAAAATGGTTTATGGCGAAGAATAAGACCGATACAGTCTACTTTAGGAATGATGTGTTGATTTGTCTCCTAAAAGAATAATCATATAATTTTTTCTAAGGGCTTCTCGTAGTAGTTTGTTTTCCCTTCATCATTGAGTACTATTTGTACTCCTCTCTAATTGTAATGTTGCTTTGCTGTTTTAAAACAAGGAAAACTAGAAGTCAAGTAATGTTTGTGTGTAAAAATATGGATTTTGTTGCAGTGCAGTGGATGTTATTTAGTTTTCACTCAACTAAGCATTCATTATCATTCTTTGGAATACGAATGTAACATATAACAGCAATAAGAACAAACAACTATTTACTTAATTATTTATGGATTAACTTTTCACATATTACATCATCATAGATTTCTTGCACACACATCACAAACAAGTAAGCATTATAGCCATAAAGAGCACACGAATTAAGACAAAAGAGTAACAAAGCTTGTTCTTAGTTCAAAACCAGAGATATCAATGGACTTCACTTCAGGCTTCTTGATCTATTCTTTTGGAACAGTGTGAGAACACCATTCTCCATTGTAGCTTTCACTTGATCCATTTTCGCATTCTCTGGCAATCTGAATCTTCTCGTGAATTTACCACTGCTACACTTCACGCGATGCCATTGATCGTTCTTATCTTCTTTCTCAACGTTCCTCTCTCCTTCTTCAGTCCTGGAAGATCAGCCTTGAACACGTGTGCTTCCGGGGTCTCCTTCCAATCCACTTGTGTGCTCACAAACACAGAATTGTCTCGAGGGAATGAAGCAGAAAGTGCAGAACTGGGAAATGGAAAATCCTTGAAGGGATCCCAAACGTCAAGGGAGAATGGATCGAAAGTGTTGCTCCTTCGGCCACTGAAGAAACTTGGAATCAGCGACATTTTTTCTCTTTTCTTTGATGTAGTTGAAAACTCTGTAAATCGAGAATGAATATGAAATGTTAATTGCTTTGAATGCTTTAAGTGAATCACATACTTTGCAGGCACCGGAAATATAAATGAGACGGAGGAATGATCTTGTAATTCCCAGAAATTTCTATTTTTGATACATACTGTCATAAGGCCATCAAAATTTTGGAAACACTGTGGGGTACGCTATAGCCCAAGAATGCTCTAGGTATCGGCTAACGCTGAGGTTCTTCCAATCGGGCTTGGGTTAAGCATGAAAGCCGGAAAGTTGCATGGATTTTGAAGCAAAACTTATCTGCTCCGACAATAAAATTATACGCGGATTGATTTGATTTTGAAAGATTAAAGTTTTTACTTTGTAAAATTAATATTACTCGTTAATTTTTTGGATTACACGCAAACAATTTTACTTTAAAAGCTCATATGCTTCAATGACTAATGACGGAGACAATTGTGAATATTTTTCAAAACAATGAAGTATCAAAAAAGCTTTTTTTATCATTTTTTAAAATGCATTATTCCTAACTAACATTTATCTTCTTTTTTTTCATTACAATGATTCACTTAAAAAGTCATACGATAACTTGAGAAATGGTGGAAGGTCCGCGAGGTTTATGGAAATGGAGGAGGACATTGGTTTGATGATAACTTGAGAAGAGTGATTGGTGACAGTATGAAAACCTTTGTTTTTTGAACGGATACGTGGGTGGATGGTGTTCCTTTTATTGTGACATTTAGTCATTTGTTTGAGTTGTTTGAGAATAAGTTGTTGTCGGCGGCAGGTATGAATCATTTGGGTTGGGGTTGGGGGGCAGGTGTGGAAGTGAAAGCGAAGGTTGTTTTCTTGATAGGAAGATTTGATTGGAGAGTGTTGTGCTTTGTTTGGTAACATATTTTTGCAGGATAAGGTGAACGTTAGGTAACCTAAGGGCATTTACTTTAGTTTCTCTGCATTTTTCTTGCGCTTTCAAACCTGTCGAGAGACAATGCCTTTTTTTTTTCTTTCTCTAAAACTCGTTTTGTTCTTTAAGTAACCTAAGGACATTTCGTGGCCTTTTAAAACAGTTTTCCTCAAAAACTTTGCACAACATGTCCTGGGATTTCTAATTCGATCCCGTTTGTAATAATTAGAACTAACCTGTAGTTTACGGAAAACAGGAGGCTCTTTAAAAAACTGTATTTTATTATTCTAGTCAATAACAAATGACCCAGCCTCTTAAACTTGTATTCCACTAAAAACAATTGTCATTGTACGATAACATGGAAATAAATTAATTTTATCCTTATTATTTGGTTACTTTAAAACAAACTAGTTTAGAGCCCGGCGTTGTCCGGGTTAGATATTAAATACGTTTGTATGCACAAATACACGTGTAAGTGTATTAAATTGAATTTATTTAAATTTATAATTATAATAATATCTTAAAAATAAATAAAAATGGTGAGATGAATGTCCAATGCAAGAATAAATAGTGTAAAAAAATCAATAATAAATTAGTTCGAGTGGTAAGAGTTTTGGGTCCCTTTAAACATGTGGTCATGAGTTTGTTTCGTGGCTCATGCGTATGAGAAAAAAATTCAATTGAAAGGGAAGAACCCACCTTTTGTGCCCCACCGATTCCTAACGGAGATTAGTCATCTTTAATGATGATGGAATTTACCTATATCATGGCTACCCAAAAAAAGTATAATGAATAAATAGACAAAAGACATATAGATTAACTCCTTAAAAAAAATTATACGGTTTCACAATGGTTATAATTTTATAAAATATTCTATATTCATAAGAAGTTGGCTTAAATTTTTGGTAGTTATTAGAAATTAAGATACTTTTTATCTCATAACGTATTGCATCAATTAACGTAGATTGATATTATTATTTTTATAATAACTTAGATTGATATTTTGTAACACTGTCATTTCACATAGTGCATTGAATTTTGATCCTCTAGAATATAACCAACAACAAAATTAAATAAATATTAGCATAGAAAAATAATTAAGTTAATGTAAAATCATGTAAGTAAACGTTCACGAAGAATTTTTTTTGATGCATGCTCTATTATACATAAAAATTACATCGATTAAATATATGTTATCTCTTTAAAATTTGGAATTCTTCACATTCTAATGATTCTAATCTTGAGTCTCCATATTTTATATTTAGAGTGTGAAAAATGTTAATAAAGTTTATGGAAAAAAAATAGTATAAGTAAGATTATGAAAAAAAATTATAGAAATGATATTTGTCAAACCTGAAGAATGAGAAATTAAGGTTGATTTCAAAGTGTAGTTCTAATTGTGTTAAAATTATGTGAGTAGTTGTTTAGCAAAAGTCGCTTAAATTAGCAAAAGTCCCTTAAATTTACAAAAGTATGATTTCGATCAAACATATAGAGCCTGTGAACAACTTAAAAGCAGTCTAACATTAAAATCAAAATAACCACATGGAAACCTTTTTCAGCATATAAAGGTGAACCCTTTACTGCCAAATGATAATGGATAGTCATGTAATCAGTCTCAGTCTCATGGTTTGCATATCGCGTAGTAAATCAAATTCCAAAAGAAATAACCACATATCACAAGGATTCCATAACAAAATAATAGAATTGTTATAAGAAGAACTACACACAGCTGACACTTCAACTGTTGCGTAGTGCGATTCACCTCTGCCATTTTCTCTGAAATAAGCATAAATCAAGTAATAACTGATAAGTGGCACATCTCATAAATTAAGTGGTAAGTGAAACAAATACAAAGCTTAATTAATAAACTTTTTAGTCCCAATCAAAGCATATTGCCGGTTTGAGTTTGTAATATATATGAATAGTTACAGTTGGTCTTTGTTATCTTTATTTTAGAAACTATAGTATATGTGTTTCATATGGAACTAGTCCTTATAAAATGTGGACCATAACCATTTGTAGTCACTGGAAAATTACATGAATTTCATATTTTATCTTGGCCTCAGCAGATTGTGTATGCATGAAATGAGGAAGAAAATTATTGCTACTACTATTATCTCTAGTAGTTTCTTGATCAGTCTGATCAGGTTTTAATGAGCCTAATTAATTACGCCTCTTTCCATTCAGTTGATACTTAGGAAATTGTTCTCTACTACCTCTTGAGCCTGAAACATGATTTGCATTCGCAGCAGATTTGTTACCGACAGACACTCTTAAGCCTGAATCGTTATTTGAATTTGCAGGAGACTTGTTACCAGACAGATAGTACCTTGTGTCTACTGCTTGATCCAATCTTGTTGATTTATTCTCTTTAGGTTTCACTGAAACCTCACTTGAGATTCAGGAATTGTCATATAGCTTCTCAGCGAAGCTTGTTGAGACAACGTGAAATCCTGCAGAACAATCTCGGTTTGTTCTCAACAGGTCAGATGCATTTTCTCGGGCTCAACAGCATGCACTTTGAAGTTTTCAGACATCACTGAATCAACAATATTGCCACGGGAGTCGTTAACAGTTTCTAATTGATCCGAATCAGAGATAGGCAAGTTAGGAGTCGGAGTATTGTCTTCAATACCAGATCAATCTTGTTTCTAGGATTAACTATCCCTTCTACTAAATCTTTGGCGTCGTGCTCGATTTCCAAAGTCTCTGATCTGTCAGGTGAGCCAAGAGTTGAAGAAACAGATACATCATGGTCGAGCAAACCACTCAGCCTACTCGAATGTGAATTTGAGCTCGGCTCTTCAAATTTTGATTGAGAAGCAATAAATAACGGATTGCTTAACTTCCTTGATCCATATGGAATTTTCTTTTCTTTGGTCTCTAGTTGGTCTGAGGCAAATGCTTTCGTTGATTGTTTGTAGTTCACAATCAATTTCTTGATTCGGAGGAGATTTAGGCTCCTGTCCGACAATTACATTTGCTTCCATTATTTCTCAATTATGTCATATTCTAACCAATGTGGGATTCAAGAGATGCAAGATAGTGTATTTTGTAAAATAGTTTCTTAAATGATTTCTTTGATTTGTTCATTATGCATACTATTAGACCAAATTAGTCACTCACATATATAGAGGGATTAAATACATTCAGCAAGTCATACAAGCATTAAATACACCCAGGAAGTATGATCCAACAAATAACATCGTTCCATGACATTTTATCAAAATAGAGAACTACTCCTTAAGAAAGAAATTTACATACAAAAGGTAATCATTTGGCTGCATCAGAATGTTACATATTATATATCTAAAGATAATTTGAAGAGTACTATAAATTGGTTAATCAATCATGTGAAGACTCATGACCATCTTGTGAAATAACTTTTCCATTTCTGCTGACATGAACTGGGTAATGCGTTAAGAGCCCGTTTGTTTCAGATTTTTTCCAAAAAAAATCTATTTTTTCATTTTTAAGTGTTTGTTTAGGATTTTTAGAAAAATATATTTTGACCATAAAATGAAAAGTTATTAGGATTAACTTTTCTCAAAATCTATTTTTTTCAACAACAAGGAGATAACACATGTGCATGTTAGAACTCATTTTTTTTTAAAAATGGATTTTTATGGATGGTAGGCAAACACAAATAACTTCAGATTTTTTTTAAAATTTCTAAAAAATAATCTCTAGATTCTTTTGACACAAAGTCTATTTTTTTTAAAACTGAAACAAACGCACCCTAAGTTTCCTCTATTTGAAGATTTTCCTCATACACATATATGCTCCAACCATCCAAGTCACTTTATTTTTAATCTCAACCTCCTTAGCCCAATTTACTACAAATTCTTTTCATGTATCAAACCTTTGTGTGGTTGTAAATGAAGCAATGATGTCTAAACATATTAATCTTATCTACATCTATTCAAAATAAAATGACACATAATTTGATTTTTTTTTCAAAAAAAAATACAAAGCTTAGGGGTTGTTTGGTTTGCGGAAACAAATTTATACTTGGTTGTCAAACTCACGAGTAGACTTAGGGATGGCAATTAGACCCAAACCCAATGGGCACCTGCAAAAAATGCCCTCAATGGGCGGGTAATACCCGCATTTTTGGGTATGGGCTCGGGCTCGGGTAATTACCTGCAAATTTGAACGGGTATGGGCGCGGGTATGGGCACTCTAGTGCCCAGCCCGCCCTATGCCCACACATTATAAACACTATAATTATAATTTTATGTAATACTAAAACTAGTTAATTAATCCTTAGTATTTGATATTTATTGTAATATGCACTTATTTTTTATATTTTAGATCCTTTTTATTTGATTAAATACTACGATTTGCAATAAATTATAAGTTGATTTAAGAGATTTTAGATCATATTTTAAATAAGTTGTGATATTTTTTTTGTCTTTTTGTGGTTAAAGTGCGGGTAATGGGCGCGGGTACGGGCTCTTAGATGCCCATAGGGTACGAGGACGGGCACCAAACATGTTACCCACGAGAGTTTGGGCTCGGGTACGGGGATTTTTTATTAACGCGAGTATGGGGATGGGCACTATAGTACCATGCCCAAAGGGTACCCATTGCCATCCCTAAGTAGACTCATACGAATTTATGAGTCTAGAAAGCAAAAACGAGTGAAATCACACATATAATCATTTTCGTGGTAGACTCGCATATACTCATGAGTCTATGACGAGCTTATGAGATTTTTTGAAAAAACAATTTTTTAAAAAAAAAGCTCAAACTAAACAAAATTTGAAAGGAAAAAAAAAACCTAATCCTCTTTTCTTTTTCAATCTCACTCTCAATTTAGAAACAAAATTAATTATTGCAAGTATTTTTTAAAATTTTTCCGTTATTTTTGTGTGTGGTGTGCAGTATTTTACGTGTCCACACAAAAATGAGCAATGCGTGGAATATTACTTTTTTTTTGCTAATAATGCGGGAAATATTTTTGAATAAAGGAATATTTTATTGATAATTTTTTCCTACCTATAAAAAAGGAATATGCAATTCATGACACAGGTGAAGTGCATGACTTATCTGCAATGCATGGTAACTTATGACCTAGATTTATTTATACATGAAAAAACTCACTGATCCAACCCACCACCTGACTAAATCGTCAACCGATCAACTGAATCTCTAATTAGACGAGGGTGGGCGAAATATACACACCACAGTTTCGATTGGATTAGCATTTTCGGGCCGTCACTAACCAAAACATATCATTTGTCCACCCCTACTTTCGCATGGTGTTCTTCTTTATCATGAAGAAGGGTGAGTCTATTAATGCTTTAATTTTGTTTTTTCATGCTTTAAAATTATATTAAAAAACCCTAATATTTATTGAAACTCTAATCTTCAACTTCATTCAAAATAAGAAAATGAGTTCTCCCTGTGTTAGATTTTGTTTTTTATATATGTTGGTTAATTTTGTTGTGACCATTTGGGTTCATTGTTACTTTTTGGCCTGTTCTTGTTAACTTTGGGTTGGGATTCTTTCAATTTCTCAAAGTAAATGTAAGTGTCCACATTTGATATAGAAATAGATATGCACATCTTTCTATAATGACTAATTAAAAAAATCACTAAAAAAACTAGCAAGAGTAAGTATTGTTACCACATTTGTCCTGTTGTTTACACTAATAGCAGCTTCCTGTTCTCTCCAATCAGTATATGTTGGAATATTAATATCACTCATGTTAAAGGATGCTCATGTTCTTTAACATCCTTTAACATGAATGATGCTCATATTTCAACATCTTTTGATTGGAGAGAACATAGAGCCGTCATTAAGCAACATGGCACATGTGACAACTATAATGATTCTCTTGCTTATTTTTTATTGATTTTTTTAATAGTCATTTTAGATCATGAAATTTCCATAGAAAACATAATTATCATAGTTAAGAATATCCCAAACATGTAACAAACTTTTATATGACAACACAACCTTCAAGTACTAATTTGTAAGACTGTGCATGGTAAACTAAATGATGTCAACCAAATCAATGTTATGTTTTTGGTTTGAAAACAAAACCATTTTGATGGAATAAATTGAAAATGTTTGGTGAATAAGAAAAGTGAATTTAGAGAATGTAAATGAAAAGTGAGAGAGTTCTATACGAAAACTTGTTGATTAGGAATAAGGGAATGAATTGTATACAAGTCTTTGATGTTTAGCATTCTTATACTCTCATAGAATGTAACTAATTTGCTAAAAACACTCAATACTTAGAGAATGTACATATTCCCTTATTCCCCTTTGATCACAATACATTCAGAAATGCAGACTTTACATCTAGTTGATGCATCATCTAGCCTTTGTATGTTGTTACGGTCACAACTATTCTAAATTTCTAATTGTTTCAAGCTTTGCAACTGGTGCATATACTTCATTGAAATCAATACAAGGTTTTTGTTGGAAATCTCTTGCTATCAACATTGCTTTATACTTAGCAATTTCACCATTTAAGTTATAGTATAACTTGTAATAACTTGTAGAGTGATAACCTATGAGAATCATTGCTTAACTCCTACCATCTTCTTTGCTTTGAGATGCTTATTGCCATATTCAGTATGCTTATGTTTTTTCTTTCAACAATACCATTTTGTTTTGGAGTAGCAGGAGCTATAATTTCAAGCTGAATTCCTTATTTCTCACATAATTGTGCATATTTAGTGGAAATGTATTCACCCGACCATCAGTTCTCAATTTCTTAATGCTGCAATCAACTTGTTTTTCAACTAACAACTTAAATTTCTTAAACTGTGTGAATACATCACTCTTTCCTTCAATCAAATAATTCCACATGTATCTAGTGAATTCATCTATGAAGTCACTAGGAGGTAATTGCTATTTTCTGATCTTCATAGAATGTCAGAAGTATTTCTATCTTAGAGTTGAAAATAAGAGATCATATCATATAACAAGTTACATAATTTAAATATTTTGAGTGTATAGTATAAAATAACGTAGAATTAAAGTAAGTAGATGTAAATCATCGTATTCAAGCTCAGTGGTTGAAATGGAGAAGAGCCTCGTGTGTTTTAAGTGGCTTGAACTTATTGACAGAAGACTTGTATGTAGATTCATATAGCCGACCCCATTCAGTGGGATATATAAGGCTTGATTGTTGATCTTGACAAATGGAAGTGTTGGATGTTAATCAGCTAAATTAATCAATTAAGATTATTTAGTGAAGGACTAGACGAATGACAATACATGACATTAACTTATTAATTCATAGTACCATTTCATTTTTTTCAGCTAGGACGGCATATTTGTGCTTTTGGGCACCCAGCCAACATTTTTTTTATAGATCTATAATTTATGTATGCTTTAATGCAATGCCATGTACAAATTCCATATAAATAGGCCATAATACAATACCAATATTCATCAACCATTACTTCAAAAATCTACTAGAGCTTTCAAGTTTCAAAGTTCTTATCAAATGGCTAATCTCTCATTCTTGCTGCCTGTTTTAGCTCTTTCACTTTCAGTTGTCTTTGCAGCTGATGCTAGTACTCTTCAAGATTTTTGCGTGACAATTTTAGGGAATTCAGTATGCAAGGATCCTAAACTTGTTGAGGCAAATGACTTCTTTTTTAGTGGCCTTCACATAGCAGGCAACACCATAAACCCTGTCGGGTCTAGAGTAACTCCAGTCTTTGCAGCTCAGCTACCAGGATTGAACACACTAGGGATCTCAATGGCTCGTGTCGATATAGCACCATGGGGAATTAACCCTCCTCACTCCCATCCTCGTGCTACCGAAATATTCACCGTTCTTGAAGGCACTTTAGAAGTTGGATTCATCACTTCAAACCCGGAAAACCGCCACTTTAGAAAAAATCTACAAAAGGGAGATGTGTTTGTGTTTCCTATAGGACTCATTCACTATCAAAGAAATATAGGAAATGGTAATGTTGTTGCCATTGCAGCTCTTAGTAGCCAGAATCCAGGAGCTATCACTATTGGTAATGCAATGTTTGGGGCTACACCTGAGATAGCCAGTGAAGTACTTGTTAAGGCTTTTCAATTGGACAAGACTACCATCAATTACTTGCAGTCAAAGTTTTAGAATATTGGGTGTGGCTTTGATATTTTTGTTTATATGTTTCATTTGTTGGTCTTCCTTGTCTCCTAAGGAATTTTATTACCATTCATTTGATTCTTTCCTAAAATTGTGAGCATTTACTGTTTCCTTTTGTTTTATCATGTGATATTGATTAAAAAAGATTTGAAGCATTTCCCTTGTATTTGTAGTTTTTCCATCTCCAAGTATCAATTGTTCATATTTGAGATTCTGTTGATGTTATATTTCCATTTATTGAATATTTCATTTCACTCCCCCTCACGACCAGCGCTATTGGGCTTGGATCGTGAACATAAATGACGGGTGGCCCGATATCGGAAGCTCAATGGGTCTTGAAGAGACTCTAATACCATCTTAGAAATTGTGGTTGGACCTAACACAACTCCACAAAACCGGCTTGTGAGGTGAGGATTGCCCCCACTTATAAACACATTGTCAGACCATCTCCTATCCGATGTGGGACTCTTAGATCTATCATTGGGCTTCCCGCATCATCCACGCTTTAGGCCCATTGGGTCGGGCCGAAGCGTGAGGGGGTGTGTTGGAAATTTTGCCTTAATTGCGGTTCGCGCCTTGCGACCTTTGGTTAGCCTTCATTGCAGCCTCCAACACCTTTATTGTGTTGGCTTTGAGGGGGTGAATTTAGTCTCAAATCGGATAGATAGGACTCTTAACACCATCATCTAAATAGCAGAAAAATTTCCACAATCTAAATTGATTTAATTGTTCATATTGACATTTCAAATTTTCATACATTGCCATCAAAAAAAAACTTTTCATTTCTCATGACCAACCAATTATGAAGGCTAGCAGACACTAAAGAAATTTCGATTAATACTTACGAAAAACATTATTATAGTCTTAAATGCTTATTTATCTAATCAAATACCATTTTTTTACAACTCCAAAGCACTGATCTTTACTCATTAAAAAAAACCATTTTTTCATAAATAAACTTCTGTACATATATATTGTAAAATATAGCTTTTCCATAAACTTCCATTAAAGAGAGGGAAATGTTGAGGAAGATATGCATATTGCCACCATAAACAAAAGAATTGATTGACTTCCTCTTCACTTATCACAAAATCGCGCCGATATCAAAATACAAATATTCACCTTATTAAAATCAGACAATGTCTTTAACAAACATCTTTAACAAACACAAAGTGATATCACAAGCAGAATTAGCCTGAAACTTACACAAATGGTACCAAAATGAGTGTGACACAAACAATAACAGTGAGAAGAACAATAATGTACATATATAAGCCTCTCACATAGACACACACTTTCTAGTGCTAGTTTTTCTATAATATATGTCTGTCACAACCAAACTCAAGCAATAAATTTTGGGGTCAAGGAGTGGAGGCAAAGAATACAACTGTTATCAGAACTACACACCGCCGATGTGAGCACATTTAAACTGTCATGTCGATTCACCTCTGCCATTTTCTCTCTGCAATAGACATAAATTAAGTGATAACTGATAAGTGATACAACATATAAATCAAGTGGTGAGTGAAACAAATAATAGAAAAACTATCTTGATTTTAGTCCCTATAAAACGTATTGCTGGCTTTGGTTCATAATAGATAGGAAGAGTTATTATTGGTCTTTACTATCTTGATTTTAGAACCTATAGTATTTGTTCCATATGGAATTAGTCCTTATAAAATGTGGACCATAATGATTTTAAATCACAGGAAAATGACATGAATTTAATATTTTAGGGACCAATTCCATAAAGATCAAAACTAGAACCAAACAATGAGATACACCAACAATTTTTCTATAGGACTAAAACAAAACAAAAAGCATGTATATCATAGGGATTACATTAACATGGAATTATCAGTCATGTCTAACCATATTTAGGGCTATTAATGGTAAGGTGAAAAGACAAAATATTAAGTGCTTATCGGTCACAGAATATCTTGTGCAAAGTAAGCTTCCAACTTTAATTACATTAACATGGAATTATCAGTCATGTCTAAGAACACATCTCCAACCCCACACGACACATCCCTAACCATATGAACAATTCCAATATTTTTTTTCTTACCATGTATGTAGAACTTATATTATATTAGGAACAGAAAATAAACCCTAAACTAAGCTGAAAATGACAATTTCAAAGATAAAAAATTCTTAAGTAATCATTCATAGAGTCAAAAGAAATATCGTCTCAAGCTCTGTCACATGAATAAGTTATAAGTATGTCATTATATTCTTTGGTTATAAATAAGGTTAGAAGCATAATTCGATAAAAACATAAAGTTGATCCTCGAAAGGTATTTATCATAACAAATTAGTCCTTAAATGTCGCATTTTTGCCATAAAATCTGTCTATATAATGACATTATGGTAGTCCTTGACGAAAGAAAAATGGCATTGCTTTTATATAGAGATCAATTTTTTAGTATATAACTGGGGGTCCAATGTGATGTCACATATCATAAGAAGACTACTCTAAAAAATAAGAAAATGTTAGGTATGGTAACGTTTAAAAAACCAAAGTAGCAAGTAATCTTTAGAAAAGAATGTTGTAGAAATTTACCAGTTGAACCATTGCCCTTTGTGCCCTGCGGAGCTGGAGATAATGACTGTTCGACACGCGGAGAACCCTGCTTACCAGTTGCACCAGGCAAGGAATGTCTCTTCTTGATGTTAACGTCAGTGTCATGCACATCTGGACTTGATCTTGGAGAGGAATTTGCATTTATCTTGGCCTTGGCAGATTGTGTAGCTTGCATGAAACGGGGAAGAGTATTATTGCTACTACTATTATCTTTGGTAGGTTCTTGATCAGTGGGTTCAGGTTTTATTGAGCCAAATGAATTGCGTCTCTTTCCATTCAGCTGATCCTTAGGCAATTGTTCTCTACTACCTCTTGAGCCTGAATCGTGATTTGCATTCGCAGGAGACTTGGTACCGACAGACACTCTTGAGCCTGAATCTTGATTTGAATTAGCAGGAGACTTGTTAGCAACAGACAGTACCCTGCGTCTACTGCTTGATCCAGTCTTGTTAATTTTATTCTCTTTAGTTTTCACCGAAACCTGACTTGAAGGTGTTCCTTGAGATTCAGGAATTGTCATATAGCTTCCCGGTGAAGCTTGTTGAGAATACGTGAAATCCTGCAGAACAGTCTCGGTTTGTTCTCTCAACAAGTCAGATGCAATTTTCTCAGGCTCAACAGAATGCTCTTTGGAGTTCTCAGGCATCACTGAATCAACAACATTGCCACGGGAGCCATTAACAGTTTCTAATTGATCTGAATTAGAGATAGGTAAGTTAGAAGTCGGAGTATTGGCTTCAACACCATGATCAATCTTGTTTTCAGGATTAACTATCCCTTCTACTAAATCTTTGGCATCGTGCTCAATTTCCAAAGTCTCTGATCTGTCAGGTGAATCAAGAGTTGAAGAAATAGATAGCACGGTACCACTTTCAGGATCAGCATTTCTGGAAGGATAGGGTGTAGAATTCTCAGATGAAATGAACTCTTTTGATATATATGCACTATCTGCTTGTGACTCAACCGATACATCCTGGTCGAGCAAACCACTCGGCCTACCCGAATTTGAATTTGAACTCATCTCTTCAAATTTTGATTGAGCGGCAATAAATGAGGGATTGCTTAACTTCCTTGATCCAAATGTAATTTTCTTTCCCTCAGTCTCTAGTTGGTCTGAGGCAAATGCTTTTGTTGATTGTTTGTACTGTTCATCAATTTCTTGATTCTGAGGAGAATTAGGCTCATGTCCGACATTTGCATTTGATTCCATTATTTCATTTTGGAAAGAATCAATTTCAGTGGAGGTTACTTTAGAATCATATGTACCCGTCTTTTCGGGAGGAGCCTCTTCCAAGTTATCTTTTATAAGAGAAGATGAAGACAAGCTTGCTTGAAAGTGAGAGTTGGTATCATAGTAAGTGGCAGTCTTCTCTTCATCCTCGGATGGTAGAGGTGAATCGGCTAACTGAAGAATAACTTGAGATGGAATATCTGTTTCCGATTGAGATGCATGAGTGCTATCTTTGGTTTCCTCCGACTGTTCAGTCGTACAAATTGGCTTTTTATCGTCTGCAGAATCTTTTGCCGAAACAAACATCCATCTCTCCAACCATTTCCAAGCAGAATCAACTTTAGAAGGATCACATTTGACATGGATAGGTTTGTTTTTTGGTGTTGATTCCAACAGCTTCAATGGAAGGAAACAACAGAAGATTTAGTATGAATGAACAGATGGATGATGTTAAACAGGCAAAACAAACAATATGTTAATTGTACCTGACAAGCAAACTTATTGCTGAGAAGCTTTTCCACAGAAGTGTGCTTCACATTTGATTCGGCAGTGTAATGCTCATTATCCTAAACCACGGTAAAAAATAAAACGACATACTTAGAGCAAGGCTTGCAGCACAAATTATCTGATAGTAATGTAAATGTAATAACATATCTCTTCAATTAAACCACAACTATTAAACGAATAAAATTTTGGTATCATGAAATTAGTAGCTACGAAGCAACCAACTGTTGAATTGATTGCACTCGTTCATGATATTTGATAATAAACAAATTCAAATAGATATACCGTAGTTTTTGAGTAATCATTTTTTCCATCGGTATGTGACTTCTGAGCATGTCGTGCTCGTACAAGGAGCTGCATTTTAGCAATAGCTTGAACACATCGCAATGTTCCAACAGCATGCCTTCTAACCAAGTGACCACGAACAGCAGCTTGCAACTTCACTACATTCTTACTCTTTAGAAGTGCTCTCCGAGCCTGAAAACACAAAAAAATATTCATAAAAGGAAAATTACAGTTTTTTCCTTGTAAGATTTTGGTTCATAAAACCTTGGAGAAGAAACATACCAAATATCCTCTAATTGAAGCCTGGATGATTATCACAGCAGATTCCGGTGGATTGACATCCACCTTACTCTCAGTTTCGGTGACAATTGTTTCTGGCATCTCCGAACAAACATCGGAGGATAACTGCGGCTTCTCATTAGAGAAATCTGTTGTACAAATCTTCTCAACAACATTAGGCTCGGCTGAGGATTGAAAACTAATACTTGGATATTCTGAAGTCTCCTTATTTGCCGATGATGTGGTCTCTGTTGTTATCACAGTATTGCTGAGCACACGATGCCTTGCAGATCTCTTCCGAAAACTCCAACCGCGTTTATCATTCGAATCCTTGACCTGGAACATCATTAAAGAAAAATCAATTGTGAAAACAAACTTGAATGCATAAAATATATATTTCCTGAATCACCATCAAAATTTCAGTTATTCAACAAAACTACTACAGTACAATGCACAATTATCCTGTTTCACTTTTACGATGCACAAACTTATTCTAGTAAAAATACAGTTAAAAAACGTGATCTCATGGATCTTGGCTCGCCAACGTGCGAATAACTAAGTTCATATCAACTAAGCACAAAAAACACACGTAAATTAAACAACTAACATCAAAAGTCACAGCTCAATGGCCTAAAGATGTTTATAATTCACACTCATGAATTTAATTTACTTCAATTATTATGTGAAAAACAATAATTAATTCACAATAATCAGATCAAGTGACATTTTCTAGCATTGTGAAATACTAGTGATTTTTAAAATAAATAAGGAAAATTAGTAAAGAAGTAAAATCAAGCAAGGAAAATGATTTTCAGAGAGCATCATCCATTACTAATCTTGAGATCAAAAAAAAAAAAATCATTAATTTTCCTATTCAATGTTATCCAAACAGCACCTTATAAGTATTCAATTATGAAAGAAATCTTGAATATAAATCCAAAAATAGAAAGAAAATAAAACATTAATGAATGCAAGAAACGAAGTTGGTTGCATTAAACATCCTCGGATCAAACATAAAACTGAAAAATTGTGAAAAACCTTAAACCTCGGAATTATCTAAGAGAGAGAGATTTACCTCAGAAACAACATGATGATCTTCTTTGTCACTACCACCACCGCATGTGATTAACCTTAAACAGGAACTAGATTTCACCATAGCTATGTTTGTTCACACTTCTCTTATGTTATGTGCGAACAAAACAAGAACACTGCGTAAGTAGTAACCGTAATACTATGATGTTGTTATTGTTGGAAAATGTGAGAAAGGGTAAGTAAGTTTAAAAACCACGGACCTTAAAATCCTCCTTCAATTTAGCTTACTATCTTTGCTTTCAAGTCCGTCTACTCTTCCTTATTTTTTCAAATTCAAACTTATTTTATCTACATTTTTTTAATATTATTAATTAACGTTAACTCCATTAAATATAGTCACTTAAGCAGATAGTAACATTGAGTTATATTTCTTAAAGATAAGGGATTAACTTGTAGCAAAATATCTTCAAAAAAGTCATAGTTTATTTTTAAGAAAAACAAATGTGATAGTTAAAAAGTCGATGTATATGTGTCTACATACATCGATTTTTCAACTATCATTTTTGTTTCTCCTCAAAAAAAATAAAACTACAATTTTTGCTTATATTTTATCCTGAGTGAAGTATATTGTTGGATTTAGTGTGTATGTTTGGTTTCACTTTTAAATTGACCAAAATTGATTTTGGAGTTGTAGGATAGATTTGGACATGTCTGATTGTTTTTGAGCATAATTGATTTTGTATTTAAAATTGATTCTTCTTGAATTAGGATTTGCAACTTTTAATTTTTTACAAAATAACTTGTTTTTATATGAATGTATCTGAACACAAATCACTTTACATTCACCTTACTTTTGGTAAAAATCAATTTTAAATCAGTTCACTAAAATTCAATTCTTACAACACATATAAAGAATCAATAATAAAATTTCGGCTTAGAGCGGTATTCACATAAGCGTAGGACGCGCCTTGATTATATTACATCAAGAACCTATGTAAAACAAAAATAATCAATACAATTATAATTTTTTTTAAAAATCAACAAAGAAATCCGTCAATAAAGTTTTATATATTTAATAATGAAAGTAGTGTAATTCTTTTTCCATCAAACATTATCTACGTGTAACTGTACAGATTAATCTTTAAAATCATATAAAACTCAACGGAGAATAAAACTCTCTCAATAGATTCAACAATGTCACATTTTCAAGGTTGTATATCATACTAGGACCAAGTGACCTTCCTGGTTTAAATGTTTACCTTTATGTAGGTGGACTATGGCGTATTGCTAATATTGAATTTTAAAATGATCTTCCTTTTTGGCATTAATTAATAATGTTTACCTTTATGCTATGTTAGATTAAAAATGGAAATTACCCATTGCTTGTTGATTTTTGAGAAATTGAAAATGCTTGATCGTCCTTTGCTTTTCTTGCTAGAGTGTCACAGGCGAGAAACTCAGTCTTTTAAGAAGTAAAATTATTATCTTCTTCTTTTTATTCTTTTTTGGCAGGAAAAATATCTCTCTGTTAAATGAATTATTCTAATATAAGCATTACTTAGGTTTTATTAGATTTTACTACAACTTAATGCTTACTACCAAGTTGGTTCTTTTTATAAAAAAAAAATAAAAAAATATTAAGTTGGTTAATATAGCAATAAAATAACTTTCTTTAATTGCATATTCTTTTCTCTTTGGTGCTCTTCAATTACTAAGTTGTTATAAGAAAAAAAACATATTAATAGTACATTAATGAGTTTGCACAAAACAAAATATAAGAAAAAATATATTAATTAGTTTGCACAAAACAAAAACATATCGTGTGGAAGACAAATCTAAAATGTTTATGCTGAATTTTACTGGTAATTTTTTTAGTGATTGCAACATTGAGCATGCAACAACGTTAAAACTTTCAGAGAGAGCTTGCGATCCATTTAAGTTCTAAAATGCTTGAAGGATTAGTCTTCGCAGTTGCGCGCAAAGGATGCCCAGTTTACGCAAAGTAAAAACTTTTTTTGGCGGGTTTGTCTTGTTAGAGTGTATGTGCCCTCTGTAAAGTGTAATTGAAAATAACATGCACTTATATTTGGATGAACTCTGTCAATATTTTGTTTTTATGTGAATAGGTACAATATTTTGTGTTGAAGGGAATCGAGGTTAATGGATCAAATGATAATATTGGACAAATCTCAAGTTACCTTTGAAGTGCGATGTGGACGCAACTTTCTTTAACAAATTGGATTAGTTTTTATTTTGGTATTTTATAAAAACTGTTAATTGTGCAATATAAAAATACACACTTCCATTCCCAAAAAATAATACACACTTCCAGTATCCAGACAATTTATAGCGTCAAGAACATGCGAAGATTTTTAAAAGCAAAGGAGAGAAAAATTAAGTAAGGATCACATGTGCCTCATGTTCACTAAGACAACGTCATTGAGTATGTTAGAAGAAATCAATTGGGTTGTACTGAATCGGAGACAATATAGCTTACATGATGATAAGCCCCGGTCAATATATGACATTAAAGAAATTTCTAACAAAAAATATTGCATTATTTGACAAGTACTCCCTCCGGTCTCAAATATAAAAAAAGATTCATTTTTTAAGTTCATTGAATAATTAATGTATTTGTTTTACAATGTAGACCAGATACATTAACTACTCAATGAACTTAAAAAAAGAATCTTTTCTTATATTTGAGACCGGAGGGAGTAGATGAAGATGAGGTTAAAAAAACATCGTGAGATTGTGTGCAAATACAACTCAATTGGTGATTTTTCTTGGAAATCATGGTTGAGCCAAACACAACTCCACAAAACCGACTTGTGAAGTGAGAATTGTCACACTTGTAAACATATTGTCTTGTGAAGCGTGATAGCAAGTGGTCCGACGGATTTTGGAGGAGACTCTGATACCATCTTAAAAATCGTGGTTGGTTTTGGAGTTCGAACCTTGAACCTTGCATGTATTATGCATTGTTTCCTATCAACTAAGTTAAGAATTTTAAATACATTGATATGTTAAAATTTAAATTTCAAATTCTCAACTTCTCCGCACTAAATTCTTGAAAAAAAATCATAAGACACTTTTAATGATTGAGATAAGATATTCTCATTTGATTTTTAAGTTTAGCGGATATGCAATAACGTCTAAAATAGTTTTACACCATCGTTCAATAAAAAATGGTCATACATAAAGTTTCTTATTATGTATATCAACCCTACGGATAGAAGTTTTATGTTTAGAAAAAAGAAGGAAAAAAACACTGATGCATGTTCTTCAGCTTGTGGCATTATAGATTTTTCCATCAATCACACAAGCAATCAACTATTTGCTGACACCTATTTTGTCCTCATCCCCCTCGAAACGTGGTTGGCACATGGTCTCTCCAGCATATTAGCATGTTTGAGGTTAATGATAAATGCTACACTATTTTTTTGTTGATGCTTATTAGGCAACACAAAATTTGATCTATAAATCCCCCATCTTCACGTTCTTTTATGTTGTTTTTTGTTGTTCCATGTCCTTAACTATACGATCTTTTTATGTTTTTTCTTCACTTTTAGGTCAAATATTCTCTATATTTAAGGGTAAATTTGTAAGACAATATAAGTTGCCAATAAATTTAATATCACAACTTTTTTAATTCTCATGGTTTATCAACAAAAGTTCCTATATTTTGAGCTAAGGTAGTAAGTTATAACTTCATATGAATAAAAAAAAACTTCATATGAATCTTTTTAATGAATATGCTATTTCAAAAAAAATATGAATAAAATTGACATTTTTTTAACGAACTTATAACATTCTTACATTTTATTCTAAGTAGTGGTTTAGCTCGTAGCTTATCATTTTTTATGTCAATTTTACCTTTATCAATTTTGTTTAAAATAAATTACTATTAATTAAAAATATTTGTTTATGTCAAACACTACAAATCTAATTTGTTAGCTAATCCCCTGTAAACACATCCACTATGAGCTAGTTTATTAGCCATCAATTAATTTGTGTGTTAAATCTAATGATGTTATTATTATATTTTTTACATTGGACATAATTCATCTTCATAAAATTGGATTAAAAAGTGAGGGGTGACACTTTTTGCAAATTCATTTGAGACTATTTTTATTCTTTTGGAACTAGAGAGTTTTTTTTCAATAGATATTGTCATTGTATTAAACTATGTTTTCATTCACGCAATTAAATAATTTTGAGACTTAAACTTCTCTTGGTTAATATGGACTGATTGTTGTAACTTTGTTTTGCTTCTTTAGGCACTCTTTGTGCAAGGGAGCAAAACTTTTTTACTGTTAATATATCTCATTTTGGCTTGTTTAAAAAAAATTGAGACTTGTGTATAACGATTATATCAACCATTTTGTTAGATTTATTTTTATGAAGAAACAAAATTGGTTGATTTATATACAATTTTTCTGTTATACTTATGTTTATAGGTATACAACGCATTTACTGTAAAAAAAAAAATGTAAACAACAAATTTTACAATCTGAATGAGCAAGAATTCTCCCACCAAGCCAAAAAGTTTAAGTTAATGTCGTACGTTGTGAAATGTCCCTTTCTTATATTGAGAACTCAACAGATTATTGATGTTTAAAGTTACTTTTTTTTACACGAGCATTAAGTCCACAAATAAGTTTTTTAAGAAGCAAAAGAACATTAGTTTAGTGGAAAATTGGATGACTCTCCTCTATTCATGTTTGATTGTTTCATTTCATAAAAACTTAAGCTTACCCAAGTTATTTAATTTCACATTCTCTAAAAAAAAAAAACATGACATTTTTTTTTAAAGGAAAAGAGTGTGCTTATAGCATTTCATTAATAATAAGAGTGTTTATACAACGAGGTACATGATAATAAATATTGAGACTGGTTGATAATGTGGCAACTCCAGCAAAGGTGTGAGCTACCTCGTTTGCTTTTCTCTTGTTAAACTTGACCTTAGAGTATTTTAAAAAAAAAAACAAAAAAAACCATGACATATATGCATGTCGTAGAGTATAAGTGTATAAGAATGCCATGTCGTAGAGTATAAGTGCATAACAATGTTCATTCTTGTAAAAATGGTAAATACATACATTGCTCATAATCTAGCTAGCATGTGTTTTCCAAAAAATAATAATCTAGCATGTTATATCCCGGCTCAACCCTTGACCATAGTTATCTAGAAGTAGTGCATGCTTCGACAAAAATAAATTGTAGTGTATGCTTAGATTGTAATTCTTCTGTTGACCAAAAAAAAAAAATGGTGATTATTGACTTCTTGTTAAGGAAGATTTAACTTTAAGCACCTATACAACACCTTTTAGATCTTTCTCTTAAGCACAAATTAAATAAAATAAACATCATGTACGGACTCCTGTGCTTCTTCTTGAATGAATAGCTATGTTTTGAAAAAATAATTTTTTTAATGAAAAAAAGTTCAGATAAATTTAGTCATGAGTTAATGACAATTAATCATGTTTCATTCATTTTTATTTTGGAGAATTTTTGTCTTATGTCCACAGTCTTGCTTTTTTTCTTTCTTTTTTTATCAATTAATTCATGTGGTAATTAGTTTGTTTGATGTGTTTTTACACAATAGTTAGATTTTTCAATGACAACATAGTTGAGATAAAAAGATCCCACTTCACTTGATGCATTTCAAATCAATTTTTTCTTAAAGAAAAATAAACCTTAAACTAAAGATAATCCACCTAACCATCTGAAAAAGTATACCAATGATTAGTGGAGTGATATCAATTCTAAAAAGAGAAAACGTGTGTTCAAAACATAATTTCAGAAAAACTTATAAAATTCAGTGACTTTGTAAATTAAATGTAATCTTATCTTACATTGGATTCCTCATTTCCTTTTTGGTAGCATTAGCATCTCAATGAAAGCAAAACGTCACAATCATAATAAGAAAAGCACGTAGAATTTGCTAACCACTTCTTACTATTTTGGTTCGAGTAAACAACTATTAGATTATCACAATATTTGTTGAATGTGTTAAACTTATAAAAATATATCTAATTTTATCTTTAGTTAATCATTATAGCCTATAAAATATGTCTTTTATTAATTACTACTTTAGTCTTGAAACGTGTTATATGTTTATCAATTGATCAACAAAACAAAAGAGTCGATTAACGATATTTTTGTAATTTCAACATATTTACCAACCAGTGATAATGACTAACAACATTTAAAGATCAAAATTATTATTTACTAGTACTCATTTTGCTTTTGTTAAAACAAAATATTCTTACTATTTTGCTCCTACCTTACATTTGGAGAATTACACTTGTTTATTTATTTGAGTTAAGCAGTCAAATGGCGTTTAGGTACAACGGCACATGACTAGCCAACCATTTAAATCAAATTTAATAATAAGTCTTTAGTGTATGGTGGAGCCACATGTGACAACTCACATGGGAACCCAATTAAAACCAGCCATATAATTATTCTTTCCATACAAAATTTTACCTGTATTATTAAAAATGGAAGCAAGATCTTGCCCACAATATATTGGACTATGATATCATTTTCTCATTTAAAGGTTATGGGGTCATAACTAGATGGTATGAATGTGTCACATATAACAAAAAAGTCAATTATAATCACTTAATTTCTCTTTGGTACTAATTCTAGATCCCACCATTGGGAGTGGTTGAATGAGGTTAACAAATCGTTGAGAAGTAATAATGTTGGTGGTGGCTCGCAGGTCATAACATTTGAATCTTACTCATATTTAGAAATTGGAATCAAATATACTCTAATATAATAGTATACCATAATATATATTTTGTTTAGAGGAAAATGTCTTAAAAACTTTTGTTGTTTCCAGCAACTAGGTGTACATTATTTCAATAATTCAAAACACACTGTCGTGGGCTTCGTGGAAGCGAGCCTGTTTGAGAATAAAATGACATGGTCTAAAAGGTTCAAATGATTATGTTTCCTATTATGGGGTCTTGTTACTCCCCCACCCGTTTTTTCTCATTCCCACCCCTTCTTATTTGTTTTTTCAAGAAGAAGAGAGATAGCTGGAAAACCAAGTGGGTTATTGTAAAATGGATATTGGATACCCTCCTTCAGTTGGAAGAGAGATAAAGGAGATGATCCAATTTTGAGATGAAATTGAATCATGTTGTTCTCTCACTTTACTTTCTATCTCTCTCTTAATCTTACTATCTTGATTATTTTTTTAAAAATGATGAAGAGAGAGTAAGATTAAAAGAGAGATAGAGATTAAAGAGACAAATTAATGTACATATAAATGAAGATAGTGATCTAATTTCGAGTAAAAAAAAATAGAGAAATCTCAACCAGATGATTATGCAGCCAGAAAAAGGGGAAAAATGAATATTAATCAAAATTCAAAGGCTATATCATTTTTAGTTGTCAATATTAATACAAAATGACTTATAGTTTTTACTATCTTATCTACACTAACATAACAATATTAAGTTTTTGTATGTTCTCCATATATAAAAATCATTCTCCTTTATGATGGTTTTATTTTATTTTAGTTACAAATTTCCAATGATTTATAACAATTACAATTAAGTTTAAAGTTTGATTTTGGTACACTATCGGTATAAAATGTTTTCTAATTTTTTTTTTTGAAAAAATATCTCTAATGTTTTGATGATAACAATGTATGAAAGAAAAATGTGATACTTTAATTTGTGTTCAAGTGTATAGGATCGTATAATTAAATTTTGACTTTATAATCAGGTCTTGTCTTTGGTTCTGATACATCAAGTTATGAGCACATGAAAAGCATTTTAGTACTCAAGAAACATTGGAAACTTCTAGAGTCTTATCTAACAGCATTGCCATGCATGCTCATACTTTTTTTTTGTCTCTCTTGCCCATTTATCCTCAAATCAAGTTAGAGAAATTTGAATCGTTTGCATCTTGTCTCTCCTTCTTTTTTCATCTACACCAAACATATCAATAAATTTAACATATTATATGCTGGTCTATTGATCAATTCATCCATTTTATCAAGAATTAAATATGGATTTCCTTCTATACATATACAAACGTTTGTTTTTAATTCATATACAAAAAAATATATATGACTCACAAATTTTTAGTTGCTAATTGTAGTCCTCACTATTAACCGCAGAGATATCTTATCCAACAACATTGTCATGTGTGCTCATAAATTTTGCGGTTTCATGCTCTTAAAAAGGAGTATCGTGATCGCTTTCATGTAATTTGACTGGCTTGTAGTTTCGTTATGACGTTCAAGTGCAACCACCGGCTCGATAATGTGAAAGTTCAAGTTTGATGGTAGATTAAGGCTAAATTCAAAATATTTTCTTATTATTTAAATCTTTGGTGACTAATCCTCTTTCTCATTATTATTCAAAAAAGAAAAATGAACGACTATGTCATTCCATTGCCTTATAAAAAATAATAATTGGGCATTTCAAATTCTTAGAATGATTTTCCTTCAAAACTAAATTTTTTTATTTATATTGAGTGTTGAAAAATTTCATTATTAAACGTTGTTGGACTATTTTTATGAAATTTCAAAATGTTAAGGGACCAATTCAATATATTAAAACTAGAGTCCAATTTTCAATTTTTTGGAATTTTATAGGGATTCATTTAAAATATTTTTAAATTTATAGGTATCAAATTGTAAAATTGGAAATAATTATAAGGACTTTTTTTTTAGGGGAATAATTATAAGGACTAGTTTGTGATTCATTTTGTATAAAACAAGTAACGAATTTCAAATTATTAGTTCTTAGATGATGATACTTGAAATTCTCTATACATGAGCCCAAATAATGTCACGAGACATCAGTTAAATGATATAGCATGATATGAGTGAGTACCGCATTTAAGCAGCTTGATAGTAGTAGAAATTTTTTTCCCAAGGAAAGAAAATTGTAAGAATGTCACGATTTCAAATAATCTCACGAGACACAAGTAATCAAAGTAATCAGTTAAATCATCATTTTCTCTCATATTTCTTGCGTAAGGGAAGAAGATTATAAGAATAGTGCTACCCATACTTTTTTTTGTCTATCTTGCCAATTTATCCTCAAACCAAATTAGAGAAATTTAATTCTTTTTCATCTTGTCTCTTATATCTTTCATATATACCGAACATATCAATAAATGTAACATATTATAGTTGGTCTATTGATCAATTCATCCATTTTATTAAGGATTAAATATGGTTTTCTTTTTGTCCCAAAATAAATAAATATGGTTTTCCTTCTACACATATACAAACATTTACTCTTAATTCATACAACAACAAAAAAATCAAATTTTTGTCTCACAAATTTTTGGATCTTTATTAGTTCATCCAAAACCCAAATTAAAGATTGTGAAGCATTTTTATAGTAGACCACACAAAAGTTAAAATGCTTTTAACAAAAGATCGTCAAGGAGATTGAGTCCAAAAATAAAATCGTCATGGAGAGAAGCCGTGGGGGATTTGAGTTAGTATTGTTTAACCAAAGTCAGAGCAGGAGGAGGAGGAAAGAGCTTATAGTATTGTTTATTTGTTTCATGGATAAGGGAGCACTTTGATTAATGTAGATTTTTTTTTTATATCAATGATTAATGAGATACATTAACTATGAATATATTATAGGGTTTGATTGTTTGACTGGTTTGAGGTATCAGTTAAATGAGTTGGAGATCTTTGTTTAAAATCGGACAAACGTGAAAAATTACAAACCAAACAACTAATTATTAATATTGTCGAGCTTGGTAACGCAAGTTTGTGACCTAAGTAGAGGTATTAAGATATTGGAAGGTCTTTGACGTGTGCCAAAAAAATTATTAATATTGAATTTTTAAAAAGGAAAAAATAGGAATTTATTAAAAATTATTGATAGCGATCCCAACTTTATATGCTTGTGCCAATACACTCTAATAAGAGTGGGTGATGTCAAACAAAATTGTGTGAAAGAGACATTAACGTTAGTTTAACGTTGCAGGTTACGTTACGTACTAATATATTATACTCACAATTGCATTTAGATTTTTGTGTGTTGTGGAATGATTCTGACAGAAAAAACAAAGTTCAATGGATTTGAAAACACTTTGTGTTTGAATGAATATGGCAAAATCTTCATGGTAAATAAAATTGATTTTGTGATAGGTAGACTTGATTTTTTTTTTTTTTGAGGGAGATAGGTAGACTTGATATTTTATGGATGTGAAAATTCTTAATTGTTAATCATGAATCGACTTTTAAAATATTATCAAGCACAAATCATTTTTCAAAACTATTTATTCAAAATTCATTTTTTTAACCACAAATCATGGTTTTGGTGATTCCACAATAAGACGCGTTAAAATATGTTAAAAGATATACGTGATTCCACAAATATTAATATATAAGATGTTGAATTTGTCTCGATGGAAATTTGCAAAATATCAACTTTTGTATACTTTTTGCTAATGGATAATAAAGACTAATACCTCAATTTCGTCCTTGAATTTTAACGCATCGGCCAAATTCGTCCCTGAATTTTGCGAAATAGCTATTTAGTCCCTGAATTTACAAAATGTCAATCAAATCAGTCCCTCCGTTAAGTTGGTCTGTTAACGGAGGTGACGTGTAACGTTAA
>Ga0228711_1002775_pt1 | contig 27129 bp, 20 predicted proteins | sample MedpolnodulmetaG_2_FD_177996 | JGI IMG/M metagenome (GOLD analysis project Ga0228711, IMG submission 177996) | Root nodule microbial communities from Medicago polymorpha collected in Santa Monica, California, United States - brown nodules | ecosystem: Host-associated > Plants > Roots > Nodule... | reverse complement strand
CCTCACAAAAAAATTTATTTTGTTTTTGGTCCCTAATGAATATAATTTTGACATGTTTTTGAATTTTTTGAACACAATAAGAATATACAAAGGTTGAACATAATAAATGAACATAATATAGATACAATTTGAACATAAAAGAGTTATAATCTTGATATTTACATGAACATAAATTAGGCTTTAAGGACAAAAAACAAAATAATTTTTTTTATGAGGATGAAAACATTCACTTTAATTTTTTAGGGACGAAAATCAAAATTCGCTATATTTATAAGGACGAAAAACTTATTTAACCCTATATAAATTCTTTTTTCTGTGAAATATATATATATATATATATATATATATATATATATTCTTTTTAATTTACCTCCGTTTAAAATGAGTTTCATTTGCTTAAATTTTTCAATTTACTAAAAATAATAATTTAGGATTAAATTCAATTTTTGTGTCGAATATTTCATTGCCAGATTATATTTATCTTACGATCAACCTTCATATTATCAAAGTTTTCTTTGCCTGACATCGGAGGATTAACACACAAAAAAAATTCATTTAAAAAAATCATAAATATTAAGAAATGTAGTAAAATTGCAAAAACAATATGACATTTTTATCAAACACTATTAACCAATCTTTATGTCTCATAGTTATTGCCATTTTTTCGATTGTTTCTCTTTAAAACAACTTGCATGCTAACATGTGCACTTACGCACGTGTTAAGAGTTCTACAAATAAAAAGATTTATTAATAAAGTTAATTTTCAATTTTTTTATAAATAAATTGGCATAATTGAAATATCATTTTAGAATAACAATGAAATATTTATTATTATTTTAATTAATATATTTGTTCTCATGAACTTAACTCAGTTGGTATGAACAATGCATAATATATGCAAGGTCTAAGGTTCAAATCTCAGCCACCATCAAAAAAATTAATATATCATTATTTATTGAATTTCATTTCTCTTACTCTCTCTAATTTTTTCCTTTCATCCAGGAAAGGAGATCTAGTGACTACAATTAATAAATGTAATTTTGTAAATGATTTTAATTTTACCATTGAAATCATTCAAACCAATCATTTTCTTAAGAAACACATAACTACAAAGATAATTCATCGATTCGGGTAGGATCGTAATAAGTAGTAAAATCCTCCCCCAAGAAATTTATTGTGTTTGTGTCATGTTGTGTTGGCAAAGCAAGCTAGGCTCAATACAACTCAAACACACGTTACTGAAACTGAAACAAATTAAATTAATAATAAATATGGTTAACGAGTTTATTAGTGCATCTTGCACGGGTTTGTTGATTAATAATATTTTGTCGATTCAAAAAAAATGGCTAAATATGTTTTTGATCCTTATAAATATACCAATTTTTATAGAAACTAAATATATTTATAGAAATAAAAAACGTACTTAACCTTAATAAATATGTCCAATTAACATATTCCCTCAAAAAAGATAATTCATGATATCATGTAGTATGGTTTTTTTTAATTTACCTCCGTTTTAAAGTTAGTTTCATTCTTTTTAATTTACTGAATTCATTAGTTTAATTTACATTTAGGTTTAATTTATGTGTGAAACAATTTTTTGTTAGACTTGTCACTTTAAAAAATTTGTCAAATCATATTTATCTTACGACCAAAAGATAAAAATATTTTGATCATCATAGTCTTCTTTTACTAGAATTCGAAAGGTTAACTAAAAAAAATTAAAATATTTTTGGTATAGATTAAAAAATATATTAAAGTTGTGAAACAAACATGGCATTTTATTAAACATTATTAACTACTTTTTCAATATCACAATAATTGTCACTTATTGTATTAATTACTCTTTCCATCACACATTATTGTTTTTTTTTCATCAGATAACTTATAGCTGATGACTAATAACAACTAATTAAAATGTTTGGTAAAATTAATGATTTACCTATAAATGTAAAATGATAGGAAAAGAATGTTCTTAATTAATAATAAAAAATGAATCAATTAATATTTAAAATTAATGTTCTAATTTTTTTTAATTATTTTCTCACAATGTTTTCCCATCTCTTCTTTTTGTCTTTATTTATCTTTTTGTTGATGACAAAAGGGGGAGTAGTTGTATAGTATTTATTCATAGGCTCTGAGCCCCATTAATTTAATTTGAACAAGTTGAATTAATAGGACCCTCTTCTCATCTCTTAGTCTTTTAATATAATGTGAGATTATTCTGAGAGTATCACCCTTTTAATGATGAAATTAATTAACATGGATATAACTCAGGGGGGGAGCTTACAAACTTCACCTTAAAGTACTATTAGACTCAGGGGGAGCTTACAAACCTCATACCTTGAAAGTCAACTTGTTAATTAGATTAACAAAAATTGAACATTTTCTTTAAATACTAGTGTTTGTCATCATCAAAAAGGGGGAGATTGTTGGAATAAAATGTGTTTAACATTACCCTTTGAGTTTTGATGATAACAAGGTATTAAAAATTATCAATTGGATATGCTAATATTTGTTCAAGTATGCAGGACCATAAACAAAAATTTAGTGTCTCTTTAAAGCATAGGTTCTGGAAGAACAAATGAGAACAATGAAATCAACAAAAAGGAAGCTTGAAGCATCTGAAGAAAGGAGGTTCTAAAGACAAAGTGCTCTTGAAGTGCTGACGTCATCAGAAGCACCTCATCAGAAGCAAGATCACCAGAAACAGTTTTCGTCAGAAGAGCTGAAGATCATCAGAAGCTGAGAGAATTAAAGCTTCAAAGGCTGTTCAAATGATTTAATCTCGCCTAGCATTGCAGAAGACTTGAAGAACGAAACAACGACTAATTCAAATGGATTTGAAGGCATTGGATACTTTTTCGTTGTTGATTAATGACAATTGTACGAAGTGTACAACCACTATCTCCACAACTCTAATTTGTGTCTGCAACAGGACAAGAAAAACAACTATGCCTGCACCAGTGTTCCTCCAGACTTTGAATGGATTTGAAATTGATCCTTCTTAGGACAATAACCAAATAAGGCAAAAGATCATTGGTGATTTGATCAAGCTTCAAACGACTCTTTTTGATGTGTTGGCAATTTCCAACGTATCTTTCACACCTCTATATAAATGAGTGAAGACCTGCTGCTTGGACACACACATATGCAAGACTCATATAACAATTTACAAGTACCAAAACTCTGTTGAAATTGTTCTGCATCAAAAGTTCACTTAGAATTTCTTATCAAAGTTCATATCTTAGAAATTCTAGAGTCTTAAGAGTCTGTATCTGATTTGCATTGTGAACATCACTGATTGTATATCAAGTGTTCAACCTCAAACAAATTTCTTTGTAATTCTGTTTGAATAGAAGTCTTTTTCTTGTGAGCTTGAGCATAGGAAGTCTCTTGATTTAGTTTAGGAGCATAGAAAATCTCTTGCAGTTGTGCTTGAGTAATTTGAAGTCTCTTGCTAGTTGTAGCAATGAGCAATTGTAATCAGATATTACATTTCTAGTGAACTCTCCTCGGAAGTGCAAGGGGGACATGACTACTTCCAGTTTGTGGAAGGAACCTGTATAATTGCTTTGTGTCTTTCTTCTCTCTCTCTCTCTCTCTGTTTTATCCGCTGCATTTAGATTCTGATTATCACTTCAGAAGTTGAACTCTATCTGCTTCTGATCAGTGACTTCAGTAGGAGAAAACAAAGAAAAAACAAACACAATTCAACCCCCCCTTCTTGTGTTTTTCTCACCTTCAAAAGTAACGAGAAAGATGAGATTCAATCAATCAACATTAAACAAACTTCGTTTTGAGTTCTGTTATTGATGCATTTGTTAATATCCTAACATATGAATGAAAATAGAATATGATTTATGTGAAAAAATTTATATTTTTTATTTTGATCACATGTATTATTTTTTGTAAATTGTGACTTTTATGATTATATAGTATTGAAGAGTAATCTATGCTTATTTTTTTCAAGTATTTTACATGTATATAAATTCTAATATAAATATTTTGTTAACGTATCTTAGTCGTATCGTATTCTAATTTTAAAAATTTTGCGTATTTACGTACCCGTATCGTATCGTACCCGCACCTGTACTAAGTATCTGAGTTTCATAACTAAATTGTATGGTCAAACAGTGTGTGACTAAATTGTATGGTCAAATAGTTTTGACCATGTAGGCCTTCCTCTTCCAATGCATTGTAAAGTGACATACTTCATAAAAATAAAATAAAAAACACACGCACAAGAAAATCTCTTCCATCAAGAAATTATCCCTATTCTAATAACCATTTACTTTTTTTTTAGGGATAATAACCATTTACTTGATAAATGTTTATTTAAAAAACTTGATAAATAAACCTATTGAATGATACACCTTTTTGGGGAGGAAATTAATTATGCAACTATTATTCGGTCCAGGCATGTGGTTGTGCTTAACTTCGTAAATGAAATTGTTCCAAATCAATTCACACCCAATCTACTTTGAAATATTGCTGAAAAGGTGAAAAGTTACTAATATCACTACTATTGCTGGGGCAGGAGGAGGGAAAATCTTCCCTTTGAAACTTGAATGATAAGATTGAAAATGAAGAAAAAAAGAATATTACTACTTCTGATCAGCCAAAAAGAAGAAAAATTACATACTTTTCCTTCACACATTAGAGTTGGGAAGAGAACACTAATAGACTAATTTTTGTTTGGCAAATGCTTACATGCGCATTTAGCGAAGACACACGTAAACGAACTAAGTATAAAAATATTGTCATTGAAATTTTTTATCCACTTCTTTAAAAGAGAACTATCCGGTGCAGCTTCTCGAAAAAGTGAAGCTATATTTTTAAAACAATCATCACATAAATTTGCTTTCGCAATCACACTTTTAAAAGTTACAATATTGTAAAATATTAATTTTTCATTGGGCATTAATATATTTAAAAGCTAATTAATACTTATAAGTTATAATACAACTCTCTTTTTCACTTTTTAAAAATGAATTTGAGCACACACAGTTTAAACATCGCTCTCACATCTAATGAATCTAAAAATCTAGAGTTTGTTTCAAGTGTAGGTGGTAACTGGCAAGCACACATGGTAACAGGAAAATTAGTAAATGATACATATATATGTGACAGCTGACATTGACAAACCAAGATTGATTAAAGGATTACTTGCTCAAACAAGGGATTATCCTTGACTTTAAGAACCAACAGATGTATCATCTTTTACTTCTGTGCTTTTCAATAACCCATAAACAAAGACATTTATCCGTCTTAGAATTATTGTTTGATTAGTATTGAATAAAGAATAAATTAAAGTGAATTATTTAATATTATTACAGTAACTATTTATTGATTCATCTAACGAGGACTATGTCTCCTTTAGACCGAAACTTGAAAAACATTTGAAACTCTAAAGGCGATAGATAAAGTCAATAAAAAAACATAAAACAAATATGTTTTTTGTATTGAATCAACATCAATTAAGTCGCAACTTTATCCATAAAACGAAGGGTGTGATTTGTTTATTTTCCTAAATAAAGTATTGTCGGTTGTCGTTACAATTTCTGATAATATTTAAATTGCAAAATTACACTAGTGATCATTTATCCTACTTATTTGTAACACTTGTTTCCTTTGTCTTTTTTTTTTTTTAACATTTAGGTCTCTTATCTTTTATTTAAAAAGTGATGAGTTGGCTTGCAACATAGAATTATTAATAATAATTTTATTCTTTTATAATTTATTTTATTAAAAAAAAGCCCATAAAAAGATAACATTCATAATCTTCCACATTATCTTCATCTTCAATCTTCTTCATCGACCTTCATCACACTAATCACAAAACTTCCCCCGAATTGTAATGGATCACCATGTGGAATTGAAATATCACATTGCAAGCAAGAAACACTGAAAAAATAAGTTGTTTTTCCAAAATTCAAGCTTCGAGTTTCACTCAAAAATCAAATCAAATATGCAGAGTGCATGCTCACAAAGGAAAAACATTCATTCCACCCTCATTCAATCCCTAATACTAAGCAACTCGAAGAGGTTGTTGTCATTCATGACAAATGCTCTATTGGGTGTTTAGGATTTTCAAGTTATGGATTTTTAGGATCTTTTGAGTTTATAGGTTTTTTGGGAATAAGTTTTTTGCTGTTAGATTTTTTTGGGAATAAGATGAAGTTTTTTGTTGTCATTCGTTGAAACATTTCATCAAACATATCGAGCATAAGATTAACTTAGAATTTTTAATTTATTATTTCAATACCACATTGCACTAATACTTAAATTAAACTACATTTAGAGTAAAATCCACTTCAAATTGATCAACAAATACAAAAATAACTCAACAACATTCAAATTCACAAACTAATTAGAAACATCAAAAACCCTAACCTTAAAAATTATAAGGAATGTGTAGAGTTTGAGAAATTAAACATTTAATTGTTGGGTAGTTGCTTGAGTTTGATTCATGTTCCTTGAGTTTCAATTGTTGGAGTAAGGAAAGTGTTTGGAGTAAGGAACAAGTTTGGAGGAAGAAAAGTGCAAATAAAAGGTTTAAACACAAATGAAATGGTTCTACTTGTATATGTAACACAAGCATATTGGGTTGTAGCTCCAATACTTGAGCGATCAGGGGTTAAGTCCCGATAGGTTCGGAAGGTACAAATTGAGGAAGGTATTTTTGGGATTTTGAAGGGCTCGTAGGTAATTGAAGATACCTATTGAACAATTTTAAAATTATTGGGTCTAAGCTTGGTCTTTATCTGTTTGGAGCACTTTTAAATATTCAAATTAAGAAATAATTCACAAAATATTATGATTTTCAATGCATTTAATATACATGCTTTCATAAAAACTTACTCCCTGTCTCCCTTTTTTTTGAAGGATCCCTATATCCCTTTATGTAGGTACCTTTTGCATTTTTCACATTTTTTAAGAAAAACTGTTAATGTTATTAATGTGTCTATTTTGTATGTTAATATTACTAAATTGTCATTTGTTTGTATATGTATTACATTTGATTTTCCATATTTTAAGACAAATTAGTAGTATTAATTAGGGGTATGTTTAGGGAAAAAAATAATAAATGCATCTAGTAATTTGAAAAGAGGTTTATATCTAGAGATAATTTTTTAATCAAAATGGTGGTTAGAATAGAGACGGAGGGAGAATTATTTAAGGTTCTTAAAAATATTTCAAGGGCATTTGTCAATGTTTTTATTTAAATCTTTATCATTTTATTTATTTATAATTTGGTTCAACTTTTTATTTTTGACCAAAGCAAAGTTAACTATTATCATTAATCAACCAATGTTCATTATAAGAAGGATAAGAATAAAAAATACGGTGACTAACCCAAGAACAGGCCGCCCTAGCTAAAGTATGAGAACCCATGTTCGCTTGTCTCCTAACAAACTTCACCTCGAAGTTGGAATTAAAGATAACTGATAAATAATACTAGAAACAATAGCATAGAATTCTGAGTCACCATGACCTGGAGACGATAGAGCTTGCACTAGAGTAGCTGAGTCGGACTCGAAGACAACCCGGTCCCATATGTTACTACTATCAGCAAAGTGAATGGCATCGAGTAAGACTATTGCCTCCCCTTCCAAAACTGTCATATTTGCCCGCTGCCATTTCGTTTGAACCCGAATAAATTGCCCACAAGAGTCGCTAACACAACACGCAAAAGATGTAATATGGTTACAATCATGGAACGTGACATCCACATTGCACTTCAACCACATCTCGCGCGGTTTCTCCCAAACTGAGTTGTTACCTTACACTCTATTATGCTCGTGTTGCACAACCGATGGTGAGGGCTATTTATGAACCTCATGCCATTGCTGCCATGCATTTAGTGTCGTCCTCCCAATGTTTGTTGAAGTATGATAAGCGTCATTCCAAATGATATCATTACGTGCAACCCAAATTTGCCAAAAAAATAAAGCCACCCAACCAGCAATGTCTCGACTTCTTGAACAACATATGTCAAAAACAAAATCTGCCAAACTGCTCGCGATTGCAGCACAGTCGAAATCTCTGCCCAATACCAACTCTCACGCGCCACCATACAACCCACAAAAGTGTGTCAATCATCCTCAACAGTCGTATCACACCAGGGATAAATCACGCCTCACATTGTACATGCCATGATTGTAGTCGGAGATGCGTCGGGACACACCCCCTACAAATCCTCCAGAACAAATTACGTACTTTGTGAGGGGAATTCACCTTCTAGATTCTATGCTACTCTCCTTCAACATGTAACTGATCAGTATGTAACAACTACATCATAGCAAGTTTATAACCAGTCTTAACAGTATACCTCCTGTTACGTTCCATCATCCACGCTATTCTATCATTTTGAACTTCCGCAGAAAGTGGTGTGTCGAGAACAGCTTGCACCACATCATCGGGAAACAGAGACTCAAGCTTATCAATATCCCAAACTTGTTCCTCGTCAACTATCAAATCAGACACACGCAAACTATGCACACTTTCGCTTTGTGGGGATTGAATCCAACTACCATGAACATCTCGAACCCATGGATCATTCATCAAGACGACATGCTGCCCCTTCCCGATTGTCCACCTACATCCATATAAAAGTAACTGACGTGAATTCCAAATACTCCGTCAAGCAAAGCTGGGGTTATATCCGAGTTTAGCATCCGAAAACGAGGAACGGGGAAAGTACCTCGATTTAAAGACTCTAGCAGCCAGAGATTCAGGTTTAGACATAAAGCTCCATCCCTGCTTAGCTACCATAGCGAGATTAAAAGCTTTGAAATTTTGAAACCTCATTCCACCAAATTCTTTGGGGCATGCCACACGTTCCCATGCCATCCATTTAATCCCTCGGTTATTACTCCTTTCCCCCCACCAAAACGCATTGATCATCTTTTCAACATCATCTATACTTGAATTCGACAAAAGATAAATACTCATTATGCATGAAGGAATAGATTGTAACACAGATTTGACCATAACTTCTTTCCCCGCCTTCGATAATGCCCGTCCCCTCCATACATTTATTCGTTTCCAAATACGATCCTTGATAAAAGAAAAAACAGACCTTTTATCTCTACCGATCATCAAGGTAACCCTAAATAATTTGGTTCAACTTAATCGGTTGAATTTGTTAAACCCAGAGTTCTAATTGGTTCGATCTTTGATCTAGATCTAGTTTCTAAAACATCGTGTGGTTGTGATAGTTTATGAATTAATTTTCAATTTTTTTAAGGAAAGTTGATGAACTTAATTGATTGTTTTTTTTATTTGATTTCTATTCTTACAGATAAAAAGAAACCAAAGAAACAGAATTGAAATGTCGTAAAAACCAATATTGAAAGCAAAACGCAACCACACACACCTTGTTCGTCCGATTGAAACCTCATCGAAATTAAAACACACTCGTCGCCGGAATGGCCACCGCCGTGTCAAACGTTTCTCGCCGCCACTCGTTAAGCCAAATCCTGGCTGATATCGTCAAGTTCGCCGTTGGCTCCGCCATCGACGGCTCCCTCAAAATCATCCCTGGTCCGTCTTTCTTTCTCTTTCGCTTTAACCCAATTCTTTCATCCATTATGTTTCTGAATCATCGCTTCTGTTTGATTGTTTAGAAAGAAATTGCTCATATTCATTTTTTTTTTTGGTTTGTTTTTTCAGAATCTTTATTTTCATTTTTATGTAAAAGAAAACATAGGATATATCATGGTGTGATAGCTGAATTTGGTTCCTTTTTGTGTAGATGGTAGTAACATGTTTGCATGTTTGAGTAACATCATTGTTAGATTTTATGTTATTAGTTTTAGATTAAATTAGAATAGATTAATTATGCATTGGAGCTGTTTTTTTCATCACTAGTAATCGAATTCCGCAGCCAAGGTTTACAATAATCACACATTGCGCACCAACGACTTGCGCTAGACCCTGATGGTGTATTACTTAATGTTTTTTAGTTTAAATACATGTTATGTTATAAACCTGAAAGTGAAGATTCAATGGCTGCAAGATATGGTGGAAGACAATCGCAATCTATGGCGACAATGCCACATTTCCCTGCCCAACGGCGGGGTGTAAGTGCATAGACTTCAATGCTTTAGTCAGTAGGTGATTCATGTGGGTAAGAGTGAGAGGTTTAGAGTTAGAACAAAAATATGCTTTGATTTGTTATTATATAGTTAGAAAGTGTACCCATTTTCTGTTAGGATATAGGGTGATGGTGGGTTTGGGCCAACCCAAGTAGGTAAGATAGATTTTTTTTGTACACATTAAAGATATATAATTTAAGAGGTATGTTATTTGAACAACCATTTTTGGGACAACCAAAGATGTACGAAGAAATATAGGTATTGCCACGAAAACCAAAACAACGGAGAGAGAATAAGAACACAATGAGAGTATGAGAGAGAGTTGTCTCAAAATGGTTGTACAAATATCAGTTCTCATATAAGTAGAACTTTCAGAGATATTGCAACATCATTTTAATTTTTTTTCTGCAATTGCTTGTTTAAAATTATCCAAAGTGAATGGGGTTGATTTGGATTAGCTCACTGTTGTCGATGGTGGATGACAGAAGGCTGTGAATCTGCTATATAAACACACAATTGCGACCTATGGCGTCGCCATGGCGGGCATCCCTTCACAAATTGCCTATGGTGTTTGTCAAAAATCCGCCACACCGTTCCTCCATGACTGCTATTAATCAACATTGATTAACTTCTAGCTAACACGTGTCTCAACTGAAATGAGTATTTGGTTCTTTATTAATGGGACAACTCTTACAATTGTTTTTGGAGAAGATGAGAAAGCTTTGGGAAAATTGTGACACATAAAACTAATTTCAATTCACACGAGGAACTGTTATTTAAAGGGTTACAGTCATTGTAAAACCTTTTCTTTTGTTATAAGTGAACAAGAAGTTAATCTAATTTGTTTTGAAGATTGTGCAAATGTTTTGTTGTATTATGTTGTCCCATATAGTCTATAATTTAACCAAGTGGCTTGACTCAAGTGGTCAATAACCTTCAGTTAAGAATCTTTTGGGAGAATCCAAATTCAATTTCTGACTAAAACAATTTTTCATCAAACCTTACTAACCTCCCGACAGAACTCCGTATTACCAGTCAAAACCCCTTCCCTCTGGGAACCGAAGGGTTAAGACAAAAATAAAATATAGTTTGTAATTCTATTTAGCTTACAATATTGAATAATGCGTAGTTGAGCATACGGGTAGGACAAATATACTGCAACTTGTTCCTTGTTTGATGATGCATTGGTCACTTATTCTCATGATACATTGCTCCTTGTTGTTGATATACTGTGTCATAGATAAGATAACCATTGACTTGTGACTATGACAACTATCTTTGTGATTGGATTTACCTCCTCCAAAACCAATAATGCACTTTAGAAGAAAAAGTGATGAGTTAAATCTGTTGAATGAAAAAGCAACAATTGAAAAATGAGATTCAAACAATTTTCCATGTGTTATTAGACTGCTCTACGTCTGATCTTCTCTCCTTATTGTGGACCCATGTGGTTTATATTCAATTAAATGCTATAACGCATCATATTATTCCATATTGGGACGAGGAATCCCTCAAATATCATTACTATGCTCATTGCAGGTAGAAAGCAGGTAGATAAGATGGTGCCTGAAGGATTGATAAATATACCGATGCCGACACCATTGAAGACCAAGAAACAGCTTAATAAAAAGGCTGCAAATGAATTCAATTTTGAAACAAAAGTGGAGAAAGTGAAAGAAGACATGAATAATGTAAAGCAGCAGTACCAAACATCAACCAAACTTGTTGAAGAGTCGCAACAGCCTCCAAACAAAATGGACGGCGATGTCTTTAAGGGAATTAATCTTCTGCAGAAAAATGGGAGGAGAGTGTTTATTCGGTCTCGTCTATAGAATGAATTTACTGATACAATAGACGAAGAGTGTTAGCGATAACATCTTTCTACTACATAGAGAATGAATCTCACATAAAATAGTAGGATTGATATGAATTTTACTCAATAAAAGAGGGAGGGTTGTGTGAATATTGCTCGCAAAGATAATGTAATATAATGTGTTTTGTTTTTCCTTTTTTTCTTCTGACCCACGTGCGATGGCATGGGGATAACTAGTACATATGTTACCAATTTGCTACAACTTGTGGTGTACTGAGAAGTGATTTCCTAGCTCTTGTAATTTGTCCCTATAGTATTAGTGATATATAATATATTTCATTTGCAAACACTTCCTATTAATATCCTATAGAAGGGTTAGGAAATGAAAACTAAATCTTACAAACACTTCTCTAAGCAAGTGACAGAGCTGCCTTAAATTTTATAATGAGTCAAATATATGTAAAAGAAATGTTTTGCATTTATAATGTTAAATTTAACCGATGATAAAATGATTATAATTACCATATTAAAGAATGAAAAAAAGTTGTACCAATAAAAAAAGAATGAGAGAAATTTATCATAACTATTTAAAAAAGTAGAGCTCTACAGCATGTGAAGGAATCAAATCATATTTATTTATGTACTAAATAGATTAGCAACGTTTTTTTCTTCTTTTTGGTAGTGTGATTAGCAATGTTTTTTCAAAATAAACAAGTATATGAAAAACTTATCCATTTTGTTTTGGAGTCATATCGTAACAAACATCATCAATTTCACATTTTCACTTATTTAAAACTATAAAAATAACACCGTCAAAAAGAACTAAAATGGATAAACATTAGAGAGAAATGAGTGGGAAACATGACCTCGGACACTAGACACACCGTATTTCAATAGGTTAGGATACAATGTGTTTTTAAATATTTTCTAGCTTGGTATAGTTTTCTGCGCACATATTCAGGGAACAAATGGTATAGGGTGTCCTTAAAAAAAATGGTATACGGTGTCTATACAATGTTGATATGGTTTGTGTTTCAATATTTTTGCTCTAATTAAATTATACAACACAATGTTATAATAGCTTTTCAAAACACTTCATTCCATATAAATAAGGATTACAAATGAGCACCGATTAATATGACCGGATTCACCACTACTCAAAGATCAATTGAATATTTAAGGCATTCGTGTTAAATATCTGCTTTTTAAGAGAAATAAATTCTGATAATTCGGTATTCAGCTCAAAGATAAATAAAGTCCCATCAGATGTTATTTTATCAAATATTTAAGCTCAGATGATTTACATACACATAAGATGATAAACATTTGAGTCAAAAACTTGGTTAAGACGTTCATGTCTTTATTCATTAATATATTTAACTGAGTTTAAATTCATAAATTGTTATTTCTCCTTTAAGATATGTTGTTGATGAATGGTTTCGATCCAATCTCTCTAAGCCAACAATTCAAGATTGAGATTTGAGACTACTAAACCCGACCCCTACTGATTTCTTGAAAATCACAATCCCATAGATTTACTTATCCAAACGGGCAAAAGATATTATTTTTCTCACACCCGTCTAGATAAATCTAGATAGAATGTGTGTCTCGTCTAAATGAAGGTTAATTAGCTCAACTGATTTAGGCTAATGGATAAGGAGTTGGAGTGGAGGTTCTTAATTCAAATTCAGACAAATGAGAAGTTAATCAAAAATTAATTACTAACATTTGCAATAAAAAAAAGGGATAAATCTGAACAAGGAAAAGAGTACACTCTTCATCTTAAATGAGTATCTTTTGTTAATTGACGCCAGCTACTTAAGAGACAATATGTCTTTTGTTTGGGCGTATGTAACAACAGTGGAAAGAACATAGTTAAAATATGCTGGAAGGAACCATGTTTCCCATGCATAAAAGCCAGATTTAATAACAATGTAAAACTAATAGTGTTCAAATATTCTCTTCCATAAAATAAGCAAACCACACCAACCATGTGTATTAATGTGTAAATAAAAAAAATCCATGTTTACAATGCTTTCCTTCCACTGATGTCCACTGAAAGACACTCAACAGCAGGTGCCAATGCCAGGATCCGGAAGCCAATCATGACCTTGAATCTGAAGTCAGATACGTACATCTTCACAAAAAAATAGATTTATCTATCTATAAAAATTACATTTTCCCCCTTCAAGGGGTATGAAACAATCATCTATTCTTAACCTCGTGGTTTACAACACAAAAGTGAAGCTCTATTTCTAAATAAATCGACACACCAACTCCATCACAATGCTTTCGTAAGGGAAGATACTTTTGTACCACTGGTAGCAAGTTGCAAGGGCAGTTATAAAATCCAAGCAAACAAATCATTCAATTTTTGCTTCTACAGCACCAGATAACATGTTCAATGAAACTCAACCAGCCTGTCTGTCTATACTAAACAATCCCCTTAGAAATGCTTGAAGTTGCATTTATCTTTAGTGAGCGCTCAGGAATGTAGGTAAGACCTGTTTATAACCAGAATGTATAATAAACCAAACATGGTAAAAATATAGGAGTGAATATCTATGTAACAACATATGATTTGCAGAGTGCACATGTAAATACATAAAATAATGACTGTGGAGAACAGGAAATAAATTACCACACAGAATAAATAACAGAAAATGGACCAAAATGATGTTTTGCAAAGAAGTATCACAACTGGGGGAAACCGATACAATACCATATTATGTAATATTCATGACTAAAATTTACTGTATTTATTAAGTTGCAATGTTTATTGTCATGCCAATGAGTGATTGACGGAATATAAAGTATTGACCAAATATTTCTTTAAATACAAGCTCAACCACATATATATATATCGTTATAGTTAATTAGACAGCATGTGAATATGTGATTCGTGTGCAAAGGGTACGTATCCTTTTGTACCATATTGTACTACTACATGCAGTAAAAGGCATTCGACACTTGACACAGATAGGGAGCGCTGGACTCATCACTGTTCTATTTTTCTAACATGGTAACTTGGAACTTTTTAAGTCCGTCTATTTTTCCCCTTCTTCCCAAAAAATTCCAGAAGAATCTTTCATAGACACAACATGCTAGCCACTGAGGTTAGTATGTGGGGGGGGACCAGTTTTCAGACCAAGGATCTAGGTACTTTGAAGTAGTTCATGAGAAATTTAGAAGTAAAATTGGAAATTTTCTCAATCTCCTTGAGGTTACCATGTGGGGAACTAAACCTTCTGATACTTTGAGGTCCAAATCTTAAACATGCTCCAGATGATGGGAGTTACTATCTGATCCAGAAATTCCCATTTGCTTAAATGGTATTGGTAATTTAACCCTGTAACTCATATGTCCAAATGTTTCCTACCCAGAAAGTGTCAATTAATTCATGCCATCCCCTCAAAGTTCTCATTAGGATGCAGTTTTGTATATGTTGAGATATCTGAAAGATTCATTTTTGTATCTATTGTACATGTTGGAACAAGAGAAATTTCACGAACATCTTCACCCCAGCACTTAACTGGACTGCAAATTGGACCCAACTTAGGGGGGAGTGTTGAGAATTGAATTTTTCTATGCATGTGATTAATATGAAATGGGTACGAATCGATTATATTATATTGTACATTTGTACTGTATAATTCAGGGACCAACGCCACACTGGGTACAATTTCCCAGACATCTATACTCATAACAAGAAAAAATATCATCCAAATGTGTGGCGATCCATACCTTTTTCTTTGACATCAATTTGCAAAGAGTCAAGTGTGATTGTGCCATCAGTCAACGGGAGCAGCTCAAGCTTAATGGTTGATGTGGATTGAGATGGGATACACCTGATGTAGAGAATATACGGTTTTATATTCATCAGTGCTAGTTTAAACAAAAGCACAAAAATTAAAAAACAAGGAATAATATATTACCCCAGTGGAACTCTACTCTGGAGCCACAGATGTGTACAACTCACACCAGAACTAGGGATGACATCATCATTCGTAGAAACTGTTTGAGGTCTGCCATCATCGTTTATCCTTCCCAAAAATTCTGTGAAACCAATAAAAGGACTCATTGGAGTGGCTGGTGAACTCAATGAGACCACAGAAGGTGGTGAAGTAAAAGATGCTGGAGCAAGCACTGTCAATGTTAGATCCTCCGATGTCAAATTCGAAGCTTGAAGAGTCAGAACCTGATAAAGAAGCAGTAATTAGGTTAATCTAATTGTAATTTAGCAGGGGAATAATAATAGCAAACTAAATATGAGCACTAATGTAAGATCCCAACTCAAGATAGTCAAAATTTAAACATATATTGACCTGAACAGCAAGTTGGGAATTTCTTTCACAAGGTCCTGGAGACTCTCCCGACATCTCAGATGCAACAGAAATCATGATATCCCTTGATGTACGTGGACGCCAACTCGTTGGTTGTTTAAAGAATAACTTTGATGCTTTATTAAGAACAAAACGATGGAAAGAACTACTAGTCAACACCTTAATTTTCATTGGTATAACAGAACCAATAAAGGGGGAAAAAGACTTACTTGTATAATTGCATCGACATGACACCATAACTGCATACTGATCATCGATAGAAGAAATCTTACTTCCGTCAAGACTATTGGAGGAAACACTTAATTTTGATGCCGAGTTTCCAGATTGCAACTTTGGAAAGCGGGGATTTTCATCATGAACCTTTAGATTATTCCACACAGAAGTTGCAGGTTTAAGGATAAAAGAATGCTCCTCACCTCTCCTGGAATAAGAAACTTCTAATAAGATGAAGAATACTCGTTTCAAAAAAAATAAATAATGATAAAGAATACTAGAGCTAACTACATATACCAATTCTGAATTTCACCAATTGTATGCATTAATTATTCCCTTCCTAACGAGCTAATAATCAGATTGATCCAATCACAAGATACATAGCCGCGTGTTCGTGAAACATAATTTCTTATTATTTCGTGATCCTACTCCACTTAAAAATTAAAACTTGATAAAGTTTATCCAATTGTTCGAACAAAGGATTATATATATGGTATATTAGGAATATCAACTGAACCAAGATGTTACAAGTTACAGCTCTTATTAAAGAGTATTGTAGTTGTTCTGCAAAGCACTAACTAATCAAATTAGATAAATGGGAAAATAGATTCTAATAAAATTCATGACCTATCTTTAACTTATCTAGTTCCATGAGTCTAATTTAATACTACTCAGTCTGTCATTGTAATGCCTGACAAGTAGCATGAAATTCAAACTAGTAAAATAAATAAGGTCCATTAGCCGCTGGCAGCATTCAAAAACAAAAACTCAATTCCTGTTCATACCTACATTCTTCCTCTTTTATTTACTTATAAAAGATTATACCCTTCTTTTAAACTTTCCAGAGCCTTTCCAATGAATAAAAGTTTTCACAAAAATTTGTTCTAAACACAAAAACTCACCCTCAAAGCCAAGTACTTGCTTCTAGCCGGAAAGGGCCTCAGTTACATAAAATGATATGTCTAACAAATGATCTAAATCATTTCAAACCACTGTTCATCTTCCTTTTTCCTTTTTAAATTACTCTTGCATTTTATAACCCTAACCCTACATCTGTCAACCCAAAGCCCTGGCACAATAACAGCAGAGTGAAGTTGGCAAGGCTTTTTCAGTAAGCTAATGTTTGGATGGGGTAGGAGGAAAAACTTTTACCGAAAGAAGAGGGGAATAATTCATATATATTAGAAGAACTAGACCTCATCCCTTACATTGCTAAAAGTTACACAATAAAAAATAAAAAAAAAAAAAAAAACCATTACTCCCAAATTTGCAGGAGGGCAAGGGGATAGATTACATGGCATCTTGAAACAATTTCTCCCTCTTTTACAGGAACACGATCACTCAGCAAAATAATATATAGAACTGAGTAATGTAGGGTGTACAGCATGATATCAGATAAGAAACAATACAAACAACATTAAGAATAACAACCTGAGGGCTAAATTTGGCAAAGAATGGTCATTGCCAGCTTCAATACATGAAAATGGTAATGATGATGGTGGTCCAGTTTTTGTAGCTTCTTCAAATATAATTGTAATGGCGTCTATAAATATGACAATATCCGGAGCATGTGCAGGAGCAACATTCTGAAGATCAACTTGAAAAATATTAATGAAAAACAGAAGTCTGGAAACAATTGACAATAAAATGGCCACTCCCCGCATCCCCCAAAAAAAGTATGATGGCTCAAACCTTTATTTGGACGCACAGAAGATCCTCTGAATTGCAGTCAGCAGAAAAAGAATGAATCTCTACAGGTTGTATTATTTCAAGTTTCCTTCTCCACCTTCTTCCTGGGGTATAGATACCTTGCAAGCCACAACAAACAGAAAATCTTTCTCGCTCCAATGAGACACCTCGAAAAGACAAAAGTTCTTCAGCCCCATTTTTTTTCTTTAAAAACTTCTGAGACGAGACCTGATCCCAATCATCAATGTCAAAATTTGGCTTAGAACTAGCTGCTTTCAAAGAAATGGTTGGCGCACTAGTACTTTGGGTTTGGGGTAATGATGACATGGAATAACTTCTAAAATGGCTGCCAAAAGAGAATATCTGAGGGCCAGATGAGGCTGAAGAATGGGACTTCTGAGAGGTGCCACTGACTCCGGAGTTTGTAGATAATGGAGAAGGGGGTAACGGGCGAGAAGCAGGGGCGAGAACGTTATCTAATGGAAGTATCCATTTCAATAGGTCTCCACATGGATCCTTATTTGTATAAACTGAATTGTCCTGGTTCTCGGAAGACAATATTTTATCTTCATATTTTTCATATTGGAGAATTTCTATACAGGGGTCTCTAAGAAAATTAACACCAACATTCACCTGTAAAAGAACCTGGATCCTTCCAAACAGGAAAATAGAATCAGATCAGTAATCTGAGAAAATGAGATTATACAGGCATATTTAGGAGGATTTTGCGTATGCAAGACAAAGAATGCCTCAAATCAACTTATAAAAAATGCATTTCTTGATCCACATGAGTTTCACAGGAATACTTCACAAAGATCTATGAAGTATTAAAGAAACATGGAAAAAGCACATAAAATATATTGAAAATTTAACAAAGGACCATGTTCACTGAAGAGAAGACGCCAACTAGATTAATGCAACAAATTGCCAACAGAAAACATATGTCCTAGAAATTTCATTAATAATTAATGATGATAATTACATAAGTTAATATACTCCCTACAGCTCAAGTACCATATATAAATTGTTTGCTCCAAATTGCCTTGAGAAATATAATGATTGTAAATGCTGATAATTTAGTTACAAGCCGAAACAGAACGAGTATGCAACAGCTCACAGCACAACCTCATCTGTGAGTTTTACAATCAGGAGGAACAAATGAAATGGATTTCATGTTTTGCATCTAAGAGCTATTTCTAGCTTAATATACACAAGGAATAAGAGGATGTACACACATACAGATAGCATCTAAAAGTTAAAAATGATTGTAAATTGCAAGTAAAAGATGGCTAAGCCGCTAGTATGTGTGCATGTTAGGGAAATGAAAAATTTAAATGATCAAAAGCAAAGAGGAGAGCTTGTAAACAGTCTCAAATCAAACCGGAAAATAATGCACCAACAGACAGTGGAACAGAACTTAAAGAATTACAAAAATTCAGCTGAAGAAAATGCTTAATCGTATTATCGACTTTCTATGGCACATACCACTATGTCTCCACTAGGTAGGGCACAACATTTCACAGAATTTCTCGCCACTCCACCAGAAATAGTTGCATCAAAATTTGCTCTATCAATAACTGCACTAATAGAAGACTCGTGTTTTGCACTTTCTTTCACTTCAATTGTTGAGATCTTTTGGCCATTTGTTTCAGAGGAATTGGACTTTTCTGAAGAACCATGTCTAGACCAAAGTGGTTCATCAGACTCACAAATCCTCACAAAAAAGTGAGAACTCTTGAATTTTTCCAACAAGGATGCAGTTTGTCTTCTATGAACCTCCATTCTTAGAAGGGATTCACCAGAAGAAACATCTGCTGGGCGATGAGCCTTTACTAGGTTTTCCTTGTTCTGATCTTGACTACTAGGACTAAGTTGCTCTTCTCCAGCTACTGAATTATTTCTCTTCTCAATGTTCCCATTTTCTTTGTTAGGACTGTGACCCATGCCATTCTTACTCATCACAGCAGCAACTTTAAAGGGAGTGATAATCTCTGTATCCTGCTTACACGCAGACAAGCATGCCACAATATGAACTTGTTCACCTGAATTATATATAGGTATAAATTAGGCCCAAGTAACTTTCCAAACGAGCTGAAAGACCAACTAACATATTTGAACACCGAAACTTGAGCTCCAAATAAGGAGAGAATCTTACCAGGAATGAGAAAGGAACGGTCCAGAGGACGAAGGGACTGGATGTCTGACACGTTATTCCAGTCTTCAGGAAGCTCTTCTATTAAAAAAAATTGGAACCAGATATATTAAGTTACAACAAGCAGTATATAGAATCTAAAAGCAAAGACAATAAAAAACTACTCCCCTAACTTCAAGTAGCCGCGGAAAGCACACAGTCACGCAGTCAAGGGATCTTGACCGTTCGATTAAAATCAAAGAGCTCATATTCTAACTTCACCAAATCCATTTTAAAAGAGATCTCGAAATATGATTAATATGATCTTAGTCTAACGAACAATATCCAACTGCACGAAAGCACAACTAGACTACAAAGAATCCGAACCCCTCTAGGTATCATATCAACCCTAGGTATCATTTCATGTACAAACATGACAAAACGATAACAACCACCCTAAACTGATTCGGTTCCACCTTTCAACTAAAACTAAATCCCACCATTTTCATTCAAACCTCTCTTCTATTTTTAGAATGTAGCATATCACAACTAGCACATATAACATAACAAATATTCTAACAAGTCTACCATACACTACTTAAAGAACCAAATAACATCAATATGCAAGTTTCGTTCAGATTTGACTCGTCTAAAGTGAGTAATCAGTAAAGTGAGAAACTCAAGGCTCGATATTTTAACCACCCATGATTTGTTATGCATATGCATACAATATCAATCTATGAATCCCTGACACAGACACTAACAAGTCAACATCAGTTATAATTTGAAAAAATGTCATAATTGAATATCATCACACGTGTCAGTGTCGTGTCAAACACTGAACACGCCTAGAGAGATAACAACCATTGATTTATTTTTCAACAGTCGGTATCACTCACTTTACTCGCTAAACTAAATTGCTCACTTTAGACGAGCCAGATCAGTTCGGTTTCTCAAGTGAATAAATTCGAAGACGTACTATAAGGAATAGTAATCCATCCTTCTTCTTCATTGACATCCAAATGCTTAGCCAAAACAGTTACATCATTTTTTAAATCTCCGTTTTCGCCTTCAACCTCTCCTTCAAATTGATCACCAACTCTTGGGCTATACTGAGCCTCCGATAAAAGTCTCTCCAAAGAGTGGGACCCAGCAAGTGGCGGAGAAGGTGGAGGAAGCGCATCAACACGTGGTGGTGGTGGTGGTGGTTCTGTTGGAGTTGTTGATGGAGGTTTTTCTCGGTCTGAATACACGTGAGTCGTTGAACGCATCAAGAAATTCATTTTTCTAAGATTTTCAAACCTGCAAAAAATAATACAAATTGTAATTGAATTTGTAAAGTTAGTTACTAGGGTTTTGTTTTGAAGTTAGTTGAGAAAAAATGAAAAGAGTAAGTGAGTATTGAAATGATGAAATGAGAATGTGAAATTGGATACCTGATTTGAAGCAAAGATGAAGTTGGTGCTACTACGAAGTACAAACGGAATCACTTCAATCTCGATCTGAATCTGTTCAAGTCTTTCACTCTATACACTGAACTCCAATTTCTTAATTCCCGAACTTAAAACGCACCGTTTTGGTTGGGTGTCAGTGAATAACTGATTGTTACGCTTCGCCTAATTATTTATTGGATTAATTAATTATCATTTAATGAGGTCAATAAGCAAATCTATATTTATATTTTATATCTACTCAAATTTTTTTAATTCATTCGATAACTGATGTGTTTGATCTATATTATAAATCAAATACAATCATTATTTTATGAATTTGAAAATAAATGTTTGTTTATACTTCATCTGTTTTTAAATACATGTTAAAATTTTAAAATGTGAATTATTTAACTAACTTACTTTAACCATATTTTTTTTGAAAGTTTTTTGTTTGTTTTTATATATGTGTCTTATCAACGATTTAAACTAACATTATCCCATTTAAACACACCTAACTAGAGAAAGAAAAAAATCAGCCGCATCAAGAACCCAGCTGCCTCTCTTTATAGAACAAAACCCAGCTTCCACCTTCTTCCACCCCAATCCTTCAATTTACAAGATGTAGCCGGTCATGGTGGTGGTGCGATGAGTGACACCGGTACTCCGCACCACCTCTTAACATCAGATCTGTCGGTGCCAGTGTTTATGTCGATGTTATCCGATGGTCATACATGTTTTGGTGGTTTTTTTTGTTGTTTTTGTAACGGTGGCGGCTGCGTTTCAACCGGTGTGCATTTTACTTTGTTTTCGTTCCTTTTTCGTTCTTGTATCGATTTAGGTTTCCTTTGGACCTTCTCAATCCGACAGTTTTGCATTGGTGGTGAAAGGACGTGAATGTGGTGATGTTTTCCACGAGTTATGGTGTAACACCCCGTATTCCCAACAGTGTAAATAACACAAATAATCAGAGTATTCAACGTAAAACGGAATGTCACACAACGTTCAAAGTAATAAATAGAGTAAAATTGCTATTTATTAAAAACAACCCTGTCAAAATTTCAATAACATCGCAGCGGAAAATAGATTCATAGTTCAACAACTTTGGCACTACTACCTCAACATAAACAACTTAATTAAAAATCTTATTTCAAAGGGTTCAACAACATAGTTCATAGAGCAATACGTAACAAAGGAAAACAAAGCAAAATCCCCATCCCGTTACGTATCAGAGCGACCCTAAGACGACACGCAAGAGACTCAACTCACATCAGCAGCTAATCCTGGTTATCTGCACGTTACCAACGTAGGGGCAACATTCAAACAAAAGGGGTGAGATTTCACATTCAATAATAATAAGCATATAATTCATCAACGGAATTTAACAACTTAAACAACAATAATTAACAACAATAATAGCTCACATATACTTATCATTGATAGTGTTTCACATATGCTTCACTTAATAATTCACTTAGCATTTAAATCAACAGCAACAACTCAACAACGGCGACGACAATTCAACATTAACGACAATGCAACGACACAACAACAACTTGACTATGCAGTATGCATGTAGTCTCAATTCAACGCTAGAGTATAAACTCCTAAATTCAACGCTGGAGCATAAGCTCCTAAATAAACGCTGGAGCATAGCTCCTAAAATCAACGCTGGAGTATAATCTCCTAAATTCAACGCTGGAGCATAAGCTCCTAAAATAAACACTGGAGCATAGCTCCTAAAATCAACGCTGGAGTATAAACTCCTAAATTCAACGCTGGAGCATAAGCTCCTAAATAAACGCTGGAGCATAGCTCCTAAAATCAACGCTGGAGTATAAACTCCTAAATTCAACGCTGGAGCATAAGCTCCTAAAATAAACACCGGAGCATAAGCTCCTAAATAAACACTGGAGCATAAGCTCCTAAAATTAACGCTGGAGCATAGCTCCTAAAATAAACACTGGAGCATAAGCTCCTAAAATTAACACAACATACAACATCAACAACAACGTACAACATCAACAACAACGCACAATTTCAACAACAACGTACAACATCAACAACATAATCCCATAAGTATTCATCATTTAATTGCAACATCATACAATCATCATGTTAATTCAACATATGCATTCATATAGTAATTCATCAACATATGTACATACCTTCACATAATATTTCATCAACAAGTTATTCATATAATAGATCATCAATGTGTACATTCATGTATCAATTCATAAATCATGTCATATTCATCATTTATGGCAACATCATATAGCATCATAATAATTCAACATAAGCATGCATGTAATAATTCATCAATATATATATCATATAATAATTCATCCATCAAAGTTAATCATGACAAACAAAGTTAGACTCATCACAACATAGGTTAAATACTCTTAAACACTATAATTGAACTCATAGTACACAAGCTTTGAAGTTTGGAGACAATCCACAAGTTTTGGGTTGACTTAGAAATAGTTATGCGGGATTTTCATAAAATTTCACTAAGACCTCCTTGGAGTATTTTCATCATAACTCAAAAACCAAAAATCATTTTCACGTCAAACCAAAGCCATTGGAAAGCTAACAAAATTATATAAAACTTTCATGTTTACAGCAAAAGCCAATTCAAAACAGAAACATGTGAAAAAGATGCAAAAACATGAAACAGGGTATGCTGTCAAAGGAAGCTCTCGGGAAAACTCCATTTTTCACCCAAAAACCCAATTTTCATCAACCTTAATCCCAAATTTGTTAGAAACTCAACCTAGGATCATTCTACAACCTAAACATCGTTTATCTACGAATTCCACGGACTTTCTACACTCTTAACATCCAATTCTACATGTTCTATCATTAAATCCGGTTCTTAACCCTAATTCTCAAATTCTCATGAACAACAACAAAACTACATGCTAAATTCAATTTCAGAATTATACCACTTAAGATTAGAGAATATTAGTCCCACCCTTACCTTAGATTAGATGATTGCAAGGTTCTACGAATTCTTCTCTTCTCTTGGTTCTCTTCTTCTCTAGGTTCTCCTCTTCTCTTGATTCTCCTCTTTTTCTCCAAAAGATTCTAACCTAATTTCTGTCTGGCTCTTAGCTTTTATATCTCACACCTTCAACATATTTTCCAACTAAATCCACGTATTTTCTAACTACATCCACACATATTTTCTAACTACATCCAAACCACGTATTTTCTAACTAAATCCAAGCTACGTATTTTCTAACTAAATCCAAGCCAGCCCCTCAAATATATTTATTCTAAATATCCAACATATTCTACTAAAAAAATATATAAAGCCACTTAATAAAATATTAAAACACCACAACATGTCATAAATCAACATAAATCACATAAGTCATATAAAAGACTCTAAACTCAACCAAAAATAATTAAATACAAAAATAGGGCGTTACAGTTCTTTAGTTAACACCCTATGTACTATTGTTCTTTTTACGAGTGGAAGGTGCATCTAATTCGTTGTTGGTGCCAGTAGTGTTCAATAATGGCGATGAGATGGTTTTGATATATGGTTTGGGGGCTTGGGAAGGGCATAGTTTTCAGATGTATCCCTGGTTGGTGTCAGCCTTCTAGCTTTGTTGCCTCTGGGGTATAGTAGTTAGTGTGTCTTTTTGTGGATTCCTCAGACCGTGTCTCCGCCATTGGGATCTTGTTTATGTTTTCTTGTTGTTTTTGCTGTGTTTGTCTTTCAATTCTTTGTCGCTGGAAGCCTGTTGGTGTATTGTTTCTCATTAATTTGCCGCCTTTCATTTTTAATATATATTTTGCCATTCAAAAAAAATAATATTTTAAAAATAATATAAAAATTAAGTGTCTATGTTCTATTTTTTTATGGCTAATATTTAAAACATGTACCAAAAATAATTATATTTAAACGAGTATAAGGGTACCCCCAACGTACTACTATCAATATACAAAGCCCAAAGTAACGTACACAAAATGACTACAAGAGAGACACCAAAAAACCACACTAAAAAAGACCGCAAGAAAAATGAAGAACCCATGGGAGACGCAATGCAACCACACAAAAGAGGAAACTAACTATTATAGCTATTTGTGCGTACTGAGGAGTGAAATGCTAGCAAAAAATCTCTAACACACTATTTTTTTTGGGTAGATAGACGAGATGACAAAACCATCATAAATTCACACACATAAAGTGGAGATACCGGGGTTCGAAACCCAATCATGACGTCCGGCCTAACAATTTCGACATTTTTGCCAGTTGAGCTAGGGCTTATGAGACATCTCTAACACACTTTTATTTGTAAAAGAAAACAATTTTCTTTTGATTGGAATTTATATAGCTCTCAATAAATTCATCTGAAATTCACATAATCTAATAATCCAGTGAGTTCGATTTAAATATCAATAAAAAAAAGAGTTTTCGTTAAAACAAAGTGTATCAACGAATATGTCACTAGTAATAATCACTCTGAAAAACTTGAAACGATGGCTTCCACGATGGTAAAGATTGGAGAAATATCCCCTAAAACTATGTTGATCAGTACTCCGACCAGTATAAGTTACTGGTAAATTTCATGAAAGAATGTATTCTCCCATTTGACCTACTACTAGTTTCCACCCTATTATTCAAACAATCTATTAATTCAAATTATCTTAGAAATCGTGACACAACCCAACAAAACCGGCTTGTGAGGTGAGAATTGCCCCCACTTATAAACACATTGTCAGGTCATCACCTATCCGATGTGGACTCTTAACATTATCAAGAATCATATACCTGAAACAAGACACATGAACACAACACTTTCCTTCATTATTTACTACATATGACCACCCTTCAAATTGGTTCCTCACAAGTCACAACATTCCTTTGCTTACAATGAACACAATCTGATGGAACTTCATGAGACAATGTCATTATCACGTTTCCATCTTTATCAGGAATTTTATCTAGCAACTTCAAACAGCAAGGATGAAGAGCATATCCTGTTTGGGAACAATGGTAGAAGAAATCTAACACATCTTTTCCACAAGCATCACATAATCCACCTTATTGTACTTTATCATAGAACTCAAAAGTGCATTTGATGAAAAATGGACAAAAAGCATGTGTAATAGGTACTTTACATTCTTTATGGAGGATGTTATTGCAATTGTTGTTTTCACAGCTGTAACTAGATTCAAAACCTAGCTCTTTACAACCAGCGCACATGTATGAAGGTTATTATGAACAAAGGAAACAAATGGAAAAAGTGATTCTCATTGCTGAATTATGGAAGTACAAGATGTATATATACATGAATTGTGATCTATTCTAGCTTATACCTATATTGGATTGCTATAACACATAACAAACTCTAGCTAACTAACATCAACAATTTACTTACTGCGCAAG
>Ga0228711_1002771_pt1 | contig 27136 bp, 17 predicted proteins | sample MedpolnodulmetaG_2_FD_177996 | JGI IMG/M metagenome (GOLD analysis project Ga0228711, IMG submission 177996) | Root nodule microbial communities from Medicago polymorpha collected in Santa Monica, California, United States - brown nodules | ecosystem: Host-associated > Plants > Roots > Nodule... | reverse complement strand
TGGTCTCTCAGTGGTCTTGGTCATTACTCAATTGTTGCTATCGATACTCTCCAACAATTACCATGTTTGATGTTCTTTAGTGGTCTTAATTATGAGTTCATTTTCTGCAAATACAAGAGCTTTAACTCTTGTCATTATGAATTTTCATGTTACACCAAAATTCTGCTAATTATAAGTAATTGCAGTGTTGTTTTGCTGATGATGCAGGGGTATGCAAGCGGCATGTTAGCTTGTATAATTGTGAAATTTAGCATTTTGAAATTGCAATGCACTGGAATGTTGAAGTTGAACTGTTGAAGACACTGTTTTGTAACTTTATGTTACTTTTTGATTGTATTATTGTGGATTTGAATGTAATTTGCTGACAATGTCAACTTTAATATGTAATATTTGGCACATGACAATTTAACATTGGTAATTTGGGAAGTTTAGCATTGATTGATATTTTTTATTGTAATTTTTTAATTAAAATCTTAAAGTAACCGGGCTGGCCCAAAAGCCCGTAGTCCGCAAAGGGCCAGGCTTGGGCAAATATTTCTGAGCCCGTTTATCTTCCGGGCCTTTTTGGCCCGGCCCGCAAAAGCCTGAGCCCATCATGGGCCGGCCCGACGCGGGCCGGGTAGCCCGTTTTGACAGCTCTACTCAAAGCAACCACATTTGAGACTGGGACTGCATTGGCCACATTCTTCGCAACATCAAGGATCGCGAGACCACAGAAAACGTTATTGCAACCACTATTTAAAACTAATTTTTTTAAAACCACTTCGCAACATCCAGGTAACCCAACAAAATTGTGGATTTTATTTTTTAAAAACTGGGAAAGATTAAGGATTATCAAAGAGGAAGAAAAATGCCAAATAACGTTCATAAAGAAAAAAGGTAAAGAGAAGATAATGATAGAGTATAAAATTATGTCAAAGTATAAAACAATTGTTGCAATATATTCCAATTACGAATTTTTCAAGGCCAAAACTTAAGATTTACGAGTAAATTTTTCCTTTTAAGGTTTACTCACAATTTCAAATTTGAATGTCGTCTCAGCTATAGAAATCATAACATGCTCGTATTTTAACTACGAAGTAGGTGTATGGATGACCTTTCATACATATTTACTATTTACTAAGTTAACATATATATAATATAGCAGTTCATTTACTAATCCAAAAGTTATACATTTCTCTATTTGTAAGATATATTAAAGAGTAAGATGCAATATTACGCCAAAAGCAACATAGCAGGTCTTTCCTTCTGTTTTAACTAGTGAACTAATGTTCTTTTTACTAAACTGTATCTTTATGGAGGACACTCTAAGTTGTTTGTTTCTTTGCAGGAGGGCTAACAGGGTCATTCGAATTAGTGTCTTCGTCTTCTGGACCTGCCCAAGCTAAAGGAGTCACTGCATCACAGATATCACCAAACATAAAAATGGTGTATTGGAAAAATAGAAGTAAATTAAACTTTTATGGAAAAAAACTCTGATGCATCAAGTTAAAATCATACATTTGAGCCTTTGTGATTTAGTTAAAATATTATGTACCTTGCTTAGGTTCAACAGATTTAGCATGAGAGCGCTTCTTCCTCACATAGTTTTCTTGCAATGGCGTAGGCATTTCAAATGAGAACCGTTCAGGAGTTACACCATTTTTCTTGTACTCTTGATGATATGCCAAGAACCTTAAAATACAAGCATGGGGACCGAAATATAAGGAAGACGAAAGCCAATTTTTAATAATGATACTGACAATTGATTCAATTACGACAAGGTAGCTTTCAATGTCACATTGCAGAGATAGTAAAGCAGAAGGAGCATACCTCTTGACCTCGACCATTGAGCGCAATTTCTTGCCTGATGGTGCAATATAGTATCTGAAATATCAAAAAATCGCAAGAGTGATAAACAAATTAAAAATTCATAGCCAAAATTCATAATAGTAGTATTGCTACATATGTTTTTTTTTTTTATACTTACATATCTGCAAATTTGCTACTTCCTTCAGATCTGATTCGCAGCAGTCGCTGCCATCCATTTGGAGTTTGCGGAATGTGTGCCTTGTCAATAGCCCAGATCAAACTGTCATCCTGAGAAACATCCCCTGGAACATCACAAGATAGATAGGGTCGCCACTCACGAGCTTTTTCACAAAAAAAAGGATTTTGAAGGATATATTCACGTATTTCTTCATATTTTTCCTTCGTCGGAACCAACCTCCATTTATAGCAGGAAGCACATTGAACGGTGAAAGCAATAACTTCTGGCAAAAGTCTAGGAGCTGAATTTGGAGATTTTCTTAGCCGACACGGCATAGGTTTAAGCAGAAGAGGATTAAGGGCAAGTTGACCTGTGTTGTCTCTATTTGTCACAGGGTTATATTCATCCCAAGAAGAAGATGAAGAGGAAGACAACGAAGAAGAAGAAACAGATATGGAATCCGGAAGACTTGCTACTTCATTATTGAGAAAAGATGAAGCTTTTTGGTGCTTGTTTTGATTCTTTGGTGTAAGCCAAAAGTTAGCACGATGCATTTGATTTGCCTTGAAATCTAACACCTGATACATTAAAGAAAAAGAAAAAAAATCAAAGAAATATACTTAAATCAAACCCTAATATTGCTAAACGATAAACCTTATGGAATAAATTCAACCCACGGAAATTTATGGGACTGTATATCAATCCACTCAAGATCTACGCATATGTTCATCAAATAAGAATTTTCCAAACATGAATAGTAAAATACACAGTCAATGAAAAACAGCATTTGACGTAAAAACATGTAAGATAAGCAAAACACTTTTACGGTGATTCAAATCATAAATCAATGAGAATAGAAATAACACAGCAAATGAACAAATAGAAAAAGAGAGAGTACTGTTCGAACAATATGCTGATTATGCAGAAAAAGCGCATGTACCAGGACACGATATGCTAGGGCAGTTGTTTGTGAACAGTATTAGGGTTCGCTTGTTTCGTCCATTTAAAGAAAAGAAAACCAACTTTCCAAGAGCATTGCTATACACAACGAAATACATGATCGAGAAGGCTTCACGAAAAGAACAAAAAAAATAGAAAAATAAAGTTAGCCGATGAAAATAGGTAGTTTTGACGAATACATGGTAAGACGGAGACTCGGTAGATAACACAATAGTCACTAAATGAGATGTTTTGGATTGATTTGGAATCCATGATAAGAGCGTTACCTCTTGAAAGAAAATAAACTTTGTTGTGGAAACGCTTTCAATCACGTGATATTAGCCAAGTCAATCAGAGAGCTTTAGAGAGACTAGAGTTTCTTTTCAGTTAGGGTTTATGAAAAGTGATATCATCTTCAATACCCTACCCTGTGACTTCTATTTATATAGTAACTTATGTGAACTTGTTAGATATTTTTAAATAAAATATATATATTTTGAAATAATTTCAAAACCATATATTTGAATTTATTTAAATCCAAAATATATTTTTTGAAACAATTTCAAAATTATATCTTTAATTTTATTTGAATCCATAATATATATTTTTCAAACAATTTCAAAACTGCATCTTTCATTTTATTTGAATCCAAAATGTATTCTTTTGGAACAATTTCAAAACCATATATTCATTTTATTTAAATCCAATTTAAATAAATAAATACTTTTAAAACAATTTCAATATCATATATTTGGTATTAATTTATTTTTTTAAGGAATATTTGATATTAATTTATGATAAGTTATATTTATTTATTTAATTTCTCTGCTCAATTTGTCCTTTTTGTGTGACCCTGTAGGTTCTTATAACGTTGGTAATAATAATATTAAGTTGTGTGTATGTATATATATTCCATATTATAAACGGTGATAGAAATATTTATTTGTTATTAATTTATAAATAAGTTGTATTTATTTATTTATTTTCTATCATCTATTTGTCTGTTGTGCGTGACCTTGTAGGTTTTTTTTTTGAAAGAAAAAGAGTATGCTTATAGCATTTCATTAATAATAAGAGAGTTTATACAATGAGATAAATGATAATGAATTTTGGGACTAGCGGATAATGCGGCAACCCCAGCAAGGGTGTGAGCTACCTCATTTGCTTGTCGCCTATTAAACTCGACCTTAGAGTTTGAGATATGTGTGGTAAAGAGACTTCGACATGCTGAAATCACTTGCCCAAATTCAGTAACGTGAACCCGACAATGATGGAAGGCGTCTGTTGTAATCTTTGAATCCAAGGCGAAATCGACGTAGTCAAATTGCATATCACTTAGCCATTGTAAGGCATGGAATAAGCCTAGAGCTTTTCCCACGGGAGTAGAACACATAGGAGACAAAGATAACGTTTTGGCCAACATAAACGTACCTTCGTCATCACGGATACATATGCCAATGCCTGTTCTTTGCAACTGATTCGAAAATGAAGCATCCACATTACATTTTAGACGGCCTCGCTGTGGACGCTGCCACCTGACCAAAGATATATCACCTGTAGTTGTAGAAAGAGAATTTGGAGTTGCACCAGAATCGTCTTGTCTTACCAATGTTGTTGTTGTCGTCTGATCATTACGTGCTGAAGTTGTTGATGTGTTGTTGCAACTAGCTTCAGGAATAGTAGTGTTAGTTGTATACCAATCCTCAATAAGACAAGCTCGATCAACTACCTGAGCACATGTTTTTATGACATCTTCCCAAAGCTTGAGATTTCTATGCTTCCAAAGGCTCCAGAGGACAGCTGCAAAACATTGGCCAAATTCATGTGAAAGCTGATGTAACAATTCAAAGATGGCATCAATTGCTGAGTTCTTTTTGATAAACGCCTTATGAACCACATTCCGAAGACCAGTCCTCTGCCAAACCTCCATGGTAAAAGGATGCTCGAAACAAACAAGAGCAAGGTCCTTATGTGGGCCATCACAACTCACACAATTTTTGGGAGATTGCACTCCTTTATCTTGAAGCCGAACGCGGGTAGGCAAGCACCCACGACACATTCGCCAAATCAAGTTCTTAATTTTTGGCGGCATCTTCAGTCTCCAAATACCAGACGAATATACCGGCCTCCGAAGGTGAGAAACATCCACTAATTGTTCCATACACAATCTGTAAGCACTTTTGACGGAATATAAACCATTCTTCGCAGCTTTCCATATTAAACTGTCCTCCCTCACTTGATCAAGTAATGGTGTGCGAAGAATAGAGTCGGCTATGTCGGAACTAAAAACTTGTTGAATCACTTCCTGATTCCAGCCCTTCGATGAGGTATTCATCAGACTACTCACAGAAAATCCCCTCACAAAGTTTGCACCTATAATATTTCCATCTATGTGATCTCCATTCAACAACCATGATTCATTAAGTATAGAGATAGAGCTACATGTACCAATACACCATCGCGCCCCACCGATCACTATGAAGCGGGCCTTCAAAATACTTCTCCATACATAGCTAGGATTGTGACCTAAATTTGATGTCAAGTAGCTTTGGGAAGGAAAATATTGAGCTTTGTAAATACGAGAGACAAGAGAATCAGGTTCTATCAGAAATATCCATCCTTGTTTCCCTAACATAGCCAAATTAAAAGCAGTCAAATCTTTGAATCCCATACCTCCATGGTTTTTATGCATCGACAACTTCTCCCAAGACATCCAATGAATACCACGATTATTGGGCCCTTCATGACCCCACCAAAAAGAATTCATCATCTTCTCAATAGTAGAAATAAGAGGTAGGTAATAGAAATATACTCATAACATACGACGGTATAGCCTACAACACAGATTTAATCATAACCTCACGACCTGCCTTAGATAAACATTTACTGCTCCAGGAATTTATCTTCTGCCAGACACGGTCCTTGAGATACGAAAATACCGATGTACGATCCCTCCCGGTCATCGAGGGAAGATCCAAGTACTTCCCAGTACCAAGTACAGTCTGAACTCCCATAATATTAGTGATATTATTTTTTAAAACATCAGGGACATTTCTACTATAATATATCTCGGATTTAGGCAAACTAATGGCTTGAGCAGAGGCTGCTTCATACATTGTGAGAATATTTTGCATCACATGGGCCTGACGCTCATCTGCTTTAAAGAAAGGGAAACATTCAACCTTATTAAAAAAAACAACATCTAACATTCAATAGAAAAACAAAATCGCAAAAACAAAGAAGGAAGACAAAGAAATGAAAAAAGCTTCGCAAAGGATAAACATGCATGGCAATGAAACATCAAATACCAACCTTTTTTTTATTGATAACGAAGACAAACTAAAGAAGAAGATGATAGATATCGTAACCTCAAACCCACTCGAAATACTGAAGAAGAAACTGAGAAGCAAGGTCGAAAATCATTGTATATATAGGCACAATAACATGACATGTCACCCAAAAGAATTCTTCCATTATTGAATTACAAAAATATCTTCAAGAAGGGCAAAAATAGAAAAATCACACAGATTAATTTTCCTATATAGTTAGTAGACTCCAATCTTTCAAAAATTCTTGGTGTTGAATTTGAATTCTTACTGCACAAGACTCAAACCTTCAACTCTCCAAGATAACCACGCCAATCAACCAATCCTATGAGCCGATGAATCAGAGAATCTCCTCAATCTTTGCATGAACCACCGATCCACCTTGAGTTTTCTTTGATCGTGAGCATTCAACCTTTGATTATTGAGAAACCATCATTATTTGATGTGTGGAAGTGTCATGTGGGAAAACGTACCATTCTTAATGCAGTCGCCCATCCCCTAGTCCAAAACTTCAAGATTTAGTTGGTATCACAAGTACTAAGAAGTGTCCTATGTAAAGATTTCATTTAAATAATTTTTTCCACAAATTATTTTAGCAAGGATGAACTAAATATGATTTTTTTTAAACATAAAAATTTCAAAAAACCAAAATAATTTATAGATAACTTATTTGCATTGTTTGGTAGCATTGTGATAAGACCTTAATTTATTTGATTATTATAGAACTATAACTACTAATATAAAAATGAACTTTTCAAATTTTATATCAACTAAAAATATATTTAACTTTTTATTTAACTCGTTTCCAATCAATGCGAGGCTGACTTGTCACACTTAAATTTTAGAAGTTTGCAATGGAGGTAGGGGCGGATGCACACACAGGCTATGTATGGCTAAAGCCTCACATGCCTTTTCCCTTTTTGTTTTATTTTAATAATAGATACAACACAAAAGAACAAGTAGGTAAATGAGTAAACTATCTCTTTTACAGTGTGTCTCATGTTTGAATTCTGCATAGTCATTTGTAGCTTTTGATGTGAACAAATTATCGAGGGTGAATGAGTTTTATCCAAATGATTTAATAGATGTGTCGGAAGTGGCGTTACACCATCAACTTAAGAATTATGTTTCAAATGTTCAATCTGACCCAAAATTTGCTAAGTTGAAAGGACTTTCAGATCTTTGTGCAAAACTTGTGGAAAAAAAATAAATGCAACATATTTGTTATGGTTTATAAAGTTTTAAAGTTGGCTTTGCTCTTGCCGGTAGCAACCGTAAGTGTTGAACGTGTTTTTTCAACTATGAAAGTTGTGAAGAGTAACCTATGTAATAAAATGGGTGATCAGTGGTTAAATGAGATGTTCCTCTTTTTTGGTTCCTTGGAGTATAAGGAACAGATGGTCTAATTGCTTATTCAAAACTAGACAAATGAATTTCATGGTGAGCCACATCTACAGAGAAGGTAATACATGTGCGGATCTGCTTGCCAATATTGGTCAACTACTTCTGAGAACCTGCGGTGGGATGAATGTCCTTCTGAAATTAGAGGAGATCTTATTAGAAACAAGTTAGGTCTTCCTAACTACACTTTGTAAATCTTTGAGGTTGGCTTTGGTATAGTCCTCCAACCTTTTTATGTTGTTTCTCTTTTTGGTTTAATATAATCTTTTGGTGGTGCATTGGATCACTAGATTAAAAAAAACAATGATGTCATTTTAACTCATTTTCAACAAATGGATATGAGACGATTTTCATTGTAATGTATTGTATCAAACAATGTTATTTCTTATTTTTAATATAGTTTCCATTATTGTTTCTTAGAAAATTTAGCCCTACATGTATCAAAAGTCTGAATCCGTAACAGAGGATTGAATAAATTATGAAATTTGCGCCAATCCATAGTAATTACTAGAAATTGAAAATTATGCCTACTACTAACGAACTATTTTGCTACCCTAATAATTAAAATTTGGCATAAACATATTGAGAAAAATAAATAAATGGTTGCTTTCTTTTAGAAAAAGAAAAAGGCAAAAAGGAAGAGAACCAAAAAGACAAAAGTAACAAAGGGTGCAATGACAAGAGGAAGAGGATATAATGTCAATGTGTCAAGTTTTTGCGTTTAAGGGACCCATCCCATTCACAGTTTGTGGCTTGGATTTAATTGAAGCAAAGAAAATATCTATCCTTTCATATACCTGATTGGTTATAGACACAAGTTGAGCTGGTTTTGATGGATCCACCACCCAAGTTGTGAGACAATTTTAGTTGTGATATCTAACGTATTTTAATATAACTTTTTTGTCTATATATTTTAATAATTTAAATACGTGGTGTGTATACATTGAAGAATATTCAATAATTTTTAGATAAAAAGGTTTTTGAAAATATTTAAAATATACAAGATGTTTAATTATGATATAGAAATTTATCAAATCTTTATGATTTTGTACGAGACTATATTAAAAAATAATTCTTTCAAGATTGTATTATTTTTTTAAGGATCTTTCAAGATTGTATAAAAAGTAGTATTAAAATATACAAATAAATATTTTATAAGTAATTACTTAGATAGTAAGCCAAATTTTATTTCAAAAGGAAAAAAAAGTTAAATATGACATTATTTTGCGAGTTGTAATCATTTGGATTTGGAAGTATATGACTTTATATTTTTAGTTTTGTTGATAAAATATGATTTTGTGTTTTTATTATATAGAAAAAGAAAAATGACATTTGTACGATCAATATATGATAATTTTTGTAACAACTTTATTTTTTATATTCACATTAAATTTTAACTTTCCCTTTATATTATTTTGTTTTTCATGTCAATCACTACCTTTCTTTAAAAATTTATTAGTTGTTAAGTAGATGGTTGTTCAAATAACACTCTTCATCGACAAAATATGTTTTTGTTTGAACCTTCAATTGCCGTGTGTATGAAAGACTATAGGGAGGAGTCGTTATCTTTGACCCCATATGTTATCTTAAAATAATCAATCTCTCATGATCAATGGTGTAGAATTATTTTCGAGGGAATCAATGGTGTAGAATTATTTCATACAACCTTTATTCAAAATATGAAGGTTTTTTTTTTATTTCTAATTTTAATAACATTGGATAAATGATTATAGGAAAATGCTTCCCTAGATATAAAATTATAGAAAAATGCTAACAAGTGCCTTAAAGACATTGTTTGAACATCAAAAAGTAGCAACTTTTGCATTGAAAATTGTACGGTTATAACTTTAACATGTATTTAAATTTTATTTACAAGACATAATTTATTTTGTGGGTTCCTTAAATACTATTTTTAGAACACTTGTTAGCAAGAACTTTATATTAATTTAACCATATTAAAACAGGTGGCAATATCTTCCACCTTGAAAACACTTCAGTGGGGGTAGGGGGAAAGTAAGGGAAAACATAAAGAAAATCTATTCTAGTGGTCCTGCTTTTATGCTAGTTGTTTAGATCCTTGGGTGAAGAAAAAGGAGAGCAAGCTGGCAAAGTTAGGAACTAGTTTATCCTCTAAAGTCTCCAAGGAGACCTTTGTGAAAGGTCTTCAATACTACAATATATAAATCCCACACAATTCTACCCTTCTTTTACCAAGGGCATTTCTTGGAATAACTCCTTGGGACAAAAACAAAACAAAATGCTTCTTTTTGTTGTTTAGAATTCAGTAATTTATTAAGGAAGAAACTAACTTTTTTTAAGAGTTTTATCGTTCACAGACGCTTTACCTAACATGAAATATTAGTCACTGCAATTGTGCGTAGAGCCGAAGGATATACGGATTATATAGAAAACAATAGTTTTTAAGGTTAAATATGTTTTTGGTCCCTATAAAATTGAGAACTTCTAAGTTTAGTCTTTACTTAATTTTAAAATCTTTTTTAATTTCTACAAAAAATTTTACTTCTAATTTTAGTCCCTGCTAAAACAAAGTTTGTTTAATTATCCTTAAGCTCTTAAACTTTTTAACGATTTTTCTTAGACAAGTTTAGAATACTATGAAAGGTTCATTTCATAAAATCTAGAATTTTTTAACATTAAATATGATTTTTTGTAAATGACAAAAGTTTAAGATAAAAGTAACCAAAATATGCACGTGGAAATCAATTTTTTGCGATATTTTTTTTGTGGAGAAACTTTTAACGTTTTTAACACGTTTGTAAAAAATTGTTGTAAAACTTCAGAGTTTAAACATAAATTAAACAAATTTGGATTGAGTAAAGACTAATATTGAATGGAGAAATTTTTTATAGGAATTAAAAAAACTATTAAAATTAAGTAAGGACTAAACTTAGAAGGTCCCAATTTTATAAGTATCAAAAACATATTTAACCTTAGTTTTTAAAATTTCCTTAAATCTCTTTGAATTTATTTTAGTTCTATGATCAAACCACAATCGTCCAAAATTAAGGATCAAATTGATGATTCCCTCATTATGTATATTTGTAAGTGCACAAGAGACATGAATATGACAAGAGTATCCATTATCCACTAATTATGTGTTCACTGTGTGGTTATATTCTAGTTTTGGACTTTTTTTTCAATGACATCTTTTGGAAAAAGGAGATTCCTCTTGTGATGTTCATGTTTAGACAAATTGTGAATTAGCCACAATATGCATTGATTCTTCTGCAGTAAACCAAATCATGTCAAACAAAGAAATCCCCATTTTCCTATATCATAAGAAAATAAAGTAAGCATCTCAAGAGTGAAGTGCTTATACTTAGTATTTTCACATATATTTATATGTACAACAACTCAAACTCAACAAGCTAAGCACATAAAATAAAAACACCTATTCATAGTGTCACACAAAAAGAGACAAAATCAGTTCCCCTTTCTTGTGCTGAGACTACCAACCAAGGTCAACAAGGCCAATCAAATGCACATTGGTGAGAAAGATGGTCACTGTCCCAAGAGAAGAAGTGACTAACCTCAATTCTCAAACACAATACAAAAAGGATTATTTCTTATTCAAGAGTTCTCATGGAAATTAAGTGATCTAGCTAAAGCTGCAGGGTTAGCCATCAACATTGGAGAGGTTTGAATATGGTTTTTACCATCTTTCTTTGATTGAAAAGCCTTAATCATACCACCCCTACTCAAACCTTCATTCTTAATTCCAAGTGTTTCCCAAATAGAACTCTTTGCAGCTTCACTTGGATCATCAATTCTCAATGTTTTAGGAACCAAAACACACCCATTTCTTTGTTTTGGTGATTCTTCTGTTTGCAAATGGTCTTGTTTAGCAATTTCGTCGTTGTTGTTGTCATCATCCCTCGAGTGTTTCCCGAGCGTTGGAGATTTCGGACTAGACCTTGGTGTTGTCGCGGGAGTAGGAGCGGGAAACCAAGGAACATTCCAATAAGGAGCAGGGTAAAATGACATGGGAAATCCCGGAGGACACAAAGTTTGTGGTGAGGGAATTGCGCCGGAACTCCATGTATAAGGCCAAGGAGCACTAGTCATACATGGAACTTGAGGAATGAAACCATTATTTTGCTGTGGCAATGATTCTTGTGACATGTTTTTACCACTTTCCTCCATAGATTTTGAAACTGTAACAGAAGACGCACTCGAAAAACGATCACCATTATTTCGAGTGTCATTAAGAACCTTTTTCTCTGCAGGATTGAGATCATTTGACATTGAATCATAGATATGTGGATGATCCAATCCAAAGCTGAGAACTCTACCATTGTTTTTCAAATTTTGAAGATGATGAGTTCCATTAGGAGAAACAATTCTTGCAGCATCAAGAGCCTCAGAGATGGTGATGTGGCGATAATGTGACGAAGAATTGTTCTTATTTTTTCTTCTCCCTGCACCAACCGGAACATTTCTCATGGTTCCGCCTGCAGTCCAATATCTTTGACATGCCTTGCAAAAATAGCGCGGCTGATTGACGTTGTAATTATTATAGTAACAAAATTTTGTGTCCGCGCTGTTGCAACGTGGACACGGGAGTAATTTGTCTGGTTTCTTTAGTGTCTTCTCTTGAGCGTTGTTGTTGTTTGCTGTTGTTTCACTTTGTTCGTTTTCAGATTTTGAATTTTCTTCATCTATGGAAGGTGTTTTTGGGTTCTGAATACCCTCCGGTAATGTTGCTGCTGAATTGTTGTTGTTCTTGATCTCTGCAGCATCTGGTGGAGGATCAGCTTCTTTCTTTTTCTCAGTATCTTTATCTGCTTCAGGATCCTATTAATTTGACACAATGTTTTCATTAAAGATTAATGATGAACATAAGACACAGCACCGACACTAACATGTTGACACCACTAATTATTTGAGACGATATAAGTGATTTAATGTAACTATTGTATGTGTCTCTGTGGTGCCAGTGTAACACCTAACAGATATCCAAATCTGAACTATTAGTCCTGCATATCCAAGAGCATAAATACATAATTCAAACAAGAAGAACATCAAGAAAAGGTTGAAGAAATTTAACATGCTTATAAAATCAAATAAAGGGGGTATGGTCAGAAAACTACTATATATTGAAATTTTTTACAGTATATCAAAAGTATTAAAAGAACTTAGATTCAGTGACTGATATGAGTTAGGTTTATAATTTATGTGTGGCTGAATATTATAATTAAAAAATATATTACATCAATTAATGTAAATAATAAAAAGAAAAAATGAATCAACTCTGTTTCTAACACTTTATTTTGGAAGTAACAAAATTGAACCAGTAATTTTTTTAACAATTATAGGAAAAAAAAACAAATACACCATAGGCGTTTTTCATTATAATTTCGAAATAAAATTCGAAAATTTGCTAAAATTCTAAATACTACTACAAAGATTTTCATAAAAGGGGTGAATTTCAGAACATGACAAAATCAAAACCATATGGAATTTTTTTTTGTAAAAAACGATAAAGAAAAACATATAGTAAGATCATACAAACAATCCTATCAGAAAAAAAAAAAAATCATACAAACAAATCAGCAAGGGTTAATTGCTTAAGTCTAGCTTGAGGATAATCGTATTGACTTTTTCAATAAACACAACGAATATATACCCGTGAAAAAATCTTTAGTATCTATACAAACGTATAGATACTAAAGCATCGTGATATCAAACATACACGATACAGAAAACAAAAATGTCTCCTTAATCACATAAAAATCTTTAGTATCTATAATTGCGTGCTATAGCATACTTTAATTTACTAAAAAAAGTTGTACCTCGGTTTCTTCTTCTTCATCTTCATTCTCAGACTCACTAAAATATCCATCTCTTTCTTCTTCTACATCCATCGCCACGGCCGGCGGCGAAACATTTTCCTCACCAGCAATGTTAAGGCCTTCACCTTCTCCAGGAAAAAGAATCTTCTTCCCAAAAAGTTTAATTTCAGGGTCCTTAGTTTCAATCATTTTTTCTTAAGATCCAAACATACACAACGAAACAAAAACAAAAGGAAGTTAAAAAAAAACGCGCGAGACAGTTATTAGTTAAGGTTTATGTTTGTTTTGTAGAAAGATGTTTTAGACAGTGTTTCGGTTTTTTCAATGTTGGCAATGAAATGAGTGCACGACGAATTGGATTTTGATCCGTTTAAGCTAAAAGCTGTGTGACACGTCAGCATTGGTCTTTGATTCTTGGCCACAAGTTTTTGTGGCTTGTAATAGATTTTCTTTTTCAAACGTTTTTTTTCTTTCAAGATTCTCTAAGTTGCATATAACTTTTCGTGTACCCTACTTGTGGCAATGACACGTCAATTTTTTTGCTTTTTTGTTTGTTTTTTTACTGGTGTTTAGTTGAATTTTGGGTAACGTGGTGGAAGTTGATTGGTCATGTTGTGAATGACAGCGTCCAAGGAGACAATGGTGATGGGATTTTTTACCATAAAAGATAGGAAAAAGAGGGGTATAAATAGAAATAGAAATAGAGAGTGTATGATAGATGTTATATTTTTGTGATGTTATAGAGTGTATCATACACTCACTATATTGGAATCAAATTCATAGAAGGTGGAATTCCAGAATCACTTGGTAACCTGTGTCATTAAGGTCACTAGACCTATTAAGTAACAAGTTGAATGAATATCTTTCAATTATACTTCATAATCTATTTGTTGGTTGTGCAAAGTACTCTCTGCAGCAATTAAATTTTGCTTGAAATAAAATTATTGGCATGGTATCTGACATGTCTGGGTTCTCATATTTAGAAAGTTTGTTATTATCTAGCAATCTTTTAAATGGGAGGATGCTAAAAAATTATACATTCCCCTACCGATTAGAACGTCTCTACTTGGATTCCAATAAATTGGAAGGTGTCATCACTTACTCTCATTTTAGCAACATGTCCATGTTAATGAATGTAGAGTTAAGTCACAATTCATTGGTTCTGAAATTTAGTGAAGATTGGGTGCCAACCTTTTCAATTGTATGGCATGTTTTTAAGATCTTGTATTTTACGACCTAATTTTCCAAAATGATTAATTAATTAACAGAAGAATTTGACGAAGGGGGTAAATTCATTAACGTTGTGCAATATCATGAGGGTAATTGAAATTTTGTTAATGTCAGGAGTGTAATTGCCTATTTACTAAAAAAAGATTAGAAAAAAATGAAGGCTAAAGTGCACTTTTCCACCCCTAACTTTCAAAAACTTGCAATTTTGACCCCCTAAGTACAAAAACTACAATTTTGGCCCCCTAAGATTTACCCCTTTGCAACTTTGATCTTTTTGTCAATTTTGACCGGTCAATGCCTACGTGGCATGCCACGTGTGTAATTAATAAATAATTTTTTTTTATAAAAAACCATATAATCATTTTTTAAATTAAATAAATGAAAAATGAAATTAAAAAAATTAAAAAAAATTAGGAAAAAATGTAATTAATCTCCTTGTATTTTTATTTTTTTTTCCCTTCTGAAAGCTGATAGTGTATCCGCCATTTTTGCATTGGTGGTGAAATCTGCATGCTGCTGCTTTGATTCTGATGAATAATCAAGCTTCAAATCAATAAAACTAGACTCATCCATGCCTTTAAAATCACTCTCTCTTAGTGAAAACACACGCCTATTGTAGCTTCCATCAATTTCTATTACACCACTCTTCCTACCATTTTCATATTCATAGAAGAAATCACTGCTTCTTGGTTCATCTTCACTGTAACCACTTTTCCTACCATATTCTAACATCAATCCACCATTCACACCTGAACTTCTAGCTGCAGAAATAGAGCCTCTAACACCTGATAAAACTGAATCACCGCCATCTTCAGATCCAAATATAGCGAATGGATGTAAAAGAGTTAAGGATGAACAAATATTATTTCTCTAATAGATTTGCACAAATATTGTCAGCAATGAACAAATATTGAAGCATATTTAATTATCAACGTTTAAAATGTCATTCTTCTAACATAAACATTGTCAGCAATGTGACATTTATCCATTAAAGCTTTATAGTAAATCAATACCAGAGATGTCATTCTTCCTTGATAAACAAAGTGATGACACAAAGCATCGTATATTGAAGCAATCAACTACAATGAAACAAGAATACATGGGACATTGCTAGAGAGATGTTTAACATGTTTTATTAAATACGCGAGCACGTATGTACATTTTTTTTTTAAGAAATCAAAATGAGATTATATTAAATATCAAGAGAGGTTCAACTCGCACAAGGTGTGCATAGAGAATCACTTTACATAGTTACAAAGTTAAATGTCTGATGCCAATGAAAAAGCACAACCAATGAAATAACAAAAAAAGAGCTAGTCTCTAGCACCCATACAAAGAAGAGGGTCTCGCCACCAGTCAGTGTAACTGAAGGCGAAAGTAAGCTTATTAGTTTTCAACCATAAAAAAGACGTTAACTTAACACTGTCCAACAAAAGAACCATGTCCTTGGTTTTGTGATTAAAAATCTTGTTGTTTCTTTCCTTCCAAATGAGCCAAACACAAGCATGCTAGATCACCTGAAGAAAAGAGTGAGTAAACCGCGGTAGTCCCGCTAAATTACCAAACTGATGTAGATTGTCACGAACCAACTCTGAAGATATGAAAGAAATGTCGAGCCACTGGTAAATACGATGCCACAAACCGCCAAAGATACCACAACAGACAAAGAGATGATGTGATGTCTCCTGGCAGCCACACCCTCCCACACACATAATGTCATCTTGATGAAGAGCTCTCATGCGAAGGAGGTTATCTTTAGTTGGGAGCCTGTTGCGGAGAAGACGCCAAATGAACACAGAGACCTTTAACGGGACATGTTTTAGCCACGCTGCGTCATAAAGACCGGTCTCCACAGGTGTAGTAAGGAGCGTAAGATACTTATATGTCCCCTTAACAGAGTAACCGCTAAAAGGAACAAGCACCCACCACCACCTGTCAAGAGTAGATACCTGCAAAACAATATCATACAACAAGGACGAACACTTCATCACGGACTCCTCCTCCCAAGCTAAGAGTCGTCTCCTCCAAACCCATGCACCACCACCAACATCCCACCCTCTCTCAACCATCTCCTTCACCGTTTCCGAGCACGTATGCACATTGAAACATGTCATACAAAATTAATGAGTTGTGTTATTTGAACATTCATTTATATGACAACTTTTGGGACAATCAAAATTTTACAAAGAAAATGAAGTATTGATACAAAAACCAAAGTAATAGAGAGAAAGTAAAAACATAATGAAAGTATGAAAAAGAAAGTTGTCACAAAAGTTGTCAATAAATGATTGTTCAAATATCATTTCTCAATTAATATTAAAAACAATTTATAATTAAAGAATAAATGATAATAAAGACATGTGGTAATTTCAAACGATACAAATAGTTAGGGAAACAATTCCTTTATAAGTAATTACTACCTCCGTCCTTAAATATAAGACTCTTTTGAGAAAATTTTTTTGTCTCTTTTTATAAGACCCCTTTGATATTTCTAAGTACATTAATTAATTTTTTTTACCAACACACCCTTATTTATTTTATATCTTTTTCTACATTCAACATTAAATATTATGTTGAAAACATACACTAACCCTCTCTCTTCAAGGATAAAATTGTAAAAACAATAACAATTATAAATAAATTTATTACTATTTTTCAATTTTCTTAATTCCCGTTATTTTTTTCAAAAGGGCCCTATAATTAGGGATGGGAGTAGTACTTAGGTTGGTGTGGATGCTCTCTTGGCTGAGTTGCATGTGAAACAAATAGTGATTGCCATTTATCATAATCGAGGCTACACAATGTGATTTCTGAAAATAATTGCTTAGAAGCAATGAATATCTTCATTGGTTTCAGTAGCCATAACTTACATGTTCATGCTTCAACCATTCTTCAAATCTCGGAGGCCTTACAACAAGAAGAGAATTTTACTTTTGCGTAGTGCATATTTTGCCTGAGCAAAATACGAGTGTAGATTGTAGACATTATGACTAAAGAAGGCTTTCATTCGACTTCTACCGTTTGTTGGGACCGTCCCCATCAAGCATTGAATCACTCATTTTTAGAGACAAGCTTGAAACTTAAATTTCCTTCCATTTATATTTTTTCTTTCTTTTCTAATTTTTTTTTTTCATTTGTAACCCTGCCAAAAAAATTTACTTAGGTTTCCTAAAACGCTACAACACCATTACAACATTTTGAGGGCAAGACAACATCAAATCAAAACAAAACAACATGCAAATATAGAAATATTTTGTTTTGGTCATATTGAAATTGTTTTCTATTATTTTCATTTGAGTCTTTATTTTGAGATAAATCAAATAATCTACTTATTACAAGGATCAAATCCAAACTGAATAAATTTAACAAAGATTAAAACCAAAACGCTTAATATTTATAGGACATTTTGCATATTTAAGTTTGTTTTTAAAAACTCATGTTAACCGTTGATTGTTTTTCAGTGACCATGTCAACATAAAGACACGTGTCCTTCTTAGTGGAAAAGTATAATATAAAGAAAAATAATTTGAAGAAAAAGGTGCTGTTGGAGCATAAAGCTCGAAAGCTTATGGTTGTCATGGCCTCATAGGTCAACCAATTTTGGATTACTATTATCTGAAAAATAACTACTCGTTTTTGGTTAGTTTTTAATACAAAAGCATAGGTGAGGGAAAGTTTAATTTAATTAAACTAAGATTAACACTTAATGTCTAACTCAACAGTAACTTTGAGTGCTTAAAGGTGCTTTTGATAATGCTAGGGGCGGCCGCATGGTTGATTAAGCTTTTTAATATTCATAGATTTTCTTTTTGTTGACAAAGCACGTTGATTTCTTATTCATTTTTTCGATAGTTTAAGGTTTGTTTGTTATCCTAATCTCATAAGAAAATATTAATTATTCTTTTTTTTTGACTAGAATGAGAATGAGAGAGAGGATGTACTTAATACTCCATCCGGTCTCATACATATACATAGTAAAACAAATATATTAATTATGGGAAATGTTAACTTGTGCCCTGTGCCCTCAAGGCACAAGTTAATGATTCAAATATAGAAAAAAAAACTTATTGAAATGTGTCCATTGCATTTAATATTTAACTTTTGAATCATTTAAATGCACAAAATTTTAGAGAACGTTTCTCATTTTAGGTTTCTTAACATGTGCCCTAAAGGCACAAGTAAATATTACCCATTAATTATTCAATGAACCTAAAATAAGAATCTTTTCTTATATATGAAACCGGAGAGAGTACTTTAGAAATTATAATGTTTGACTTTTTTAATAAATACTTTTTAATTTAAAATGCTTAAAAATTGCCCCAAAAAACAGTCATTAACAAGACACCAAAATTAAGAGATATTAGAGTCTGATGGTAATGTAATCTTTTCTCACTCACCACTTTATCAACTTTTCTTTATCGGAAACTCAATCCACATTTTCCTTAGCCTTCAGTATTTAATACTAAGTAGTATTATGGTGTAATTGCTTGTCTTTAGTGCACTAAACAAGTTTTTGTGGGAGAAATATGAAATTGTATATGGAGTCATCTAAATTTATATAGCTATTGATTACAAAAATAATGAATAAGTGGGGTCAACAACGCCCAATTACCACAATGTAGATCCGTGCCTGACAAGTTATATTTGGATCTTGGTTCTTACAATTTAGAGAGATTGAAGATAGAACAAAAAGATATCACATGAAGAGAAAGGCACGGATAGAAGTAATTTTGTCATGAAAACTAACGTAAGTAGATTTCAGGGGTGATCAATTGCATCAAGAAAGTATAAACTAAAAGATCATCCTTTGTTTTGAAGTAGAATAGGAAATTGTGGTGGTCAAGATATGGTAGTAATAACTATTACTTATTATTAGGTTAATTTTTTTTAGAGGAATGATATTTTGACATCTACTTTCCAACAACTTTTAGTGACAACATTTTTTCCTCTCTTTTTATCTCTCTATAACAATAGAGAGAGAAAAACGAATAGAGAGAATAAAAGTATAACGAGAGTATGAGAGAGATGATTGTCACAAAAGTTGTTAAAAAATGGATGTTCAAATATCATTTTTCTTTTTTTTTAATGACAAATATATACGAAAATGGATAAAGAATGCACAGAGAGAAAATGCACACCAAAAGTTGTCCGCCAAAAATTCCCAACAAACACCCAAAAAATTAACAAATGAACACCGGTCAGAGGGCAATAAAAAGCCTTGATCAATTCTATAGTGCATAAACGAGACAAATTTTGCATCACGCACATGCTAGTTTGTTGGAAAATTAGATGTGGAATTACAACATATAAGAAATTAGAGAGAAATATCATAACAAATAAATATGACTAATAATAATGTGAAATAAAGCAAAAGGAATTTATCAAATTTGGTTGCTAACACGGCTTCATCAAAATCTTCACAAATCAAATTAGAGGAAATCTGCAAAATGACACTATTATGTAACCTTAGGCATGACATAGTCACTGTCCTTGAGGATTTTATCTGCCTCATAAGCGCATATCACTTCAGGATACAACAGGTTCTTCCCCCATTAAGAATCATAACCGAAAGTGACATAACAACTCAAATTTATCTCAAAGATAACGTATGTAACCCAGAAACTCAATATGTTGGATGATAGAAAATAATTGTGTATAGAGAAACATAAAGTAAGAAAGTATGTATGTGTATACTATATGCGGATATTTTTCTGCAATGGCAATTGCTATATATTGTAGTAAGTTACGTGAGGCTTATTTTGAGAAGAAAATGAAGGATATATATTGTCACGGTGATTTTTTTGGAGATCAAGCTATTGATTAGCGTTCACCATCGAGTTTTTATTTTCTCCAAGGAAAAGGGAAAAAGATCGAATAAACCCTAATTTTTAGAGAGATTAAAGGTTCGGGGGTTGGTTACGTAAATGGAAGGTTTTAGCACCCTAAACGTCTATAGTACTCTATAGGAACCTCTTGTGTTTATTTATTTTGTGCTAAAATGATTATAATTTGCTTACAAAAAGATAAGTGAGATAATGATAAAAAGAAAATATTTTGTTATATTTTTTGATGATTTGAAAAGACAAAGTCTTTTGTCTACGTACCCGCGTGATTTGCTTGATATTTTTTAATTTTTGAAAAGGTTTTAAAAGATAAAAACCAAATGGTGAAAATAAATTTTGTTTAGTTGTTTTTTAATTTTAAAAGAAAGATTCAAATGTGATTAAAATTGATTGTAGTTTGATTAACAAAATGAACATAAAATGGGCTAGATAGAAGTCAAGGGTTTTTAATAAAAATAAACTCTTTTTTTTGAAATTGTTTTTCTATCATGTGAATGTTTTTCGATTGATTTTTTTTTTTCCGATTAAGTTTAAAAACCTAAAATTAAAATAACAATAAAACTAACACACGAGAAATTTGTCAAGACACTTGGTCAAAACGAATCTCTTTTTCTTGAAATATAAACTAAACTATTTGGCATAAAAATGAATGCAATGCATATTGACATTTATATATTTACATTTATTCCTAAAGTACATTCTAAAAGCATTAATATATAAATAAAATGAAAAATAAAATAAAATGCATGAGATGATGTTAGATATTAAATTAATATGCTAAAGAAATAAAGACAATAAATAAAAGAAATAAAAAAAATGCATGCATAAATAAGTAAAACGGGGGGTGCAGAGTGAAATATGGGGGTGTAGTAGTGAAAAAGGAAATAGATTGGGCCAAGGAGGTGGATCTGCGTTTTGGGCTTCCATATCAGATCTGGATCGTTGATTTTTCAACGTTCCATATTTGATCTGGAATTAGGCTATAAATACCCTTTTTCAGAAGGAAAAAAAATCATTTTTAAACTCTTCTTCTCTTTCTTCTTTGTTCTAGAGAGAGGAGCTCCAACCTCTCTCTAGAATTTCGGTTAACATTGGCTCCTCCCCCACCTTCTTCTCCGGTGAGACTCACCGGTCCGGCACGGTGGCTGCCGATCAGAGGCGGCAGCCCCACCGCGCCGGAATTTTTTTTGCCTCTTTTTTAAAAAAAGAAAATACTTTTTTGAACCTTCTCTTCTCCTTCTACTTGTTTTTGAAAATGTTATTTTAGAAAACTTTTAACAAAACCTAGATCTAGGTATTAAGAAAAAAGAAAGAAAAAAAAACTTTCTACCTTCTTGTATTTTGGTTTCGGATTTGCGGTTTAGTTATGTGTATGGCTCGATTTTTTTGAGGTTGTGATTTTGTGTATGTGGAAATGTGTTATTGTTGGTTTATGAAGGTTTGATGCTTTGTGGTTAGTGACTGGATTTTGTGTTGTCGAGCAGTTTGTGTTGAAATAGTGTGTTATGAGTTTGGTTGTGGATTCGATTTTGAGAATCTGTTTGGATGACTTTGTTTTTGTAAAAAAAAGTAAATTAAAAAAAGTAAAAAATAAATAAATAAAACTAAAAGACTGTCAGCTTTGGAGTAAACTAAATGAGGTATTTTAAAATACCTCTTTGCCGAAATTTCATCTGAAATGACGAAAAATTCCGGGCCAAAAGACGAATAAAAATAGGAATATTAGGTTAAAAATTGGGGTATGACATATATGTGGGAGTTGTTCCTTATATTAAGGAAAATGAGGCATAATAATAGGAAATCAGATTTAAGCCTTGGACTAAAACGTCAAGCATCAACAGTTACAAAAATAAATCTAAAATAAATTTGACAAATAAGACTTTGACTAAGTAAATATCACATGGTTAAATAAACAAAAAATAATGAAAAACTTTTAATAACTTTTGAAATATAATATCAACTCAAAAATACATCAATCCTCCACATATTTCAAAAGTTAAAATAAAAATTTAAAGTGTTTTTTTGGGTAAACATCGTAGATGTAATGCATCAAAATGGTATATCAAGCTATGGAACCCGTCCTAGACCAATAAGACTTAACACACAGTGAATTGGTTTAGCAAGCTATGGAACCCAAGACACTTGTTGCATGTCAGAGGCCTGACAATCACATTACACCCCCACAATTCTTGATGTTACGTAGTTGTGCGCTAATAGGCCATGCTGGTATTCATGAGTGTTCTATAAACTTTGGCAAGATCTCATGCAAGCGGCCCCCACTTGACACTCATATAGGCGATTTCATCAAGTGTATGTTGCAAGTCATACACCATCCATAAGGGATATGATAATCGTTGAAAGCGTTATAGTTTATCCTCTCAATAATGCAGTGTATAGCACTTTCTCAAATACACCATAGGAAAGAGACTAAGATTAAAATTAGCGCTAGCAGAACTAACATGTGACTTGTTCTTACCACATTGAACCTTCTTCATGGGATCTCCAATCACAAAGGTTGGGTTCCTATCACTTGTCGATTTCCATTGGCTTAAGTCTCAATCCCCTCGATGCTCACAATTTTATTTCATCCCAATGGCTTTAATAGTACGTACTTCACACACAATGGCAAAGAAACAAATTTCTTTTATCATAAATTAAATTGACTAAGACGTCTCTAAGTCAATGAATATCATATTTACCAAGTTTATAACAATAAACTTGTTCTCTAGAATAAATTAACCAGGTCTGCTTAGTTAACTAAGCGACAACATTTCCATTTAGGATAATATATATTGAGTTAGATACTTTTATAATATACTTCATCAGGTCCTTTTAGATAAATTCCAAGCGACAACATCTCCATAACGGGAATATTTAAATCGATGATTAGATTTATTATACAAGTATACTTATGATGACGTTTTGTCATCATCTAATTTTTTATGTATTTTCTTAAGATAATATGAGTTCACAACAAGTTTGGACATGTTAAAGGTGCAAAAAGCAGAGAAAATGAAGAATTTGAGCAAGAGCTAAATCGTGACACGTTTTTAGCATCGTGTCACGATTTCAAGACCAGAGATGTGGTTTGATCTGTCTGCTGAGTCGAGACACGATGGCATAATCGTGTCACGATTGTGAAGACTGAATTTTGGATCCATGGGCCTTATAAAGAGAAATCGTGTGACGATTGCTGTAAATCGTGTCATGATTTGGGGCGAATTGTGTCTATTTAAGCTTTCAACTTAGACCTAATTGAATTGTTCAAATAAACAGGGTTAGTCTAGGAATGGATAATCGTTTATTTGTGATATTAGGTTAACGTTCTTAAAACCTTCAAAAGACTATTTTAGGGACTATAATATGAGAATAGGTCCTAAGTCAAGGGATTGATTAAGACTATTTTAGTTAACCATCGTGAAACTAGAGAAATATTCGTAGGAAATAGGTGCAGTGTACCAATTAGGGGAACTAAGAGGATTCAAAAGACATAGTCTCATCTCTCCATATCTTTTCCAAACAATCTTCTTATCTGTTAATTTACTTTTTATGCACTTAAACTTACTGTCTCGGGCACTAAAATAAACTTTACACATCCTAGATAATAACGTTATTCTTTAATTGAGATTAACACGGTCCTCGTGGATACAAACTTATTTTATTACTTCGATAGTTTTAATACACTTGCTAAATTTCTATCAACTTAGAAGACTTTTAAGAAACCCCCACTTTAAATATAACTCCATGTGTGGATTTATTACACAGATCTACTTGAATAAGTTTCAAGTAACAATACCCCACATTAAGTAACATAGATAAACTTTATTTAGGTCTACTTAAATGATTTTCAAGTGACAAAGTGAGCTCAATATTTTCTTCAAACAAGTGTTAAAATCATAAAGATACTTGACCTTTTTTTAGATGAATATCTTATGATTGTATTAAGTAGCACTCTTCCATATGATTTAACATCTTCCATTATAATCATAAACATTTCATAACTTTCTCAATAATCTCCCATGTCAACTCAATTATAAAAAGTATAAGAAACTCTAATATTTTAGAGTAAAGTAAAATTTCTCAAATCATAAATTTCATACACACAATCATTGCGATGTTCACTTTTAACCGTTTAAAATGCTAACAGCTTAAGCAGCATACTCGAGGATCATAGGGAAGAGAAATTCATAATAATGAATAATCAATTTGGGATCAAAACATCAAAATTAGTGGATAGTTCTATTCATTACAATAACAATTATTTATCCAAAAACCATCAACAAAGTTTTGCATTTATAAAAGAAACAAAACAATTTACAATTGTATATAAGCTTTACGGTATAAACAAATTGGAGATGTAAATTTGTGTACAAACCTATTATGAAACACAATTAAGACTTTTACACCTTAATCAAACTAGCAGTCACGATAAAGAATTTCATCATTTTTATTAACGTAAATGAAGGTGATAAGAGGCCAATTGGGACCGTCTTGAAAACAAGTAAGAACCAAACTTATCAAACAAAGTGTGACAATAACCGCGACTTGCCGGTAGAACCAACACTATAAAAGTTCTTGACCCAAGAACAAAGGAAAAGTTCTCACAATAGAAAATTCAATTATATTAATCTTCAAATTGTGTTGAGAAGTACATGAGCTTCTTATTTATAGCCTAGGATTGAAATACTAGAAATAAATTCTCACTACCATGCATTAGGGCTGAGCATGCTATCCGCACCCGCCCAAGAACCGAATAGACCGAATAAACCGTGGGTTTTACGGGTCGAGTTAGTACGGGTGTCGGGTGGAGAAAGAAGGAAAAGCGAGTCCATATGGTTTTAGACGGTCGGGCCCGATTTTGAAAATCTGAAACCACAGATACCCACACCCGCCCGAAATATGTATATTATATATCTGATAAAAAGTGAGCATGCAGTCACAACTTATCTTTTTAGTCTGTACCCTTACCATGTCTAACAGTACAACTTGCAAAGACTTTATTTCATATTTCTATATACTTTTGTGCATTCCTGTGTCCTTATCCTCTCCCAATGTCCCATCCAACTAACTACAATAAGTAACCTGATAAATATAATATGAAATTCATCTAAAAAAATTAGTATAATATGAAATTAAATGCTTCACCTTATTTTATATTGTACTACTAGTAAGTATGTCACAACTTGTCTTCATGAAAAGAAGCCTATCGCAAAAAGCTTTTTTCAGATCTTCACCAATTGTTTCTTTATAACTTCCACACCATTGTTTTAGGGTTATTTGTTGTGCTATTTCAATCTTCCCTTATTCCTTATTCTGAAGTTACGTCCATTTGTATTCATTTTCTTCTTACAAAATTGTTTTCTACACAGAAGGAGAGAAGAGAGATACAAAAGGGTTATATAGGTGTTCTGGGTTGAATACAATGATATGTGTTGACGCTGCTGGATTTGTAGTTGTTTCCCTTTGATCAAACCGACTTAACCCACCCGTGAAAACCGTCTCCAACGCAACCCGCCACCCGCTGAAACCGGTGCCTTCAACGGTCGAGAATGGTTCCTATTTTTCCATCATCAGTTTCATCTCTTTAGAAAATTTTCAAACCGAAACCGGGGATAACCGACTGATGCTCTGCCCTACCATGCATTTACAAAATACAATGATAAGTGCATGTTTATTACCTAGAAAATAGGCACTAACATGATTAAAATTCCCACTAGCCACTATAATAACTTAGGGCACTACTTTGAAGCATTTGGAGAGGCTAGGAGAATACAAAAGACCATCTAAAATCTACCAAAAAATAAAAACGAAAATTACATATTAAAATGAAAAAAATTGGACTTTTAATGGTTGTTTTATTTAGCACTAATCAATCGACTAAAGCTTCATGTCATGTGAATTTCTTAAAGGTTTCCTTCCACATGCTTAATGAACTCTGGATCTGATCATTCTCCCCCTCTTCAAAAAGATTTGTCCTCAAATTCAAACCAGCATAAAATGGAAGTGAGATATGTGGAAATTGTTCTCCTTTTGATTCTTGGACATAAGCATATTTCCAAATCTCATAATTGTTTCCTACACTTTGTTCATTCACTTGATTGCCTTCATGACTTAGAGAAGAAAGGTTAGTATATTGAAAAATATTAGAAGAATTCCAACACTTAACCACACAAAACAATCTAGATGAAGGTACTAGTGTAATAGTAGGCCAAAAATTTCCAACATTTATATCCCTCTTTTCATTCACCATGTTCACCTCATTCTCTCAATTTTTCATACAATCTTCTTTCCCCATTACTTTTTTCTCCTCATGAATTTCTTTTTTCTCTTGTTTGCTATCGCTATCTTTTTTCTCGATCAGTCTCTCTTGCTTTTCCTCATTGACCAAACTCTCAACCATTTTTTTCTCTGTTTTTTTTAATAACAAGACGCATCAAGGATTGTATGATCACTTTGGAGAAAAAACGACAAGGATTTCAAGGAAGTGGAACAGTGAATTAAAATTAAGTAGTCATGAAGCTTCAAGGATTTCGGCAATGAAAGAAACAAGACTCTTCAAGGAGAGATAAGACCAATCGAAGAAATGGATTTGCCTTTTACCCAAATTTTTGTTTC